>WNFD01016871.1_pt1 | contig 15234 bp, 10 predicted proteins | sample 5400491 | NCBI WGS metagenome assembly WNFD01 (sample SAMN13153343, study PRJNA577476) | soil metagenome | isolation source: 120 cm saprolite under Douglas fir tree site 2 hole 2 replicate 2 | place: USA:California | collected 2015-04-18
CATCCTGGCTGCGGTGGCCAAGTCAGGCACGGGCGCTGAGACCAGGCAAGTTGCTCATACGGTGCTCGAAGCGGCACAGCAACGGAAGTTCGAGTGGGAAGCCAACCGCGCCCCGCTTCTGGTTAACATTGTCGGCGTGCTGGCGCAGGCCGGCAAGACAGACGAGGCGGTTGAAGCGGCGGGAGGGATTGTGAACCAAATCACTCGCGTTCAAGCGTTAGTCCGCGTGGCCGAGGAACTTGCCAAAGCCCGCGAGGTGAAGAATGCCTGGAGCGTGATCACCGAGGCGCAACACGTGGCGCAGCAATTCACAGTGGTTGCAGACAAATCCCGCGCGCTTTCTGAAGTAGCCAAAGGGCTGGGCAGACTTCGCTACTTTCGGCTAGCCCGAGAAGCAGTCAACTCCGAATCTTCTTCAAGCGACAAATTGGCTGCATACATTGTTGTCATGCGCGAGTATGCCATTGAGCAAAATCCAGGTCTCGCAAGGCTATTTGAAGCGGAAAAGCCAGAGTGAAACTGCCTCAAACCGCGAAACGCACGCGATTCTCCGTATGCGCCTTTTAATGGGTTCGTCATCGCGCAGTTTACGTCAGCTGGCTGTCGGTGCACATTCATAGCCGATTTTGCCGGCAATCAGCAATACATCACACTTCGCAATCTCTCGGATAATCCTAAGGCCTACCTTTTCCTGATTGATTATGCGCACCGCCGACGCATCAAGACCCGGGGTGACGCTCGTGTGGTTGAGGGCAACGATGAACTGACGAACAAGCTGATGCCGGAGGGCTATAAGGCGCGCCCCATGGGCCCGCCCCTTCACCTTACGCCGCAAGACGATCGGCTGACGTCGAAGCGCCGCATTCTCCGCCTCAAGCCGGCTCTTCGACTTGAATGGCGAAGTCAGGCATGGCAGAAGCAGCCGTGCTGCAGGCCAAGGCCACGTCCGAAAACGCCCAAGCCCAGGCGGAACGGCGCCGCAAGCTGAGCGATCTGGCGGAGTCCATTGAGGACAGGCAAACTTACGAGGCGAACGCGCTGGCGACCAAGGCGCAACATCAGCAGGCCATCGCGCAACGCGATCGGGCGAAGGTCAACCTGGACCGTACTACGATCCGTTCTCCGGTGAATGGATGGGTGACCAATCTCTTGGCGCGGCTCGGTGACTATGCCAGCGTTGGAACAAATGTAATTTCGATCGTCGACGCCGATTCCTATTGGGTGGATGCCTATTTTGAAGAAACACAACTTGCCTCCGTCCACGAAGGCGATCCTGCCGAAATCAAGTTGCGGGGGTACAGCCAAATCGTTCGAGGCGAAGTGGCCGGCGTTGCGCGGGGCATCAACGTCTCGAATGCGCAACCGAAGCAGCAAGGGCTTGCCGACCTGCTCTTCGACAAACAGCGCGCCTTCGGCTATGCTTGCCGAGTTTGGACGAACTCAGGTGTCGCGATGTCTCCAGTTCAAGCCGACAGATCGCCGAACACCGTGGCGCTTTTCAGCGGCCACATGATCGACGCCTCCGATCGAAAGACGCCACGGTTCCGCCCGGACAAGGAGCGCGTTGCCGCCGCTGCAATTGCCCAAACGCTTGCTGAGATTGGTGTCACCCGAGGCGATCTTGCAATTTGCGGCGGCGCATGCGGCGGCGATCTGCTGTTCGCCGAAGCGTGTCTCGCGCGAGACATGGCGCTTAAGCTCTACATTCCATTCGACGAACCGACCTTCCTTGCCAACTCGGTCGATTTCGCCGACGCCGATTGGCACGACCGCTATCTCGCAGTCAAATCGAGGGCGAAGCTGCACGTGATGCCCGACGAGCTGGGCCCGCTTCAGGCTGGCGAAAATCCCTATGAGCGCAACAATCGATGGATGCTCGAGTCGGCCGCTCGCTTTGGCGGAAAGAAGATTGCTTTTATCGCCCTGTGGAATGGCCAGGGCGGCGATGGTCCCGGCGGAACACAGCACTTCATGGACGATGCGCGCGGTAAGACCGAGCGGATTTATTGGCTGGATACCAGAAAACTGTGGGATTGAAGGATTGCCGACATGCCGGTGTGTTTCATGATCATGCCCTATGGCCGCAAGCCGACCCAGGCCGAGCCGGGACGCGGGCCGGCCGAGATCGATTTCAACGCGCTGTGGGATCGCGGCTACGTTCCGACCATCAAGGTGCTTGGCTATGAGCCGGTCCGCGCCGACCAGGACACCGGCGGACTAATCATCAGCCAGATGCTGGAACGGCTCTATTTCGCCGATCTCGTGCTGGCGGACATGACGATTCCGAACGGCAATGTCTATTACGAGGTCGGTATCCGTCACGCGGCACAAAAGACGGGTTGCGTCCTGCTCGCGGCGGACTGGTCCAAGCAATTGTTCGATGTCGTGCAGATGCGCACGGTGCGCTATCCGCCTTTCAGGCCGCGATCAAGGGTGACATCAAATCGCTCTGCGTCGGCATTTCGCCGATGCACCAGTCGATTCCAGGCTATCCGACGAATGTCGATCCAGCCAAGGCAACAGCGATGCGGGATCAGCTGGCAGAGCTCGCCGCATTTCAAACCAAGGTGCGCGCGGTTCGTGCGGCGCCAGCCAAAGAGCGCATGCAGCGGGCTCAGGACCTCATCGCCAGCGAGGGCAATCCGCCTGCGACTTACCCAACGGCGCTTGCCCTGTTGCTGCTGCTGCGCGACAGCGTCATTACCGTTGCTGACTGGAATGTCCTGCTCGACTTCGTGCGCAAGCTTCCCGACCGCTTCGCGGACGAACCTGAAATCCAGGAGAATCGCGCATTTGCCGCCGCCCAGGCCGGCAACGACGTCCAGGCCGTCGCTGAACTTGAAACGCTGATCCAGATGGTGGGACCGACACCCGAACGCCTTGGCCTGATGGGCGGCCGCTATAAGCGCCTCGCCAAAGCCGTCGAGTCCGACGCGGAAAAACGGCAAGCCCTGGCCAAGGCGATCGACTGTTATGAACGAGGCATGGAGCTCGATCTCAACGCCTACTATTGCTCTGGCAACCTCCCGCGCCTCTATCGAACGCGCGCGAGGACGGGTGACGAAGAACGCGCCCAAGCGGCCCTGCGGCTGGTGATCGCCGCCTGCGAACGCGCAAGACGGCTGAACGTCGCAGACGAATGGCTGCGCCCGACCCTGCTCGCAGCGGCCTTCGACCTTGGCGACCCCGACAAGGCTGAAGAACTGGCCGACGATGTGATTGCCGAAGGCCAGGTGACGTGGAAGGTGAACAGCGTGCTTGGCGACCTCGAGGCCAGCGTTTTGCAGGTGAGCGATGCGGCGAAGCGCGAACGGCTCTCGGCCATTATCGACCGGATGAAGGCAGGCTGAAGTAAGGCCGGCCCGAGTGAGCAGCCTTGTCGGTCGGCCGCGTGAGCGCAATCGGGTCCGCACCCCGGGCGCTCAGCCCCGACTACCTAGAATTGCTTCGCGACATTACTCGCTGTATTTCTGTGTGGAACCTTGCCTGCCGGCTCGACGGGATGACGCTCATCTGGCCGACCGGCTGCGTGTGGGCGAATTTTAGCGGGGGCACCCTGGAGCTCTCACGTGGGGAGACGCTGCGCGTTTATCCCAAATGGTCAGGGTGGTAACTGTTCACAAAGTTGGAACTGCCGACGCGGCTCGACCTTGCAGATGGGGGAAGATCGGCTCGGCGCGAGCAGTACCTGGTTGACGCATTTGGAGCGCGATGGCTTCAGGTTGAACACTCCGTGGATCGTTGAATGGAGCATGATTCTCAGCAGAGCGCGCGGATTCGTTTGCCGTGAGGAGTACCGGGCCCACGTCCCCTAATCGTCCGCTACGGCTTGAACACGTCGAACTTGAAGTGCTCCGCCTTGACCCGTTGTTTGGCGACGGCGCTTCCGATCTTTTGCAGCTCGTCGAGCGCATCGATCGAATCCAACTTCTGCACGCGGGTGGGCTCGATGCCGCCGCAACCAAGCGCCGCGAGCCCCTCGCGCGTCAGCTCCGCATTGTAACGGGCGTAACGGAACAGCTTCCGGTCGAGCGCGAGCGGGCCGGTCGAGGGGATCATGTTGTCGACCTCCCGGTCGAGCAGCGGACCTTCGACACAATCGCCGAACACCCGGCAGAGAAAATCCTGTTCATTGAGCGCGGCATAACCCAATAGCGATCGACGGTCGCCATCAGGAACATCTGAAAAGTCGGATTATTGTACATCGTGACACCCCCATCGACGAAGATGAAGGGCTTGCCACCGCAGTCAATCAATTCCGGTGGAAAGTAGGTTGGCGCTGCAGTGCTCGCGCGCACCAATTGCCACAGCGGCAAGTGCAGATTGCACGCTGGATGCTTGAGATCGTTATATTTCGCGAATGGGTTGTTCGAGATTGGCCACGGCGAGTCGGTGGTTGCGTTGCGCATGACAAGTAGCAATAGTGTTTCGACCTCCGGGGCGGCGAGCGTTGTGGTCGCGCCAAAGACCTGTTGGAGCTGCAGAGCGAGCGGTTCACTCTTATACTGATACTGAACGCGCCGAATAATGCCTGCTTTGTCGAACATCGCAGCGCCGTTGTTCAAATAAAAATCGAGGATCTCCATCACCGACATTCCAAGGGCGATTCCAGCAGCGATGATTCCTCCAGTGCTCGTGCCTGCCACATAGTCGAAATAGTCCGCAAGGCGATAATCGGCGCGGTTACTTTCCTTGATCAGCAACTGCTCGATTTGCTCGAGGATTTTCAGCGATAGGACACCGCGGATCCCACCGCCGTCGATCGCGAGCAGCTTGCGGGGACCCCTGCGCGCAAGCCGAGCTTTAAGATCCATCCGCCGTTCTGGCACGCGACCAACCATTGTGTTGCTCCCCCTTAGCTGAGAACCCATCAAATCAACGCTTCGACGACTGCACACATTTTACTATCGGCGCTCATCGTATAACGTCGTCATCACGCTACGTGTGGCATACTTCACTGACAGGAGCCGCTGGCGGGACCAATATGTGCTTTTGGGCCAAAAAAACGACGCGCGGTGTGAACATTCGCAGCCGCGAAAGGAAGTGCAGGCGCTTGAAAGCGCGAGCATCTCAACCCGACAATGAGATCTCGCAAACGCGAGAACAGGCTGCGTATTCACGATGTAGCTGCATGCGCGGCAGGAGCCTCGAAGGCCAAGCGCGCGACAACAAGATAGGCATCGCGCTCGGGCTTCGCACAGAACATCAATATCGGCTGTTCAGGCAAAGTCAGGCGGAGTGCCAGGATACTATCGACATTGACCGATGCGAGATCTGCGGCGGAAACGCCAAAATCCTCCATCAACAGCCGTGTGCGGATCCGGACGTCGATCGACGGATTGAGGAAAAACAGCGTCTTGTTCGCGTAACCTGCTCGCAGCACATGTGCAATCTCCCACCGCACGCCATCACTCGCATCGACACAGAGGACAATACGATCCGCATCGCGCGCAAGCATGGTGACGGTCTCCTGCCAACGGGAATCATCCACATAGAGCCGTTGGGCACCCCAAGGGGATCGTCGTGCAGCGCCTAGATTCCGGCTGGCCCGACGTATGCGCATCTGGTCGTCGCGAAAAGCACGCAGGAAGAGGGTCGACCCGACGGGCGATAGTGGCAGTTCAGCAAGTCGTTGTATGAAATGTTGCCTGCCGAAGTGGCGCAGGCGGTTCGCGAGAACGAGGCAGATCACGGTAATACCAAGCGGCGCTCCCACGTCGATTTCAGCATGGCTCCAGGGATAATATCCCGCCCAACAGGCAATCGTCGCTTCGGCGGGCTGCGCCAGAAATCCCTCTCGTGCGCACTCCAGGAACTGCGGGGCGACCGTCATGAACGCATTCTGCACCCTCCGAAAGCCGTAAAAGGGGGCCATTGAGGCTGCCACGAACAACACCGAAGAAAGTGCGAAAAGCGCCGCCTCAGCGAGCGTGACGTTCTGCGATTTATGACCCGGCAGAAGAGTATCGAACAGGCGAGAGGGACGTAGTGGCTCAAATGGGGACAGGCGCCGACCGTAGGCGCCGCGCGGAACGCGTCCACCGTTCACGGTCCATGTGGCGCTGTAAAGGCAATAAACAATCATGATGTAGCCGAAGCCGATGGTCATGATCGCAAGCTCGGTCGCGAGCGGTCCGAGCGGGCGCATGGGGGGCAGGGTGATGACGCCATATGCCATGAAGGCGGAGACGAACAAGACCTGCTTATCGGGTGACGGTACGAAGAAGAAGTAGCCGACCTGCGCCAGGAAGATCACTGCGTAGGCCCACCATAGTCGGTGCGCGAGAATGAGATATGTCGCGCCGACGCTTCCGAGCACTAGGGCTGCCCATTGCCATGCCGGGCCCGCAACCATTTCGGTCAATTCTCGGAACGAGGTCACCTGCGAGAGTTGCGGGATCGCAACCCACAGGAAAATCACGATGTTGAAGATGAACAGATAGCGCGCGTAACGCAGCAGCGCCTCATGACGCCGGACAGTCGTGGATATGCGCGAGATATCAAACGTTGCGATCCGCATCCGGCGACTCGCAGTTTCATTGACCCGCTGCAATTATGCCGCATCCCGGAGAGGCTCGCACCTCCAAAGAGGCAACATGGCCTGGACGCATCGCCGGACCCTGGTACCGAGGGTGGGCCCAACGCACTACGTTGCTCGACAGTTTCGTGACGGCGCATCGTTCGGTCGAAAGCTGACTATGCCTCTGACGTTCTTTGACAATCAGTTGTCGCCACCTCTGCCGCATACCCGCGGCAATATCGATGCGAGGCCCCAGACTCGCAACAGTATTCGCAGCTTCTCCAGATCTCGACCAGCTGGAGCGCACGAATGACAACAAAAGCGCTTCCGGAAAAAACGCGTTCGCGAAGCGTACAGATGACGGTCCTCGAAGCGGCTGACAGGCTTCTTTATGCCAATCAACTCATCGACGATCTGGTCTTCCACAAAGTGTCTTCAGACCGATTCGAAGGAGCGATTCATTCTGTCGCGGAATTCATCGGGATAAAGGGGCAACGAACCGAAAAGCTGTTCGACGAAGGACCCGATAACCTTTGGGCGCTGCCAGAGGGTTCCTTCCTCGTCATTGAGTGCAAGAACAACGCGACCTTGACAAATGGGATTTCCACGACAGATGCGGGTCAGCTCGATCAGGCAATGACGTGGTTTGGTGCCAAATACCCATCCACTGCGTCAATCCCAAGAGCATTTGCCTCGGCAAGCACCTGATCGACCAGTTGCTTGTGTGGGGCTATGTAAATTGCTGGTCGAATGCCTTCATTCAGCGAACTTTGCAGCAACAGCAGCCCGACCAGGGTCTTGCCACTGCCAACGTTCAATTTCACGACGGTGTCGGGATTGTTTCGCTGGCCAAACCAAGCCTTCATCACTTCGGTCTGAATGTCGCGCGGAAAAGCGAACTTCTTGTCACGACTGAGCGTGAGGAAGATGTCCCGCGGGTTGATTTGCTCCACTTGGCCAGCCAGTTGGTATTCTCCTCCGAGATGATGCTTTCGCAACGGTCCACAAACGCGGACCACTCCTCAGACGACAGAGCGTTCAGGTCCTTGACCTCCGCTAGCTCGTTGGCGAGGCGCCGCGCGGTGGCGCGATAGGTCGTCACCAGGAAATCGTAACGAGACGCTTCCAGATGGGCGAGAATTGCGCCGGCCACCGTCGTCAGGACCGCCGTAAGGGCGACGAAGTCGAATTTGAACCCAAGCGCTTCCTTGCCGGCGACTCCAACGATCGCGGTAATGAGCGTAGCCAAGAGCGACAGGACAAACTCAGCCGATCGAAGGCTCCTGGCCGTCTTATGATGCGATTCGGCCTTTGGCTGGTAATAGCCGTCGATCTGCCGGCGCACGCGTCTCGCGATGTACTCATCTCGCGTCAGATCGCCGCGCGGGGACGAACCGTGGTCAGTGGTGGCGACTTGCAACCCAGCAAGATCGTCCATATCCTGCTCGATGCGGTTCCGCTCCCTGTTTAGCTGCGCGTCGCGTGTGGCCGGATCATTATACGGCGCAGCAGATGCGGCATATTTATAAGCCGCCCGTTTCAGCGCTTCGGAAGCGGCTCGCGCTCGCACCCAGTTCGTGACGTGCGAGCCGCTGAGGAGCCGTGCCGAGAGAAAGCTCATGATCGCAAGCACGACCGCGCCGGCAATAGCCACATAAAGACGGAGCCGCGGCTGATCCAATTGGCTCGCGATCGTGGCGAGCAGCGCGCCCGAGATCGACAGCAGGAATGTGGACCACCGGGCAAGGATTGCCGGTCCGCCGTCTCCGTCAGTGCCGTCATGACCCCCTCTCCCGCTTTTCTGCCATGCCCCTCCGCTCGCATTGACCGTCTTTCGCCCGCGCCCTGGAATGACGGACAGCGGCTGGACGCCCCAACTCTACTCAAGTCGCGGCGGATGCGCTACTGTTCCGCAACCGTGAGGTGAATGACCCTCTGCCGTGGCGAAACGTTCAATCTTCATAAGCGGGGAGCGCACTTTGCGGCATTTGTTCATCAGTCATTCGAGCAAGGACGACCTGGCTGCCGAAGCCATGCGCAAATATCTGGTCGAGCGTGGCTGGAACCGTAAGGAAATTTTTCTCGATTTCAGCGTGGAGGGCATCGCCGCGCATGAGAAGTGGAAGGCCTCCCTTGCCGAGGCAAACGCGGGAGCCAACGCTCTTCTCTGTCTGGCGTCGCCGGGTTGGCTCGCCTCCAAGGAAAGCCAGGTCGAAAGACGTGTTGCCGAAACCTTGAGCCTATTGGACCCGCAGCGGTCTCGTGCGGTTCTCGTCGCCATCTTGCGTGATCTGACCCGGGTTGAACTTCGCGCAAACGGTTTTGGCGAGGATCAGATCGTCGATCTCTCGGCTGCCGGAGACTCAATACTGATCCATGCCGAGTTGCCGGGACGTCTCGGCCAACCGGGTCGGCACGACGACGTCAAGTTCAACGCTCAAGCGCTGGAGAAGATCGAGCGCTCGCTTCGCCTGATTGGCATCGCGCCGGAAAGCTTCGAATGGAAGCCGCGCGATCCGACGCGGCCGTCCCCTTATCCGGGTCTCGAGGCATTCAGCGAGAACGATGCCGGCGTGTTCTTCGGCCGTGAGAGTCGGCTCGCTGACGCGCTCGGAACCATCGACGGTCTGCGGCGTGGCGACGGCTCGCGTATCCTGACCATCATCGCGGCCTCGGGAGTCGGCAAGTCCTCATTTCTCCGAGCCGGACTGTGGCCGCGATTATCCCGCCAATCGGGCGTCGCCCCGCTCGTCATCTTGCGGCCAGGGGCCGGAATCATCTCAGGTCGTGAAGGCGGTTTGATCTACGCATTGTCGGACTGGTTTCGGCGGGCAGGTCGATCGGTGGCGCCGGGTGATTTGCGTGCACATTTCGCGGGTCGCTCGACACGGGAAGGGCTGGCCTCGGTGCTGACCGAGTCCGCACATGCCGCGGGCGAAGGCCGAACCCTAATCCTTGCCATCGACCAGGCTGAGGAGCTTTTCGACGCCAGTGACGAGACCAAGGCCACCGAGGCAAGAGAATTCTTCGACGCGCTACTCGCGTTGCTGGTGGCGCAGCCGGCCGCCGTGGACCTTCTTGTCAGTCTGACGATCCGCGCCGACGGCTACAATCCGCTGGCTGCGGCCCTCGCCCGTGCAACCGACATGGCGGAAAGATCGGGAGCGGCGCGGCCCACTGCTCTGAAGGAGACATCGCTGACGCTCTTGCCGCTGCCCGCGACCGCCTATCGCGACATCATTCGTCGCCCGGCTCAGGTCGCGCTGAAGACCGAGCGCGAGGTCTTCGAGCCCGCGCTTGTCGATTATCTCCTTGACAGCTTCACCGGAGCCGATGCGCTGCCGCTGCTGGCGAAGACTCTCGAGCAGCTTTATGTCGAGTATGCACCGCGGGTACCGTTGCAGCCCATCACGCGCGCCGACTATGACGCGTTCTACGGTGCGCGCGCGGGCGCGTTGGCGCCTGTCCAGTGGGCACTTGATGAAGCCTATGCCATTGCCGGCACAGCCGGAACACAAGAAACACTGAAGCGCCTTCTGATCCCGGGGCTGGTGACATGGGATCCGAGGGCCGGCGAGGCAGGTGCGGCACGGCGCCGGATTGCTACGCGCGAAATTCTACTCGACAACGACGCCGATCTGACCGGGCTGGCGGATGCGCTGGCATCTCCGCGGGTACGCCTGCTGACGCGCGGAAGAGCAGAGGCTGGACCGACGCTCGAGGTGGCGCATGAAGCCTTGCTGCGCGTCCAGCCGGTCAAACGCTGGATCGAGGAGTTTTCTGTGGAGTTGAGACTTCGCGATGAGATCGAATGCGAAGCATCGGAATGGCAAAGGGCCGAAACCGAGCTTGCTACAGCGCGAGAAGGGCCGGAGGCGGCCAAGCAGTTGGAAGCGCTGCAAAGAGACATTGACACGGCAATCGCTGCGCGACGCGGACCGCGGCTCGAAGCCGCCATGAGACTGGTCGGAAATCCCGTTTTCGCGCACTTGCTGGGCCGCAAAGAGCGTGCCTACCTCGACGCCTGCCAGGCCCGCGAGACGGAGCAGATCCACAAGCAACGCCGCGTCGTTGGCCGCGCTTTCGTCAAGCCTGCCCTGCAGGCGCTCGAGGATGGGATCAGTGAGCACGCGCTGCGGCTGGTGGCGGCGGGCGCGTTGCTCGCCGGAGACCTCGATCTGAAGCTGGTGCCGGAGCTGTGGGCGCCGCTGGTGCGGGCGATCTTCCAGAACAAAACCCAGGCGGTGCTCAGAGGTCACACCGATGAGGTGTTGACTGCGGCGGTCAGCCCCGGCGGCAAACGCGTGGTGACCACGTCTCGCGACGAGACGGCACGTCTGTGGAACGCCGAGACCGGAACAGAGATCGCCACCTTTGATGCCCATGCGGATTGGATCGAGAGCGCGGCGTTCAGTCCCGAGTGGATGCGCGTGGTGACCGCGTCTCGCGGCGAGCCGGCACGTCTCTGGGATGCCGAGACGGGAAAAGAGCTGGCCGTCTTGGAAGCCCGCGTGTGGGAGGTGGACAGGGCAGCGTTCAGCCCCGATGGCAAGCGCCTGGTGACCGTGTCTCAGGAAGGCCAGGCGCATCTTTGGCATGCAGAGACGGGAGCAGAAATCGCCGTCTTGACGGATACCGGCATGGTGGACACCGCGGCGTTCAGTCCCGATGGGACGCGCGTAGTGATCAACTACTACAGCAATATGGCGCGCCTGTGGGATGCTGGGACCGGAAAGGAGATCGCCGCCTTGGAGAAGGGAAGCCAAGTGGAGAAGGCATCGTTCAGCCCCGATGGCAAGCGCATGGTGACCACATCTCTCGCCGAGGCGGCACGTCTGTGGAATGCCCAGACCGGAACAGAGATCGCCGTCTTGATGACCGATGAAAGCCCCGTGCGGAGCGCCGTGTTCAGCCCCGACAGCAAGCGTGTGGTCACGGCGTGTGAAGACAACACGGCGCGTCTTTGGGACAGCGAGACCGGAACAGAGATCGCCGCCTTAAAAGGGCACGAGCGTCCGGTGGAGAGCGCGGCGTTCAGCCCCGATGGGACGCTTGTCGTGACCGCGTCTGAAGACCACACGGCGCGGCTGTGGCATGCCGAGGTCCGGACAGAGATCGCCGTCTTGAAAGCGGATCAGTGGCCGGTGAACAGCGCGGCATTCAGCCCCGATGGCAAGCGCGTGGTGACCGCGTCTCACGATGCGACAGCACGTCTTTGGGATGCCGACACAGCGACACAGATCGCCCTCCTGCGAGGCAATGACGGATTGGTGAAGAGCGCCGCATTCAGTCCCGATGGCAAACGCGTGGTGACAGCGTATTCCAACATGGCGCGTGTGGCAAATGCCGAAAATGGAACGGAGATCGCCGTCTTGCGCGGCCATGAGAGCCACGTGGAAAGCGCGGCGTTCAGCCCCGATGGCATGCGCGTGGTGACGGCATCTCAAGACGGCACGGCGCGTCTTTGGGATGCCGAGAAGGAAACCGAGATTGCGGTCTTGAAGGCCCATGACGGCCTGGTGCTGAGCGCGGCGTTCAGCCCTCACGGCAAGCGCGTGGTGACCGCGTCCATCGACCGCACGGCGCGCCTTTGGGATGCCGGGAAGGGAACGGAGATTGCGGTCTTGAAAGGCCATAACGGGCCGGTGTGGAGCGCGGTATTCAGCCCCGATGGCAAGCGCGTGATGACCGCGTCCATGGATGGCACGGTGCGTCTTTGGAATGCCGAGACCCAGGCAGAGATCGCAGTCTTGAGGGCCCATGAGGAGCAAGTGTACAGAGCGGCGTTCAGCCCCGATGGCGCGCGCGTCGTGACTGCGTCTATGGACCGGACGGCGCGCCTTTGGGACGCCGAGAGGGGAACAGAGATCGCCGTCTTCACGGCCCATAACGAGCAAGTGCACAGCGCGGCATTCAGCCCCGATGGCAGGCGGGTCGTGACGGCGTCCGACGATACCACGGCCCGCCTGTGGGACGTCTCGCGCACGGTGGCGGTTGCGCAAGGCCCGGCACTCGTGCTCACGGCGGCGCTTGGGCAAGGGATCGGCTGGCGCGCGGTCAACGAGCGCCAGGACTTTCTCATGCAGGACGCGCCGGACGACATGTTTTCGGCTGCGCTGACGTTGCTTGGCGACCGTGCCTCTGCCCTCGCCGAGACGGTGGCTGCCTTGCACGCACCCTTGCATCCGAACTGCTACCTGAGCCCGACCGAGTTCGCAGCCAAGTTCGGGCTGACATCGCCGCGCGAGACCGACCTCGGGGCCACCACATAGAAAATCGTGCGGCAGTTCCATCCCGAGTTTCTTGAGTAGGCGTCCACATCGCAATGCAACATTTTGCGATGCCAATTGTCATCTATTTAGTCGGCTCGGCTCCTGGCCCATCGCGTCCATTCGGCGCGACCCGCCAATTCGGTCGCTATCAGGGCATAGCAGATGAGGTGGATGGCTCCAGCTCACGGCATCTAGGTGCCAAGGTGTGAAGGCTATCAGGCGTTCACGAGCAAAAAGGGAGCCATCCGTTATGAAGATTACCACGATCGGCCTCGAGCCAAGGCCGGCGCCAACTGCAGAGATTGTGCGAAGGCGGCCTAGAGCGGGATGCATTTAGGTTCGAGCATGAGTTTCTGAAGTAGTTGGCGCATTCGTCTGGCGTGAATGCTGCAAGGATCTGCCCGAGCGCGGCGCAAACGTCGTCGACGGTGCGCGCGGCAATCTTACGCAACAGATGCTTGAGCTTGGCAAAGACCTGTTCGATGGGGTTCAGATCGGGCGAATATTTTGGCAGGAAGATCAGCTTGGCGCCGGCCGCACGGATGAGCCGGCGATTGGCTTGCCCTTGTGGCTGCCGAGATTGTCCATGATGACGATGTCGTCGGGGCGAAGCGCCGGGACTAGGACTTTCTCGACATAGGTTTGAAAGCTCTCGCCGTCGATCGGCCCGTTAAGAAACCACGGGGCGTCGATCCGGTCATGGCGTAGCGCAGCCAGAAATGTCGTGGTCTTCCAGTGACTGTGCGGGACCTTGGCTTTTAGCCTCATGCCGAGGGGCGCCCATCCTCGCAGTGGCGCCATGTTGGTCTTGGTCCAAGTCTCGTCGATGAAAACCAGACGCTCAGGCGCGATCTTGTTCTGGTACTTGGCCCACTGTGCCCGCCGCTGAGCGACGTCGGGACGGTCGCGTTCGCCAGCCACTACGGTTTTTTTTGAAGCTCAGCTGCTCGGCGTGCACGAAGCTCCAGACCGTCCGGTAATCAACCTTGAGACCGCGTTCGGCAAGTTCGGCCACCAGCCCGCGCAAGGTGAAGTCCTTCTTGGTCCGCTCCAGCAACCAGGCACGGTGCGCGCCTGAAATCGACTTCGGCTTGTGTCCGCCCATCTGGCCCGGCGCAACGCTCCCGGTCTCCCGCAAGCGGCGTATAGCCGTGCTGACCCCCACGCCAAACTGCGCCGCCCCCCGTGACAGGACATGCCGCCGCTCTCAACCGCCTCAACTACCCGCTCGCGAAGATCGACAGAATACGGTTTACCTATCCATGCTGGCCTCCATCCCAGCCAGCATGTTGAATCAGAACCAATCTGATTTGGGAATCCCAAATCGATTAAGGCTAAACTCATCCCGCTCTAGGCGGGGCGAGCGAGGCCGTCCCGATCGGTGCCGGAAGCGATGCCGTCTGGCCAAGCGCTTCGTCCGCGAGAGTCATCAGCGTGTCGACCGCCAGAGGGTCACGTCCCTTCGTGTCCAGCAGGACGAGCGACCCCGCCTCTCCGGCCCGCGCGGATCGGCTCTCCACGGCGCGGCAGCATGTGTCGAGCGTCTGTCGCAGGAAGGCGACGTCCGTCGTCGCGTCAGTGAGAAGCATGATCTTGCCCAACGGCACATGAGCGACCAGCGACTGAAGTTCGAACACGCAGCCTTTGTTGTCCGGCGAAAAGCCACGCAGGTCCATGGCTACCAGATCGCAATTTCCCATCAGCGACAACACGGCCGCCTGCCACGTGTCCTTGCCGCAGAAGAGTTCGTCGACGCGGTAGCTCCCGTCTACGTCCGGGCGGTCGTCGACGGCATGAACCCGCCGATCGAGATCGGCGGGTTCGATGATGAAGCGTCGCTTCAGCCGGCCGCTTACGAAGGCGAGAAGCTTGACGGGATCGATCGAGCGGCTGGCGAGGTCCGGCGCGGCGATCAGCGCGATCGGGCCGGCGTGACGCCAGCGCGCCGACAGGAGATCGAACAGCCGTTCGGTCCGCCGCTTGAAGCCGAAGACGCGCAGAAGCAGCAATCGGGCCGGCAGCCGTCGCGTTGCAGCCGCGGCCACCGGCCGCAGGCCGAGCCAGACGATGAGCCTGTAGACGACGAACGCGCCGAGCGCGACCCAGGCGGCTCGGCCGGCGCTGTGAAACAGCAGGCGAAAGAGCGACAGGGTCTGAAACAGCCAGATCGAATCGAAGACGATGCTGGTGTCGCTGAAGCACCTGGCTTCATAGCCCCGCCGAATGAGATCGACGGCGATCCAGCCGAACGGCACGAGCAGCACCATGCCGGCGACGGCGGCGAGCAGGACGGCGATCCACGGCGAAAAGAAGCCGAGCGGCACCAGTATTGCCACCACGACTTTCATGCCGGCCAGCGTGCTCACCGCGACGACGCCGGCCGCCGCGCCGCACATGGCGAAGATCATGAAGACGAGCAGCACGGGACCGACGGCGCGGATG
>WNFD01008018.1_pt1 | contig 15231 bp, 8 predicted proteins | sample 5400491 | NCBI WGS metagenome assembly WNFD01 (sample SAMN13153343, study PRJNA577476) | soil metagenome | isolation source: 120 cm saprolite under Douglas fir tree site 2 hole 2 replicate 2 | place: USA:California | collected 2015-04-18
GTGGGCGCGGACCCCGCGTCCCAGTCGTCGTCGCCCATCTCAGCCCCGTCCGGCTTGCACCAGCCCAGATCCACCGAGCCCCGGATGGGAAGGCCCTGGAACCAGCGGCGCCGCCGCAGCACGGGGTGCTCGCGCCGCAACGCGATGAGGCGGCCGGTGAAGTCGAGAAGATCCTCATCGACGTGGTCCCAGTCTTGCCAGGAGATCTCGTTGTCCTGACAGTAGGCGTTGTTGTTCCCGCGCTGGGTGCGCCCCGACTCGTCCCCGCTGAGGAGCATCGTGACCCCCTGCGAAAGCAGCAGGGTGGCGAGGAAGTTGCGCTTCTGCCGCTGCCGCAACTCCAGGATGTCCTTGTCGTCGGTGTCGCCTTCGACGCCGCAGTTCCAGGAACGGTTGTGGCTCTCGCCGTCGGCCCCGCCTTCCCCGTTGGCCTCGTTGTGCTTCTCGTTGTAGGAGACGAGGTCGCGCAGGGTGAAGCCGTCGTGGGCGGTGACGAAGTTGACGCTGGCTCCTGGATGGCGGCTGTCGGCCTGGTAGAGGTCGGAACTGCCGGTGAGACGGGAAGCGAACTCGCCGAGGGTGGCGGGCTCACCCCGCCAGAAGTCCCGTACCGTGTCCCGGTACTGGCCGTTCCACTCTGACCACAGGGCGGGGAAGTTGCCCACCTGATAGCCGCCTTCGCCGATGTCCCACGGCTCGGCGATGAGCTTGACCTGGGAGACGACGGGGTCCTGCTGGATCAGGTCAAAGAAGGCCGACAGGCGGTCCACCTCGTGGAACTGACGGGCCAGGCTTGCGGCCAGGTCGAAGCGGAACCCGTCGACGTGCATCTCGATCGCCCAGTAGCGCAGCGAATCCATGATCAGCTGCAGGGTGTGCGGGTGGCCGACGTTGAGGCTGTTCCCGGTCCCGGTGGTGTCGTAGTAGAACCGGGGATCGTCGGCCAAGCGGTAGTAGGCGGCGTTGTCGATGCCTTTCATCGACAGGATCGGGCCCATATGGCTGCCCTCGGCGGTGTGGTTGTAGACGACGTCGAGGATTACCTCGATCCCGGCCTCGTGCAGCGCCCGGACCATCGCCTTGAACTCGGCGACCTGCTCGCCCCTCTGGCCGCCCGCGGCGTACTCGTTGTGCGGGGCGAGGAATCCGATCGAGTTGTAGCCCCAGTAGTTCCGCAGCCGCCGCTCGACCAGATGAGCGTCGTGGATGAACTGATGAACTGGCAGTAGTTCGACGGCGGTGACGCCGAGCCCGGTGAGGTACTCGATGGCGGCCGGGTGACCCAGGCCGGCGTAGGTGCCCCGCTTCGCCTCAGGAATATCGGGATGCCGGGCGGTGAACCCCTTGACGTGGACCTCATAGATGACCGACTCATTGAGCTGGATGTCCGGGGGCCGGTCGTTGCCCCAGTCGAAATACGGGTTGTGCACCACTGACCTGGGCACGAAGGCGGCGCTGTCGTCGTCGTTGCGGGAGTTCTCGTCGCCGAAGTTGTAGGGAAAGCACGCCTGGGCCCAGACGACCTGGCCCTCGATGGCCTTGGCATAGGGATCGAGCAGCAGCTTGGCCGGGTTGCAGCGCTGGCCCGCCTCGGGCGCCCACGGTCCGTGAACCCGGTAGCCGTAACGCTGCCCAGGCGCCACCGACGGGAGGTAGCCGTGCCAGCAGGAGGCGTCGATCTCGTCGAGGACGACCCGCTCCTCGTTGCCGCCGTCGTCGTAAAGGCAGAGCTCGACCTTCTCAGCGACCTCGGAGAACAACGAGAAGTTCGTCCCGCCCCCGTCGTAGGCGGCGCCCAGCGGATACGGGCGGCCCGGCCAGATCTCGATGGCATCGGTCATATATGGCTGAATCCTTCGGTTACGAGGGCGACAGTGTCAGGCGGGAGGGCCACGCCCCGCGCCGTCCGTTCGACGCTGGGGGCGGACGCGGCGAGCAACTCGGCCGACGGGCCTGCCGGGAAGATCCAGGTTCTGCTGCCGAGGTTACTCGCCACGGCAACCGGTCCCCGGCGGACGACAAGCCAGCCTACGTCCTGATCGTATTCGGTCTGGACGCGGTCGAGGCGAGGATCCGTGAGCGCCCGAATCTGCCGCCGCAGCGCTATCAGCCGGCGATGCCAGGCCAGCAGGCTCGCGTGAGAGTCCTTGACGGGCTCGGCCCAGTCGAGCTTGGAATGCTCGAATGTCGCCTCATCCTGGGGATCGGGCACGTCGTCCGGGTGCCAGCCGAAGGTGGCGAACTCGTGCCGCCGACCCTCACTGACGGTACGGCCGAGCCCCGGGTCGGAGTGGTCCGTGAAGTACTGGAACGGCGTGCTGGCGCCCCACTCCTCGCCCTGGAAGAGCATGGGCACGAACGGTGCGGTCAGGAGCAAGGCGGCGGCCACCCGCAGCCGGCCCTCGCTCATCAGCGCGCTGCTGCGCTCACCGGCCGCGCGGTTGCCGATCTGGTCGTGATTCTGCGCGAAGACCACGAACTGCCTGCCGGACAGCCCCGATGGCGTCCGGCCGTGGACCCGCTGCCGGTACGGAGAGTACGTCCCGTCGTACACCCATGCCTGGCGCAGTGCCTTGGCCAGCAGTGTCAGCGAACCGAAGTCCTCGTAGTAGCCGCTAACATCCCCGGTCAGCGCGGCGTGCAGGGCGTGGTGCCACTCGTCGGCCCAGCAGGCGGCCAGCCCGTAGCCTCCCGCGTCGCGGCTGCGGACGAAGCGGGGGTCGTTGAGGTCGCTCTCCGGGATCAGGAACAGCGGGCGCCCCACCTCGGTGGCCAGCGCGTCCACCTCGACCGCGAGCGCCTCCAGGAGGTGGGTGGCGGAGTCATCGACGATGGCATGCACGGCGTCGATGCGCAGCCCGTCGCAGTGGTAGTCGCGCAGCCACATGACGGCGTTGTCGATGACGAACCGCCGGACCTCGTCGCTGCCGGGACCGTCGAAATTGACGGCATCCCCCCAGTTGGTCCGGTGGCGCGGCGAGAAGTACGGGCCGAACTCCGGCAGGTAGTTCCCGGCCGGGCCGAGGTGGTTGTAGACGACGTCCAGCACCACGCCGAGTCCGTGGTCGTGGGCGGCGTCGATGAGCCGCTTGAGGCCATCCGGCCCCCCGTAGGCATGGTGCGGGGCGAACAGGTCCACTCCGTCGTAACCCCACCCCCGACAACCGGAAAATTCCGCCACGGGAAGTAGTTCGATGATGTCGACACCCAGGTCCACCAGGTGCCGGAGATGATCGATGGCCCCGTCGAACGTGCCCTCCGCGGAGAAGGTTCCGACGTGGCACTCGTAGAGGACCGATCCTGGCAGCGGCACCCCCCGCCAGCCGCTGTCGCGCCAGGCGAAGGCCGAGTGGTCGACGACCCGGGACGGGCCGTCGATGCCCTCGGGCTGGAAGGCCGAACGAGGGTCAGGACGGGGCGGTCCGCCGTCGAGACTGAAGGCGTAGTCGGTGCCCGGGCCCGCCTGGTCCACGGAACACGCCCACCAGCCGCCCGCCTCCCTCCGCATGGGAATGCGCTGCTCATCGAGGAAGGCCTCGACGCGCTGTGGACGCGGTGCCCACACCCTGAACCTGTGCATCATGCTGTATTTCCCGCTCGCCTCCGGGGCGCCTGGAGGCGTCGCCTTCCCTCGTCGCTCGTTCCTCGCTCCTTAGTCCAGGCAACGCCGCGCCCCTCCGGCTCGCTCAGGTAGTCTCCCGCTCGGCCCAGGATCGCGACCGGAAACCGGCCCAGCAGCGCGGCCAGGCTGGTCTCGCCGCCCGGCACCGCCTCACCATCCAGAACGCTGACCCAGGCGCCGCCGGGGAGCGCGACGGTGGTACCCGACCAGTCATCCGCAAGCCCGGTGACCAGGCGGGGCACGACCACGGCCAGCCCGCCGGTCCGGGTGAAGGCCACGGCGTGGGAAGACGCGGGCCCGAGGACCGGCAGCGGCTCGTGACCGGAACCTGGGCCGTAGGCAGCGGGATGACGGCGCCGGTGCCCGAGGAGGCGGTGAATCAGCCACAGCTTCGGCCCGCCTTCGTCGTCGCGGTCCAGCGCCCTCTCCGGTCCCGCGCCGGCCACGGCGGCGAAGAGCCGCCGCCGGGCGTCGTAGTCGACGGGGCGGCGATTGTCCGGGTCGACCAGGGACAGGTCCCACACCTCTGTGCCCTGGTACAGGTCGGGAATGCCGGGGCAGGTGAGCAGCAGGGTCGTCTGGGCCAGCGAGTTGACCCGGCCGCGCTCGACGAGCCGGTGCCTGGCCAGGAACGCCTCCAGGTCAGCGACGAAGCCGGGGTCCGCGAGGATCGCGGTAGCGAAGGCGCCCAGAGCGGCGTCGTAGTCGGCGTGCGGGTCGGTCCAGGAGGTGTGCACCTTCGCTTCCTTGGCCGCCTTCTCCATGAAGGCACTGACCCGGCCGGCGTCAATAGGCCAGGCACCCACCAGGGTCTGGTAGAGGAGATATTCGGCATTACGGTCGGGCCATCCGTTTTGCTTAAATCGCTTGTTGCGGTGCGCCCAGCGCTCCGCGGCATGCTCCCAGGCCTCGGGCAGCTCCGACAGCAAGGCGATGCGGGCCCGCACGTCGCCACTTCGCTTCGTGTCGTGGGTTGACAGGGTGAGCATCGCCTCCGGCCATCGCCTGGCCGCTTCGGTCATGGCCTGGTGGAACTCCTCCACCGGAGCGCCGAAGCGGCCCGGGTCACCGCCCACCTCGTTCAGGGAGGCCAGCGGCTGATACCGGTAGAAGGCGGTGTCCTCCACCCCTTTGGCCATGACCGGCGCGCTCACCTGGGCGAAGCGCAAGGCGAAGTCAGCTTCCACATCGCCGGGGTGGTCGAGCACGAGAAGTTCGCCGATGAAACCGACGAGCTCGCCATCGAGGTCGGGCCGGTGCTGCCGGACTGCGGCCACGGCGGCGGCCACGTAGGCGCGATCCGCTGACGTAACGGGGCGGCCGGGGCGGGCATAGGTGCGGTACACGGGGAAGGCAGCGATCACCTCGCGCAGCGTGTCCCGCAGGTCGCGGCGGGTCTGGTCGCGCTGGCGCCGGTGGCGCTCGCAGACGTCCGCCAGCACACCAGTGAGACGCTCCACTTCGGCGGCGAGTTCCTCACGCATGATCTGAACCTTGGCGGCGTGCACCACCTCTGCGTAGTCCGCATGCTCTCCCGTGAAGCGCGCATAGCAGTCGCGCATGGCCGTCTCGTGGCCGGAATCGACGAAGAGCCGGTTGACGTGGTTCAGGAAGTCGTAGCCGGTGGTCCCCGCCACCGGCCACGAGCGGGGAAGCTCCTCGTCCGCCGCGAGGATCTTCTCGACCACGACGTACGCGCCCCCGGTCGCGCCGTGCAGCCGGCACAGGTAGCCCTCGGGGTCCGCGAGCCCGTCCACGTGGTCCACCCGCAGCCCGTCGACCACCCCGTCAGCGACCAGGCTGAGTATGAGGCGGTGGGTGTCGGCGAAGACGGACTCGTCCTCCACCCGCAGCCCGGCGAGCGTGTCGATGTCGAAGAACCGCCGGTAGGACAGCTCCTCGGCGGCCGTGCGCCAGTAGGCAAGACGGTAGTTCTGCTGACTGAGGAGCGCGTCCAGGGCGTCCGGGTCCCGGTTCAGGTCCTCGATCTCGGCGTCGATGGCCGCCGCCACCTCCGGCTCTGCCCCGGACAGCTCGCCGAGCCGGGCGCGCAGCTCTTCCTTGCCACGGTGGCGTTCTTCCACGTCCGCCGGGTCGGTCAGGCTGGCGAGGGGCAGGCGGCCGTAGGCGGCGGCCAGGTGTTCCAGCTCCCTGGATCCGGCGCGGGCCGCCGCCCGGCTGAGCAGGCCGTCGAGCGTGCGGGGCGACAACGGCGCCTCGTGATCGTAGTAGCGGACGGTGAACGATCCGGCGTGGCGCTCGATGACCAGTTCCCCCGCCTCCAGCACCCGGCCGTAGTGGTCACCGAGGACGGGCATCAGGACGGTGTCAGCCAGCTTGGCCTGCGGCGGGTCCCAGTCGATGTCGAAATAGCGTGCGTAACGGCTCGAAGGGCCGTTCTCGAGCACATCCCACCACCAGGCGTTGGCCCGCCCGGCGAGTGCCATGTGGTTGGGGACGATGTCGAGCACCTGGCCCAGGCTGGCGCCGGCCAGCCGACTGACCAGGCGGCTGTGCGCGGCGGCGCCCCCGAGCTCGTCGTTCAGCCGCCCGTGGTCGATCACGTCGTAGCCGTGGGTGCTGCCCTTGGCGGCCTGAAGGTAGGGCGAGCAGTAGAGGTGGCTGACGCCGAGGGCGGCAAGGTAGTCAACGACTGCGGCAGCGTCATCGAAGGTAAAACCGGCGTGGAGCTGGACGCGGTAGGTCGCCGCCCGCATGCGCCTCATCCGTTACATCATCTCGCGTCGGCCGGTCGGTGTCACTGACCCCAATGGTGATGTAGACGAATAATGATGTCACTGCGAGCAGCGAGGCCAGTAGGCTCGGCGTGCGATGCTCCTGACGATCACCTCAACCGCGCGACCTGCCACGGACCTGGGATTCCTGCTTCACAAGCACCCGGATAAGACGCAGAGCTTCGATGTGTCGGCCGGGCAGGCCCACGTGTTCTACCCGGAAGCGGGCGAGACCCGGTGCACAGCCGCGCTGCTGCTTGAGGTTGATCCCATCGGGCTGGTCCGCGGCCGGCGATCCGCCGGGCCGGACGCGTTCTCGCTAGCCCAGTACGTCAACGACCGGCCCTACGCGGCGTCGTCGATGATGGCTGTCGCCCTGGCCCGGGTCTTCCGCACCGCCATCGCCGGGCGGTGCGCCAGCCGGCCGGAACTGGCCGCCACCGCCCTGCCGCTGGAGATCCGGATCCCGGCGCTGCCGTGCCAGGGCGGGCCCGCGGTTGCTGAGCGGCTCTTCGGGCCGCTGGGCTGGACGGTCGAAGCGAGGCCGGTGCCGCTCGATCCGCTGATCCCGCAGTGGGGTGACTCCCGGTATGTCGGGTTGCGGCTGTGTGGGCGGGTGAGGCTCGCCGATGCGCTGAACCACCTGTATGTGCTGCTGCCGGTGCTGGACAACGCCAAGCACTACTGGGTGAGCACCGACGAGGTGGACAAGCTGATCCGGGCCGGCGCCGGCTGGCTGGCCGCGCACCCGGACCGTGACCTGATCACCCGCCGCTACCTGGCGCACCGGCGCGACCTGGTGCTGACCGCGGTGGGCCGGCTCGCCGAGGCCGACGACACGGAGCCGGAAACGCTGGACAACGCCGTGAGCGACGGTGAGCCGGAAGAGGCACCTGAGCGGCAGGTCTCCCTTGCCGCGCAGCGCAGGGGTGCGGTCGTGGCTGTGCTGCGGGCCGCCGGGGCGGCCACCGTCGCGGACCTTGGCTGCGGAGAGGGCGCCCTGGTCGTGACCCTCCTCGACGACCCCGCGTTCAGCCAGGTCCTGGGCGTTGACGTGTCGCACCGGGCGCTGGAGATGGCGGCGCGCCGGCTGCACCTCGACCGGATGCCGGAGCGGCGGCGTGACCGCGTGCAATTGCTGCAGTCTTCCCTGACCTACCGCGACGAGCGGCTCGCGGGATTCGACGCGGTGGTCCTCATGGAGGTCATCGAGCACGTCGACCCGCCGCGGCTGGGCGCCCTTGAGGCGACCGTCTTCGGCTCGGCCCGCCCGGCCACGGTCGTGGTAACCACGCCCAACGCGGAGCATAACGTCCGGTTCGCCGACCTTCCAGCCGGGTCGATGCGCCACCGTGACCACCGGTTCGAGTGGACCCGGGCGGAGTTCCGCGGCTGGGCGGACGCGGTGGCCGCGAGGCACGGCTACGGCGTGAGGTACCTGCCGGTCGGAACGGATGACCCCGAGGTCGGCCCGCCGACGCAGATGGCGGTGTTCTCCCGCCATGGCTGACGCCGAAGAAGCACCGCGCCGGGCATTGGGCATTCCCGAGATGGCCCTGGTGGTCCTCGTCGGGGTGTCCGGCTCGGGCAAGTCCACGTTCGCCCGCAGGCACTTCGGGCCGTTCGAGGTTATCTCCAGCGACTTCTGCCGCGGCCTGGTGTCAGACGACGAGAACGACCAGGCCGCGACCGGTGACGCATTCGACGTGCTGCACTACATCGCGGGCAAGCGACTGGCCGCCGGGCGGCTGACCGTGGTGGACGCCACGAACGTGCAGCCCGAAGCGAGGAAGCAATTCGTCGAACTCGCCCGGTCCCATGACGTGCTCCCGGTGGCGATCGTGTTGGATGTCCCGGGCGAGGTATGCACCGCCCGTAACACCTCCCGTCCAGAACGAAATTTCGGCGCTCATGTCGTCCGCCGCCAGCATGACCAGCTGCGCCGGTCCCTGCGCTCACTCAGCCGGGAAGGCTTCCGTAAGGTGCACGTGCTGCATGGCGTGGCCGAGATCGACTCGGCGGTGATCGTCCGGGAGCGGCTGCTCACCGACTACCGCGACCGGACCGGGCCGTTCGACGTGATCGGCGATATCCACGGCTGCCGCGCCGAGCTGGAGACCCTGCTGAGCCGGCTCGGGTACGAGATCGAGCGGGACTCCGGTAGCCGGTCGGTTGACGCGGCCCACCCGCTCGGGCGCACGGTGGTCTTCCTTGGTGACCTGGTGGACCGCGGGCCCGACTCCCCTGGGGTGCTGCGCCTGGTGATGGGCATGGCAGCCGCCGGTCACGCCCTCGCGGTCCCAGGCAACCACGAGAGCAAGCTGGTCCGGGCGCTGTCCGGACGGAACGTACAGGTCAGTCATGGCCTGGCCGAGACGCTTAGCCAGCTTGCCGCGGAGCCCGGGGAGTTCCGCACGCAGGTCGAGATGTTCTGCCGCGAACTGGTCTCCCATCTTGTCCTGGACGGCGGCCGCCTGGTCGTCGCGCACGCCGGGCTGAAGGAGGCCTACCACGGTCGGGCCTCCGGGCGGGTGCGCAGCTTCGCCCTGTACGGGGACACCACCGGCGAAACCGACGAGTTCGGTCTGCCGGTCCGTTACCCGTGGGCGAACGACTACCGGGGCTCAGCCATGGTGCTGTACGGGCACACACCCGCGCCGGAGCCGGAGTGGGTGAACAACACCATGTGCCTGGACACCGGGTGCGTATTCGGCGGCATGCTCACCGCGTTGCGCTATCCCGAGAAGGAGATCGTCTCCGTCCCGGCCGAAAGGGTCTGGTACGAGCCGGCCCGGCCGTTCCCCGCCCCCGGTCTGCGGACATCCGGCGGCCAGCAGCCGACGGCGGGCGCGGCCGGCGCAGGCGGCGCGGCCGGCGCAGGCGGCGCGGCCGGCGCCCGGCGTGACGCTGGCGTCCTGGACATCGCTGACGTGCTGGGCAAGCGCATCGTGGAAACCCGCCATCACGGCCGGGTCACCGTCCGCGAGGAGAACGCAGCCGGCGCCCTGGAGGTAATGAGCCGGTTCGCGATCGACCCGCGGTGGCTGCTCTACTTGCCGCCGACCATGGCTCCGTGTGCTACCTCGCCCCTGCCGGACCTGCTGGAGCACCCGGCGGAAGCGTTCGACGCCTACCGGACCGAGGGCATCGCGGAGGTCATCTGCGAAGAGAAGCACATGGGCTCGCGGGCCGTCGCGCTTGTCTGCCGCGACGAAGCGGTGGCCCGCCGCCGCTTCGGCGTAGCGGGACCAAGCGCGGCCAGGCCGGACACGGCAGAACCGGGCGCCCCCGACGCCAACCCGAGCGCGGCCGACGCTAGCCCGAGCGCCGGTGCGGGCGCGGTGTACACCCGCACCGGACGGCCGTTCTTCGGGCCCGCGCTGACCGACGAGTTGCTCGGTTCGCTGCGCGCAGCGGTCAAGGCCAGCGGCCTGTGGGACGAACTGGACACCGACTGGCTGCTGCTCGACTGCGAGCTGCTGCCCTGGTCGGCCAAGGCCGAGGCCCTGCTGCGGCACCAGTACGCCGCCGTGGGCGCGGCCGCGCGGGCAGCATTGCCGGCCGCCGCGGCGGCGCTGGAGATGGCACTCGAACGCGGGACGGACGTGGCGCCGCTACTCGACCGGGTGCGAAACCGGGCTGCCAACGCGGACGCGTTCACGGCCGCCTACCGGCGGTACTGCTGGCCGACCGACGGCCTGCACGGCGTCCGGCTGGCGCCGTTCCAGATCCTCGCCACCGAGAACGCCAGCTACCACGACCGTGACCACAGCTGGCACCTCGCGCTGGCAGACCGGCTGGCAGACGCCGCGCCCGGACTGATCACCACCACCCGCCGCCTGATCGTGGACACCACGGACCCCGACTCCACGGCGGCCGGAGTCGCCTGGTGGGAGGAACTCACCGCCAGTGGCGGTGAGGGCATGGTGGTCAAGCCGCGAGCCAACCTCACCCGCGCCCGGCGCGGGCTCGTCCAGCCGGGAATCAAGGTCCGGGGCCGCGAGTACCTGCGGATCATCTACGGGCCTGACTACACCGACGCGGAGAACCTCAGCCGGCTGAAAGGGCGGTACAGAAGGAACCGTTCTGGCGCGTGCATGAAGCAGTTTTCGCTGTGCTGGCCCTCGAATCGGAGCCAGTAGACCCGCGGCTGTGACCCAGGGCGGCCGGAGCGGCCAAACGCCCAGCCACCCAACGAGCCCTGTGCGGGTTTAGGCACCTTGGCCGTCTGGGCCATGCGGGCCGACGACTACCTGAACGCCGCTGGGGTGTGACCGGCATGGGGTGTCCTGCTGGCCGAGGTGTCAGTTCGGGGCCGGTCCCGGGCGGGCTGGGCGGCGCGGGCGGGCGAAACCGTCGCCGACCTCGGCCGCGAGCGTCAGGTAGGCGTCGGCCGTCGCCCGGTTCAGCTGGGCCAGGTCCACCTCGGCGCCTTCCTCCAGGTGCGGGTCGTAGGGGATCCGCACCACGGCCCGTGACCGCGCGGCGAAGTGCGCCTCAAGCCGGTCCAGGTCTACGGTGCTCTTGCTGCGCGGCCGGACGACGGACAGCACGACCACAGCCTGGCGCACGAGGTCGCCATAGCCGTGCGCCTGGAGCCAGTCGAGCGTCGCGCTCGCGCTCCGCGCGCCGTCCACTGAGGGCGAACTGACCAGCACGATCTGATCCGCAAGGCGCAGAACGCCCGCCATCGCGGAATGCAGCAGGCCGGTCCCGCAGTAGTCGGCCAGGCTGATCGAGTAGTAGTGCTCGAGGACCTGCGCGACGTCGTAATAATCTTCCTCACAGAACGCGACCGACACAGTGGGGTCGCGATCGGAGGCGAGGATCTCCAGCCTGCTCGGTGCCTGGGTAGTGAATCCGCGCACGTCCGCGTAGCGCTGGATCTGGTCCCGCTCGTTCAGCAGGTCACGGACGGTCGCGGAGGTCTCCAGCCGAAGCTTGTCCGAGAGCGTGCCGCGGTCGGGGTTGGCGTCAACGGCGATCACCCGGTCACCCCGCACGGAGGCCAGCGTGGCTCCCAGGCCCACCGTGGTCGTGGTCTTGCCGACGCCGCCCTTCAGGCTCATCACGGCCACCCGATGGTGACCGGTGCTGACTGGGGTCCGGGCCCGCGCGGTCAGCTCGCGGCGCCGCAGTTCCGCCGCCGACTGAGGGGCCCGGATGAGGCCGCCAGTAGCCTGGTAGACCGCCCGGCGCCAGCCACCCGAAGGCGCCTTGTGCCTGCCAGGCAGCAGGACATCGGCGGTGAGGCTGTCGGCAGTCTCATTGGTCCGCAGCCCTCCGGGCGGCCGCCCTGTGGGCCCCTGCACAGGGCGTGGCTGCGCTGGGGGCCGCTGCAACGGGGGCCGCTGCAACGGGGGTGGCTGCAACAGGGGTGGCTGCAGTGCGGGCGGCCGAACTGGGGACGGTTGCACTGCGGGCTGTTGGGCCGCGTAAAGCCGGGCGTTCGTCTCGTCGCCAGGGAACGTCGCCGACCTCGGTGCTCGACACTGGTCCGGCTCGGGATACGGGCCTGCTGCCGGAGGTGCGTCCGGCACATGATGCGGGTCGGGCACGGGATGCGGATCCGGTACGGGACTCGGATCCGGTACAGGACTCGGATCCGGTACAGGACTCGGATCCGGTACAGGACTCGGATCCGGTACAGGACTCGGATCCGGTACAGGACTCGGATCCGGTACAGGGCGCGGATCCGGTACAGGGCGCGGGTCGGGCACAGGGCGCGGGTCCGGCATGGGAGGCGGATCAGGCACAGGACGCGGGTCCGGTGCCGGGATCGTGCCAGCGAAAGAAACAGGTTCCGGCGCGGCAGGCACCTCTGGTACGGACGGCGCGGCAGGCGTACCTGCCCAGGCGGCCATCTCCGCAGGTGTCTGGGTAGGTGGCGCGACCTGCGCTTCGGCCTGGGGTTCAATGGCCGGCACGACCGGGGACTCAACAGCCGACCCGGCCGAGGACTCAACAGTCGGCTCCACCAAAGACTCAACAGGCGGCTCCGCCTGGGGCTCGGCAGCCGGCTCCGCCAGGGACTCAACGGTCGGCCCGGTCAGGGAGTCAACAGCCGGTTCCGCCCCGGGCTCGACAGCCCGCTCCGCCAGGGAGTCAACAGTCGGCCCGGCCAGGGACCCAACAGCCAGTTCCGCCTCGGGCTCGACAGCCGGCTCCGCCGGGGACTCAACAGCGAAATCTGGATCGGGCTCGGCCGGGGCGTAAGGCGTAGCCGCCGACCAGTCCTGCGGATCGGCCCGGGCATAGGACATGCGTTGAGGCCACGCCTGGGCATCGGGAGCCAGCGGCGCGTAGGGCGTCGGCTGCGGGTCCGCGCGGCTGAGTTCGCGCGCAGAGCCATAGTCGTCCGGCAGGTCATAGTCATCCGCTGTGTCGTATCCGCCAGGAGGACCGTAAGCATCGGCCGCGTCGTAACCGCCAGGAGGACCGTAAGCATCGGCCGCGTCGTAACCGCCAGCGGGACCGTAAGCATCGGCCGCGTCATATCCGCCAGGAGGACCGTAAGCGTCGGCCGGGTCGTAACCGCCAGCGGGACCGTAGGCGTCGGCCGCGTCGTAACCGCGGGGAGGGCCGTAGGCATCTCCCGGGCCAGCGGGCCCTTCGGGCGACTGCGCGGACTGAGGACCTAATGCGCGAGTGCCGAACGGCGGCGGCTGGCCGAAGGGGCTCGGCACACTGGAGGGCGACCAGCTGAACTGACCATCCCCTGCGCTCTCGTTCTCCCCGCGCCGGTCACCCTCGGCACCAGGTCCAGATGTCAAGGGGTCCGGCCCGCGTGACTCGCCTGCGGCCTTCTGCTCCTGGTCGTGATCGGCCAAGGTCGTTCCCCTCAGCTCTCATCGGTAGGAGAATGGCGTGCCCGAAAGGCCCGGATGAGTGCCTCAAGCCGAAGCCTAGGCCACCCGGATACCGGCAGCACACCCCCGGAAACGATTTGCTACCAGGAGCTCGCATGCGTGCCATCGTGATCACCACACCCGGCGGCCCTGACGTCCTTCGCCTGGAGGAGGTCCCAGATCCCGTGCCGGGACCCGGCGAAGTGGTGGTGGAGGTGGCCGCGGCGGGGGTCAACCGCGCGGATGCGATGCAGCGCGAAGGTGGCTACCCGCCGCCCCCTGGTGCCCCGCCCTACCCGGGCCTTGAGTGCTCCGGCCGGATCTCCGCGGTCGGCCCGGGCGTCACGGGCTGGCAGAGCGGCGACGAAACATGCGCGCTGCTGGCCGGCGGCGGTTACGCTGAGCGGGTCGCGGTACCGCAGGGGCAGTTGCTTCCCATCCCGGACGGCGTGACGCTGACCGAGGCCGTCGCACTACCGGAGGCTGCGTGCACGCTGCAGGCGACCGTATTCCTGCAGGCACGCCTCCGTCCTGGGGAGACATTGCTGGTGCATGGCGGAGCGGGCGGCATCGGGACGATGGCGATCCAGATCGCCAAGGCGCTCGGGGTGACAGTCGCCTGCACCGCGGGATCGCCCGCCAAGCTGGCCCGGTGCCGCGAACTGGGCGCGGATCTGGCGATCTCCTACCGCGACGAAGACTTCACCGCCGCCATACGTGACTTCACCGAGGGCCGCGGAGCCGATGTCATCCTCGACATCATGGGCGCCCCTTACCTGCAGCGGAACCTGGAGGCCCTGGCCACAGACGGCCGCCTCATGGTGATCTCCCTACGGGGCGGCAGCCGTGCGGAGGCCGACCTGGGCCTGCTCATGCGCAAGAGGGCGAGCATCCTCGCCTCCACCCTCCGGGCACGACCCCTGGCGGAGAAGGCTGCGATTGTCGCGGAGGTCCGGGAGCATATCTGGCCGCTCATCGGCTCCGGGAAGGTCGCGCCGGTCATCGAGCGGGTGCTGCCGATGGCCGACGCGGCTCAGGCGCACCGCCTGCTGGACGATGGCTCACATGTGGGCAAGATCCTGCTGGTCAATTGATCCAGCGGCCCCGAGGCGCACCCACTGCGCGGGAGGAGCAAGACTAGGACCATGGATGACCGGATAAGCCCCAACGCAAATCCCCCTGGGAAGGTGGTCGTGGTCGGCCCGGACGGGATGGCCGCGGATGGCGACGCTGCCGAGGCGGGCGGCGAGCGTCCCGTAATCGAGATGGTCGAACAGCCGGCGAAGGTGATGCGGATCGGCAGCATGATCCGTCAGCTACTCGAAGAAGTCAGGGCGGCCCCGCTTGACGAGAAGAGCAGGGCGAGGCTCAAGGAGATACACCAGAGTTCGATCAAGGAACTCGAGGACGGGCTGGCGCCAGAGCTGGTCGATGAACTCGAGCGGCTTTCGCTGCCCTTCGCCGAGGACGAAACGCCCAGCGAGGCTGAACTGCGGGTGGCCCAAGCGCAGCTGGTCGGCTGGCTGGAGGGCCTGTTCCACGGCATCCAGACCACCCTGTTCGCCCAGCAGATGGCCGCCCGGGCGCAGCTGGAGCAGATGCGGCGGGCACTACCCCCCGGCATGATGCCCGGAGGTCCGGACGAGGGGCCACCCCAGCAGCAAGCGCGCTCCTCGGGCCCCTACCTGTAAGCCCGCCCCACCGGCCGTCGCCGCCCACCGCCGCACTGCCCTGTCAGGCCTAGACGCGGCCGTACCGTAGCCGCGCCAGCCAGGCGGCAGCCTGCGCGAACTCGGCGTCGGAGGTCCCCGCGCGCACCTGGGCCCGGCCGCCGTCGTGGCGCGGGTAGCTGCCCAGGAACCGGACCTCGGCGCAGACTCTGCGCAAGCCCATCAGCGCCTCGCCGACCCGGGCATCATCGACGTGGCCTTCGCAGTCGATGGAGAAGCAGTATTTGCCGAGGCCATCCCCGGTCGGCCGGGACTCAATGCGGGTCAGGTTGATGCCACGCACCGCGAACTCGGTG
>WNFD01004297.1_pt1 | contig 15223 bp, 16 predicted proteins | sample 5400491 | NCBI WGS metagenome assembly WNFD01 (sample SAMN13153343, study PRJNA577476) | soil metagenome | isolation source: 120 cm saprolite under Douglas fir tree site 2 hole 2 replicate 2 | place: USA:California | collected 2015-04-18
GCCGGGTGCTCCAGCCGTGACGCGGCCCCGCAGCATCCTGGTGGTGGAGGACGAGACCAGCCTCCGCGAGCTGATCGCCCACATCCTGCTGCTCGACGAGCACGAGGTGGACACCGCGCGCGACGGGGTCGAGGCGCTCCGGTTCAACCGCGGGCTGGTGAGCGCCAAGAACGTGCGGCTCGAGCTCGACGTCCAGGAGCGCGACGCCGAAGGGCGGCTGCTGGCCTACGTGTGGCTCGGCGACGTAATGGCCAACGCGGAGGTCGTCGCGCGGGGCTACGGTCAGGTCGTGAGCGGGAGCCCCAACGTGCGCCACCAGGACATGCTCCTGCGGCGCCAGCAGGAAGCCCGCACCGCCCGGCTCGGCATCTGGAGGACCGCGGGGCCGGCGCCGCCGCCGGCCCGGAGCGGGCCGGCCGCCCCGGAGCCGCGGACCGCGCAGGGCCGGCCCGGCCAGCCGCCGAGCAACGGGTGGACCTGCCCGCTCAGCCATCCCATCAAGGGTGACTTCCGCACCTACTCCAGCGAGCGCTGCATCTACTACCCGCCCGGCACTCCGACCTACGCGGAGAGCCGCACCGACCGCTGCTACGCGACCGAGGACGAGGCGCGCCAGGACGGCTGCCGCCGGTCGCGCCGCTGATGGCCGCTCGCCTGATCCTGGTGGTGGATGCCGACAGCGCGGTACGACAGGCGCTGATCGACGTGCTGAGCCTCGAGGGCCACGAGGTGGACGGCGCGGGCGAGGCCGAGTCGGCGCTGCTCATCCTGGACCAGCGCCGCTACGACCTCGTCATCGCGGACCTGCGCACGCCCGGCCTCGACGGGCCGCGCCTGCTCACCGCGCTCTCCGAGCGCTTCGGCGAAACGCTCCCCCCGGTCGTGTTCTTGACCAGCCACACCTTCGATCCGCACTACGGCGGCTTCCTCGCCGACCTGCGCGCGCCCGTCCTCGTGAAGCCGCTCAAGCCGGGCCGCGTGCTCGAGCTGGTGGGCCGGGTGCTCCAGCCGTGACGCGGCCCCGCAGCATCCTGGTGGTGGAGGACGAGACCAGCCTCCGCGAGCTGATCGCCCACATCCTGCTGCTCGACGAGCACGAGGTGGACACCGCGCGCGACGGGGTCGAGGCGCTCCCTGCGCGAGCGCTACGGGCAGGCGCTCCCCCGGGTGATCTTCGTGACCGGCCACGCGGAGGCGGACGCCTTCGTGCCGTTCCTGGCCCAGACCGGCGACCCGGTGCTCACCAAGCCGTTCTCGGTGGATGACCTCCGCACCCTCGTGCAGTGGGTGCTCGAGACCTGATGGGTCAGATCTCGGCCGGGCCGGTGACGCCGGGACCGCCCGGCTCGAGGTCGAGCCGCTCCAGCCAGTAGGTCATCCGCATCGCCTCGAATCCCTCGCGCGCGGTGGCCAGGTGCTTCTCCGCGCCCGCGGCGTCACCCACGTCGCGGGCGAGCCGGGCGAGCCCCAGGTGGCAGCGGGCGGCCAGCGGGCGCATGCCGAGCTCACCGGCCAGGTCGAGCGCGCGCGTGAGATGGCTCCGGGCCGGCTCCGCGTCGGGTGGGCTCGCGGCGCGGGCGGCCAGGCCGAGCAACCGCTCGGCGTAGACCACGTTGCCCCGCTCCCGGTGCGTGTGGGCGAGCTCGAGGGCGCGCCGCGCGTCGGCCGCCGCGGCGGCGGGCTGGCCCGCGAGCAGGCGCGCCTCGCCGAGGTGGGTGATGATCAGCGAGAGGCGCCCGAGCCGCTGCATGCTGTGGGCCTGCCGCACCCCGCGCTCGGCCAGGTCGAGCGCCTCCGCGGTCCGGCCGGTGAGCGCGTGGACCACCGCGAGGTCTCCCGCCAAGGGCGGATAGAACGCGGGCATGTCCCCGCACTGGGCGATGCCGCGCTCGAGCAGGCTCCGGGCCTCGCGGATCTGGCCGCGGCGGAGGAGGGTGCCGCCCAGGCCGAGCAGCGCGAAGGTGACGCTGTAGGGGTCGCGGCGCGCCTCGGCGAGGCCTAGCCCCTCCTCGGCCGCCTGCACCGCCTCGTCGAACTGGCCGAGCTCGGCCAGGGTCCAGGCGAGCTGGGCGCGGGTGAGCACCGCCGCGATGCCGGGCAGGCCGAACCGCTCGCCGCTCGCGTCGGCCGGCAGCACCGCGAGGACGCGGCGCAGCACCACCAGGGCCTGCCGGTAGTCGCCGACCGCTCGTCGGCCCGCTCCCACGTTGTAGTGGCCGACGACCCACAGCCCGGTGTCGCGGGTCTCGTCGGTGATGGCGAGCGCGCGCTCCCCCACCCGCGCGGCCTCGTCGGAGGCCCCCATGTCCCAGTGCACGCTGCTCTCGAGCGACAGCGCGCGCGCGAGCCGCGGCTGGTCGCCGAGGCTCGCCGCGAGCGCGGCCGCCTCGCGCAGCACCGCCACGCTGCGGGCGTGCTGGCCGAGGGGAACCAGCGCGTTGTGCAGATCGCAGCGAAGGTCCACCCCCAGGGCCGCGTCCGCGGGCCGGTGGGCGAGCGCGGCCAGGGCCCGCTCGAAGAACGACACGCTCTCCCAGCTCGCCATGCGCGAGAGCGTGCGGGCGCCCGCCTCGCGGCAGTAGCCCGCCGCGCGGTCCCACACCTCGCCCAGGAAGGCGTGGTGGGCGAGGCGCTCGGTCTGCTCGCCGAGCCGGCCCGCGTAGGACCGCTCGATGGCCTCGAGGATGCGGGCGTGCAGGCCGCGGCGCCGGTCGTGCAGCAGGCTCTCGTAGGCCACGTCGTGGACGAGGGCGTGGCGGAAGCCGTAGACGAGATCGGGGAAGAGCGCGCGCTCGTCGAGGAGGCCGCCCGCGTGGAGCTGCTCGAGCCCGCGCCGCACCTCCTCCACCGGCACGTCGGCCACCGCCTCCAGCAGGTGCACCGGCACCTCGTCGCCGATCACCGAGGCGGCCTGGAGCAGACGCTTGTCCTCGTAGCGGAGCCGGTCGATGCGGGAGGCGATGGTGGCGCGCACGGTGGGCGGCACCTCCAGCGCCAGGGTGGGACGGGTGAACCGGTACGCGCCGGGTGGGCCCTCGAGCGCGCCGGTCTCGAGCAGGCTGGCCACGCACTCCTCGAGGAAGAGCGGGTTACCGTCCGCGCGCTCCGCCACGAGCCGCTTGAGCGGGCCGAGCGCGGGGCCGGTGCCGAGCAATGCGTCCAGCAGCTGATCGGTGGCCCGCGCCTCGAGCGCGTCCACCCGCACCGGGGTGAAGCCCGGGTGCCCGGTCCAGCGGTCCGTGTACTCCGGGCGATAGGTGCACGCCACCAGCACGTAGGGCGGCAGGGTCTCGACCAGCGCGTCCATGGCGGCGTGCGTCTCGGTGTCCACCCACTGCATGTCCTCGAGGATCATCACGAAGGGCTGGCGCCGGCCCTGACTCGCCACTAGGCGGTGAACCGTGCGCATGACGTGGCGCCGGCGGTGGCCGGGATCCATGGCGCCGAGGCCGCCACCGTCCTGCGCCACCCCCAGCACCCACAGGATGGCCGGCACACCCTCCTCGAGGTCGGGATCGAGATCGCGCAGCCGGGTGGCCACCTTGTCGCGGATGGTCGCGGCGTCGTCGCCGCTCTCCACCTCGAAGTAGCGGCGATGCAGCTCGACCCCCGGCCGGTAGCCGGCGGCCCGCCCGTAGGAGACGGCGGGCGCCTCGATCACGAGACAGCCTCGCGCCCGGCAGCGGCGCGCGAACTCGAGGACGAGGCGCGATTTGCCGACGCCCACCTCGCCGACCACCGAGACGACCTGGCCGGTCCCGGCCAGCATCGCGTCGAGCGCGCCGTCGAGCCGGACCAGCTCGGGCTCGCGCCCGCGCAGCGGCGAGCGCGGCCGGGCCGCGGACGCCGCGTCCAGGCGCGAGCGGATCGGCACCGCGCCGCTGATCTCGTGCACCCCGACCGGAGCCTGCAGGCCCCGCACCGGCACCGGCCCGAGCGGCCGCGCCGCCACGCGACCGCGCACGAGGGCCACCGTCTGATCGGTGGCCAGGATGGTGGCCGGCTTGGCCATCTGCTCCATCCGCGCGGCGAGGTGCACGGTCTGGCCCACCGCGGTATAGGTGAAGGAGAGATCGCGGCCGATGGAGCGCGCCACCACCTCGCCGGAGTTGAGGCCGACCCGGATCAGCAGCGGCAGCCCGAGCGAGCGCTGCGCCTCGTCGCCGTAGGCGGTCACCTGCGCCTGCATGCGCAGGGCCGCGTAGCAGGCGCGCACCGCGTGGTCCTCGTTGGCCAGGGGCGCCCCGAAGAGCGCCATGATCCCCTCGCCCACCACCTGGTTCACGGTGCCCTCGTAGCGGTGCACCGCCTCCATCATCAGCTCGCGCACCCGGTCGACGAGGGGCGCGATCTCCTCGGGATCGCGATCCCCCATGACGTCGATGAGCCCGTGAATGTCCGCGAACAGGACGGTGACCTGCTTGCGCTCGCCCTCGACCGCCGCGCGAGTGTCCAGGATGCGCTGGGCCAGGTGCGGCGGGGTGTAGGCCCCGGGCGAGGCGAAGCGGGCCGCATCGGGACCGCCGAGGCGGCCGCCGCAGGCGGGACAGAAGCGCGCGCCCTCCGGGGCGACGTGCGCACAGCGCGGGCAGGCGCTCATACGAGGTCGCAGTCTAACACCCGAGCCCGACCGCTCCGTCGGGCTTGACCCGGTGCCCGTCCGGCGAGAGGCTGGCGTGGGGAGGACCGGCCCATGCGCCGACTCGTTGGCCAATCGACCGTCCGGTGGCCGCGGATCTCGGGCCTCAGCTCTACCAGGAGGCGGTCAGGGCGATGGAGGCCTCCCGCAGCGGCTACGGCCAGGGCTCCAACTTCTACGGGGTGCGGGACCTCTACCTCGCCTACAACGACTGCCTGCAGGCCCCGAGCCGGCCGCGGTGACGGGCGCCTAGACCGGGGCCGGCGCGCGCTCGGGCGTCTCCACGTGCTCGGCGCGGACGCCGACACCCACCAGTCGCGCCGGGATGCGAGCCAGCGGCCCGAAGCGAGCCAGGAGGCGGACGAGCCGGGGTGGGGTGGGGCGACCGCTCTGGCGACCCAGCGTGGTCGTGATCACCCGTCGTTGCACCAGCAGCTGCAGCCACTGGGTCACCCGCGTCGGCCACTCGCGCCGGCGCTGCACCGAGCGCAGGTCCTCGGTGGTCAGCCGGCCTTCGCGGAGGGGCAGCCAGAGCCGGTTGGCCGCGGCCACCGCGTCCTGGATCGCCAGGTTGATCCCCACCCCGCCGACCGGCGACATCGCGTGCGCGGCGTCGCCGATGCAGAGCAGGCCCGGCCGGTACCACTGGCGCAGCCGATCCACCCGCACGGTCAGGAGCTTCACGTCGTCCCATCCGCGGATCTCGGCGACCCGGTCCGCCGCGAACGGCATGAGCGCGGCCACCGAGGCCCGGAAGGCGTCGAGCCCGCGGCGGCGGACGTCCTCCGCCGAGCCCTTGGGGATGACGTAGCCGCACTGCCAGTGCGGCCCTCGATTGAGTAGTACGAAGATTCTACCCGCGTCGAAGCGGCCCATGGTGGCCGCGGGGTCGCCGGGCGCGCGCGAGAGCCGGAACCAGAGCACGTCCATGGGCGCCCCCAGGTCCTCCACGTGCAGGCCGGCCCGCTCGCGCAGGACCGAGGAGCGACCGTCGGCGGCGACCACGAGATCGGCCCGCACCTCGAACGGGCCGTCCGCCGCGGTCCCGCGCACCCCGATCACCCGCCCCGCCTCCTCGATCAGCGCGGTCGCCTCGGCCCGCATCTCGAGATGGAAGCCCGGGTAACGGGCACCGTGCCGCGCGAGGAAGTCGAGAAAGTCCCACTGGGGCATCATGGCGATGAACTTGCAACGCGTCGGCAGATGCGTGAAATCGGCCACCGCCAGCGACGTATCGCCGAACTGGGCGATCAGGCGCGGCATCTCCTGGTGGGGCACGCGCAGGAATTCCTCCAGCAGGCCCAGCTCGTGCATGAGCTCGAGCGTCGAGGGGTGGATGGTGTCGCCCCGGAAGTCGCGGAGGAAGTCGGCGTGCTTCTCGAGGACCATCACCCGGACGCCGGCCCGGGCGAGCAGGAACCCGAGCATCATGCCGGCCGGGCCGCCGCCCGCCACGCAGCACGTCACCGCGGATGGTCGCCCGGGCATGATGGCCCAATGCTACAATGGCCGCCCGCCGGATGCCTGAACTCGCAGCAAAGCCACGTGAGATGGGTTAGTATCACGCAATGACGAATCCGGGACAGACACCGGTCCGAGTGTATCGCGCGACGGATGCGCCGCCCGGCGCGCTCGCCGGCGAGGTGGTGGCGGTGCTCGGCTACGGCCACCTCGGCCGCACCGCCGCGCTGAACCTGCGTGACTCCGGCGCGAAGGTCCGCATCGGCAATCGCGACGACGAGTACGCCGAGCAGGCGCGGAGCGAAGGCTTCGAGGTCGTGCCGATCGCGGCCGCCGCCACCGGCGACGTGGTGTACGTGCTGCTCCCCGACGAGGTGATCCCCACCGTCTTCGACACGACGATCGCGCCCGCGCTCCGGCCGGGCAGCGCGATCGCGTTCGGCTCGGGCTACAGCCTGGCCTTCGACCTCATCCACCCGCCCGCCGGCATCGACGTGCTGCTGGTCGCTCCGCGCATGGCCGGCAACTCGGCACGCACGCGCTATCTCGAGGGCCACGGCTTCTGGGCGTGCGTGGGCGTGGAGGCCGACGCGAGTGGCCGCGCGCAGCAGCGCATGCTGGGGCTGGCCGACGGGCTCGGTGTGCTGCGCGCGGGCGCGGTGCAGATGAGCGCGAAGATGGAGGCCACTCTCGATCTGTTCGTGGAGCAGACGGTGGGTGCGGTGCTGGGCATGGCCATCATGATGGCCTTCGAGGTTGCGCGCGACGCGGGCATCCCCGGCGAGGCGCTGGTGCTCGAGATGTACATGTCGGGCGAGATGGAGGCGGTGTTCCAGGCCTTCCGCGAGACCGGCTTCTTCCGCGCCTCCGAGGACCACGGGCCCACCGCGGTGTTCGGGGGCATCACCCGCTCGCTCGAGATGGATCGCGAGGAGATGGCGGATCGCTTCCGGCGGGTGCTCGAGGACATCAAGAGCGGGGGCTTCGCCCGGCGATTCCAGGACGAGGCCCGGAACGGCTACCCGATGCTCGAGTTCGCCCGGGCCATGATGCGCGGCGGCTCGCCGATCAGCGAGGCGGAGGACCGCATCCGGCACCTCACCTCGCCCGACGGGGCGGGCCCGGCGCCCGGAGGCGCCGCCTGAGCTTCGCCCCGCGCGCCCTCGCGGCGCGCCCCGCTCAGGGCTGAAGCCTCGTCCCGACCCACGAGCCGCCGGTGAACCCGGTCTCGGTGGGCTGCACCGCGCGCGTCCAGGCCGCGCGATCGTGCGCGCGGCCTGGCTGCCCCGCCCACAGCTCCACCCGCTCGGCCCAGATGCGGTAGCCGCCCCAGCGCGGCGGCCGCGGGACGCTCTCGCCGTGGGCGCGCCGCGCGGCCTCGATCTGCGCGAGGAAGGCCGCGCGCGAGCCGATCGGGCGGCTCTGCGCGCTCGCGACCGCGGCGAGCCGCGCGTCGAGCGGGCGCGTGCCCCAGTAGCGGTCCGAGTCCGCCTCCGACACGTGGGTGACCGGACCCTCGACGCGGATCTGCCGCTCGAACACGTCCCAGTGGAACACCACCGCCGCGCGCGGGGTCCGCTCGAGCGCCACGCCCTTGGCGCTCTCGCAGTCGGTGTAGAAGACGAGCGAGCCCGCCACCGCGTCGAACCCGCGGCAGATCACCATGCGGACGGTCGGGCGGCCGTCGCCGTCCACGGTGGCCAGCGCCATCGCGGTCGCGCTCTTCACCGCGGCCACCGCCTCCCCGATCCACCGGGCGGCCAGCGGCAAGGGGTCGGCGGGCAGGATCTCCGGGAGCGGCTCGCTCACTGCCCGATCGGCCCCTGGTAATGCGTCCAGGCGATGCCCTTGATCCGGTGCCGGAGCCGCTCGAGGGTGGAGCGCTCCTCCACGGTGAGATCCACCGCGCCGAGCGCGATGTGCTGCTGCTCGAGACGGGGTCCGGTCGCGGGCACGTGCTGGACGTACGTGAGCCAGGCGACCGCGAGCCCGGTCGGGCGCTCGTGGTCCTGGATCAGGATGGTGGCGAGGGCCGGCTGGATGACCCAGCCCACCCGGGCCGGCCCGGTCGGCGGGGGGATCTTCCGCGTGAAGCCCTGGTAGAGCTCGTCCAGCTCGTACTGGACGTCGCGGGGAATCCGGGCGCGCAGGAGGTGGATGACCTGCTCCGGCAGCGCCTCCGGGTCGCTGATGGGCCCACGGTAGCGCACGACGATGTCGCCGAAGGGCAGCCCGTAGTCCACGTGGATCAGCAGCTCCTGCTTCAGCAGCCGCGCGGTGACGCCCATCGATGGTGGACGTATTCTTCCGCATGACGCCCGCCGGGACGGTATGAAATCGGCGCCGCCGGGACCGCAGGCGGCTGCGCCGCACTCCCGCAGCTGGGCCTTTTTCAGCCGCCGGCTAGCCGATCCACGATCCGGCGGGCCCACTCCATCGGCGCCTCGGTCATCACCAGCTTCTCGGCCGCGGCGTCCCCGAACCGCCGGGTCGCGTCGATCCCGAGCTTGGCGGTGAGCCCGTCGGGGCCCGCCGAGGGATCCAGGATCGCGCCGAGGCTCCCGCTGACCACCAGCAGGTCGCGGTCGGCCTGGACGCGGGTCGCGATCGCCCAGAGCACGTCCGACTCGTCGAACACGTCGATGTCGTCGTCCACCACGATCACCAGCTTGAGGTAGTGATCCACCCCCAGGACCACCGGGATCGCGTGCTTGGCCTCGCCGGGCCGCGTCTGCTTGATCGACACGTAGGCGGTGAACGAGGCGCCGCCCGAGGTGGGCACGTGCACCGCCCGCACGCCCGGCACCACCCGGCGCAGGGCATTGCGGATCTCCGCCTCCCGCAGCACGCCGAGCGGCAGGATGTGGTCGGGGGCGCGTCCGGAGGCGATGGAGTGGAACCACGCGCCCTCCCGCACCACCAGCGCCCGGGCCACGAAGACGTTGTCGGTGCTCCGCCGCGAGAAGTACCCGGTGAACTCGCCGAACGGCCCCTCCGGCTCGCGCTCGCCGGGCAGGATCTCGCCCTCGATCACGATCTCGGCCCAGGCCGGGACGTCCAGGTCGATCGTCTCCGCCCGCCGGAGCTGCATGGGCTCGCCGAGAAGCCCGCCCACCACCTCGAACTTCGAGATCTCGGGCGCCGGGTAGGAGAGCGAGCCCATGCCGACGGTGGGATGGAGCCCGATCGCGATCGCGCACGAGAGCCCCCGGCCCGCCTTCTCCTCCCGCTGCTGGAACTCGAACATGCGCCGGCGCGAGTGGAGGCTCACCCCCAGGCGGTTCGGCCCCTTCACCTGGAAGCGGTGGAAGCCCGCGGTGGCGACCCCCGTGGCCGGGTCGCGCGCGATCAAGAGCCCGGCGGTCAGGTAGGGGCCGCCGTCGCCCGGGAAGTAGGTCGGGATCGGCAGCGATCCCAGGTCGACCGCGTCGCCGCGGCGGACGTCGACCGGGAAGGGCGGGCGCTCCAGCACCACCGGCTTGACCGGCTCCTTCAGGCGCGCGGCGTAGGTCTCGGGCAGCTGCGCCTCCCCCACCCCGAGCGCGGCGGCGAGCCCGCGGCGGCTCGCCATGACGTTCGAGACCACCGGGATCGAGTGCCCGCGCACCTGCTCGAAGAGGAGCACCGGGAAGCGCCGCCGCCGCTCCAGCTCGAGCGCGAGGGCCTGCATCTGGTACGCCTGGTCCACCGGCTCGGCGATCCGCAGCACCGCGTCGGGATGCGCGCGCTCCAGGGTCGAGACGAAGCCGCGAAGGCTCTGGTGGGATTCGATGCTCATGGCGGGCTCCTATGGCTTGCTGAAGATCAAATCGCGGATGCGGCCCACGTACTCGACGAACCGGGGATGCTCGCGGACGTGGAGGCCGCGCGGGCGGTCCAGCAGGACGTCGAGCACCGCCCGCACCCCGCCCGGCCGCGGGCTCATGACCACCACGCGGTCGGAGAGGAAGACCGCCTCGTCGATGGAGTGGGTGATGAACAGCACCGTCTTCGGCTGCTCGTTCCAGATCCGCTGCAGCTCGAGGTTCATCTCCTCGCGGGTCATCGCGTCCAGCGCGCCGAACGGCTCGTCCATCAACAAGAGACGCGGCTCCAGCAGCAGGGCCCGGCTGATCGCCACCCGCTGCTGCATGCCGCCCGACAGCTCGCGCGGGTAGTGGTTCGCGAACCCCTCGAGGCCGACCAGCCGGATCAGGTCCCGGGCCACCGGCTCGTACCGGGCGCGGGGGCGGCGGAGCGCGGCGGCCGGGAGCAGCACGTTGTCCAGCACCGTGCGCCAGCGCAGGAGGGTGGGAGTCTGGAACACCATCCCCACCCCATCGGGCGGCTCCTGCACCGGGACCCCATCGAGCCGGACCTCCCCGCGCGTGCACGGGAGCAGGCCGGCCACGATCTTCATGAGCGTGGTCTTGCCGCAGCCGCTCGGGCCCACGATCGACACGAACTCCCCCGCCGCGATCTCGAGCGAGGTCGGCCGCAGCGCGACCTGTGGGCCGGAACGGGTCGCGTACCGCTTCTCGACGTCGCGGATCTCGATGAAGGCGGCCATCAGAGCGAGGTCTCGAGCCCGCCCTCGCCGCCGGCCCAGGGCGTGCAGAGACGCTCGGTGAGCACCACCGCCCCGTACAGGAGCAGGCCGATCAGCGAGATCAGGAAGATGGCCGCGAGCCCGAGCGCGGTGTCGATCTGGTTGTTGGCGATGACGATCAGGTAGCCGAGGCCCACGTCCGAGCCCACGAACTCCCCGATGACTGCGCCGATGACGGCCAGCGTCGAGGCGACCCGCAGCCCGGCGAAGAAGTAGGGCAACGAGCTGGGGAAGCGGATGCGGAAGAAGACCCACGCGGGCCGGGCCTTGATGGAGCGGGCCAGGTCGAGCAGGTCGGGCTCGATCTGGGTGAGGCCGACCGCGGTGTTGACCAGGACCGGAAAGAACGCCACCAGGAACGCGATGGTGGCCCGCGAGGTGAGGCCGATGCCGAACCAGACCAGGATGAGGGGAGCGAAGGCGATCTTGGGCACGATCTGGATCGTGACCAGCAGCGGGGTGATCGCCCGCCGCAGGGTATCCGACGAGACGATGACCACCGCGCCCGCGGTGCCGAACACGACCGCGGCCAGGAAGCCGAGCGCGATGCCCTCGATCGTCGCGACCACGTGTCCGGCCCAGTTGGGTCCGAAGGCCACGAGCCGGGCGATCACCTGCCCGATGCCGGGCAGGATGAATGGCGGCGGCCGCAGGAGCCAGACCGAGCCCTGCCAGAGCACGAGCACCGCCGTGAACGCCAGCGTCGGCGCGATCGCGCCGCCGAGCCGCTCGCGCATCTACTTGACGGCCTTGTGGGCGGCCTCGACGAACCGGTTCGTGTAGAGCTGGTCCATCGGCGGCTCCGCCTTGAGCTTCCAGTACTTCACCACCGTGTCGCGCGTCGCCAGCATCTTGCCCGCGTCCAGGATGCCGATGCCCTTGGCCTTCGAGGTCTCGTCCCACATGCCCTCGAGCAGGGTGTCCACCGAGGCCTTCACGTAGTCGGCGTCCAGCTCCGGGTGGAGCTTGCCCGTGATCTTCACCGCCTCCGCCGGGTTGGCGACCGTGAACTTGAAGCCGCGGAGCAGGGCGGTCACCATCTTCTGCACCATCTCCGGGCGCTTGTCGATGGTGGCCTGGGTCGCGGTGACCGCGATCGAGTACATCGAGATGTACTGGGCGTAGTGGAAGCTCACCATCGTCTTGCCCGCCTGGTCCATGCCCTTCTTGATCAGGATGTCCTTGTCGAAGAAGGTGCCGATCACCGAGATGCGGCCCGCGGTCAGCATCGCGAGGCGCTGAGGGCCGTCCATCTGCTGGACCTTGATCTTGCTGTAGTCGACCCCGGTCTTCTCGGCCAGGGCCGGGAGCATCATGGTGCAGATGTCGCCCGGCGGGCCGCCGAAGGTCTGGCCCTCGAGGTCCTTGGGCGCCCGCACGTTGCCCCCCTCGGCGGAGGAGTACATCGCGCACATCTCCTGGTTGAGGTAGCCCATCACCGTGCGGAGGTTGCCGCCCTCCGCGTTGGCGATGATGAGGGGCGCCGGATGGTTGAGCCCGATGTCGATGGCCCCGGTCGCGAGCTTCTTGACCGTGTCGCCCGAGCCGTAGCCGCGGCCCAGGGTGACGTCGAGGCCCTGCTCCGCGAAGTAGCCCTTGTCCTGCGCCACGAACCAGGGGGCGTGGTAGCCGCTGAGGGTGAAGTCCAGAGCGACCGTGACCTTCTCGGCCGCGCCCGCGCCGTCGGGGGCGATGAGGACCACGAGGACACCGAGGACAAGCGCGAGTCTGGCGGGCATTGCATGGTCTCCTGCACTGCGGGATCGCGGTTCCGTGCCCGGAGCGTAGCCGACCGCCTCCACGCGGGTCAAGCTGCCCCGGGGCCCCGGACCGCGCTAACGTCGTGCCGGATCGGACCCGGGGTTGATGCAGCTGCCGCCGCCGGCCCGCTGACACTGGCTGTACTCGTCGGCCGGGATCCGCCACATGGTGTGGGCCTCGGCGAGGTCCACCTCGCGGCGCTGAGCCGTCAGCCAGGCGGTGCGCGGGGCCGAGCTGTGGAACGTGATGCCGGTGGGGTCTCCGGAGAGCAGACCGAACCGCAGCTTGCCGCCGATCACCAGGTCGTGCTCGGCCTGCGTGCGAAAGCCGATGTTGTTGAGCGGGTCGCGAAGCCAGCGGGCGAAGTACTCGCCCTGCCCGAGCCCCTGGGCGCCCGCCTTGGCGAACCACGCGACGGCCTCCTGCCGATCCTGCATCAGAGGACGGCGGAGGCGACCGCGGCGGCCGCGAAGCCGGCGCCCAGCGCCGCCCATTCCCGGTCGGTGGCCGCCATCGTGGCGACCGCACCGAGACAGCCCACGAGACTCGGCCAGCCGCCCTCCAGGATGCCGGCCGCGGCGAACGCGACGAACAGGTTGCCCGGCGCCAGGCGCAGGAGCCGCTCCAGGATGCCGTGGGGCGGAATCGCGCCGGCCGCGAGGAAGCCGCCGGCTCGCATCGCGTAGCTGGCGAGGCCGACCGCGACGATCGCGGCCAGGACGCGCGAGTCAGACATCGCCGCGCACGGCGCTGACGAGCGTGCCCGCCCCTCCGCCGATCAGCATGGCCCAGCTCGGCCCGAGCGTGCCGGCCACCACCAGCGCCACCGCCGCCGCGACGGTCCACGGCAGCAGGCTTCGCGCTCCGGCCCACTGGGTGGGCAGGAGCACGACGACGAAGGCCAGCGGCAGGAACGCGGCGGCCACCGCCAGTGGACCGCGCGGCGCCAGCGGCAGCGCGTGGCCGAGCGCGGTGCCGCCGATCCAGCCGATCGCCATCGGCACCCCGCTGCCGAGGAGGTATCCCGCGTCCCGACGCCCGCGCTCGGCCTCCGCCACCGTCATCAGCCACGAGGCGTCGGCCAGCAGGGCCAGGATCGGCAGCATCACGCGCCGGGGCACGTCGCCGAAGAGCTGGCGCAGGTGCGCGCCCAGCACGAGGTACCGCGCATTCGTCGCGACGCAGGCGACCACCATCGCCGCGATCGGCGGCGGCGTCGTCCAGAGGCCGAGCGTGATCGCCTGGGCCGTGCCAGAATAGACCACGAGGCTCCAGAGGACGGCCGACGTGAAGTCGAGCCCCAGGCCTCGATAGGCGACCCCCATGACCCCTCCGCCGACCCCGTTGCTGACGATGAAGGGCAGCGCGGCCACGAATCCGCGCCGGAACGCGGAGGCGGTGAAGGGCGGTCGGGCCGATCCGGGTATTCTCATGGTCAAGGGCATTAGAAGACGAGAGCACCGCGATGTCAAATGATCCGGTCCGCGCCCGGTCGCAGTTCTTCGGCGGCCGCGTCTGCCTGGACTTCGCCAACACGGTGGACTGGCGGACCTCGGCGGCTCCCCAGGAGCTGATCCCCGACTACGCCACCCTGCTCTCCTGGAGCCGGATGCGCGGCACCCTGCCCGCGGCCGCGGTCACGCGGCTCCGGGCGCGAGCCGTCCGGAGGGCGGCCGCGGCGGCGGTGGCGCTCGACGATGCGCACGCCTTGCGGATCGAGATCTGGCAGGCGGCGATCGCGCTCAGTCGCGGAGGGCGCGCCCCGCTGGAGCCGTTCAACCGTCGGCTCGCGGCGCTGCCCGCCCAGCCGCCCCTCGTCAGGAGCGGCGCGCGCTACGTGCTCGCCCTGCCCGGCAAGACGCTGGACGAGCCCCTGTGGCCCGTGCTCTGGTCGCTCACCGCGCTGCTCTCGTCCGAGGACGGCGCGCGCGTGGGCTCCTGCCGGGCGGAAGGCTGCGGGTGGTTCTTCGTCGACGAGAGCCCGAACCGCTCCCGGATGTGGTGCTCGAGCGACGTCTGCGGCAACCGCGAGCGCGCCCGCCGCGCCTACGACAAGCGCCGATCCACGCCGCGCGGGTGAGTTGCATCCGGGCGAATGGATCGCCTATAGTCCGAGGCGCATCACCCCGCTGAGGAGAAGCAGACGGGCCTTCGTGGAGGTCGACATGTGGGCGCCGACGCGTGAGCCGTTCCCGGTCCTCGCGATCTCTGGCTATCTCGCCTTCACCGCGGCCACCATGCTCGCGGTGATCGCTTCCGAGGCGGCGTCCAACCGCCCGGCGGTCGGTCTCCTCGCGGTCTCCCTGCCCGCGCTGGCCGCCTGGCTGTACATCGAATCCATCGGATGGGCGGGCCCGGAGCTGGCCAGCCGGATCGTCCACCGGGCCGTCGTCTCGGTAGCTCTCGGGTTCAGCCTCGCCGGCTTCCTGACCGTGATCTGGAGCTTCTCGCGGCTCGCGGTGTTTGCGATCGTCCTCGAGACGTCCGTGTGGTACCTGGCGATCAGCGGCCTGTCGTACCTGCGGGAGGAGCCGGACTCGCGACGATGAGGTCCCCGGCCTTGTAAGGGCCGACCACGCGTCGAGGCCCACCAGCAAGTCACACACTTGCTGGTGGGTTTTCTTTCGGGCTCGGCGCCGTCCGGCGCTGGTCGGCGTGCTCCGGCGCCCTCGTAGTCCCGTTCACGGTCCCGTTCAGGGACGTGGGCGATGGGCTGACCCCAACGAGATCGCCTCAGAGCGGCCGAGCCGAGCGTCGGACCATCGGTAGTCCCC
>WNFD01007641.1_pt1 | contig 15223 bp, 18 predicted proteins | sample 5400491 | NCBI WGS metagenome assembly WNFD01 (sample SAMN13153343, study PRJNA577476) | soil metagenome | isolation source: 120 cm saprolite under Douglas fir tree site 2 hole 2 replicate 2 | place: USA:California | collected 2015-04-18
TCCATTCAATTTGCATAATCACCGCGTCCGCCACGCGAGCGGCTTCCTTCTGACGGCTTTATCGAACGCGCGCCCCAACCCTCTGTTTCTCTCCAAGCTTCTTGTCAGGGCGCGCCTCCGATAAAGCACTAACGTCACTTGGGACCAATACTCGGATCGGCTGGAGATTCGTCAATCATCAAAACGAGGACGATGTACTTAGGACTTTTGGGCATATTTCCTTCCGAGGCGGAGGCGCATTCAACACCATCCAGTAAAGGCCAAGCTGCCGAGCCGAGGCTAAGAATTGGTCATAGTCAACAGGCTTGACGACGTAGCTGTTGGCGAAGTGATCGTAGGCGCCCAGTCGATCCTTGTCCTCGTTTGAAGAAGTAAGAATGACGATGGGAAGATGCTTGGTACGTTCATCCGCTCGAATTGCTTTGAGAACTTCCAAGCCACTGACCTTGGGTAGGTTGAGATCAAGGAGCGTCACTGCTGGCAGTTCACTGACATCCCTTTCCGCGTGCTTTCCGCGTCCGAACAGATAATCGAGGGCCTCGACCCCGTCGCGTACGCGAATCAATGGATTGGTGATCTTTGCATGGTGGAATGCCCTCGCTGCCAGTTCGGCATCGTCGTCGTTGTCCTCCACAAGGAGGATAGTTTGCTCCTGGATCATCATCGGGTGTCTCCCAGCGTGAAATAGAAAGTGGCTCCTCCATCGACCGCCGCCTCGGCCCAGATGCGGCCACCGTGTCGCGAAATGATCCGCTGTACGGTCGCCAGGCCGATCCCGGTACCTTCGAACTCAGAATCCCTGTGCAGCCGCTGGAACGGCGCGAAGAGCTTGTCGGCATACGCCATATCGAACCCGGCGCCGTTATCCCGGACGTAGAAGGCGGTCTCGTTTCCCTTGTTCTCCTGCCCGAAGGCGATCCGGGCCTCTGGCCGTTTCGCCGTGTACTTCCAGGCGTTCCCGAGCAGGTTCACGAGGACAATCGTTATTAGGCGCGAGTCCCCACGTGCGGTAAGTCCATCGGTGATCTCGATAGCAACCTTGCGCGCAGGCTCCCTGTTCTGGAGCTCGGCTACCACCCCACGCGCTAGCTCGGTGAGGCTGATCGACACTTTCCGCAGCACGGTGCGGCTCACGCGCGACAGGTTCAGAAGGTCGTCAATCAGCCCAGACATTTTTTGGGTTCCCGTCCGAACCCTTTGAAGGTAGCGACAGGCTTGCCTGTCCAGCTTCTCGGCGTATTCGTCAAGAAGCGCCTTACTAAATCCGTCAATGGCACGTAGGGGAGCTCGGAGATCGTGGGAAACTGAGTAACTGAAAGCTTCCAACTCTTTGTTGGCCGTAGCCAGTTCTGCCGTGCGTTCCTCGACTCGACGTTCCAATTCCCCATTGAGCCGGTGAATTTCTTCTGTGCGCTGGGCCACACGGTCTTCGAGTTCCAGCGTGAACTGCATTAACTCGGCATTGGTGCGCTGCAACTCCTCATGTGCCGCCCGGAGCTGCGTCGTTCGTTCGTCGACACGCTGCTCTAGTTCCCACGACAGCGCCATCAGTCCGCGGTTTGTCTCGGCCAGTTCCGCCTGGAGGGCACGAATGGTTTCTTCGACAGCCATCGACGGTTGTCGCAAATCGTATTTGGTTGCTCCGCTAGCCATCGCTCCTGGCAATCTGCCGACTCGGCTTATGCGCTCTCGGACGCGCCCGCTAGATTTCCAGCACGCTTGACTACAACGACCGTGGCATCATCGGCCTCCCGCGCAAATGCGTGCAATAACTCCTGGGCGGCCACCGTAGCCGATGCCTCGGCGAGATGTGGAAAATCGCTCCACCGCCAGTGTGTGCTCAGTCCGTCCGAATAAAGCACCATCACATTGCTCGGTGCCCAGCGGTGCTGCGTGACCACTGGACGCCGTGCAGTCAAGCCCAGGATTCCGCGCGGAACGACGAAATTCATTGGTTCCGGACTGCCAAACACGCGGGCTTCGACGTTGCCAACACTGGCGAATGTCAGCGTGCCCTGCCCCCAGTCGAATCGCGCGAGCCCCATCACGACGCCACGAGTTGCACGACAGGTGCGAGCCACCCCTAGAAAAATGTCGGCCAGTGGTTGCTCATAATGACGCTCGACGTAGTGCCCCGCAGCCTGAGCGGCGCGGTAGGCAAACTGTCCGTGACCTACACCATCGATCACACCCACCAGAGCACTCTCTCCCCATTGCTTAATCACGAAAGTGTCACCATTCACGGGCATCAACGGGCAGGGACGTGTAGCGACGCCAAAGACGAGCGGGCAGGCCAGCGCAGGGGGGATGTCGAGTCGTAGCCATCGCTTACACACAATGCTCGTGCCCGCACCCGGACCGGAAGTGACGTCAAATTCGTCCATCAGCCGGTTGACTGCGCCCAAGCCGCAGCCCAGGCTCCCCGCGGTAGAAAAATCGTCGGCAATGGCCTGCTCCACATTGGGGATGCCGGGCCCCTGATCTTCGGAATCGATTTGAATCCCCGTCCGCCCACCTTCCTCGGTTCGCCGCATCCGCAAGACGCCGTCTTTCGCGTGCTTGACCAGATTGGTGGCCAACTCGCTCACTACCAGCGCGATTTCCTCCACGGCCCGCTCATCGAAGCCGATTGCCGTGCTCATGGACTTGGCCATCAGCCGGGCTGCGCTGAGATCGCCAACATCTGAGATCGGGATGGCTTCCTGTACCAGCGTACCGCCTGTCATGTTCCCTTCCGCCACTTCGTCACCGTAATCTTGGTACCTTTCCCCGCTTCGGACTCGATTTCCATCTCGTCCATCAGGCGTTTGGCGCCGGGCAGCCAAGGCCCAATCCGTTGCCGGTGGTGTAGCCTGGCTGCATGGCTTGGTCGATGTTGGCGATGCCCGGGCCATGATCCTCAACGATCAACTCGAGCCCAACCTGGTCGGACCGATTCAGAACCCGGCACCGCACGACTCCGGAGCCCGCATACAGAAAGACGTTCCGTGCCAATTCAGAGGCCGCCGTAATAATGCGCGTGACATCCGTGATCCCGAAGCCCAACCTGATCGCCGCCTCCCGAACAGACTTGCGCACGACCACGATGTCAGTTTCTGTCCGGAGGGCAACTTCTTCGGGAAGGGAATCATTCATAGCTTTTGCACCGGTTGGGAGCCATCCCGCAAGATGTCAAACGCCCGATCTGCGGTCAGGGCGGTCCGCATCTTGCCCAGCGTCAATCCGAGTTGGGTGATGGTGATGGCGACACTCGGCCGCATCCCAGTCAGGATCGTGTGTCCCCCCATCAAGCCGACCATTCGCGTCGTCTCAGCAATCGTCCGGGCGAAAAACGAATCCAGCGATTCGACGGCCGAGACGTCCAAGACAACGCCCCTGGCCGGGGACCGCTCCATGGCCAGCAACACCTTCTGCTGGAGCGCCGAGACGGTCGCGTCATCCGGATCGGCAGGCATCGTGACGATGAGGATGTCACGGACCTTGATGATCGAAAGAGTTTCCCCGGTCATTGCACGTCCCTCCTATCGGCTTCCGTTGCCACTAACCACCTGCAAGTTCAGCAAGTTCAGCGCCACGCGAAAGCCTGCTGCAAGCGTAGACCGGGTGGTGATCTCGCCCAAATCGACGCCGAGGTGTGCAAGGGTTTGCGCAATCGCGGGGCGCACACCCGTCAACACCGCCTGCGCACCCAACAAGCGCACCGCGGTGGTCATTTCGGCCAGGTGTTGAGCTGTGCGCGTATCGATGGTGGGAACCCCGGTGACGTCCAGAAGGGCCACGGCCGAGTTGGTCTGCACGATACGTTCCAGCAGCCCTTCCATGAGCTTCTGCGTGCGTTCGCTGTCGAGCGTGCCGATCAGCGGCGCCATGAGTACGCCGTCCCAGATCTGAATGACCGGGGTGGAAATCTCAAGGATTTCGCGCGCCTGCAGAGTGGCTTTCTCTTCTGCCCGCTTACGCTCGGTCAAATCGCGCATCACTTTGCCGAAGCCGCACAAGGTCCCGCCTTGATCGCGCAAGGCGGTAATCACCTCATTCGACCAGAATCGTGCCCCGTCTTTCTTGATCCGCCAACCTTCATCTTCAGACCGACCTTCTGTTGTCGCCACTTTCAGTTCCATCTCCGGCTTTCCACGCTGAACCTCCTCGCTGGGGAAAAAACGGGAGAAGTGTTGGCCGATGATCTCACTTGAGCGATACCCCAGGATGGTCTCTGATCCTGGGTTCCAACTGGCTACCCGGCCATCGGTATCCAGAATGATGATCGCGTAGTCCTTCATGTTTTCAACTAGCATGCGGAAGTGCTCTGCGGTTGTCTGCAGACCCGCGCTGACTCGGTTACCTGCTGAACTTCTCTCCAGTGTGCTTCCTTCTATGCTCCTGCTCATGGTCACCCTCCTCTTTCGTTTTACGTTCTACCTGACGAGCCATCCTGTGCATGACTCCGCTGTCAACGCACACTTGTGCCAAGCCCGGTTGTTCGGCAGGCACACGATCTTTTTGGCCCCCGGGGTTCAACATCGGCCAGAGGGTATGACTACTTGAGTCAGGTCTTGGACGCGCAGGATGATGGCCGTTCATCAGGCCGTAGCCGGATCGACGATTCTGGACGAGTGGTCGCCAAACCGGAATTATCCATTAAGGGGCTTCTAGGAAGTTGGCACGACACTTCAAGGCCACACAGCTTAAGTTAACCCTTATGGGGGAAAGGCCGGACTAAGAACTGTCCTCGCCAACCTTGAGAACGGCCAGGAAGGCCTCCTGGGGGATGTCCACGCGACCGATGCGCTTCATGCGCTTTTTGCCTTCCTTCTGTTTTTCGAGGAGCTTGCGCTTGCGCGAAATGTCACCGCCGTAGCACTTGGCGATGACGTTCTTGCGAATGGCGTGGACGGTTTCGCGAGCGATGATTTTCGCGCCGATGGAAGCTTGTATCGCCACTTCGAACATTTGCCGGGGAATGAGTTCCCTCATTTTTGAGACCAGCGCTTTGCCACGCTCGTAGGCAAAATCGCGATGCACGATGATGGAGAGCGCGTCCACGGGCTCGCCCGCCACCAGGATGTCGAGTTTCACCATGGGCGACTCCCAATAGTCGGCGAGGTGATAGTCGAGTGAAGCGTAGCCGCGCGAGACTGACTTCAGCCGATCATAAAAATCGAGTACGATTTCGTTCAGCGGCAACTCGTAGTGCAGCATTACGCGCGACGAACTGACGTATTCGAAGGTCTTCTGCTTGCCGCGCTTGTCCTCGACCAGCTTCAGGATTCCGCCCACATATTCCTCGTTGGTAAGAATCGTCGCCAGGATGACCGGCTCTTCCACCTTTTCAATCTCGCTCGGATCGGGCCATCGCGATGGATTATCCACCTCGATCAATTCACCATCGGTCTTGGTGATCTTGTAGCGCACGCCGGGCGCGGTCGTGATCAACTCCAAATTGAACTCGCGCTCCAGACGCTCCTGGATGATCTCCATGTGCAGCAGGCCGAGGAAGCCGCAACGAAAGCCGAAGCCGAGCGCCACCGAACTTTCCGGCTCGAAGAAAAAGGACGAGTCATTCAGCCGCAGCTTCTCGAGCGCTTCGCGCAACTGCGTGTGCTGGTGCGCGTCCACAGTGTAGAGTCCGGCGAAGACCATGGGCTTGATTTCTTCAAAGCCTGGCAGCGGCTCGAAGGCGGGGTTGGTGTCATCCGTGATCGTGTCACCGATTTTCGTGTCGGCCACGTTCTTGATGTTTGCGATAAGGAAGCCGACTTCGCCTGCTTTCAGCTCGTCGATTTCTACCGGCTTGGGCGTGAGCACGCCGAGAGTTTCCGCGTCAAAGGTGGTCCCGTTTGACCAAAGGCGAATTCTCTGGCCCTTGCGCAACGTTCCTTGAAAGACGCGGGTCAGCACGACCACGCCGCGATAGGGATCGAACCAGGAATCAAAAATCAGCGCCTGCAGCCGGTTGTCCGGATTGCCCTTCGGCGGAGGCACGCGCTTCACAATGGCCTCGAGCACGTCGGGCACACCCTGTCCAGTCTTGGCGCTGATGAGGACCGCGTCGGTAGCATCGAGGCCTACCGCGCTTTCAATCATCTCCTTGGTGCGCGGGATGTCGGCGCTCTGCAGGTCGATCTTGTTGATCACGGGAATGATTTCGAGCCCGTGATTGATCGCCAAGTAGGAATTAGCCAGGGTCTGCGCCTCGACGCCCTGGGACGCGTCCACCACCAGCAGCGCGCCTTCGCACGAAGCCAGCGAGCGTGAGACTTCGTAGGAAAAGTCCACGTGGCCGGGCGTATCGATGAGGTTGAGCTGGTAGGTCTGGCCGTCCTGCGCCGTGTACATCATGCGCACCGCGTGGGCCTTGATGGTAATGCCGCGCTCGCGCTCCAGGTCCATGGAGTCGAGCACCTGCGCCTGCATTTCACGCGCGGTGAGCGATCCGGTCAGCTCCAGCAGGCGGTCCGCCAGCGTCGACTTTCCGTGGTCGATATGGGCAATGATCGCGAAGTTGCGGAGGAAAGCGGCGTCCATACCTGTAGGGGGCAATCTTTAATTTTAACAGGCGGACTTAGCAGGCAGAGAGCGTTCTCAGCTTTCGGTGGCGCTTAATTAACCACGAAGGACACAAAGTCACACAAAGGAGAACCTCCGGGATTCCTACCTTTGTGTGACTTCGTGCTCTTTGTGGTTGACCAATTGAGGAGACTGCCCAGTTTTCACGTCCCGAAATCGGCCGCCAGTGCCAAGAGCTGAAAAATCTTCCGCTACAATGAACTTTCGTGACGCTCGTTCTCGCCTCCGCCTCGCAGCGCCGCCAGGAGCTTTTGCGTAATGCTGGTATTGCCTTTGCGGTGCAACCCGCTGACATCGACGAGAGTCCGCACGATGGCGAATCGCCCGTGGAATGCGCGCAGCGGCTCGCCCAGGAGAAAGCGCTCGCAGTTTCTCGTCGCCGTCCTCAGGATTGTGTTCTCGGGGCAGACACCATCGTTGTGGTCGACGAAAAAATCCTCGGTAAACCTCGCGACGCGGCCGATGCTGCCCGCATGCTACGCCTGCTGTCGGGACGTACTCACGAAGTGATTACGGGTGTGTGCCTGGTCGGTCCAGTTGGAGAACTGAGAACTGCTTCCGAGACCACTCGCGTAACCATGTGCGAAATATCTGACGACAACATCAAGGAATACATCGCCACCGGAGAGCCGATGGACAAAGCGGGCGCGTATGCCATCCAGGGCGTGGCATCGCGATGGATTCCTCGCATTGAGGGTGACTACAGCAACGTGGTCGGATTGCCGGTGGCGTTGGTGTATCGGATGTTGCAGGACCGGCGGGGACTCTGACTTACGCCTGCTTCCGTCAGCACACGGATCGAAGCAAGCTTCGTCGAGGAACTAGGATTTCTTCTCTTCTTCTTCTTTTTTCTTCGGCCCTTCGTCTTCTTTCATCGCAGATTTGAAGTTCCGCAGTCCCTCACCGAGACTCTTTCCCAGTGAGGCAAATTTGCTGGGGCCGAAAAGCAGAAGTGCGATGCCGACAATGAGAATCAGCTCCGGTAAGCCTATTTTGCCGCCCATATTGAAGCCTCCCCAATCGGTCCGCGGACTGTGCGCGTCGAAACGCGCAAGTTGCACCATCAAAATTCTAGGCCTCTGTTCGAAAGGAGTCAAAGACGGACTCAAGGCCCTGTGTGCTTTCATCGCGCGCTTACTAAGCCACGCCGTCGCAGTCTATTCTTGAAATGGCAGGTCTTCCGGAGGTTGGGCTCATCATGCATAAACGTTGCACGCTGGTGCTGACGCTAATCCTTTTCTCACAGAGCTTCTGCCTCGTAGCCGCTCAGAACCCGGCTCAAGCGCCGGCGGCATCCGGCGAGCAACGCAAAACCAGCGAGCCCTATACCGGCGACTTGTCCATCTTCGAGTCTCCCGGTCGGGATGAGCGTCTGCAAATCAATCGTGTCATGGATATTCTGGGCATTGCGCCTGGCAAGACTGTAGCCGATATCGGAGCCGGATCGGGCTGGTTCACGGTGCGCGCGGCAAAACGCGTGGGCAAAGCTGGTGTCGTCTACGCGGTGGATATCAATTCTGAGGCAATCCGCTACATCGGGGACCGGGCGCAGAAAGAGCGGCTCGCGAATGTGAAGCCAATCCTCAGTAAGGCGGACGACCCGCTTCTTCCCGCAGCCGCGGTTGATGCCGTGCTGCTGCTCAAGACTTACCACGAGGTGGCACAACCGGTTGTGCTGTTGCGGAACCTGCGGGCAACGCTGCGTCCTGGCGCCAAGGTTGGGATCATCGACCGCAACGGAAACGGCGAGAACCACGGAGTCGCCCGCGATGTCGTCATTCGCGAAGCCACCCAGGCGGGATACAAGTTGCTTGAGCAATATGACTTTGTGAAAGGCGACAAGATGGACTACTTTTTGGTCTTTATTCCAAAACAGTAACTTCGTCGACGGCCGACCAAGTAGTACGAGTCAAGTCGGCAAAGGCCGGAAGGTCCGCATCCGACGCGGCTCCTTGCGGACTTGCCCATGCCGCTTCCATGCTCGACCAATCGTCGAAGTAAAGCTCGACAACAGCGTCCCATCCGGGTGACTTCCGCCTGGGATCGTCACAGACAATGTTCTGAACATATTTTTTCAGGCCAGGCAGGTTCTTCGCCAAAGGCCCATGAACCTCTTGCACGTGCCGACGGAACTGTTCGCGCGTCAAGTCCGGACGCCGATAGATGACAACCATAAACTTGAGCATGTGATTCCCTGGATCAGGCATTTTCGATCATTCCCGCCAACAACAGTGCCCGCCGAGGCAGCTCGGGAATCACAATGAACTCATGCACAGCATGCGCGCCCTCGCCGACACCGCCCATGCCGTCGAGCGTGCGGATACCCATGCCCGCGGTGAAGTTTCCGTCCGAGCCGCCGCCGACCGCAGCCTCTTGCAGCTTCCAGTCGATATGTTCCGCGATTTCCTGCGCCTTCTTATACAGCGCAGCCACTCCCGCCGTCCGTTCCATAGGCAGACGATTGATGGCGCCGGCAATCTCGAGTTTGCAATGCTTGTCGTAGGGCTTGAGGGAACGCAGTTTGCGGTCGATGCCGGCGGCTTGCTTTGCGCTCTTGATGCGGACGTCAATGTCGACCGAAGCTTCGGCGGCAATTACATTCGTCCGCGTGCCGCCTCGAATCACGCCCGCATTCACCGACAGCCCCCGCCGAAGATCGTTCAACTTGGAGATCGTCAACACCTGGCGTGCGAGTTCGAGTATCGCGCTATGCCCCTTCCCGGGATCGAGCCCCGCGTGTGCGGCGATCCCCTTCACCTTCAACGTGTACTCGCCTACTCCTTTGCGTGCGGTCTTCACTGCACCGCGAAGTCCGGCAGCGGGTTCGAGAACGAGCACGGCCGCCGATTCCTTCGCCAGAGCTTCCGTAATCTTCCGTGACGATGCGCTGCCCACTTCCTCATCGGAGACGAGAAAAACCGTAACCGGCCGCGGCAATCCATCATGCCAAACCTGCAGTGCCTCGATCGCGTGCAGCATCAGTGCGATGCCAGACTTCATATCCAGCACGCCCGGGCCGTGCAGGCGATCACCGGCGATGCCGCACAGCATGGTCTCAAGCATCCCCAGTGGATACACCGTGTCAAAGTGACCAAGCAGAAGCACCGGCTTGGTGTTTGCTCGCCCGGAGAAGTCAACTTGCAAGTGGTCCCCGAAAGCAGGAACGTGGTGCAGCTTAGTAACTCCGCCTAGCGCCTTAAACTTTTCCGCGACGAAACTCCCGATGCGATCGGTCGCCGGCTTGCTATCGCTGGGGGACTCGATTTCCACCAGTTCGCGGATCGTCCGCACCATTTCCTCTTGTTTCGCCTCGAAATAATGCAGCCGATCACTCCAGGGAACGTTCGACGCGGTGTTCTTGGGGCGTTCTCTTTTTTTACGTTCTTCTTTCGGACGGTCTGTTTTCTTGCCCGGCATTCATCCTCTTTCTGGTTGGGGCTGGGTAGCATGACTGCTGCGTAGCGCGACTAAGCGTTGGCGCAGCGCGGTACAGTATAATCTTCAAGCCGTTTGAGACGCACTATGACTGAGAGCACTGGCCCTGTGACGGAAGCACCTTCTCCTGCAACCAAGACAGGGCTGGATATCCACGATATCCTGAAGATCCTGCCGCATCGCTACCCTCTGCTGCTCATCGATCGTGTGCTTGAACTGGAGCGCAGGAAACGCATTGTCGCCATCAAGAACGTGACCATCAATGAGCCGTTCTTTGTCGGACACTTTCCTGGCTTGCCGATCATGCCCGGCGTCCTGATTATCGAAGCCATAGCCCAGGCTGGCGGTGCGCTGCTGCTTACCGAAGTCGAAGACCGGACCGACAAAGTCATTTTGTTTACCGGCATTGAGCGCGCCAAGTTTCGTCGTCCCGTGAGCCCCGGCGACCAGTTGCGGCTGGAGGTGGAAGTGACGGGATGGCGGCCCTTGCCGCGCATGATTGCTGCGAAAATGCGCGGCATCGTATACGTTGCCGGGAAAAAAGTGGCGGAGGCCATTGTGTCATGCCAACTGATCGACAGTTCACGCGGACGCGCCTCTGCTGAGGATGGCGACAGCGACGGAGATGTGGAATAGCGAAACCAGCGTCACCCTCCATGAGCGTTCACTCCACCGCCATCATCGATTCCCGAAATCGGCGCCGACAATGCTTTCTTTCCGTTCTGCGCGATCGGAATGGCGCCCCAGGACACCACCTATAACGGCGAACCCACGCGGCTGGAGATTGGGGATCACAACGAAATCCGCGAGTGCGTCACCATCAATCGCGGCACGGTCAAAGGCGGCGGCGTCACGCTTGTCGGCAGTCATGTGCTGGTCATGGCGTACGCTCACGTCGGACACGACAGCGTGGTTGCCGACCACGCCATGCTTGTCAATGGAGCCACGTTGGCTGGTCACGTGTCCGTGGAAGAATGGGCCGTGGTTGGTGCGCTTAGCGCCGTGCACCAGTTTGTGCGCGTGGGTGCGCACTCCTATATTGGCGCCGGGGCCATGATCACTCAGGATGTTCTTCCCTTCTCCGTGACTGCAGCCGCGCGTGAAACGCACGCCTACGGGATCAACCGCGTGGGCCTGGAGCGCCGGGGTTTTTCCAAAGAGCGCATCGCCAAGATCCAGCACGCCTACAAGCTCCTGCTGGCGTCGAAAATGAATATTTCGCAGGCGCTGGACAAGCTGAAGTCAGAAGACGGTCGCGGTGAAGATGTAGATATGCTGGTCCGCTTCATCGAGACATCAGAGCGCGGTGTGATTAAGTAGCGCGCAGCGCTCCGCACCTTGACACACGCGAAGTTGCGGAGGGCCGAATGCTAGACTGAGTCCCGCACTCCTTTTTTGCACGCTTTCCATGCCTTCCGCGAACGAAAAGCTCGGCCTGATCGCCGGCAACGGCAAGTTCCCCTTCCTGGTTCTCGACGCCGCGCGCGCGCAGGGCTATGAAGTCGTCGTGGCAGCGATCAAGGAAGAAACTTTTCCCGACATTGCGTCGCGCGGCGCGGCCGCAGTCCACTGGCTGTCGCTCGGAGAGCTATCTAAACTGATCGACACGTTCAAGCAGGCAGGCGTGCACAGGGCCGTCATGGCGGGGCAGGTGAAGCACAAGCAAATTTTTTCCAGCATCCGGCCAGACTGGCGGCTGGCAAAGCTGCTCCTCTCTATGGCCACGCGTAATACCGATGCGCTGCTGGGAGGAGTAGCAAAGATTCTGGCTGACGAAGGCATCACCCTCGAGAGTTCCACCTGGCTGCTTGAACCGCTGTTGGTGAAGCCGGGCGTAGTCACGCAACGGCCGCCCACCGAACAGGAACGCAAGAACATTGACTACGGACGCGCCGTGGCCCGCAACCTTGCGCAACATGACGTCGGACAGACGGTGGTGATCGCGGAATCTGCCTGCGTGGCCGTCGAAGCGATGGAGGGCACCGATGCCACCATCGAACGCGCGGGCCAGATCATGCGTTCCCTGCAGGACGACGCTTCAACCCTCAGCCGCGGCCTTACCGTGGTTAAGATTGCGAAGCCCAATCAGGACATGCGTTTCGACGTCCCCGTGATTGGACTCAAGACGATCGAAGTCATGCGCGCGGCTGGCGCTACTTGCCTGGCGCTGGACGCAGGAAAATGTCTGCTGCTGGACGGAGCCAAGATTGTCGACGCAGCCAACGCCGCCAGCATTGCGGTCGTTGCTGATTGAAGAATGCTGATTGAAGAAGCTGATGAAGAATGCTGACGGAGAACGCTAACTGAGGGTAAGGAGATTGATCCCATGGCTGTAAAGCTGCAAGCACCGACCACAGAAGCCGCACGCATTGCCGACCAGCTTCGCCGGGCGTTCGATGGCACCGCCTGGCATGGACCTTCGCTGATGGAACTTCTCGAAGATGTGGACGCAGCGACGGCTGCGGCCAAGCCTCTACCCAAAGTGCACAGCATCTGGGAACTTGTGTTGCACGTCGCAGCTTGGGACGCGGCAGGTTGCCGCCGGTTGAGCGGAGAGACAGTCCAGCTCACGGGTACCGCGAATTTCCCTGTCGTTCCAAGACCTGCCGAAGCCGCCTGGCGCAAAGCCGTTGGTCAGGTCAAGCGCACCCACGATGTGTTGGTGAAAACGGTTTCTGCCCTCCCCGAGTCTCGTCTCCGCGAGCGTGTTCCGGGCAAGAAATACGATTTCTATTTCATGCTGCACGGAATCGCGCAGCATGAGCTCTACCACGCCGGACAAATTGCCGTCCTCAAGAAAGCGCAGTCCCGTGCCGGCAAGTAGCGCGATGCTTACCACTTCTTGAAGATCACCGCAACCGCGGCCACGATCATCGCGAACCCTGCAACGTGATTCCATCGCACCGGCTGTTTCAGGTAGAGCACCGAGAACACCGAGAAAACTGCCAAGGTGATGACTTCCTGAATCGTTTTCAGCTGCGCCGCGCTGAATTCGTAGGAACCGATCCGGTTCGCCGGCACCTGAAAGCAGTATTCGAAGAAGGCGATTCCCCAGCTGATAACGATCACTTTGAAGAGCGGCACCTCGCGAAACTTCAAGTGTCCGTACCAGGCAAATGTCATGAAGATGTTCGAGATGATCAGTAGCGCAATCGTCCTCATCGGGCGGCTAGTTCCTTTCTCGCAGTGAATTGTGGGCGAATCGCGGACCAACCTTTGGCCCGCACAGCAGGAGCTTGGTCTAGCTATCCAGATGCTCTTTGCCGGATTTCCGTTTACAATTCGTTTCCGGCACCTGCTACCGAGAATTCTTCTGCCATCTCAAGATCCAATTCCCGTTGCGGTAGTGGGCGTGGGCGTCTTCGGACGAAACCACGCCCGCGTCTACAAAGAACTCGAACAGCAAGGGGAACCTGTCCGCCTGCTGGGAGTGGTTGACTCCGATCTCGATCGCGCCGACCAGGTTGCCCGCGAGTTCGGCTGCCGAGCCTTCGGCACCGTTCGTCAGATGGTGACCACCCACAGTGAACTTCGTGCCGCTTCGGTGGCCGCTCCCACGGTTCATCATCTTGCCGTGGCTCGCGACCTCATGGAGTCCGGCGTCGATGTATTGATCGAGAAACCGCTGGCCGCAACTCTCGCTGACGCCGACGAACTTGTCCAGCTGGCGGCCGTTCACAAGAGGATTGCGCAGGTCGGTCATCTCGAGCGCTTCAATCCCGCGGTCCGCGCTACGCTTCCACTCCTCACGCAGCCGATGTTTTTTGAGGTACATCGCCTCAGCGTCTTCACGCCGCGTTCGCTTGATGTGGACGTCGTCCTCGATCTGATGATCCACGATCTCGACATCGTCCTCGCATTCGCGAACTCCCCGGTCAAGGAAGTTCGTGCCGTAGGCCTGCCAATTCTCTCCGGCAAAGTCGACATTGCGAACGTCCGTCTGGAACTGGAATCCGGTTGCGTCGCTAACTTTACCGCGAGCCGTGTTTCCACCGAACGCGTCCGCAAATTGCGTTTCTTCCAGCCGCGCCAATATCTTTCTCTCGATTATGGTCGCCAGGAGGTGCTGGTTTTCACCGTCGGTCCTGATGGAGAGATTGCCGGCGCACCTTCGGTGAATCCTCAGATTAAGGTGGCGAAGCCGTCCGTTGCTTCCGAAGAACCCCTGCATGCCGAACTGAAAGCATTCCTGCACGCCGTCCGGAACCGTTCGGCGTCGCTGGTTCCTCTGGAGGATGGTCGCCGCGCGCTTGCCCTGGCCCTCGATATTGTCTCTGCGATTCGCGATCACGGCAAGAAAGTTGACCTCGCGACCATGGCGAAGTGACGAACTAAACCGCTGCAGAGCCTCGACTCCAGCCATATTACAAATGTTTACACACCTAAGTCGCAGCCCCTTAGTTGGTCAGCAAATTCTCGCTAAAGATGCGAAAATAGAGATAACTCAGTCGTGATGCCAGCTCGTTTCATCCAATGACTGGGCCGATTAATTGGCCGGATGCAACGTCACGACTGCAATCCGTCTCTAATGAGCCAAGTGTAATTAACCTAGCGCATGCCGATTACGCAAATTCCATTCCAGGATCCAGTCGCTCCACCGGAAAAACCACAGCCGGAGCAACTCGGCCTGTACGACGCGCGCGGCTGGGAAACCGCGTATCGCGACTTAGACGCTCATGTACCGCATCTGCTTATTCAGTTGCAGGATGATCTCTCCCGCTCACGCCGTCGCGAAGCAGCCTGGATCTCGATCATTACCCACCTGGTTTTGATCATCCTGGTGGTCAACTTCCAAAAATTTGAGAGGTACATCCCTTTCTGGCATCCGGCGGTCGTCCTTCCGTCACAGAATGTTAACAATAAGGACGTGACTTTTCTCGCCCTTCCGCCCGACATGCAGAAGGTTCAACGCAAGCCCAACACCAACGTGATGTCCGATAAAGATCGCATCGCCACTTCGCGCCATCCCGAGCTTGATCCGAAGGAACTGCGAAAGATTCTGGCTACCCCGCCTCCGGGAGCTCCTGCGCCGAGTGGACCGCGGATGCAGCAACCCGCGGCGCAGCAGCCTCCAGTGATAGCGCAGAACCAGCAATCCTCGCCTCAGCCCCAACCGGGCCAGCAAGGACCCCAACAGTCCAATAGTCCAAACCAGTTGCAAGTGCCCGCGCAGCCCTCGAGTAACAACAATCAGTTCAGCAAGTATGCCGCGGCCATGACG
>WNFD01005164.1_pt1 | contig 15221 bp, 16 predicted proteins | sample 5400491 | NCBI WGS metagenome assembly WNFD01 (sample SAMN13153343, study PRJNA577476) | soil metagenome | isolation source: 120 cm saprolite under Douglas fir tree site 2 hole 2 replicate 2 | place: USA:California | collected 2015-04-18
CGTCGAGGCCGGTCCCGTCCCCAGGGCCGATCTCCAAGGCCTTTGTGAAATAATCACCGAGCGGCTGAAACGACTATACGTCATTGATGCCCGTACCTAGATAACACGCTCTCGGCGCGATTGCCCGCTCTTCACACCGCATAAAATTTCCGTTTGCAACCCCGCCTTGAAACTCGGCTGGCATTGCACAAGTTGAACCCCGTCGCACTCTCAGTGACCTCCCAGGTGTTCAGGGATTTGCGACACCCGGCTAGGCTGGAATACGTTTGATACTTCGAGCCTGACCTTTCGATCGTATTCGTCGCGCTTTTGTTCATTGGACCGCTCTGCGCTTGAAGAGGAATCGCCTCGATAGGGCACGCCAACCAGGTTCATTGCCACTTCCTTAGTCACATAAGGACCATGAAGGACGTCGCGGCGGCGTTCTCCAATGATCCATAAGACGAGCACAAACCCCAAAACAAAAAATAGAACGGTGAGGATATCGAGAATCATTCCAAGCCCTCATGCGATGGGTGTAGTCCACCCGGTGGTACGCCGCGGAAGTTCCTGACAGAGGCTCTGGTAGGCCGGCGGGTTTTTCATTCTACGACGCGCAGCAGCCGGCCAATGACGATTATGATTTCGTCACCGCGCCTCCATTTCCCCTTCGTTTGTAGTATCCTTCGCGTCTAGCAACTCGATATAACTTAGATGCAGGCTCACAGGATACTTCATGCCATCGAATTGAACACGAATGGCATTTTGACTCGATCTTTGACTACCGGTACCCCTTAAGACCCTTCCAGTTTTCGACGGTGCCCGCTTCATCCGGCTTTCGCCCAGCTTACTGAGGCGTATCGGATCACCTGGCTGAAACATTCGATCGTTCGTAAGCTCCGGGCCGCTTGTTGGATCAACCATCGCACCCATCGCCGCACCTCCGACGTAGCATAAAGCATTTACTCGAAAAATTTCCTGCGAACCGACGCGACAAAGCTTGTCCTCAATGATCATGATCACGCAGGTTTTTGTCAGGGGCGTATTCAACCCCGGCCGTATCAATCATAAAGGCGTCAAATACTTCGGCCGCCATATCATTTCGGTCTGCCAGACGTGTTTCGATATCGCGTGCATCGGGGCGAGACCGCGTGGATTTTGGTAGTTGCAGAATTGGACAATCTGAGCTGTCATACGCAATTTCGCCGCTATCAAGATTATCACGATGCCGATGATTGCTACAGTAATCAGATATGCCGTCATACCATCCGGCTATTCGGGTGGGGTCGTACCCGTTTGAGTGTCTACTTCCGGAAGTGAGAAAGCGCCCTGTGCGGCTTTTCAACGGCCAACTTTTTTGGAGTCACCGTGAACTTCGAAAACAGCCGCGAGCTTAATATGCATTTAACACTTTTGCGCAAGAGATAGAGAACCAGCGCAAAATTAAATCGTCGCAAGAAATGCGAGCACTCAGCTCCTGATGAGGGATTTGCATGAGAACGCTTGTCGTTGGTACTCTAGCCGCAACTCTGGTCGGCTGTAGCTGCCTTTTGCCGCCACAGACTGTCATGGAAGCATGCATGGACCCGAACGGGTTGGCCTGTTTCAAGGCGGTTGCCAGTCAGCCGATTGAACCGAAGCCAGCGTCATTCAAAGCCAATTCTGCGCCTATAAAAGCCAAGACCGCGATCGCGGAGAAGACGGAAAAACCTCAGTCTGATGACGACCACGACAGGCCCCATCTCGCCACGAAAACGGCGAAATCCGCCTTGGCCGCCGCGAAAGTCGAGCCTCCGGCATCCGGTCAGGCCGCTGAGCCGTCCGATCCAGTCATTACTATCGCGAAGACGGAGATCGCGGCGAAAACGGAAAAGCCTCCGTCTGATGACGAGCGCGATAAAGCCCATCTCGCCACGAAAAAGGCGAAATCTAGCATGGCCGCAGCGAAAGTCGAGCCTCCGGTAATTGGTCAGGCCGCTGAGCCGTCCGATCCAGTCCTCACTAAGGCGAAGACCGCGATCGCTGCGAAGTTGGAGGTTCCTGCGTCTGCCGAGTTCGGTGAAATGAAACGGGCCTTCCGAAAAAATACGTTCGGCAAGTCCGTCGACAGCATTTGCGGCCGCGTCAAGGGAAAAAAAGCGTCGGGCGAAGATACGGGAGACAGGCCCTTTCTGTATCTCATCACGGAAGATGATGCATACGTCGTCGATGGCCCCCCGGGTTCAGCGGCGGCGAGCGCGTATCGCAACATTTGCAATTAGTCTGGAACAGAACCGCGACTGAAATTTGTTCGTGTCATGGACCAGAAGGGTCCGCTGACCGGCACTCCTGCGTAGCAGGTCGAAAATCGAGTGCCACGTCGCGATAACAAGAACATCATGGACGATTTTGCCCTTCCTGCCGAACTACTCAACGGTTCGCAAAAACCGCAGGTGCTCGTAATCATCGAGCAACAGGTCCTGGCGCGCACCTGTATCCTCAGTATTCTCAAGAGAGAGCTTACGGGATTCGAAATCGTCGAAATGGCCACGACGAGTGGTCTGAACTGGTTATCAGGAAGAGATGTCCGCCTGATCGCGTTGAATATCGGGAACAAGGACATCACTGACCCTTCGATCGAGGATGATCTCGCGCTCCTCGCAGAATTTTGTCCGAACGCCTCCGTTGCGCTGTTGTCAAATCGCGACGACGAGGCGACCGCCTCAGCCGCGATAGAACGGGGAGTCCGTGGTTTCTTTCCGACCTCGATTCCAGTGGAGCTCGCTATCGCCGGATTGCGCCTTGTTCTTGCTGGTGGAGTCTACCGACCACTACCGGGCATTAGACAAAACGAAGCCTCGAACCCAAAGACGATATCGGCAGACACCGGCGCTCCCGAGCTACCCGCAATCCACGAGCCTAACCGCGCCACCAGGATGGTGCCCGAAAAGACCATGATCGATCTTACGCCCCGCGAGCAACAAGTGCTCGCGGCGCTGAAGCTCGGCCTCCCCAATAAGTTGATCGCCGTCAAGCTCAACCTGTCGGAAAACACCGTAAAAATGCATATTCAGCATATCATGCGGAAATGTTCCGCTCATAACCGCACCGAGGCGGTGCTTCGTTGGAGTGAACGGCTGACCGGTCATAATGGTCACGCACGCTCACAAGTGCCTCCATCATCTTGAAGGTTGCCTTGCGCTCCCCATCAAGGTCGCTGCTCAATCCTCGCGGAACGCGTTGTTGAAGCTGTCGAGCAGCGGCCTGAGGGCGTACAGTGCCACGGTCCCGCTGCCAGTCTTGATGAACACCTGCGCCGGCATTCCCGGGACAATCTGGACACCGTTGATTCCAGCGATCAGCGGATGCACTCGAATCTTCGCGGCGTAATATGGCTGATCGGTGCGCTTATCGACAAGCCGGTCGGCAGAGACATGCGTCACAGTCCCCTGGAGCCGTGGTACGCGCCGCTGGTTATAGGGCAGAAGGGTCACATCGGCGCTCAGACCGGAGTGAACCACATCGATGTCCTCGGGCCTGACACGCGCAGTCACAATGAGACGATCTTGCCGAGGAACCAGATCCATCAGAGGGGCGCCAGCGCCGATCACGCCACCGAGGGTATGAATCCGCAGTTCGGTTACCACTCCGTCCTCTGGCGCCCTGACCGCCGTTCGTAAAAGTTGATCCTCGGCCCCCTGCAGTCGCTCGCGTATCTGGAAAATCTGGTTTTGTGCCTCGCGTATCGACTGCGCGATCTCGTTTTGCCGGTCGCTCTCCAACTTGAGGAGAGTTACCTGCGATTCGTTGATGACCTGCTCGGCGCGCGAAATCTGTGCGACAATCTCACCCCGCCGCCCCTCGATGTCAGCCGTTTCCCGCTCGAGGTTCAAAAGGCGCGGGCGCCGCTCAAGGCCCTTGTTAACGAGAATGGCGACGGTAGCCGCTTCCTCGCGGACGATTTCGATGCGCCTCGAGGCTGCGCTTTCCTGTGCCCTGAGGCCCTCGATTTCCTTTTCGACCTGCGACTTTTTTTCCCGATTAATCGCCGCCTGCGATTGAAATACCTGCCGGCGCGTTTCGAAGATGCTTTGCTGGGCCGCAAGCACGGCCGCGACTGACGGATTCTCGTTCTGCATCATCTCCAACTTGGCCGGAAAGGACACCCGTTCGTGCCCGTGCTGTTCCGCCTGCAGCCGTGCTTCTCGTGCCATCGCGTCCCACAGCTGGCCTTGCAGGCTCTGAACTTCGGCACGGGCCTTGGTGTCCTCAAGGGAGATCAGTATTTGTCCAGCGCGGACCACATCACCGTCCGCGACGAGAATTTTTCTGATGATGCCCCCCTCGAGGTGCTGGATCGTCTTTCGGCTCGATTCGGATTCGACGGTACCGACGGCTATCGCGGCGCTCTCGAGGGATGCGAAGGTTGACCAGGTGCCGAGGCCCAGGACAAAGCAGCCAACCAGCAAGTTTCCGGTACGGGTAACACCGCGAAGCCGGTCGCACAGCGCCGGCGGTGCCGATCCCAAACACCGCGGAACCTGCCAAATCGCGGCGCGAGCGAATGCCATTTTGACGAGAACCATTGCCCTTGGGGCAAGGAGATCGCGAGAATGTTTGATCACGGCAACATCGTTTCCGGTGAGGCGCCAACGCTGATCTCGCATTCCGGGGGCGGTGGCGCAGGTTGTTGGGAGGCGACTTGAGGTCGTGTCAAATATCTCTCGAAAATTTCCTTGCTGTCACCGAATGCGCTGACCGCGCCGCCCTCCATAATGGCAAGCTTGTTCGTTACGGCGAGGATCCCTATCCGGTGGGTGATGATGATGACCGTCGTATTGGCCGCCTTCATCCGTTCAATGGCTTCAAAAAGCACGCGCTCGCCGAGGTAGTCCAGGCTGGCGTTCGGCTCGTCGAGAACCACGAGGTGCGGATCGCCAAAAAACGCTCGCGCAAGGCCGAGGCGCTGGCGAAACCCACGCGAGAGATTGGCCGCTCCGCCAACGAGGACCGTATCATACGACTGCGGCAGCCGAATGATCGTCTCGTGAAGGCCGGCCAGCTTTGCTGCTTCAATGACCTCCTGCAAATCGGCATCGCTGAGCCGCGCGATGATGTCCTTTACGGTTTCTCCGAACAGATCGATATCTTGCGGCAGATATCCGAGAAGCCGACCGCCGCGTGAATCGCGCACGGCTAGAACGTCGATGCTATCGAGCAGCACCGAACCTACGCTCGGAGCGGAAATTCCAGCGATGATTTTGCCGAGGGCGGATTTGCCGGAGCCAGATGGGCCGATGATGCCGAGGCATTCACCGGGCGCGAGACGGAACGACACATCCCTTAGCATCAAATGGCCCGATCCTGGCAGAACTGCGCCAACGTTGTTCACGATAAGGCTGCCCTTCGGCCGGTCCGACAGGGACTTTATGCTCGCAACCGGGGCAACAGCGGCCATGATGCCGTTGAGCCGGCGGTAGGCGGCTAAGGCCATCGCGAACGCCTTCCAGCCTGCAATCGCCCCTTCAATGGGGGCGAGTGCGCGTCCAAACAACAGGGTCGTGGCAAAGATGATGGCTGGACTTCTGCTCTGTTCGAGGACGAGCCAGGCGGCAGAGCCCATGATCAGAACCTGTGCCAATGCCCGCGCGGGTTTGGAGATCAGCATGAGGATCTCATTGCGGCGTTGGACCACCTCGTGCTCGCTCCTCGCATCCTGCGCAGCTTTGCGGATGAGGCGTGTGGCGCCGTCGAGCATTCCCATGGCCCTGATCACGTGGAGGTTTCCGACAGCCGTGCCGAACCATCCATGGCTCCTCGTCAGCGCGGCAACTGACCGCGCCTGCGGGCCTTCAGTGAGGAAGTCGCCGGCAAACCCCAGGCCAAGCAGGAAAAGCGCACTGACCGCGCCTATCACCCCCAGCAGCGGATGCACGAGGAAAAGAACGCCGAGGAAGAGCGGCGTCCAGAGCACGTCAAAAAGCATCGAGCATGCCCCGGACTGAGCGAACTGACGTAGTGTGGTAAGATCGCGGTATGCCTCCGATGCGCGCGCCCGATCGGCTTGATAGGCGTATTCGAAGCAAGCGGAGAGCACTGCCGGATGCAGTTCTTCCTCGAGCCACTCGCCAACCCGGCCCAATGCAGCGCGGCGCAATGCATCAAGCACTCCGCCAATCACGACGGTGAATGCAACGATGAGCGTCAGCATCGCGAGCGTATCACCGCTGCGGCTCGACAGGACGCGATCATAGATCTGAAGCAGATAGATGGAAGGTGCGAGAAGAAGGAGATTATAGCTGCAGCTGTACGCGAAAATCAGGCCGAGCGACCCCGCGCAGGCCCGCAAGGCGGCTTCCAACGGCGTCCGTGGCGGTGACATCATTTGCGGCCGGAGCGGCGGCGTCAGCATTTGCGGTCCCCCGCCAGAGATTTGCAGTCCGACCATTCCTGGCCGCCACTTCGCGACGAATCGAGAACCGGCGGCCTTGACCGCCGGTCTCTGCCCTCACGAGGGCGAATCAGACATGCACGAAATCATCGACATGGAACTGTTCGGAATGATTGAGCACGTCGCTCAGGTTTGCGGACTCGATACTGGCCTTGACGTCAACGTCCCCACCTCTCGCATAATTGTCGTTTCCGCCGTTGCCTCCAATGCCGGCCATCACGGTCTGATGCTGGTCCGCGGAAAGGATGTTTGTCTGAGAGGCGGTAGTGCTGGCATCCACGTTGGATGTGTCGTGGCCGCTCTTAGAGCTCTGATCGCCATTTGAGTTAGCACTGCCGCCATAAGCCTTGGAAAACGCCTCCGCCTTCGCGTTCGCGTCGCCGGCGTCCCAATATGCCTTCTGGTAGACCTTATCGCCGGTGTTGACGTGCACGTCGGCGCCTTCCGCTTTGTTGTAGGTGTCGAACTTGATACTCGGGCTGTTGCTGATGTTGCCCGTGTTAACTCCGTCTCCACCGTTTCCGGCGCTGTTGCCGCCGGTCGAAATTGCCTTGAGCGCGATTGTATCTGAGGGGAACGATGATTTGTTCATGTGAGACTCCCTGAGTTGGTTTGCACAAGCCTGCGTCCCGATGTGGACGGCGACAATCTTGGTTTTACGCATCGTATCGGCCAAGATGCCAAAGCTGATGCCACCCGATCTGAAGGGTGTACGCCCAAAGGGCTACAGTCTCGCAGCGAAGTCGGAAATCCAATGGCGCTAGGCATGACCCAGCAGGTGATGGTCCGCCAGCAGGTGCATGGCAAAATCGCCGCCAAACGCGGTGTTGCCGTGGCCGCCGTCACCACCGATTCCAGCGATCTGGATTGCGCTCTGATCGAACTGGACGTTATTGGTCTGGTGTGCGTCGGCGGTGGAATTAGGGCCGGCGACCGCAATGTTGATCGGAGCGTAGATCGCTATGTTGAGGTCGATGAGACTCCCGGCGAAATGACCGTCGCCGCCCGAGCCGGCGCTGTTGCCACCTGTCGCAATGACGTCAGAACCGATTAGGCCCAGGATGGAGGAGTGGAGACCGGCGTCTCCGCCAATCGCGGCATTGCCGTTCCCGCCATTGCCGCCGACGCCGGCCATCTGAAAAGCGGATTGATCGAATATCACATTGTTTGTCTGATCGGCATGGGCACTGGAATTGTATCCTGCCACGGCAATATTGATCGGATCATACAGTGCGAAAGATGCGTGAACGATGCCGCCATGAAAGTATCCATCTCCGCCGTCGCCGGCGTGATTTCCGCCGGTTGCGATCATATCGGAGTTAATCCAGTTGTGGCCGGCCCCATGCAGAGACCCGGAGACGGACACGCCTCCACCAGTCGCCGCATTGCCGTTTCCGCCGTTACCTCCGATACCGGCCATCTGAAAAGCGGATTGATCGAATATCACATTGTTTGTCTGATCGGCATGGGCACTGGAATTGTATCCCGCCACGGCAATATTGATCGGACTATACACTGCGAACGATGCGTGAACGATGCCGCCATAAAAGTATCCATCTCCGCCGTCGCCAGCATGGTTTCCACCGCTTGTGATCAGATCGGAGTTAATCCAGTTGTGGTCGGACGCGTGGCCAGCCCCGACAATAGAGTGGTCGGGCCCGCCCCCCGCGAAGACAGACAAGCTTCCGCCGCTCGCCGCATTGTCGTTGCCGCCATGACCGCCCCCACCGGCTGCCTGGGACGCGCCTTGAAGGAACTGCACTATATTCGACTGATGGGCGTCAGCGGTGCCATGCAAGCCCGCCACCGCCATGTTGACTGGATCAAAGACCGCGACGGGGGCATGCACCAGGGCCCCTGAGAAGTGGCCATTGCCACCATTACCCGCGCTGTTGTCTCCAGTCGCGATCACGTCGGAGCCGATCAGTCCGAACACGCCGACGCCTCCGCCCATTGCGGCATTCCAATCGCCGCCATCACCGCCAGTCCCGGCTGTCTGGGCCGCCGACTGATCAAAAATCCCGACGTTGGTCTGATGGGCATTGGCTGTCGCGTGAGTGCCCGCCTGCGCCATGTTAAGCGGCCCGAATGCGGCGTAGCCCCTGTCGATCAGACTCCCTGCAAAATAGCCGTCGCCGCCATTGCCGGCGCTGTTATCTCCCGCGTGGACCAGGAAGAGCGGCTGGGAAACCGTAGAAGACCACCACGGAACTGGCGCCTCGCGCCCGAACAGATCCTTTCGATCGAGGTGAAGGCCGTCCGATGCATACCGAAGATCCATGGCAACTGCCCTACTGAAATCGCTTCGCCCCGACTGGACGAACGCCTACCGACCTCAAGAAAGAATGTCACCTCGGCAAGCGAAATGCCGAGTCGTCAATTCGGATTGGAGCCTTCCGGCGATAGACGTGATATCGGTTACGCCCGTTCGGGTGTGGAGTAGTTACCTTTATTTTAAGAGTATGGCCGAACACAATCAGTCGAGTTGATAACCGCCCGGCTTGATCCAGCGGTTTCAACAATTACCACCACACCGGCGCGCGACCTCCGAGACCTTGCCTTAAAGGGTCAATGCTGTTGCATCCGCGTGTGGGCACCTGTGGACATCGTTGCCGCGTGACTGGATGACCTGCATTACGCCTAGCTCTTCCAACTCTTCCGCGATCTGCTTGCTCAGTGTGGACGGCACGAGGGCAGTGGCGGCCCGGCACCTCTCACTGTCGGGCGATACCGCCGCGAAAAATTGAAATCAAACATGAGCTGGATGGCGGCACGCGACGTGATTGCCCGCAAGCGCAGCCTTCTAAGCAAGTAGCCGAGCGCACCTTCCGGGAGAGGGCGACGCCTGGCCACTCGACCGCGGCTGGCGTAGTCGCCCCCGGCGCGGTCGACACCACGATAGGTACGGGTGCATCGTGGTGTGGTGACGGCGGCCTTTTCAACCGTATCCACAACCTCAGCCGGACATCCCCACATCACCGTAGCCGCGATCAGCGCCATGACAATCACAATAAAGATAAGCGTCTCAGCGATCGAGGACCGCGGAATGCTGAAAAGGCGTTGGCCCAATTGATTGCCGTGCTGGATACCCAAGACATGGCGCGCGCCATTGATCGACTTGAGAAAGGTCACGGGGCTGCGCGTGGTGAAACAAAGTCCCACAGTCACTCGAATGGACACCCCACCCGAATAGCCGGATGGGGAATACCGGCATCTCTGATTATTCTGGTCGCCAGTTCAGAAGATTCGTCGCGTTCATAAAGTTGCGTACACTCATGAAAACTCCCGACCAAGACATACTCATTCTCATTCGTGCCATTGAGGACGCCAGGCGCATCTTGAGAGAGTTCATCGAACCTGGACCGAGTGACCCGATGCGAACGGTAGAACGTTTACTGATACTACTCGACAGAAACGACGTCGTGCATGCACTTGATCGAACAAAGCGGCGCAGAGTGATACGACTGGTCGCGATCGAGCAAAATCCAGAAAGCCAATGATTTGCTCAGTGTGCCACTGCCTTAAGGAGCGACTGTCATGACCACAATCCTTATGGTTTTCACCTGCGCCTTTCTCAATGGTGCTCCATATATTTTCCACGAACGGGATGGCCAAAGTTGCTATCCAGCCAAATGGGTCAACTATGGAGCGCCGTATAAGTTTTCCACTATAGAAGACTGTAAAGCCGCCATTGCCCGGGCCAGTAACGCGGGCATCATCCCACGCGATACGCGACTCCACCGTGCATTCGCCGATGACTACTGGGAAGAGACGAAATGCTTCTCAAAGACCGTCCCGACCTGGCAACCCGGAAACATCGGCCTCATTACCGGTATCGGCTTTTGACCGGCCCCTTGCGCGGGGCAAAAGCAGTCGCGGTCAATTAGCACTTAGCCAACTTTGGTCGCACTGGTCAGCGGAGCCGGCCTGCTACTATCGTTGTTGGATGGTGATTCTAGATCGTCCCGGCGCGACGAGGCGGCCCGACGCAAGGTGAGTTTCCAGGACGACCCTGCGTCGGGCCCCGTCCAAGCCACCAGCGCGACCCGTCGGCATGGCCGAATCAAAACGTAAGCGAACTTCGTGGCAAAAACCCGCCACTGCACACTCTGCACAGGCGGGAATCTTCAAACGTCGAATCCGACTCAACTGGGCCCCCGCGGTGGACCTTGACACCCTAATGGGCGTCTTGGGGACAAGTGCAATGCGTCGTATTGTTTGCCTGTGTTTCTGGGCCCCCGGGACACAACCTCCAACGGCCTCAGCGTGTCCCCTCGCGCTGGGGCCATTTCTCTCTTTCCATTGCCCGCCCGCCCTGGCCACGCTTCAATGATGCCACGCCCGTCCTTACCCGCCGCCGCAATCTCGAAGCCAGCGACGAATGCCGGCAGATCTACTTCGGCGACGTCCGCGTCGGCACGATCGTGATCCGCACCGGCAACCCGCACGACACCGATCCGTGGGAATGGTGGTGCGGCTTCTATCCGGGCTCGCATCCGCGCGAGCACCAGAGCGGCACCGCCGCCACCTTCGACCAGGCCCGCGCCGACTTCGAGGCCGCGTGGCGCGTGTTCCTGTCGAACCGGACGGAAGCCGATTTTCAGGCGTGGCGTGATGAGCGAGACTCGACCGCTCGCAAATATGCGCTCTGGGACGCCGGCAACGGGGTGCCGGCCAACGAGTGGGAACCCGGCAAGCCCTGCGATATATTTGAAATGCCCATGCGGCGAGATTTTCAACAGTCAGCGGCTAGAGGAAACCGTCATTCACGTCCCCCACATCACCGCTGCCGCAACGTTGCACTGAGTCGATTCGCATTTTTGCCGCCCTCGCCTATCTAACCGCCATGCGTAACGTTGCAATTATACCGTGCATGCCGCGCGCGGCACCGGCGAGGAAAGTGACGGCTTGCCTCAAAAGAAACTTAGGCGTTAATGCGAGATTAACCGCGAGCCGTCACGATCTTCGCAATCGTTGTCGAGAATGATTCTGGATTAATACATTTCCGCGCGACGAGGCGGCCCGACGCAGGGGTGAGTTTCCAGGACGACCATTGCGTCGGGCCCCGGCCAAGCCACCAGCGCAACCCGTCGGCATGGCCGAATCAAAACGTAAGCGAACTTCGTGGCAAAAACCCGCCACTGCACACAATCTGCACACAGGCGGGAATCCTTTTAAGCCCATAGGCTAAAACCTTGGGACGGCTCCGCAATCTTTGCGGGATGCAGCCACGTATAAACAGCATCGGTTTTAGCGCCACACAGTTGCCTTACTGCGGGCAATCATCCTTATCATGACCGATTCACATACCGTGGGTCTGCAATCGTCGACGATAGCGCTTATGCGCGTGCCGTTAAAACGATTGGTCGTTCCAGCCGTTGCTATCTTTACCTCGGGTAGTATTGCGGGGTGTTTTGCTTATTTCGTCGTCGCAGCTCCGTCAGTCTCTCCAACGGAAGCCTCGGCGACCGGGGGACAATGGCGGGAAACAGATAGGCCAGCCGTTCTTGATCGGCCGTCCAATGAAGACATAGTGAAAGCTTTCCGGCTGGCTACGGAAGGTCATGGACCCGTTGTAGCTCAAGACGCCGTTTTCAACAGCCATTATCAGCCGCCAATTGGGGGGCCTATCCCATTACCAAAGAGGCGTCCCTTGCCACGCCCCTAGCCCTTTCAAAACGCACAACGCCGTTTGAGCGGGAATATGAAAGCGCTAAAAGCGTTCAGGAACAAAGCCAAATAATCAATAGCGCCATCGGGAGGCCCGTTCCTAAGGCGCCGCCAATCATCAGCGCGAACGCTGAAAGCAGATTCGCCTCGCACAGCATCTCACGCTCATACATACCGTTACTCCATCGAGCCCCCACAGGCATTCGCCTGTCGCCCAATGATGAACGATCACAAAAGCAGACGTCGGACCAAGGTCTTGACGGCTTTGGAATACACGCGCTTGCCCGGGCCAGAGCGATGTGAGGCTGAATGCGTATGGTTAAGACAAAGTTAACGCCGCCGTCTTGGACGTCTCACCCTGGAAAAAGAAACAACGCCGCGGCCGCAACCATTTAGCATGCAAAGTACCATGCACCGGTCGATGCCGTTCGTATTGCATCTCGACCCGTCACCGATTGCTCATCGCTGGTCTTGTCCTGCGTCAATCACGACCAATCCGGAGTCATTCTGACGACACGGACATTCCCTGTTCCTCCCACCGCGCCGCAAGATGCTTGATCAGTTCGAAGTTGAGGATCGTCGGCTCACTTTCTCGAATGATCGTAGCCAAATCGCGCTCCTGGGGTAGTAACATCATCGCTCTTGCTACTGCGGAGCGCAGTTTCATAGTGCCGTGATTTGTAAGGGTCACGAGCTCTTCCGGGTCTAAGGCCATTGTCAATGCCCACGCTCAAGGCCGGCCCACGAGCCAGCACACACGCCCCCGACGGTGAAAAGAAACGGTGGCATCACTCGGGCCTCGGCGGCCGTGGCGCCGATGACCACTGCGGTCCTTCGGGCTGCAGCTGCGTTGTGGCTTGCGGCCGAGCCGTAGCTTGCGGCGAAAGGAGCATCGGTCCCCGCTTGGGCATCGGGGTGGCAGTCGGCCGTGGCGGAGGCGCTATCTTGGGCCGCAGGTTCTGCTCGGAAACCTTGGCAAGGACGTGGGCCATTTGTTCGTGGCTGGCCATAAGCTGCTCGGCGGCCTTCGCATTGTCGCGGGCCATTTGTTCCTGGCTCGCCTTGAGCTGCTCAATTCTTTGCCCCACGGTTGCGAGATCGCGCGCCATCGACTCGAGCAACTGCGTCAACTCGGGCGACAGGGCGGCGACGGTCGGCACGACGTCTTCCGGTACGGTCTGAGCCAGAGGTGCTGGTTGTGGAGCTGCTGTCTCCGCCGCGACCGCCTGAACGGCAAGTGGGCTCGGTCGCGCGGGGAGCCCGGGGTTTTCGAGCGGCCGCAATGTAGTCGCGATGAACTGGGGCGCCCACCTCGCGACAATCTGCTTAACAGCATCGCCGTAGGACGACTGCCAAACGATGGCAGCGACGCAGACGCCCGCTGCCAACATTAAGCCAGTGAAGCCGCGTACCGCCCGCCCGCCAAGCGACGGTCGGTTGCCCGGGACAGCAGCGCGAAGCTTGTTCATGCGAGTTTGCCTATGATCCGAAGGATACCCCGCGGCTTCGTGCTCTAGCTTGGAAAGCTGTTCATCGGCGCGTGCGATCTGTTCATCCGCGCGCGTGATCTGTTCGTAAGCGTGCGCAAGCTCTTCGTCCGTGCGCGTGACCAGGACGTGTTGCGGATCGGTTTGTTTCAAGTTCAGCGTGGTATCCATTAGCAGCTCCATACCCAATGTCATCCGCATCAGGGGGCTGCGGATTTACGCCACGTCGATCGACGATGTTCTGCAACGCTCCATGCCGGTTTGACCAAAGCAAAGCTCTACGCGATGGAAAGTATGGGGCCGGCTGTTTCGATATCGCCGTCCATCGGTTCAAGTCCGCGTGAGAGTAACCAGAAATGCCGTCATTTCCCATCCGGCTATTCAGGTGGGATTTCTACCTGTTCGGGTGTCCACTAGGCATTTGCGTCCAATCCCCGAATGTCAAACAGTAACGCCAAAACCGGTCATTCCATAACCGCCCATTACGCGAAAAGCAGTGTACCCATTCCGCGCCGCTCGGCGTGTGTGCTGGTCCAAAAAACGTGCGCCTCGCTGTTGACGTCGACTGATCCACCATGCGGTCAAACGAGCCAAGGGATGGCAAGGCTTCCCATCGTCGGCTTCGTCTTCCGGCCACATGAGAACTTCTTCCCCTCTTGATCCAGCGAGGCGCGATGTGTCCACGCATCACGCGAGAGTTTCGTCCGGGGCGCAAGTCGCGACGATTGGGCGGTCGTTTACCCTATTCGAAGCGCGCAGTATCAATTTTGCAATTATGGTGTAGTTTGAATGTATGCATGTCGAATGTCGACTTGCATTGAGCCAACTTAGGGGTCACGGAGGGTAACATGGCCAAGAAAGCGAAGAAGGCAAAGAAGTCAGCCAAGAAGAAAAAGAAGTAACTGTTCGAAGAAAACCTCGTAGCGTCCGGATAGCGTCTGAAGTCCGTTACTCCTTTCGCAGCACGGACAGGCGCCAGCTTTCGCCGACAGAATATCCGCGCAACAAACAGTCAGGCCGGACCCTTATGCAGATGGCTGCTGCATAACGGTCCGGGTTTTCATTGGGCGAACAGACCTTCGCCAAAAACGAGTGCCTGCTGAGCCATTGTCACGTCTTCCCGATCGCCAGCATCCTGGCACGGATCTCGGATTTCAGCACCTTGCCGATTTTAGAGCGCGGAAGGTCATCCCAGACTTCAATCTGCTTGGGCGTTTTGACGCTCCCGACTCGCTGCTTCACGAAGTTTGATACCGCGGCGACATCGACGGTGCATCCTGCTCTCGGCTGCACCACAGCGACAACGCGCTCGCCCCACTTCTCGTCCGGTAAACCGATGACGGCACAATCCTGAATGGTTTCGTGGGCCTGAAGGGCGTTCTCAACTTCGACGGAATAGACGTTGAAGCCGCCAGTAATGATCATGTCTTTTGCGCGATCGACGATGTAGAGGAAATTGTCGGTGTCCAGGTATCCGATATCACCCGTATGATGCCAGCCGTGCACGGAAGCCTCCGCCGTTGCTTCGGCGTTCTTGTAGTACCCATCCATCACCAGCGATCCACGAACGACGATTTCGCCGCGTTCTCCGGCCGGCATCAGATTGCCGTCGCCATCCATGATGCCGACCCGAACCAGCGGCCCGACACGGCCCG
>WNFD01003768.1_pt1 | contig 15204 bp, 13 predicted proteins | sample 5400491 | NCBI WGS metagenome assembly WNFD01 (sample SAMN13153343, study PRJNA577476) | soil metagenome | isolation source: 120 cm saprolite under Douglas fir tree site 2 hole 2 replicate 2 | place: USA:California | collected 2015-04-18
CGAAGCGTATCTCGACGACGTGAAGCATGGCTGCCTTGAACTGATTGGCTCCGGCCAACCCCCTCCCCCAACGCGGGGAGGAGCGTGAGGGAGGAGGCCGTGTTGCCAACGCCGCGTTGGCAATTCACGCTATTCCCAATCAGAGCAAATGTCTGTCAAATTTAAGGTTAATATGCTCGGAACGTGATTAAGCGGGGTTGGCCAGCCGACTCGCGGTGGCCCCAAGCCCCCCGAGTTAGCCGGTCGGGCCGAGCTCTGACGGGGGCTTCCGGCCGGACTGCCATTCCAATCATGTACTCGCCGTCAGTCGCGTGCCGCTACCGTCCAGGATGCGATAAGCGCTCGCGCCAGCCTTGTGGCGAAGCGAGGCGGCGCGGAATTGATGGAAGCGAGCATGATTTGACCAAATCGGCCATTATCATGGTCACCAGATCAATCCGCAGCCGCAGGGTGAATGTGAATTTCCGGCGCGCTTCGGCCGATCCGTTGATCAGCTGCAAAAACGGGCTCATACTAGAGCTCCGGCTAGAACGTGGCTGGCGACAGACGTAAGGCGCGGCCGGCGGGCATTCTTGAATGAACTAACCGGGTCTTGACTGATTCGGCGAAGCAATCTTTGGCAAGCTACCGCTGCGTCCGACAACGCCTCGGCGGATATCACGCCGCGACCGGGCCCCTGCGCCAATGACGGCGCCATTGGCCGGGGCTCGATTGGACCAGCTGGGCGAAGACCCGAGTTAAATGACTTTGGTCGGCAAAGCCGCACGTCTGAGCGATCTGGGCCAGCGACAGGGTCGAGTCGACGAGCAGCTGCTTTGCCTTCTCGATCCGCTGCTCCATCAGCCAGCGGTGCGGCGGCTGGCCTGTCGTCTGTCGGAAGGCGCGGGCGAAATGGCCCGGCGAGAGCTTGCAGGCGCGCGCCAGTTCCGCCAGCGATATCGGCTCGTCGAGGCGTGAGATCAGCATTTGTTTTGCCCGCCGTAGCTGCCAAGGCGCCAATCCGCCGCGCGCCGCGGGAGGCGGAAGCGACACGACATTGTGTGCCTGCTTGAGGTAGGCCTCGAGCGCCGAGGCAATGTGATCGGCGCACACAGGGCTCATCTCCGATGGCCGAGAGCGGGCGGTATTGAGACAAATTCCGAGGTGATGGACCACAGGATCATTGGCCAAGTCGCATCGATCGAAGCTGATGATTGGGTCGATGCGGTGCCCCTCGACCGGAGAGGTCGGATGTATGATCTCGATGCTCGCCGTTTCCGTCATTGCCATCACTCCCGTTCTCAACACGAGCTCGCCGGTCGGTGCGAAACTTTGACGGGAAGCTGTGCGCTCCGGGGGCGACAGCCCAGTTAAGGGTTGTAAAATTTCGTAATGGGTCAGATAAATCCAGTCTATTGCATTGTTTATACTTAATTATTTACGTGATCATGATGGTGGCCGGGCGTAAAACCGGGAATTATTTCTTTACCTCGGCGTGCGGAAAGCGGTTGCCGCGACGCGTCGGGCGTACGTCTCCGGCCGGCTCTCTCCGCCCTTGCACAGTCTCGTCGAGCTGTGGCGCCTTCTATTCGCTCCGCCCCACGTTCCTTCCGAGCCTGACCCGCGTCTATTTGCAGCCCCCCGAATACCGCGCCGGTGCGCGGCTCTGGATTGCCACTGGCGCTAGTCAAGTAAAAACAGGTAAAAAAAAACGTGAACCCCGCGAACTCCCCGATCGTCGGACAAGCCATCTCCTTCGGCCCGTTCCGGCTTCTCGCGGCACAGCGGCTGCTCCTTGAAGGCGATCAGCCGGTGCGCCTCGGTAGCCGCGCGTTGGACATTCTCGCCGTTCTTGCCGGAAACGCCGGCCGGGTGGTTCCGAAGGAAGAGCTGATCGCCCGAGTCTGGCCGGGGATCTTCGTCGAAGAGAGCAATCTCAAGATCCAGGTCTCGGCGCTGCGCCGTGCCGTGGGCGATGGCCAGGGAAGCGCCCGCTACATCCTCACAGTGCCCGGTCGCGGGTATGAGTTTGTCGCTCCGGTCAGGCGTACCGAAGAGCCCCTGGCCGCGCCGCCGCCGGTCGTCACAAGAGCCGGAAACCACAATCTGCCGGTCGCGGTAACCCGGATGATCGGCCGGGAGGAAACGGTGGCGTCGCTAATCTCGCGCCTGGCGGGCGCGCGATTGGTGACGATCGTGGGGCCGGGCGGGATTGGTAAGACAACGTTAGCGCTCGCCGCCGCCGAGGCGATGCTGTCGGCCTATGAAAATGGTGTCTGGTTCATCGACCTGGCGCCATTGACCGACCCGCGACTGGTGCCGAGAGCGCTTGCGACGGTGCTCGGCTTCGAGATCCACGCCGAGGACCCGCTGCCCGGCCTGGTTGCCAGCCTGTCCGACAAACGGATGCTGGTGATCCTCGACAATTGCGAGCATGTGATCGAGGCGGCCGCCGGGCTGGCGGCGATCCTGCTCAGGAGCACCCCCGGCATCAGCATTCTGGCGACCAGCCGCGAGCCGCTGGCAGTCGCCGGTGAACGCGAGTACCGGCTGCGGCCGCTCGCCACCCCATCACCGTCGCCGGTTCTCACCGCCGCGGACGCGCTGTCATTCCCCGCTGTGCAGCTGTTCCTGGAGCGGGTCTCGACGGTGATCGACGATTTCGCGCTGAGCGATGCCGATGCCCCGCTCGTCGTCGAGATCTGCCGCAGGCTCGATGGGCTGCCGCTGGCGATCGAGCTTGCGGCAGCCCGCATCGAGGTGCTCGGGGTTCGGGGGCTTGCCGCACATCTCGACAACAGCTTGCAGCTGTTGCGAGCGCGACATCGCAGGGCGATGCCGCGGCACCAAACCATTCGGGCAGTCCTCGACTGGAGCTACGGTCTGCTGAGCCAGGACGAGAAGCTGCTGTTTCGCCGGATCGGCGTTTTTGCCAGTGCTTTCGATCTTAAAGCGGCGGCGGGGATTACATCGGATGCCGATTTCGCGCCGGAGGATGTCGTCGAGCGCCTCTCCGATCTGGTCGCAAAATCGCTGGTCACCGTGCACCTCGACACCCCCGTTCCGCGTTTCCGTTTGGGTGAAACCACACGCGCCTATGCCCTCGAAAAGCTCGCGGAAAGCGGCGAACGCGAACGGCTCCTGCGGCGTGGCGCCGAGTATGGCCGCGATCGCCTCGAACACGCTCAGCCCACATTGGAGCAGCGGCCGACCGCCGATCTGCTGGTCAGTTACGGCTTCTGGGTCGACAATATCCGTTTGGCGCTCGATTGGGCATTTTCGCCTGAAGGCGATGCGTCAGTCGGCGTGGCTCTCACCGCCGCCGCGGTGCCGGTGTGGATGCACCTGTCGCTGGTGGAGGAATGCCGCGTCCGGGTCGAGCAGGCTCTCGCCGCCCTCGCCGCGAGCTCTAATCCCGACGAGCGTCTCGAGATGAAGTTATGCGCCGCGCAGGGCGGGTTCTTGATCATCGCCAGGGGGTCCGAGGCCCACGACAGTGCTAGGGCGTGGACAAGGACGCTGGCCCTGGCCGAGCGCCTCGGTGATGCCGAGTACCAGCTCCGAGCGCTCTGGGGCTTGTGGGCCTTTCACGTCGACAACAATGAATATCGGATTCCGCTGAAATTGGCCGAGAGATTCCTCGACCTGGCGGCGAAGCAGCCGGCTTCCAATGACTCGCTGCTGGGGCAACGGATGATCGGTGTGTCGCTCTTTCTGCGGGGCGACCTGGTGGGCGCCCGAGACCGTCTCGAGCGCGTGCTCGCCGAGTACGTCGCCTCCGACGATCGTTCGCATACCATTCGCTTTCAATTCGATCCGCCGGTGTCCGCGCGGGTCTTTATCGCCTGGATCCTGTGGCTGCAGGGTCTGCCGGACCAGGCGATCCGTGCTGCGGACCAGGCCGTCGAGGATGCCCGCGCGACCGATCATCCGCCTTCGCTCTGTTACGCCCTCGCCCTCGGCGCATGCCCGATCGCGTTCCTGACCGGCGACCTGACCGCGGCTGAGCACCACGTGCACATGCTGGCAGATCATTCGAGCCGATATGCACTAGCTCATTGGGGCGCCCAGGGCCGCGCATATCGGGGTGTGCTGCTCGTGAAGCAGGGCGACGACACCGCCGGCTTGGCGCTGGTGCGCGCCGGTCTCGCTGAAGCCGTGCTCGCTGTGCGATTGATCACATTCCTGACCTTGTCGACCGAACCCTTGCGCCGCGCCGGGCCGCTTGCCCGGCAATTGAAAGCGGTTGACGAGGCGATCGATCGCTTCGGAGGGGGGGAGGAACATTGGGCGAGTGCCGAGGTGCTGCGGGTCAAAGGCGAGCTGCTTCTGCTGGATGGCGCGCCCGGAGCCGCGGCGGCGGCCGAAGATCACTTCCGGCAAGCGCTCGACTGGGCCCGCCAACAAGGTGCGTTGTCCTGGGAACTCCGCGCCGCCACGAGCCTCGCCCGGTTTCTGCGAAATCGGTGCCGACCCGCTGACGCCATTGCCTGCCTTGAGCCGGTCTACGACCGCTTCACGGAGGGTTTCGGCACCGCCGATCTGATTGCGGCGAAACAGCTACTGGACGAGTTGGCCAGTGCCCGCCGCGACTGAGCCACAAGCAACCGCAGGCGATAAGCCTCCGATCTCGTTTGGTCCGTTCCGGCTGCTTCCGACGCAGCGGGTGCTTCTTGAGGGCGAGACACCGGTGCGGCTCGGCAGCCGGGCCTTCGACGTTCTGGCCGCTCTGGTCGAACGCGCCGGCGAGGTGGTCGGCAAGGAAGAGTTGATAGCCCGAGCCTGGCCGCAAACGTTCGTCGTAGAAGCAAATCTAAAGATGCAGGTCAGCGCGTTGCGCCGCGCCCTGGGCGACGGACAAGGCGGCTATCGCTATGTGGTCACCGTTCCGGGGCGGGGTTACAATTTCGTCGCCCCGGTGCACCATGAGGAGCCGGCGCAGGCCGCGCTCCCGCCGGCAGTCGCGTTGGCGCACAATCTGCCGCTCGCGGCGACGCGGATGATCGGCCGCGAGGAAGCGGTGGCGACGCTCGTCTCGCGCCTATCACGCGAGCGCCTGCTGACAATCGTCGGGCCGGGCGGTATCGGCAAGACCACCGTCGCCCTCGCCGTTGCCGAGCGCGTGATCGCCGATTACGAACACGGCGTGTGGCTGGTCGATCTGTCGCCGCTCGGCGATCCGCGCCTGGTGCCGAGCGCGGTTGCGACGGTGCTCGGCCTGGAAGTCCGCACCGACAATCCGCTTCCCGGCCTGGTCGCCGCCCTGAGGGACAGGCGAATGCTGCTGCTGCTCGACAATTGCGAGCATGTCATCGACGCGGTGGCCAGCCTGGCGGCGGCGGTTCTCACCGGAGTGCCTCGGGTCAACATCTTGGTGACCAGCCGGGAGCCGCTCGGGGTCGCGGGTGAGCGCGAGCACCGCCTCGGACCGCTCGGCAGCCCACCGACCTCGTCCGGACTGACCGCCGTCGAGGCGGCGGCTTTTCCCGCGGTGCAGCTGTTCGTCGAACGCGTCACCGCGATCGTCGAAGACTTCGCGTTGACCGACGCGAATGTCCAGCCGGTCGTCGAGATTTGCCAGAGGCTCGACGGCCTACCGTTGGCCATCGAGTTCGCCGCGCCCCGCGTCGAGGTGCTTGGGGTCGAAGGCCTTGCCGCCGGGCTGAACCACAGCTTACCGCTGTTGACGGCGCGGCGTCGCACAGCGATGCCGCGGCATCGGACGATGCGGACCGTCGTCGATTGGAGCTACGGCCTGCTACGCGAGGGCGAGCAGCAGTTCTTCCGGGCGCTCGGTATCTTTGCCGGCGGCTTTACGGTCGAGGCTGCCGCGGCCGTAGCCATCGATGCAGCAGACCGACCGTCCGAGGCGATAGACCGGCTGGCCGATCTGGTGACGAAATCCTTGGTCGTCGCCGATGTCAGCGGCGCCAAGCCACGGTTCCGGCTGCTCGACACTACCAGCGCCTACGCGATCGAGAAGCTCAACGATACCGGCGAACGCGAACTGATTTCGCGCCGCCACGCCGAGCATTATCGCGACGTTTTCGAGCGCGCCGAAGGCGAAGCAACGGCGCACCCTACGGATGAATGGCTGGCCGAGTACGGCCGGGAAATCGACAATTTGCGCGCGGCGCTTGACTGGGCCTTTTCGCCAGGCGGCGATGCGTCGATCGGGGTGGCGCTGACCGCCGCGACGGTTCCGCTATGGATGCAATTGGCAATGGTCGAGGAATGCAGTAGCCGCGTCGAACAAGCGCTCGCTTGGCTGGGACGTGAGGTGCCGATCGATGCCCGTGGCGAGATGAAGCTGCAAGCCGCGCTGGGCGCCTCGCTGCTGTTTACCAAAGGTGCAATCCCCGCGGCCGTGCAAGCTAGTACCGTGGCTCTCCGCCTCGCCGAATCGCTCGGCGACACCGAACACCAGCTGAGAGCATTGTGGGAGATTTGGGTTCATCGCACGAACACCGGCGAGCACGCCGCCGCTCTCGTTGTAGCCCAACAATTTTGCACCCTCGCACTGGAGCATGCCGACCCAGCCACCCTGCCGATCGCGGATCGGATGATCGGGATGTCGTATCACTACCTAGGCGATCAAACGAATGCTTGGCGACACATCGATCGGATGATGAGAGCCGATGTCGATCCGCAACGGCGCTCCCCGCTCATCCGATTCTGGTTCGATCAAGTGGTCGCAGGCCACGTCGTGCTGGCGCGAATTCTCTGGCTGCAGGGATTCGCCGACCAGGCGTGGCGCACCGTGCAGAGCGCCGTCGGCGACGCCGAGGCGCTCGCCGACCCGGCCACGCTGTGTTACGCCTTGTCCCACGGCGGCTGCCTGCTCGCGCTGTGGGTTGGAAATCTGGCGGCGGCAGAACGTTACGCGGAAATGCTGCTCGATCATTCGAGAAAGCACGGCTTTGCGCCCTGGAATGATTTCGCCTCTCGTCTCAAAGGCGTTGTACTCGTCAGGACCGGCGATCTCGACGGCGGGTCGCCACTGCTGCGCGCTGGCCTCGACGAGATCACCGATCCCAACTCGGGCCTCTGGTTCCTGACCGGCCTTAGTCAGATGGCAGAAGCCCTGGGCCATGTGGGGCGGTTCGCCGACGGACTGGCAACGGTCGAGAGAGGCATCGAACGGTCCCAAAGAGGCTGGCTTGCACCCGAGCTACTGCGTATCAAAGGCGAGCTTCTTTTGCTGCAGGGCACTACCGGAACCGCAGAGGCGGTGGAGGATTACTTCCGGCAAGCGCTCGACGCGGCGCGACGGCAACAGACGTTGTCTTGGGAGTTGCGCGCTGCGACAAGCCTCGCCCGGCTTCTGCGCAATCAGGGCCGTCCTGCCGATGCCATCGCCTGCCTTCAGCCGGTCTACGACCGCTTTACCGAAGGTTTCGACACGGCCGATCTGATCGCCGCGAAACAGCTACTGGACGAGTTGGCCAGTGCCCGCCGCGACTGAGCCACAAGCAACCGCAGGCGATAAGCCTCCGATCTCGTTTGGTCCGTTCCGGCTCCTTCCGACGCAGCGGCTGCTTCTTGAGGGCGACACACCGGTGCGGCTCGGCAGCCGGGCCTTCGACGTTCTGGCCGCTCTGGTCGAACGCGCCGGCGAGGTTGTCGGCAAGGAAGAGCTGATAGCCCGAGCCTGGCCGCAAACGTTCGTCGAAGACGCAAATCTGAAGATCCAGGTCAGCGCCTTGCGCCGCGCCCTGGGCGATGGCCAAGGCGGCCGTCGCTACATCGCCACCATTCCAGGACGGGGCTACAATTTCGTCGCCCCGGTTCGCTTTGAAAAACCACCCCAGGCGCCTCTGCCGGCGACGATTGCGGCGGCGGCAGCGCATAATCTGCCTCTCGCGGCGACTCGAATGATCGGCCGCGAGGAAGCCGTGGCGACGCTCGTCTCGCGCCTATCACGCGAGCGCCTGCTGACAATCGTCGGGCCCGGCGGCATCGGCAAGACGACGGTCGCCCTCGCTGTCGCCGAGCGCGTGATTGCCGATTATGAACACGGTGTCTGGCTGATCGATCTGGCGCCGCTTGGCGATCCGCGCCTGGTACCGAGCGCGGTTGCGACGGTGCTCGGTCTGGAAGTCCGCACCGACAATCCGCTTCCCGGCCTGGTCGCCGGCCTTAGAGACAAGCGCATGCTGCTGCTGCTCGACAATTGCGAGCATGTCATCGATGCGGCGGCCAGCCTTGCGGCGGCGGTTCTCACCGGAGTGCCTCGGGTCAACATCCTGGCGACGAGCCGCGAGCCGCTCGGGGTCGCGGGCGAGCGCGAGCACCGCCTCGGACCGCTCGGCAGCCCGACGAGCTCGTCCGGACTGACGGCCGCCGAGGCGGCGGCCTTTCCCGCCGTGCAGCTATTCGTCGAACGCGTCACCGCGATTGTCGAAGACTTCGCGCTGACCGATGCGAATGCCCAGCCGGTCGTCGAGATTTGCCAGAGGCTCGACGGCCTACCGTTGGCCATCGAGTTCGCCGCGCCCCGCGTCGAGGTGCTTGGGGTCGAAGGCCTTGCCACCGGCCTGAACCACAGCTTGCCGCTGTTGACGGCGCGGCGTCGCACATCGATGCCGCGGCATCGGACCATGCGGACCGTCGTCGATTGGAGCTACGACCTGTTGAGCGAGGACGAGCAGCGGTTCTTCCGGGCGCTTGGCGTCTTTGCTGGCGGCTTTACTGTCGAGGCTGCCGCAGCGGTGACCTTCGATGCAGCAGACCCACCGTCCGAGGCGATAGACCGGCTGGCCGATCTGGTGGCGAAATCCTTGGTCGTCGCGGATGTCAGCGGCGCTGAACCGCGGTTCCGGCTGCTCGACACGACCCGCGCCTACGCGATCGAGGAGCTCGATGAGAGCGGCGAGCGCGAACAGGTCGCGCACCGCCACGCCGAGCACTATCGCGACGTTTTCGGGCGCGCCGAAGGTGAAGCGACGACGCGGCCCACGGACGAATGGCTGGCCGATTATGCTCGGGAAATCGACAATTTGCGCGTCGCACTCGACTGGGCGTTTTCGCCAGCTGGCGAGGGGTCGACTGGGATAGCGCTGACGGCCGCTGCGGCCCCTCTATGGATGTGCTTGTCGCTGGTCGAGGAGTGCTGCAGTCGCAGCAATCAAGCGCTTGGCGTTCTCGGAACCGAAAAGATTCGGGATCCGCGCGACGAAATGAGGCTGCAAGCCGCGCTGGGTGTCTCGATGCCCGACCCTTCCAAGATCGGTGTAGCGTTCAGCAGGGCGCTGGATAGATATTGCGGAGGGCCTTGGCGATACCGAGTACCAGCTCCGCGCACTGCGCGGCCTTTACTTCCATCACACCACCAGCAGCAGATACGCCGCGGCACTGCCATTTGCGCAGAAGTTTTATTATTTGGCGAGCAGCGGGTCGGACCTGACCGATCTCCTCTTTGGCGAACGTATGATGGGGAGTACAAAACATTTCCTGGGCGACCACAACGGTGCACGACGCCATCTGGAGCAAGTACTGCTTCACCATATCGCTCCCGATCACAGGCGGGACGTCGTTCGCTTCCAAGATGTGATTCGCTACGGGACGAACATGCGCGTGTCGGCGCGCGCGTACCTAGCAAAAATCCTATGGTTGCAGGGGGAAGCGGATCAGGCGGTGCGCGCGGCCGAAGCCAGTATTGAAGAGGCGCAGTTGACCGGCCATGAGTATTCGGTCTGCTACGCCCTCGCCTGCGCGGCATGCCCGATCGCCCTGTGGGCCGGGAATTTAGCCGCTGCGGCACACTATACCGGGGTGCTGCTCGATGATGCGAGAAAGTATGGCTTCCCGCTATGGGGCGCGTTTGGTGCCAGGTTTCAGATCGTTGTCGACCTCAAAGGCGGCTACATCGACAGAGGCTTGCGATTGCTGCGCACCGCGATTGCCGAGTCCAAACCTACCTTTCGGTTCTTGACCGGCCTGGACGAGTTGGCCGAAGCCTTGGGCCACGCCGGGCGGATCACCGAAGGGCTCGCATTGGTCGAAGCCGGGATCGCGCATTCCGAGGTAGGCTGGCTGACGCCCGAGTTGCTACGCCTCAAAGGTGAACTTCTCCTATTGCAAAGCCCTCGTGCAGTCTCGGAAAGGCCGGAGGACCTCTTCCGGCAGTCGTTGGATGGAGCGCGGCTACAAGATGCGCTGTCTTGGGAGTTGCGCGCTGCGACAAGCCTCGCCCGGCTTCTGCGCAACCAGGGCCGTCCTGCCGATGCCATCGCCTGCCTTCAGCCGGTCTACGACCGCTTTACCGAGGGTTTCGACACGGCCGATCTAATCGCCGCGAAACAGCTTCTGGACGAACTCGGCAAAGCCGAAGGCGTCTGAGGCGCGCATCGTACCCCGCGCCGTGACGCGAAGGCCGGTCGGCACGCCAGTGCGCGCATGCCGGACCGAGCGCGACGACCATCGCGATGGGGAACCCGCGAACAACCAAGACAACAGCCCCGCTAACTCGGCTTCACCGGCTCGAATAAATTCTGGCGATGTGGCCGGCGCGGCGAGGCGCTGCCCATTCGCGTTCGCCGCCTTCGCTGAGCTTTTCGAGCGCGTAGGCGCGCGTCGTATCGAGCAATGCATATTCCCTGCTGCCGCGATGGTCCTGTGCTAACCAGTGATTTCAGTACCAGCTCGGCGAGGCGCGCCATGAAGTCGGAGGCTTTGATATCGGCATAGGCAACAGCCGAGGTCGCGGCCTCAAGGGTAAAGGGGTCTCGAAATCTCGAAAGGCGCCGAAGAATCATGCGTTCGCGCTCGCCCAGCAATGCGTAGCTGTCGCGAAGGTCCGGTTCGGCTCAGGAGCCTCTGTTGCCCCGCCAAAATGAATGGCCGCCACCGGTAAAAGGAGTGGGTGCCGCAGCTCCGCAAATTCCCACCAAGTTGCACATCGCGCCTGCCGACGTGTTCCGTCGCCAGATGTTGCCATCCGCCACCACGTGCAGGGGCACCATCGAGGCCCAAACGGGCCAGAGCGGATAGAGTGGCGGAAGCGTAACTGGTCTGGATTGTAATCCATCTCCGGCCCTCCTAAGCCGCGATCAAAGACGGCATTGTTGTCCCCTTAGCTCGACTTCGTAGCCGATCGGTCAAGTAGCGCTCGGATCTGAGGTAGTTGAGACGCCAAAATCCGCCGATCGCGTGGATCGGCGGATTTCTGGCGTCAGGGTGTTACGGACTTCTCATCGGCGATGACCTCGGCCATCGTCCGGTGATCATGGAATGCCCAGCTTTCGCCGGGTGGCACGTTGGGGGCAGCGGTGGCCTTCTCGACCACACGCCAAGCGCCATGCGCGGGGAAGCCGATCACGGCCTCGTGGGGCCGGGCGCAAGCTCCGCAGCTCTTGCAGGTGGCGTTCGAGTAGGTCGCCGGACAGATCGCGATCTTCCTTCCCGCCGGCGTGCGTCGTGGCAGGTCGGCGATGCGGTCACGCCATTCGGCGATCGTCTCGGCCCATTCGTCGGGCCGGCTTTTCGCCCGGTGTCGCATCGCTCTCCGCGCATAATCATGCGCGAGGATCGTCACGACGGACCCAATCCTCAGATCGGCCAGCGCGTCTGCTTCCGCGGGGTTGTTGGCCGACAGGTTGATCATGAACCCGACCGAGTTGACGACCGCGACGATGGACTTGTTGCGGGCCGCGACCGGCGTATCAGGCAACACCGGCTTGTGGGTGAAGGCGATCACCCACTTGCCGCGGTTTGCGATCACGAGCTACCAGAGCAGCTCCGCGTCGATCGCATCATCGGCGCCGGGGAGATCGCCGGCCTGGGCGTAGCGCCACAGGGTCCGCTTGGGGAGCGCTGCGACTTTCGCGCAAAGCTCATCCCAGGACCCGCCGCGCGTACCCTCCGAGACACCTGACCAGAAATGACCGAGGGCGCCGTAGAAGGCGTAACAGCCTTTTTCGTAGAGCGCGCAACCGGACCAGCATGAGCCCCGTTCGTTGATCGTCGCGGGGATCGGCCCGGTCTTCGCGTTCTGCGAGACGGCAACAAAGAGTGCTTTCATGATTTGCTCCATCGAGGCGAAATGCCTCGACGGGGCGGCCCCGGGCACACGCGGCGCCTCGGGGAACTCGACGCCTCGACCCCGCCCGGCGCGCGGCCGAGCGGGGTGAAGGCGTCAGTAGTGGCTGACGGCGACGAGATACCGGATTGCGGCCTCGCTGATGTCGGTGCCGCGCTCGATGACCTCTTCAGTGGTCGGCCAATCCTCGTAGCGGATCTCGCTGGTGCCGAGGATGTGGCCGCCGCGCCAACGACCCTTGATCTTGTCCGCGCCCTTCGCGAACAGCTTGGCGTATTTCGCCCGCTGTGCGTCGATGCTGGTCATCTCGTCGGCATTGGCGGGGAGATCACCGCCGCCACGTCGCTTGGAGTGACACAGCATTGCGAAGAGCGCGCCGGCAACGTCGATGCAGCTGACGCCGCTCGGGTCGGCCTTTTCGAAAGGCTTCGGCCAGGGCGGCGGGCCGCGATCGGCAAGCATGCCGGCCAAGGTCGGCTCCTGGCCGAACTTGACGGGGTCGATGTATTCGAGGTTGTCGAGGTTGGCGATCACGCGGCGTTGGCCTTCCGGGATCTCTTCGGGTCGGAGGCCGTGCCAATCGCCCGAGCGCGGCACGCGCTGGATGTCGATCGGCTGCAAGCCGCATCGCTGTTTCAGCCACGCCAGGTCGTCGGCCGTGTAGCAGTCGTCGATCACGTACTCGACGACGCCGCAGCCGCCAAAGTACTTGCCGGTCGGCTTTACCTTGACGAAATGCGTTGACGTATACGTGTCGACGAGCTTGCCCTTCTGGTCCTTGACCTGGTTCTTCTGATCGAAGTAGCGGACGTTGCAGGCGGCTTCGAGAAAACCCCGTGCCTCCTGCGAGATGTCGACGAACATCGGGATCTTGTCCCAATAATTCTCCGGCATGCCGTCCCACGGCTCGCGCTCGTCCGCCGGCCTCATCGCGCTGTAGAGCAGCGACAACGCCGGCCCATCCCAGTTCGGGATGTCGCCGTCCTCGGCGTAATCGCCTTGGACGAGCACACGCTTCCCGGCCCAGCGGCCAATCAGCTGAGACTGCGAACAGTCAGCGGGCATATTGCCGCCGCGGGCGCAGACGAGCGCGACGATCGCGTTTGGCGTCCCGGGGCGGGTGAACCCCTGTTCGCCTTCCTTGAGCCCGCACCCCAACGGGTGGGGGTCGAGGCCTTCCTCTGCTTCGATGCAGACGGGATGATGATATTGACCCATGACAGGTCTCCTTTGATCGCAGCGGAAGTGCTGCGACGCCTCATCCCCACGCAGCGCGCAGCTGCATGGGGAGAGGGACCGATCAGCGGGAAATCTCGAAACCGGCCGCGGCGATCTCGTCGACGAGATCGCGGGCGAAGCGGTGCTCGGCGCAGAGCGCGCCATCGAGCCACTGCCAAGGTTCGGCATCGACATTCTCGTCGAGCCATTGATGAGCAGCTTCGCTCACCGGCCGGATCGTGATGATCGAGCCGTGATCGGAGATCTGGAAATCACACATGTCAGGGGTTTCCGTCGGAGTGATCCTCCGACGCCGATCCCCCACACAGCGCGCAGCTGTGCAGGGGTCGGCTTGGTCAGGCGGCCTTGAGCAGGTCACCCGCGGCGCGCTCGATTTCGAGCCGCTTGTCGGTGTTCGGGATCGAACGAGCGTGCGCGGTCGCGGCGACGGTCACGTCCCACATGGTCTCGATTGGCCGGTCCTCCTCGGTGAGGTGGATGGCCTTGATCGGCTCGACCATGCGTTTTCCGAACCGGTTGGCGAGAAAGGCGTCGAGATCTTCGGCGACCTTTCTCGACCGCGCCTCTTCGATCGCCTGCATGACCGGCTGGGGCGAGCCCTTCGCGTAGTCTTCGAGCACGGGAACGGCCTCTTCGAGCCACCGGTCGGGCGCGCCCTTGGTGTGGCGCATCCGGACCTCTTGGTACTCGGTGGCTCCCCAGACGATCCGATTGCAGCACACGTAGTCAAAGAGGAAGAACCCGGCGCCGAGGGTCTTGTCGCCCTCCTGCAAGTTCCACACGAAGAAGCCGCGCGCCAGGTTGCGCCCGGCGACTTCGATGCGTCGATCCTCATCCGCGAGGAACACGAACATATCGCGATCACTCGCGAATAGGGTCGTGTTCTGGCGGTCGACGTCGACCCGTTTGCCGAATTCACCCGGGACGCGCCAGTCCCCGGAGATGCCATCGCCAAACTTGTCGATCAGCATCTCGACGACCTCCACGTTCCAGACGCGGCCATAGTTGGGACCGGTCGCCGCGCGCAGCGCCCCGCCAGGGGTGCCGACCGCGGTGTCTTCGCCGAAGACCGCCAGCAGGCCCACCTCGTCGACCTTCCGTGAAAAGCGGAGGTTGAAGTTGAGGTCGTCTGCGATCATCGGCGCCGGCAGCCCGCTGTCGTGGAAATAGCTTGCCGGCGAATTGCCGGGGCTCGCGAGGCTGCAGAGCTGGCCAAACGACCAATGAGTCGGAGCCATCGCAGCGCCAGCGAGCGGGCCCGCGTCCATCCCGAGATAGAGGCCGCGATGCTTCGGGTCCGCCTTGTCGGGAAACAGCTCGATCTTGCGAGTGCTCTCGACGGTCTGGCGGCTGCAATCACGGAGATCGCGCATCTTGGCTCCCATCTCATGGAGGGAGACGAAACGCTCGTCGGCCGGGCGCGAGGCCCATTGCCGGCTCGCTTGCATCAGGGTGGTCATGGTCTTGTCCTTTCGGCTGTTGAGGGCGGGGGTGCCCTCAACGCCGCGAACCCTCCTGGCGCACAGCCAGAAGGGCTCGGGGTTCTGCTACAGGCGACGGACGGCTCGCTCCGCGAACTGACGTCGTCGCGGCTCGGGCATGTCCAGCAGCTGTTCGCAGATCAACTTGGCTCGATTGCGCAGCGTGCGTTCCGTGGTCTTGTTCGTGACGTCGGCCCGCTGGTACAGCAGGGCACGAGATAGCTGATCCGCGGCGTGGACACGCAGCAGGTTGAGCACGTACGAGAAATCGCACATGGCAGTAGTCCTTGGTATGTTGGGGGGTAGAGGCTTGCGCCTCCACTGTGCTACATAGGTACTATATTAAGAATTTAAAGTATTTATGAGTTACTAATCTGGCATATAATCATATTGTCGGTGGATCTTCGTTCAGTTTCTCATGTTGCACAAACATTTGTTTGGCCGTGTTGGCGATTGCCTTGGTGA
>WNFD01003770.1_pt1 | contig 15203 bp, 15 predicted proteins | sample 5400491 | NCBI WGS metagenome assembly WNFD01 (sample SAMN13153343, study PRJNA577476) | soil metagenome | isolation source: 120 cm saprolite under Douglas fir tree site 2 hole 2 replicate 2 | place: USA:California | collected 2015-04-18
GTTCGAGCGAAATACAAGGAACGGTTCCGGCGGGACAGATCGACGATCTTCCGCTTCCATTCCTCGATGCGTTGAGCGATTCGACTCATGTCGAACGACTTGACAATATTTCAAAATCTCAGAGCACGCCAGCCATTTGCGCTACGACGGTATTCATTAGGTATCGCCCATCAGACCGCCATGGATGGTGCCTTTCGTTCTAAAAACCGACTGTAGTGAATATTGTAGTGGCCGGATGAGCAGTGACATACATTCAGCCACAACCCAGCACACCACCGCTCCCGCGCTAAATCCTGATTTTTGAGGCCGGGAGCCTACAACTTGTTGAGGAGATTGGTCGGGGCGTCCGGATTTGAACCGGAGGCCTCCTGCGCCCAAGGCAGGCGCGCTACCAGGCTGCGCTACGCCCCGACATGAAGTGCAGCGTCAATTCTAGAGTACTTTCCTGCATTCCCGCTATTCCAATCGGTCCTTTTGCACCCTTGAGCCCGAGACACTTGAGGCGAAAAAGGGTGTGGGCCTGGCTGCGACCTCTTGCCTGACTCTTTCACCCGCGAATTCTATAACCCCTCTTTAAACCGGGATCCAGTCCTTGTGAGGTGCGAGCCCCGGCCCCAAAATAGTCGCCCAAATAGTCTTCGTCGCCGCCGCACGTGATGCCGCGCGATCCGTTGCTGTTTTGCTCTAGCTCAGAATGGCCTTCAGGGAGCCTCAGCCGCATCGATGCTATGTGCGTCATTCGACAACCGCTTCGCTCGCCCTTGACCTCCATTTGTGAAGACAATGCTAGATTGAGTCTGGGTGGGTAGTCCATTTCTCGTCTCCTTGGAAACGTAGGTTCCACTGCCCAAGCATGGTAACCAAAGGCAGGAATCCCGAGTGAGTAAGATCCGTTTGCGAACTAAGTTTCTCCTTTCGCTCCTGGCGATTTCGGCTGGGCTGACAACCGCCACGCTTCTCATCGTCAGCTACAGTGTTCAAAACCGGGTGCGGGAGAGCATTCGCGAAGAACTGCGGAACTCGGTCGACACCTACAAGAGTTTCGAAAGACAACGTGAAGAGACGCTGACAAGATCCTCGGAACTCATCGCGAACCTGCCGAATGTCCGCGCCCTGATGACCACAGAGGATGCCACAACCATCCAGGACGCTTCCGCCGACGTTTTTAGGCTGAGCCGGAGTGACCTGTTGGTCCTGGCGAACCGCGCGGGAACAGTGGCCGGGCTGAGGGCCAGCACTTTAGGTCTCGACCGGGGCGCCGCGCAGACACTTCTGCGGGGTTCACTGGACCGGGGAGAATCGCGGGGCTGGTGGTTTGGCGGCGGCCACCTTTATGAAGTGTGGATACAACCGATCTATTTCGGCGCGCCATCGCAGAATACGACGATCGGTTTCTTGGCGGTGGGTCACGAAGTTGACGGGCAGGCGGCGAGAGATTTCGGCAACATTGCCTCCAGTGAAGTCGCATTTCACTTTGGGGAGAATACTGTTGCGAGCACCCTGGCTCCCGCCCAGCAAGACGATCTGGCGCGGCAACTCTCCGGAAGCTCCAGGAACCTTTCGGGGACCCCGCGAGAGATCCAGCTTGGACCGGAGCGATACGTCGTCGCCACCGTCCGTCTTTCTCTGGAAGGAGATCCGGCAGTGTCTCTGAGCGTTTTGAAATCGCTCGACAAGGCCACGTCATTCCTCAGCGAGTTGAATCACGTTCTGATCGGTCTAGGATTGTTGAGTGTGCTGGCCGGCAGCGCGCTGGTCTTCCTGATTTCGCATACGTTTACGCGGCCGCTTGCGAGTCTGGTCGCCGGCGTTCGCGCTTTGGAGGCGGGTGATTTTAACTATCCACTCGAAAGCAGCGGTGGCGATGAAGTCAAGGAAGTCACCGGCGCGTTTGTCCGGATGCGCACCCATATGGAGAAAGCTCAAGACGAGCATAGGCAGCTTGAGGAGCGGCTTCGCCAGGCCCACAAGATGGAAGCCGTGGGGAGACTCGCGGGCGGCGTGGCGCACGATTTCAACAATTTGCTCACCATTATCCGGGGCAACAGCGATCTCCTGATCGACCGTGAAGGCGCGGACAATTTTCACCGGCGTTGCGTGGAGCAGATTCAGAAAGCGGCGGGCCGCGCCGTTTCCATGACGCGCCAATTGCTGGCGTTCAGCCGGATGCAGGTTTTGCAGCCGCGCGTGATTGAGTTGAACGCCATCGTCGTCGAGATGGGCAAGATGCTCCCGCGTCTCATCGGTGAGCACATCGAATTTGAATTTTTACCCGATCCCAAGCTGGCGGCCGTGAAAGCGGACCCTGGACAAATCGAACAGGTGATTCTAAACCTCGCCGTCAACGCCCGAGACGCCATGCCGAACGGGGGCCAGCTCACGGTCCGAACTTCGAACATCGCCATCGGTGAGGACGAAGCCGTCAAACGCCCGCCGATGACGGCAGGCCAATACGTGTTGCTCTCCGTCACGGACACCGGGCATGGCATGGACGAGGCGACCAAGACCCACATTTTTGAGCCTTTTTTCACCACCAAGGAAGTTGGCAAGGGCACGGGGCTCGGCCTGGCAACTGTTTACGGCGTGGTCAAACAGAGTGGAGGCTTTATCTGGGTGATCAGCTCCCTAGGAAAGGGCACGACATTTGAGATTTATCTGCCGCAGGCCTCGGCACCTCAATCAAAACCCGACCGGGATGCAAAACCCGCTGCAATTCCCCACGGAAGCGAGACAATTCTTGTGGCCGAGGATGAAGCGGGCGTGCGCGAGCTAGCCTGCCAGTTCTTGCGGGTGAAAGGCTACACGGTGCTGGAAGCCAAGGATGGCCAGGAAGCCCTGGAAATCGCCGCCCGGCATTCCGGCACTATACACTTGCTCTTGAGCGACATGGTTATGCCTAAAATGAACGGTGGCGAGCTGGCGGGGAGATTGAACGCGATTCATCCCAAGATTAAAGTCGCATTCATGTCCGGTTACTCTGAGTTCTCCAGGGGGGAGATGGGAAACGAGTTCCCTCACGCGCCGGTTCTCCAAAAACCGTTCTCACCGGCTTCTCTTGTCGGAATCGTGCGCGAGGCCTTGGCAGAAGGGACTACGAATCAGTCGATAGAAACGAAGGAGTCCCGGGTCACATAGAAAACCCGGAATTCCGCTGGACGGTGTGCAGCGGAATGGGTCAACCAGACCGAGGAGGGAGCGATGCGAGGCAATGGCTACCAGTGGAGGGGGCTGAAGATCTGCGTGGCCGCGAGCTCGCTGTTTTTATTCTCCGTCGGTGCTCGCGGACAAGACGGCGGAAGGGCATCGCCGTCCAGCCCGCCGCCGTCCGAGGTCACACCGGAAGTCCGCGTTCTGGCCGACATGATTCGTGACCTGCAAACGCAGGTCCAGGCGCTGAATTCGCAATTGAGCGAACTACGAAGCGAGCAACAACGCACTGGCGAGGAGGCTCGTGAGCTTCGCCGCGAACTCGATCAAGCAAAAACAAAGATTCTTCCGCCGGCGAATGCGGCGTTGAATCCAAGCCCTGCGCCTGTGCCGCAAGTTTATTCTGCTCCCTCGAAGCCATCTTCCCCTGCGGCAGCACTGTCCGCGCAGGATCAAGCGGTCCCGGATCGTGCCGCCAAGTCCGACGAAGACCAGCAGCTGATCGATGGCAAGCTGAATGATCTGTATCAGACAAAAGTGGAAAGCGGATCAAAGTACAGGCTGCGTCTTTCAGGAATCGTGCTCCTAAATATGTATGACAATCGCGGAACCATGGAAAATCAGGATTTTCCATGGTTCGCGGAGCCGCCACAAACAGAGCCAGACTTCGTTACCACTAGCTCGTTCGGAGCAACACTCCGCCAGTCCCAAATTAGACTCCAGGCATTCGGTCCCGACGTCGCCGGCGCGCGAACCAGCGCGGACCTGCAATTTGATTTTGCCGGAGGGTTCCCCAATGCGGCGAACGGCGCCACCATGGGCCTCGTGCGGCTGCGCACGGGGACGATTCGGCTGGATTGGGCCAATACCTCGATTGTCGCCGGCCAAGACCATTTGTTTTTCGCGCCGCTTGCTCCCACCTCCCTCGCGACGCTCGCCACTCCTGCGCTCGCCTACGCGGGAAACCTGTGGGCATGGACGCCGCAAGTGCGCATCGAGCATCGCATCGTCTTGTCCGACGCTTCGAGCTTTACGCTCCAGGCCGGAATTCTCGATTCGCAGTCGGGCGACTTTCCGGACGATTCGTTTATTCGTTATATGACCTGGGGCGAAGAATCGGGCCAGCCCGCGTATGCCACTCGCGTTTCCTGGAGTCACCGTGCCTTCGGGCAGAATTTAACAGTTGGGCTCGCCGGATATTATGGCCGTCAGAACTGGGGATTCAACCGTATCGTGGATGGGTGGGCCGGAACCACGGATCTGACATTGCCGCTCGGCAAATTATTTGAATTTACCGGCGAGTTCTACCGAGGCCGCGCGGTGGGAGGTTTGGGTGGCGGCATTGGCCAAACGGTATTGGCGACGGGCACGTCCGACGACCCAACGACGGTTATCAAGGGACTCGATTCGATGGGCGGCTGGGCGCAACTGAAATTCAAGCCCAGAGCAAATTTTGAAATCAATGGCGCGGTCGGATTGGACAATCCGTTTGCTGGCGAACTGCGCAGCTTCAATGCGAACAAGGTCTATCTCGGTTCCTATACACGAAATCTGAGCCCGCTTGTGAATTTCATCTACCAGGTGCGGTCTGACATTCTATTTTCGACGGAATACCAACGGCTGCAAACATCGGTACTCGACAGCACTACCAACAGTGGAAATCACATTGGTTTCAGTCTTGGATACATATTTTAATGCGCTCATCCGGCAAAATTCGACGGACGCATGGCTTCGGCCACCTCGTTGTTTTGTGTCTATTCGGTTATGCTTTGGTCGCTTGGTCTCAGCATGGACCTGTTAGCGTCCAGGTTGAGATTGTCAATCCGAAGGCGCCCAAGAAAACTGCATCCACCAGCGGCGGCGCCGATTCTTCAAATGTTGCTGTCTGGCTCGCGCCAATCGCCCCCGGCTCCGGATCTGCCGCCGCATCGCCCCCTGCCCATTCCTTGCCGCAAATAACGCAGATTGACAAGAGCTTCGATCCCCACGTGCTTGTGGTTCGAGAGGGCACGGCTGTTCAGTTTCCGAACAGGGATCCTTTCCTCCACAATGTTTTTTCGCTCTTCGATGGCAAGCGGTTTGACCTCGGATTTTACGAAGCGGGTTCAAGCAAATCGGTGCGCTTCGACCGGATCGGGGTGAGCTTCTTGTTCTGCAATATTCACCCGGAAATGAGCTCTGCTGTGGTTGTTGTTGACACTCCTTATTTTGGGTTGTCGAATCGGGCAGGACGCGTGACCATCCCCGAAGTGCCTGATGGGCGATATCAATTGAATGTCTGGTACGAACGGAGTCTGCCGGAGGACTTGAAGAGTGTCAGCCGCGTGGTTACCATCTCCGAAGCGGGGCGGACCTTGGAAACAATCAAAGTCATCGAAAATGCCAACTTCAGCCTCGAACACAAAAACAAGTACGGGCAGGAGTATATTCCTCCAGCAAACACCAGCCCCGTCTACGGCCGCCACTGAGGCTTCACGCCACGCAAAGGGATCTTTCGCGCCGCCGCAGCCGCATCGCAATTCATTTTGCCGGTTAGGGGCGACACGAGGACTGCGGGGATTACGGCCCGGCTTCAACGGCGTGCCGCTTTTTTTCGCACGGGCAGCTTTCGTTTCTGCGGCTTCGTTTTTTGAGCGCGACGAGCCGCCTCTTCGTCTCCGGTGATGCGGAACAGGCGGAGACGCGCGAGCCGTGCATTCTCCTTCACGCGCAGCCGCGCGGCACCGACTTCCAACAAAAGCTGAACCGGAGCCACGCGTCCTCGCACGTAGTACGGGGCGTGCCACGCGCCTGCGCGCAATAGCCGCTCATCGGACTCAATCAGGGCGATTTCATCTTCCGCGAGGTCGAGGATTTCATTGCATTCGACGAAGTAGCTGCCGCGTCCAAGTTCCCACCATCGATACCGGTCTTCCGGCCGGAGATGTTGCGGCGCAATCTCCATGCGTCCGGCAGCTATGTACTCGCTTCCCCCGAAATCAATCTGGCCGGTTGGGTCCACCGAAAAAATCTTGCGAGCCGTCAAGTTAATGGAATAGCCGTGAACTTGATATTTCGGATGGAGGATTCCAGCAATGCGTGCCGCCGCCACTTTGCCCGTCAATAATTGCATTTGGGAACTATACCCAACGGGGGCGGGAGGCGTCTAGCGCCCGAGGACGGATGATTCGAAAAAGGGAGTCGTCAGACCGTCTTGTCTCTCGCGTAGCAGAGGCGTTCGAGATTGCATTCCGCGCAACGCGGCTTGCGCGCCTGGCAGACCTTGCGCCCGTGCCAGATCAACTGGTGAGAAAACAGAATCCATTTTTCTCGCGGAATAACTTTCATCAAGTCTTGTTCGATTTTCTTGGGATCGGTATTTCGTGAAAGATCGAGGCGTTCAGAGAGACGCGTCACGTGCGTATCGACAACGATCCCGGAGGCGATGCCAAACGCCGTGCCCAGCACCACGTTCGCCGTTTTTCGCGCTACACCGGGAAGCGTCAGGAGCTGTTCCATCGTGCGCGGCACTTCTCCGCCAAATTCTTCAACGATCTTCTTGCTCGCGCCCATGATGGATTTTGTTTTGTTTCGAAAGAAGCCCGTCGGCCGGATGTCCTCCTCGAGATCCTTGGGGTCGGCATAGCTGAAATCCTTAGGCGTGGGATACTTCACGTACAACGTCTTCGTGACCTGGTTGACGCGAACGTCCGTGCACTGAGCGGAAAGGATCGTTGAAATCAGCAATTGAAAAGGCGTCTCGTGCTCGAGCGCACAGACTACGTCGGGATAGGCCTCGTCAAGCTTCTGGAGAATCGCGCGCACGCGCTGCGGATTCGTTCCCGCCCCTTTCGCCTGGGCTGCGCGCGAGGAGGAAACCTGCGCAGCTGGTTTACGAGAGGCTGATTTTCGTTTCGCGGCCTTGGGGACGCTTCTTTTGTTCTTGGCTTTTTGTTTTTTCATCGCGGCTCGGCGCATGAATATACCACAAGGGAGGCATGTGAGAAGCGTCTCGCGCGGTTTCGTGGCGCCGTCTCGCCGGCGGTTTTACGCCGCAATGGAAATGCAGGAATCGTCCCGGCCTGGCTGGGACGCCACCAAACCCCACACTCCGCAGCAAAGTGTGGGACCGCAGGTTCACTTTCTCGGATCGTGGTGAGAAATCCAAGCTAAGAGCCAGATGCGAGGAAATCGAGCGCCTTGCGAAAGGCTTTTCCGCGGTGACTATACTGATTCTTTTCTTCGCGCGAAACTTCCGCGTATGATTTCCCGAGAACGGGGAAGAAGAATATCGGGTCGTAGCCAAAGCCGCCCTCCCCGCGCGGCGCATCGAGCAGTTCTCCCTCGGCCGATGCCGAAAAAACGCCGCGTGGCTCGCCCCGCTCGGCCAGTGCGACAACGCACACGAACCGCGCGCGGCGCTCCCCGTCTTTTTTGCCGCGCATCGCGCCAAGCAATTTGCGTATGCGATCCGAGTCCGCCGCCCCCGGCCCTGCGTACCGGGCGGAATGCACACCCGGAGCGCCGCCGAGCGCCGGCACAACGAGCCCCGAATCATCGGCAATCACGAGTCCCTCGGAGAGACGGCTATAGTGCAGGGCTTTGCCCACGGCATTCTCCGCAAATGTCTCGGCTACCTCGTCGAATTTCGGCAATGCGTCGAAATTCGGGATCAATACAAGATCGAGGGATGCGCCGGCGGAACCAGCCAGCGCGCGATATTCGCGCAGCTTGCCTTCATTTGACGAAGCAACGCCCAAGCGGAGAGGTTTACTTTGCGCGGACACGGAAATTCGTCTGCACCAAAGTGGATTGATGCTCGGTAAGGCGGCGAATTCCGGCCGCTGCCAGCGCCAGCAGGTCCTGCAATTCGGCTCCGGCAAACGGCTGCCCCTCGGCCGTGGCCTGGACTTCGACGAACTTGCCGTTTCCAGTCATCACCACGTTCATGTCCACTTCAGCGCGGGAATCTTCGTCGTACGCGAGGTCAAGCAGCGCCGTGCCGTCCACCAGGCCGACGCTGGTTGCCGCCACGGAATCAGTCAGCGGAAGCGCTTTCAAGATCCCTGCCGCCACCATGCGCTCCATCGCGAGAACCAACGCGACGTACGCGCCGGTGATCGAAGCCGTCCGCGTGCCGCCATCGGCTTGGATCACGTCGCAATCGAGCCACACGGTTCTTTCGCCCAATTTCTGCTGGTCTGTGATGGCTCGCAAGGACCGCCCAATCAGCCGCTGAATTTCGAGCGTGCGCCCCGAAGGCCGCCCGCGCGTGGACTCGCGCGCCGTTCGCTGCTCGGTGGCGCGCGGGAGCATGCCATATTCGCCCGTCACCCAGCCCTTGCCCTGGCCTTTCAAGAACGACGGGACGCCGTCGTCTACAGTCGCGGTGCAGATCACGCGCGTGTTGCCGATCTCGATTAACACGCTCCCCTCGGCGCTCGGGATAAAGTCTGGCGTCAATTTCACAGGGCGCATCTGGTCATGCGCGCGTCCATCGCTTCGCAAGGTTCCTCCTCGGGACATGGATTCGAGTTTGACCGCGGCCTACAGCAGTGTCAACCGCACACAAGAAGCCGCGTGGCTCAATGCGCTGCTTGTTTTGCCGGCGCCGGAAGCACTGGACTCGACGCGGATGGCTTGGTTTGTCCAGTGCCAAGAGTCTGGGAGACCGGCACAGCTGCTGGAGCCGACGACGAAACCGGGAATAGGCCGGACAGATCGAGATGCCCGGCGAGCGTCTCCGCCTCTTGTCCATGAATGAGAATCTTCAATTGTCGAATCCCATTTACGTTCGCGCCAAGCGTCTGCGCGATGGAGTCCACGACCAGTTGTTCGCTCAGAATTCCTGACGGAGTCTCGGCTGAGAGGGCATCCGAAAAATCCGCGACGCCCGTGCCGTCAGGCTGAAGGTAGAACGCCAGCAATATCGCATCCGCCGGCAAGGTGCGTTGATTCGGTGTAGGAGCATCCGCAATCAGCGCGATTAGAAGTTGTTTCGAACGCTCGACGGGATCCGCCGAAAGCGGAAGCTCGATCGTGGTTGCCTCCAGCGCCGCGGGTGAGGTCGCGGAGAGCCAGTACATCTGAGCCTTCACTTTCACATCGGTTGGGGTCGAGATCGGAATTTGCATCACGTCCCGGCGCGCCTGTTCTTCGGTGCGTGGGTTGCCGGATATACGTTGGATTGCTTGGCGCAGGCTCGGTAGAGTAATCAGGCCGAACAAAACCATCACGGCAAGTACGGCAATCGTGGTTTTAAGTCCTCGCGACACGGGGCTACTTCACTCCTGCTTCGTAGACTAGCCGAAACGCTGCCACCGCGCGTGCCACGCCGTCGGCCAGGACCGGCGCTATCTTGTCAAGCGGCGCGCGGTCGCGCAGGCTCACGCTCGATACTTCGATCGCGACGGCCGGAGCCGCAACCGTCCGCAACTGCCGAACCGCAACTGCAATGGGGGTCTCCGGCGAGCCGCGAAAACGTTGCGCCATCTGAATCTGGATCAGTTCAGCCAGCCTCCGGCTCAGATCGAGATAGCCCTGTTGTGCGCGGTCCCAGCGAACCAGCCCAGGACGAGGCGCGATTGATGCCGCCGTCACAGCCGGGGCGCCCTCCTGCGGCAGGGAATATACCCGCACCGTTCCGGCCGGACCCGTGGAGGAAACGTGCAATGTGATGAAAATCGCTCCTCGCTGTGCATTCGCTGTTTTCGAACGCTCATCGAATGATGGATCTTCATTTGCCTGGCGCGTCAAGAGTACGTGAAGGCCCTGCGCCTCGAGAGAAATTCGCAGCAGGCGCGCGAAACTCAGGGCGACGTCACTCTCGGTGATGCCCGATGATCCGCGCGCACCCTGATCGGCGCCTCCGTGCGCGGGATCCAGAACGACCACGGTCAGCGTATTCCGCGATGTGGCAGCTGGAGGCGTGGTTGGTTGCGGGGCTTGCTGCGCGGATTGCGGCGCAGGTTGTGGCGTGGCCGGTTGAGGGGTTTGTTGCGCGGCGGGTTGCTGCGGCGTCTGCGCTGGCGCCGCGCCCTGCTGTGCCGGAACCCCCTGCGGCGACGCGTGCGGGGTCCGCGCGCTGACAAGAATCAGAACGAAGAGGAGGAAGAAAGTTCTGCGGCGCACAGCCACGAGGATACCAGAATCAACGCGTTGAGAGAGAGTTCGCCGGGAAATTTCAGATGGGACATGCCTCAACGGCAATGGTTAGACCGGTGCGTTCTGGTATTGCCCCAACGCGGCCGCTCAGTTTTCCTTGCATTGCATGGAATGTCTGCTTAACTACGGAGGTGCTCGTTGTCCATCATTCTTGACTGACGTACTGAATCCGAAGTCCTTGGGGGAGTGGATGCCAATCCATCAAGCAGCAAATGTAAGACAGCTCCTTGATCTCACCGGACGCGTGGCGATAATTACAGGAGGCTCCGTTGGGCTGGGACGCCAGATGGCGGAAGGCCTTGCGGAAATGGGCGCAAACTTGGTGCTCTGTGCCCGCAAGAAAGAGCGCTGTGAGAGCGCCGCTGAAGAATTGAAGACACTCGGCGTAACAACTCTGGCCCTTGCATGTGATGTCACGAATCCTGCGAGCATCCTGGAGGCAGTGGAGGCCACAATCGCACGGTTTGAGCGAATCGATATCTTAATCAACAACGCGGGTACTTCCTGGGGCGCTCCCGCGGAAGAAATGCGCCTAGAGCAATGGAACAAGGTCCTGGAAACGAATCTGACGGGAACTTTCTTGTGCTCGCAGGCCGTAGGCAAGGTCATGATTGGGCAAAAGCGGGGAAAAATCATCAATATTGCTTCGGTTGCGGGAATGGGCGGCTCGCCGCCGGAGCTCCAGGCAATCGGATACAGCGCCAGCAAGGGCGGCGTGATCACTTTTACGCGCGACTTGGCGCGAAAGTGGGCCACTCACAATATTCACGTGAACGCCATCGCCCCCGGCTGGTTTCCCACGCACATGTCTGGCGCCGTCATTGAGCGAAATAGAGAAACTTTTTTGAAGAGCATTCCATTGGGCCGCTTTGGGAGCGAAGACGATCTGAAGGGCGCCGCGGTTTTTCTGGCATCGAGCGCTTCTGACTTCGTAACAGGCCATGTCCTCGTAGTTGACGGAGGTCAGACTGCGTAGTTTGCATTTTTCACAAAGGATTCAGCATCGAGTCAGCATGTGGCTGAGTGCGATTTGGCGGCGCCGGCGTCTCGCCGGCGGTCTCTTGGCCGTCAACTCAGGGGAACAACGCCGGCGAGACGCCACAAGAAGCCCCTGTCTTGCGGCATACCTGATGATTTCGGTTTCACACGCATGCGTATAGCGAGAAATACGGGGTAGCGTTGTATCCCACAAGCAACTTGCAGTAATTTGAGCAGCACCCTTTGTGTTCTTTGTGACCTCTGTGTTGAAAGATTTTCTAGACCATCCAACCGCGATGAGAGCCGGGGAAGAGCTTCCTCTAGCGGCACTCGAGAAATTCTTGCTGCGCTATTTTCCCGCCAGCACAGGGCCGCTCACGGCCGAACAATTCCCCAGCGGTCATTCAAATCTCACTTACCTCGTTCGTTTCGGCCATCGGGAAATGATCCTGCGGCGCCCGCCTTTCGGAAGCAAGGTCAAGTCGGCTCACGATATGGGTCGTGAGTATCGCGTCTTGTCAAAACTGCATTCCGCATACCCGCAGGCGCCCAAAGTCCTGCTTTTCTGTGATGACAACTCCATTGTGGGCTCGCCCTTTTACCTCACGGAACCGATCCGGGGAATCATCCTGCGCAAAGACCCGCCTGATGGCTTGAACTTTTCTCCCGAGGTGGCACAATGCCTGAGCGAATCATTTGTTGACAACCTGGCGCACCTGCAAAGTTTGGACTACAGGGCGATCGGGCTAGGCGATCTCGGCAAGCCGCAAGGCTACCTGGAACGCCAGGTGCGTGGCTGGATCGATCGTTACCGCGGCTCGCAGACGCATGACTTGCCCGAAGTCGAGCGCATCGCCGCCTGGGTGATCGAGCACATGCCTCCGATGAGAGAAGCCACGTTGATCCATAACGACTACAAGTACGACAACATGGTCCTGGATCCAAATGACGTCACGAAGATCATCGGCCTGCTGGACTGGGAAATGTGCACGATTGGTGATCCGCTCTCTGATCTGGGCACAGCTCTGGCCTATTGGGTCGACGCGAAGGATTCGAACGACTTGCAACAAGTCCGCTGGTGCCCTTCGAATTATCCCGGCAGTCTGACCCGCATGCAGCTCGTCGAGAAATACGCGCTGGCCACGGGCCGCGATGTTTCGCAAATGGCCTTCTATCTCGCCTTTGCTCGATTCAAAGTGGCTGTGGTTTTGCAACAAATCTACTATCGCTACCATCTGGGGCTCACCCAGGATCACCGGTTCGCCTCACTGCCGCACAAGATCGAAACATTGTTGCAGGCGTCCCTGCGTGCCGCCGAAACGGGCGCGATCTGAGGAGTCTGTGCGGCAATTGGGTTTTGCTCTGTGTAGCGCCCGCCTTCAGGCGGGCAAACGCTTGAATCGACGATGACCCGACCCTTTCCGGGCGCTACAAAAAAAAACTCACGCGTGTGTCGCCACACACGCTGAAGTCTGCCAATTGAATTAGGAATAGTAACGAACGATCCATTCCGCCACGCAGCACGGCTTCGCGGCGGCCTTCCCCTCCAACGAAACACTAAAGACGGCTTCGACGCTATCGGGAAGCTCCTGGAAAGATTGAAGCGTGACGCGCGCGCGAATTTCCGTGCCCGAGCGAACGGGGGCGGGGAAGCGGACACGATTCAATCCGTAATTGATGCTCAAGCGAACGTCCCGCGGTATCTGAATCGCCTGCTTCATGAAATAGCTGAGCAAAGATAGCGTCAGGAAGCCGTGCGCTATTGTCGCGCCGTACGGTGATTCACGCTCCGCGCGTTCGGGATCGACATGAATCCACTGGCGGTCTTCGGTCGCTTCGGCAAACTGCCGAATGCGGTCCTGCGTGACGAGGCACCAATCCGTCGTGGCGATTTCCCGGCCGACGAAACCTTTCAGTGATTGCAAAGTTTCCAGCACGATAGGAGGCATGGTGTTCAGTCTGAGGCTGGCAGCGCTGGCGGCTTCGGAAATTTTCTGAGTTCGAGTTTGGCGACGGTTTCCAGGTGTACTTCGTCCGGCCCGTCGGCGAGTCGCAGCGTACGCACATTCGCCCACGCCTCGGCGAGAAACGTGTCCTGAGAAACGCCGGCGCCTCCGTGGGCCTGGATGGCTCGATCGAGCACTTGCAGAGCGACGTTCGGCGCAACGACTTTGATCATCGAGATCTCCGCGCGCGCTGCCTTGTTTCCTGCCGTGTCCATCTTATAGGCCGCCGCAAGCGTCAGCAGCCGTGCCTGGTCGATCTCGATGCGCGACTTGGCGATATCTGCGCGGATGGTGCCCTGTTCGGCGAGCGGCTTACCAAAAGCAACGCGCGATTGGACGCGTTTGCACATCGTTTCGAGCGCTCGCTCGGCCACGCCAATGCAGCGCATGCAGTGATGGATGCGCCCCGGCCCCAAACGCCCTTGAGCAATCTCGAATCCGCGACCCTCGCCGAGCAAAAGATTCGACACCGGCACGCGAACATTTTCAAATGTGATTTCGCCATGGCCATGCGGCGCGTGGTCGTAGCCGAACACGGTCAGCAGCCGGACGATCTTGACTCCCGGCGCGTTCATCGGCACCAGCACCATCGATTGTTGTTTGTGCGGCGCCGCCGAGGGATCGGTTTTCCCCATGAAGATCGCGATCTTGCAGCGCGGATCGCCCGCGCCGGAAGACCACCACTTGCGGCCATTGATTACATACTCGTATCCGTTTCGAATGATGCTGGCCTCGATATTCGTTGCGTCGGAGGATGCGACCGCGGGTTCGGTCATCGCGAAGCACGATCGAATCTCTCCGGCGAGGAGCGGCTTCAGCCAGCGCGCTTTCTGCTCCGGCGTGCCGTAGCGTGCGAGCACCTCCATATTGCCTGCGTCTGGCGCCGCGCAGTTGAACACCTCCGGGGCCATGGAGCTGCGGCCCATGCTCTCGCACAGTGGCGCGTACTCCAGATTCGTTAGCCCGGCACCGTGCTCGTCATTCGGTAAAAAGAGATTCCACAGACCAGCGGCACGCGCTTTCGGTTTCAGTTCTTCTACTATGCCCGCCGGGGACCATCGGTCGCGTGCAATTTCGTCGTGGAAGCGCCGTTCGTTTGGATAAATGTACTCCTCCATAAAGGCCTGCAAGCGCCCCTGGAGATCCCTCACTTTGCCGCTGAATTCGAAATCCATGTTTGGCACGAAGACGCGCCATTATATAGAATGCGAATGGCCTGAGCCACCAGTGCGCCGGCGCCACCATCAAATGAACCCGGAAATCCAAATTTTCCTCAAGCAGCTCGAAGAGCACGCGCGGATCCACGATGCCCAGGAGTCCGAGCACTCACGCAAACTCCTGAACCTCGAGCCAGAGACGGCGGCGATCGTAAGCATACTCGCCCGCAGCTCGCGTGCGCGGCGGCTATTGGAAATTGGCACCTCCAACGGATACAGCACTATTTGGCTCGCATCTTCGGTAGGACCGGAAGGCGGACACGTCGTCAGCATCGATCGCAGCCGCGATAAGCACAGGATGGCGCATGACAACCTCCTCGAAGCCGGGCTTTTGCAATATGTAGATCTGCGAGTGGGAGACGCCACTGAGGTCATCAAGACTCTTCCGGGGCCATTTGATTTTGTATTCTTTGATGCTGACAGAACAAGCGCGCCCGGCCAATTGGCTCTCCTCCTGCCTAAACTCGCCCCACAGGCGCTTGTCTTGGCTGATAACGCGTTGTCACATCCTGACGAAATTGCAGGCTATCTCACGATGGTCAAAAGCCTGGAGCAATTTCAGCATGTCTTGATTCCGGTGGGAAAAGGCTTGAGCGTGGCATTCGCCGAATCAATATAAAGGAATTCCGTATTTTGGCGCTGGACTCATCAAATTCGGTTTTCACGTCCACGCCTAAAGGAACACTTTAACGCTGGGTGCGGCGGGAAAGTC
>WNFD01005608.1_pt1 | contig 15203 bp, 12 predicted proteins | sample 5400491 | NCBI WGS metagenome assembly WNFD01 (sample SAMN13153343, study PRJNA577476) | soil metagenome | isolation source: 120 cm saprolite under Douglas fir tree site 2 hole 2 replicate 2 | place: USA:California | collected 2015-04-18
ATGCCGCTGGGCCGGCCGAGTGTGTCGCCCCGCAGCGCCACAGTGACCGTCCGATCGGTCCCGATGCGGAACAGGCGATCGGGACCCGGATGGAGCACGTTGCCGATGTCGTCGAAGCGGATGCCGGTGTCGGTGACGTAGAGCGCGCCGGTCGGCGTGATCACGATGTCGTTCAAGAACACGGCGCCGAGCCCACTGAGGCTGATGCTCTCGATCGCCGCGCCGGTCCGGGCGTTGAAGGCCCGCACGACATCAATGTCGGTCACCCACAGCGTGTCGCCTTGGAGCGCGAGCCCCTTGGGCGCGTTGAGGGTGCCGCTGCGCCCGCCCTCGATGAACTTGAGGTTCTCCACGGTGCCGTCCGGCCGCACGCGGCTGATGAAGCCATTGTCGTCCTTGGCGGTGGCGCTGCCGTTGACGCTCGAGACGAAATAGACGTCCTGGGCCGTGTCGTGGAGCACGGCAACCGGCGTCAGGAATCCGAGGACGACCGCCACTTTGGTCGCCGTCGGCGCGGGCGGCGGCTGGGGGGACGTTGTCGGCGAGGGGGGGGGGGGGGGGCGGCGGTCGACGACGGACTCTCGGACGCGGAGGAGGGGGGAGCCTTGTGGATGGGCTCGCAGGCCGCAGCCGCGATGGCGAGGGCGGTGCCCAGCGTCGTCACTCTCATCGGTGCTCCTCCTCGGCCGTCGCCTTGATGTGCCGCAACACTCGCCCGTGAATCGCCGCGACGATGCGGCCGGCGGGCAGCGTCCAATAACTCTGCGGGAACATATCCACGACGTACGTCGTGCGCCCCTCGAGCCGCGTGCGGCCGCCGGGGAGCGGCGTGAGCAGGAACTCGCCGTGGGTCGCTCGGAAGTACCCGTCTAGGTGCGGAGGGTTCACGTCCCGGTACGGGCTCCACTCGCGCATGGGGGGCGCCTGGGCGGTGATGTCGAAGGCGAGCACGCGGTTCGCCTGCCACGCCGTGATCGGCTCGACGAAGCTCCCGGTCGTGAAGTCGCAGAATCGCGTTGCCCCTACGCCAGTACCGACGATCCGCGCGCGCAGCGGCGCTGCCACCCCGATGCGGAACACCCACTCGCTGGGCGGCGGGAGATCGGGAAACGAGACAACGCGCCGCCACACCACGTCCGCCGGCGCGGCGACTTCCACCACCGTCACGACCTCGTGAACGGTCGGCGCGACGTGCGGCTCGAGCAGCACCAGCAGCGGGGCGACGAGGGCCGCTAGGCCGGTCCGCCCGGGCGGCTCAGCGCTGCGCAGCGCGATCGCCCGGCCGAAGATCCCGCCCACGATGCCCACCGGGATGGCCAACGGGAAGGCGAGCGCGAGGCAGAACGCGCCTTCCGCAGCGAACAGCAGCAGGACGCCGGCGGCCAGTACCAGGCTGATGATCACCACCTCGTGCGTCTGCCCCGCAGTCCGCGGATGCCGGTAGTTGAAGACGTGCGCGCTGATCGAGCCGACCGTGAAGGGCGTGCCGAGGAAGAGGCCCACGGAGTAGCTCTTCTTCACGTAGACGCTGAAGAGCACGGTGGGAATCGCCACCGCGAGCGCGGCCGCGACGCCCAGCAACCCGCTCTTCAGCCGGTCGTCGAGCACCGGCAGGACCCGCTCGGAGCGCCACGGCCCCGGGAGGGGGGGGAGGGGGGAGAGGGGGGGGACTCGCGGTTTCGAGGGCAGCACGCTCAGCAGCCCCATCAGCGCGTAGTTCACGAGCGGCACGAAGAACAGCAGCGCGAGCCACGCCGACCGCCCGGCGTCGAGCGCGCGACGCATCGACATCGACACGCCGACCCAGAGGAACGGCAGCGTCCACAGCGCCAGCGCGAGCACGGCCCAGGTCGGGACGCCGCGCAGAGCTTGCTGGCGCATCGTCCAGACGGGATTGAGATAGTCGAGGGGGGTGAACAGCCGCGCGGTGAACGCCCCGACCACCGCAGCGTCCATCAAATACTTGCACGCCATGAGTCCGGCGCCGTTCAGGACGTACATGCGGCGGTCGACCGGGGCATCGAAGCCGAACCAGAAGCGCAGACGGGCGGCGAGCATCTCGACCGCTTAGATCTTGCTCAGCAGCGCCTTGAACCGGGAATCGCCGCGCAGCGGATCGAGATCGGAGTCGTTTTCGAGCCACTCGCGGTGCCCGAACCCGTTGCGAATCGCCTTCTCGAGACAAGCGATCGCATCGTCCGCCTGACCTAGAAAAGCGTAAACGCAAGCTACGTTGTACAGCACCCCGGGGTCCTCCGGGTCGATGGCGAGCGCCCGTCTGGTCCATTCCCGGCCCCGCTCTCGCTCGCCCAGCTGGACCAGCGCGCTTCCCCCCAAGTAGAGCGCGCGCGCATCGTCCGGGTTGAGCTCAAGGTGCCGCTCTGCTACCTGCAACCCGCGGCGATAGACCGCCTCGGCTTCCGCCGTTCGGCCCAAGGCATTCAAGGGCGCCGTCATCAGCAGCAACGCCTGGTAGTCTTCCGGACGCACGCGGGAGGCGTCCTCGTAATGCCGCACGGCCTCCTCCAGCTTGCCTTCCTGGAAGCACGCCCGCGCGTACAAGTAGTGCGCTTCGTACAACTTCGGGTTGAGCCGGAGCGCCGCCTCGAACTCCTGCCGCGCTTCCTCGTACTGCCTCCGGAGCGCGAGGGCGAAGCCCCGCGAGGCATGGGCTTCGGCGCGTTCGGGGTCGAGTTCGAGGGCCTTGCGGCTCGCAGACTCCGCGCTCTCGAGGTTGGCTTTACTGCCGTCCCAGTACATGTACAGGAAGGAGCAGCAGTCAGCCACCCCTGAGTATGCGAGGGCGTACTCGGGGTCCACCTCGATCGCGCGCTCGAACATCCGGCGAGCGAACTGAATGCCGGTTCTCCGAAATTGATGGAAGAACTGGCGCCCGCGCAGGTAGTAGTCGTAGGCCTGCACGTTCTCGGTCGGCGCCTTCTCGATCGCCCGCTTCTCCTTGTCGCTCAGCACGACCTGCAGCGCCCGTACGATGTTCCCAGCGATCTCGTCCTGGATCAGAAACACGTCCTCCAGCTGGCGGTCGTACCGCTCGGACCAGAGGTGGTAGCCATCGGCCGCGTTCACGAGCTGCGCCGTCACCCGCAGGCGGTTCCCCGCCTTACGGACGCTCCCTTCGAGCACCGTCGCGACCTTCAGTTTCCTGGCGATGCCGCCGATGTCCTCGTTCTTCCCCTTGAATGCGAAGGACGAGGTGCGGGCCGCCACGCGGAGCGCTTGGACCTTAGTAAGGGCGTTGATGATCTCCTCCGCGATCCCGTCGGTGAAGTATTCGTTCTCGGGGTCGGCGCTCATGTTGACGAACGGCAACACCGCGATCGACTTCGCCGTCACCGCGTCCGCGGCCTGGCCCCCCGGAGGCGTGACGCCGCCCGAGGGCCCAGCGAGGGCATGGCCGAATTGCACCGCCGTCGCGTACCGCATCGCCGGGTCCTTCGCGAGCGCCTTCCCAACCGCCGCTTCGAGCCACTCGGGCACCGTGTCCCGAAACACGTGCAGGGCCGGAACCGGATCGGTGAAGGCGTGAGCGATGATCGCCTGAGCGGTCGGCCCCGTGTACGGCGTTCGGGCAGCCAGCATCTCGAACAAAACGCATCCCAGGCTGTAGACGTCGCTACGTCCGTCGAGCTCGACCTCGCCGCTCGCCTGCTCCGGGCTCATGTAGGCCGGCGTGCCGACTGCCGACCCTGTTTGGGTCAGGGTGGTCGCGGCGGCTGCGCTCACGGCCTTGGCGATGCCGAAGTCGGTCACCATGGCCTCGCCTTCGTGCAGCATCACGTTCTCCGGCTTGATGTCCCGGTGCACGATCTGCTGGCGATGGGCGTAGTCGAGCGCGGCGGCGACGGCCCGGGCGATATTGAGCGCCTCCTCCAGCGGGAGCTGCCGCTCGCGCTCCAAGCGCTGCCGCAAGGACTCCCCCTCCACGAAGGGCATTACGTAGTAGAGCAGGTCGCCGGCCTGGCCGGAATCGTACAGTGGGACAATGTGGGGGTGCTGCAACCGGGCCGCGATCTGGATCTCACGTAGGAAGCGGTCGGAGCCGAGACTGAGCGCCAAGTGGGGATGCAACACCTTGACGGCTACCGGCCGGTGGTGCCGCACGTCTTGCGCCAGGTAGACGGTCGCCATGCCGCCGCGCCCGACCTCTCGTTCGATGGCGTAGCGGTCGACGAGGGCGGCTCGCAGACGGTCTAAGAGCTCCGGCATCCGCTCACTCTTTCTTTGCTTCCTCCAGCTCTTTCTTCCGCGCCTCGGCAATCTTCGCCGCCACCTCGGGTGGCACCTCCTGATAAATGTGGAACTTCTGCCGATACGTCCCCCGCCCGTGCGTGATCGAGTGCAGCGTCGTCGCGTAGCGGTCAAGCTCGGCCTCCGGCACATGCGCACGGACCTTCGTGAGCCGCCCGTCTGGTTCGGTCCCCAGGATCTGGCCGCGCCGTGACGACAGGTCTCCCATCACCGCCCCCAGGTAGTCCTCGGGCGTCCACACCTCCAACTCCAGGATCGGCTCGAGCAGCGCCGGACGCGCGTTGGGAGTCACGTTCCGGAACGCGAGGATGCCGGCCATCTTGAACGACTGCTCGTTCGAGTCCACATCGTGGTAGGAGCCATCGTACAGCTCCACCTTGAAGTCCACTACCGGGTAGCCGGCGATCGGTCCCCGGTGCGCCGCCTCGACGATCCCCCGCTCCACCGCCGGGATGTATTGCCGGGGAATCACTCCGCCCACGATCTTGTCCTCGAACACGAAGCCCGAGCCGCGGGGCAGCGGCGCCAGGCGGATCCAGCAATCGCCGTACTGGCCCCGGCCGCCCGTCTGCTTCTTGTGCTTGCCCTGCCCTTCGGCACGCCCCTTGAGCGTCTCGCGGTAGGCGATCCTCGGTTTGGTGACATTGGCGTGGACGCCGAACTTGCGCGCCAGGCGCCCCACCACGATCTCCAGGTGCCGCTCGCCCAGGCCGCGGATCAGCGTCTGGCCGAGCTCGGCGTTGAACTCGTGGTGGAACGTCGGATCTTCTTCGTGAAGCTTGTGCAGACCGGTCGATAGTTTGTCCTCTTCGCCCCGCTGCTTCACCTCCACCGCCACTGTGATGACCGGCTCGGGGAAGGGGATCTTGGGCAGAACTAGCGCGTGCTCCCGCGAGGACAGGGTGTCGTTGGTGTGTGTATCACGCAGTTTGGCCACGACGCCGATGTCACCGGCATGCAGCTCGGCGATCTCGGTACGCTCCTTCCCCACCGCGACGCACAGGTGGTTGAGCTTCTCGACGGCCTCGCGCGGCGCGTTCCAGACGTCCTGGCCGTTCCTCACGGTGCCGGAGAACACGCGGAAGTAGGTGACGTCCCCCACGTGGGGCTCGGAGATAGTCTTGAACACCTGCGCCGCCAGCGGGCCGGCATCCGCGGGGCTCAACGTGAGCCGCTCAGCGCTACCCCACTTCTGCGCCTCAAGCGACGGCCGGTCCGCCGGTGAAGGCAGGAGCTCCACGACCTTAGAGAGCAGCGCCCGGGTGCCATAGGTAAGCTCAGCCGCGCCGCAGAACAGCGGGAAGATTTCTCCTGCGGCCATCCCCTTCTTCATCGCGGCAATCGCCTCCTCCCGCCCAATCTCCTCACCCCCCAGGTAGCGCTCGAGCAGCGTGTCGTCACTCGCAGCGATGCTCTCGATCAGCTCTTGCGAGTACTTGTCGAAGCGGCTCTGATACTCGGCCGGCACGTCCACCTCGTCGTACTCCCCCGCCTTGGTCCCCTTCTTGTAGAGGTGGCACTTCCGAGAAAAGAGGTTGATGATCCCCTGGAACTCCGGCCCTTCGCCGACCGGGATCTCCACCGGGATCACCTTCGCCGTGAGCCGCTGCTTGACCTGGTTGAACACCTTCTCGAAGTCGGCGTGCTCCTTGTCCATCATGGAGACGAAGAGAATGCGCGGCAGCCGGCGCTCCTCGCAGTAGTCCCAGACCTTTTCAGTGCCCACTTCTACGCCGGCGGCGCCGGCGAGGACGACCACCGCTCCGTCGGCCGCCCAGACCCCGGCGAGCGCGTCGCCCGTGAAGTCTAGATAACCGGGGGTGTCGATCAGATTGACCTTCGTGTCCATCCACTCTGCCACCGCGAGGGCCAAGTTGATGGAGTATTTGCGCTCGATTTCGTCGGGAGTGTAATCGGTGAGGGCGGTGCCGTCCTTGACAGACCCATGGCGTTTGCTCGTGCCGGCCACGAACGCGAGGGCGTCGACCAGAGATGTCTTGCCGCTCGCGCCGTGGCCGACGACCGCCACGTTGCGGATTTCTCCTGTCTTGTAGACACGCATGCCCACCTCCGGCCCGGGGGAGGACTATTATGGACCGGCGGGGCAAGGACGGCTAGGCGGCGCCGTGCGTTACTTCACTCGGGTATCGGTCCCCTCTCCCACGGACGTCCATGCGCCCCCGGCGAGAGACAACTCGAACTTCCAGCTGTAAGAGTCCGGGGTCAGTTGCTTGATGGCGTAACGGGATTTCACCGTCTGCCCACCCATCAGGGATTCCCCTTCCCAGGTCCAGGTGTCACCCACCAGCTGGCCGTACGACGGCCCACCGAACCCCGCGTTGTCGATCCCGTAATACGTGTAGCGCTTACGCTCGCCGTCGTATCCCAGAATCCCAAGTCCGTGGGCGGGGCCCATCGCGCTCGTGCCGTCAGAACGGCACACGAGATGAAAGCCGCCCGGGAACCACTCGCAGGTCGAGCTCGACGTCACCTTGCCCCCGGGTCCCATCGGCCCGGGCTTCATGTCCCCGACCTCCGTCCATCGGCCGGCGAAGTAGGCGAGCTTCTGGTGCTCGGGACCCGGCTTTGGCATGGCCGGCGCCTGGGCGCGAAGCAGTGGCACGGTGGCGAGAGCGAACAAGGTGAATACGGCAGCGTTTCGAGCGGACATGACAGCCTCCTATGGAGTGTCGGGGGAGGGGGGGAGGAGGAATATCAGGCAGTCACACCCGGTCCGCCATTCCCGACGTTAGGCTCCCGGCCGACGGCCCAGCTGCGTGCTCGCCCATAGCCCCGCTGCGACGGCCGTCTCAGGGGTCGGACCCTCGAAACGCTTCACCACGATCGTCGGCCGGCCATCGCGCTGGACCGCGACCATGTGGAGGATCGCGACCTGACCCTCGGCCGGTCGGTACTGCAGACGGAGTTGGGCGCCGCCCGCCTCCCCCTTCGAGCCCAGTGAGATCCCGGGCTGCGCGCGGTGGTTGTAACCGTCTAGCCACGCCTGCAGTACGTCCATCGCATCCTTCTGCGGTCGTCCCTCTTCCGCCTCCCCCCGCCCTCCCACCGCGTCTGACTCCACCATACGCGTCTCCTCTCTCAGCTTCTCAAGCCCGTTTCTCGAGGCGGTCCAGGATCATGTCGGACCGCCCAGCCTCCAGGAGCCGGTAGCGCATTTGTCCGGCGACATCCCGATCCACTACCTCGACCAGGTAGGCGGGGAGCCACGCGGGATAGTGGCCCGGCGTACCCCAGCCGCCCGTGTCGAAAGCGCGGCGGCCATCGACCAGGCGCAACAGCCCTACGCCGACCTTCTCCGCCGCTCCCAACGCCTCCAGTGTGAATTCCGTCGTGCTGAACAACAGGGCCACCTCCGCCCGAGCTTCAGTCAGGCGTCCCGCCACGCTCGCGACCGCCGCTGGCCCAATCGCGCCCTCCTGCCGCCGGCAGGCGATCAAGCCGGTCCGCTGCCATTCCGCGCGGCTCAGGACCGCCCGCAGCTCGAGGAGGAACCCTCGTTCGGGCTCCGGCAGCTCCGTGCGCCGGTGGATCCGCAGGTCGGCGACCTCGAGGCCGACTTTGCGAAGCTCCCGTACCACGAGGATTTCGTAATAGTCGGTCGTAACCTGCGGAAGCTGGGGGGAGGGCTGCGAAGGGGAGGGGGAGGGGGAGGGCATCCTGGGTGAACGCTACCATCCCGTGACGAACGACTCAACGGAGCTCGCGTCTCAGGGGAGGGTTGCGGATTCCAGAGCCCGTCGTATATAAAAGGAAGTCGGCCTCCCAGTCATTCCACGAATCTTCGGGGACGAGGAGCCAGCTCATGCAAGTCAGTCGACGGGATTTCCTCAGGGTGTCGGCCGGGGCCGGCGCGGGGACGGCCCTCGGCGGGCTCGTCGGTCTTGGCGCCACGCTGGCGCCGGCCACGGCGCGGGCGCAGGAGCTGCGCATCAAGGACGCCACGACGACGCCGAGTATCTGCCCCTTCTGCTCGGTGGGATGCGCGACGCTGATTCACACGATCGACGGCAAGATCGTGAACATCGAGGGCGATCCGCGCAGCCCGCACAACGAAGGCACGCTCTGCCCCAAGGGCGCCGCCATCTACCAGCTGCACCTCAATCCCAACCGGGCCACCAAAGTATTGCACCGCAAGCCAGGCGCCTCGGATTGGGAGGTGGTGGACCTCGAGTGGGCCATGGATCGGGTGGCCGAGCTGGTGAAGAAAACGCGCGACGAGAATTTCTTGGAGCGCCTCCCCAACGGCAAGCTCGTGAACATGACCCCCGCCCTGTTCGCACTCGGCGGCGCGACCCTCGACAACGAGTTCAACCACGTGTGCCAGAAGTTTTGGCGCGGGCTCGGGGTCGTGGCCATCGAGAACCAGGCCAGGATATGACACAGCTCTAGCGTCCCCGGTCTGGGGACACGGCTGGGTCGGGGCGCGGCGACGACGTATCCGCGCAACCTGGAACACACCGACTGCTTCGTCGTCATGGGCTCGAACATGGCCGAGTGCCACCCCGTGGCGTTCCGCTGGCCCGTGAAGGCGAAGCTCAACGGCGCCAGGCTCATCCACATCGATCCGCGGTTCACGCGTACCAGCGCGCTGGCGGACCTGCACGTCCCGATCCGCGCCGGGAGCGATATCGCGTTCCTCGGTGGGCTCATCAACTACATCCTCAATAGTCCGCGCTGGAATTCGGATCCTTTCTTCAAAGAGTACGTGGCCAACTACACCAACGCGGCCACGATCATCAACCCCGACTTCAAGGATACCGAGGATCAGGAGGGCGTGTTCTCCGGGCTGGTGCAGTTCAGCGAGCCGCCGTTCTGGCCCTACAACGGGCTGCTCGGCCGCTACGACAACGCGTCCTGGCAGTATCAGCGGGGGCCGAAGGGAGCCGGTCCGGCCACGAAGGACCTCGTCGCCCGGCGCGCCGGCCCGCCGTTCGACGATCTGGTGCGCTCGCTGCGGCCGGGCCCCGCCGAGAAAGATCCCACCCTGCAGAACCCACGCTGCGTGCTCCAGCTCCTGAAGCGACACTACAGCCGCTACACGCCGGAGATGGTGGAACGAGTGTGCGGCTCGCCCAGGGAGAAATTCGTCCAGGTGGCCGAGGCCCTGTTAGCCAACTCGGGCCGGGAGCGGACCAGCGCCTTCGCCTACGCGGTAGCCTGGACCCAGCACACCTACGGCGTGCAGATCATCAGCTGCTGCGCGCTGCTGCAGCTCCTGCTCGGCAACTTCGGTCGTCCGGGCGGCGGCATCATGGCGCTGCGCGGCCATGCGGCGATTCAGGGCTCGACGGACGTCCCCACGCTCTACCACAGCATCCACGGATACATGAACGCCCCCTCGGCGCTGCGGCCGCACGATACCCTGCGCGACTACCTCGCCGCTGAGGCGACGCCGACCGGGTACTGGGGCAACTTCCCCAAGTTCATGGTCTCCTACCTCAAGTCCATGTACGGCGCGGCCGCCACGCCGGAGAACGACTTCGGCTACGACTGGCACCCCAAGATCCTGGGCGACCACTCGCACATGGCCATGCTCGCCGCCATGGCGGAGGGGAAGGTGAAGGGCATGGTGGTCGTGGGCCAGAACCCGGCCACCTCACTCAACGGCACGGCGACGCGACGGGCGCTACGCCAACTCGACTGGCTGGTCATCAAAGACAACTGGCTCACCGAAACAGCGACGTTCTGGTACCAAGCGCCCGAGGTGAAAAGCGGACAGGTGCGCGTCGAAGACAACAAAACCGAGGTGTTCTTCTTCCCGTCCACGCAGATCGCCGAGTACGATGGCAGCTTCACGAACACCCAGCGCATGCTGCAGTGGCACTTCAAGGCGGCGGACGCCCCGGGCGATTGCCGCACCGACTCGTGGTTCTACCACAACCTGGCGAAGCGCCTCAAGAAGGCCTACGCCGCCAGTACTGCTGCCCGGGATCAGGGGTGGCTACATACGACCTGGGACTTCGACCCCGATCCTGGCGAGAAGCCCCTGTATCCCGGCGAGCTCAGCGCGCTGAAGGTGCTGCGCGAGATCAACGGGTATCAGACCGCCGACCCAACCCAGCACCTCAAGGGCTTCGCCGAGCTCAAGGACGATGGCTCGACCACGTGCGCGTCCTGGATCTACTGCGGCTGCTACCCGGCCCATGACCAGAACCTCACGGCGCGCCGCGAGCCCGACCCCCCCGGTGTGCCCGGCGCCCACCTCAAATGGGGCTGGGCATGGCCCGCCAACCGCAGGGTCATGTACAACCGCGCGTCCGCCGACTTGCACGGGCAGCCCTGGAGCGAGCGCAAGCGGTGGATCTGGTGGGATCCGACGTTCGTGAATCCGCCGGACCCCAAGACGGGCGTGGTGCCTCCCCGCGGCAAGTGGGTCGGCTACGACGTGCCGGATTTCGGCGCCACCAAGGCCCCGGACGCGAAGCCCAAGCCCGGGAGCATCGGGCTCGACGCGCTGTCGGGCAGCGACGCGTTCATCATGAAGGGCGACGGCCGGGGCTGGCTGTTCGTGCCGAACGGCCTCGTCGACGGCCCGCTCCCGACGCACTACGAGCCGCACGAGTCGCCGGTGCAGAACCCGCTGTACCGGCAGCAGACCAGTCCCGTCCACAAGGTGTGGTCGAAGGGCAAAGAGTGGAACCCGCTGGCCAGCGTCGGGGACCCGAAGTTCCCCTACGTCATCAGCACCTACCGGCTCACCGAGCATTACCTCGCGGGGGCTATGAGCCGCTGGCTGCCCTGGCTCGCGGAACTGCAGCCCGAGCTGTTCATCGAGATCGGCAAAGGGCTCGCCCAGGAGAAGGGGATCCGGAACCTCGACTGGGTCGTAATCAGCAGCCCGCGCGGCCATATCCGCGCCAAGGCCCTGGTCACCGACCGGATCGGGGTGATGAACGTCGCCGGCAAGCGCATCCACCACGTCGGCATGCCGTGGCACTGGGGCTGGATGGGCCTGTCCACGGGGGACGTCGTCAACGACCTCACGTCCTGGGTGGGGGATCCCAACGTGTCGATCCACGAGGGTAAGGCGTTCGTCTGCAACGTGGAGAAGGCCTGATATGCCCGAGGCCATGGGGTTCTTCACCGACACCACGGTGTGCATCGGCTGCAAGGCCTGCGAAGTCGCGTGCAAGGAGTGGAACCAGCTTCCGGCGGCGCACGGGGGGCTCGGCGAGCTGAGCGGGGACAGCTACGACAACACCCGGCGGCTGGACGGCATCCACTGGCGGCACGTCCGGTTCATCGAGCAGTTCAAGGCGCCCTACGACGGCCGCTGGCTGATGATGAGCGACGTATGTAAGCACTGCGTCCAGGCAGGCTGCCTCGAAGTGTGCCCAACGGGCGCCATCATCCGCACTCAGTTCGACACCGTCGTGATCCAGTCGGACGTCTGCAACGGCTGCCGGGCCTGCATCGCCGCCTGCCCGTTCGGCGTGATCGACATCAACCCCGTGTCGGCAACGGCGCAGAAGTGCACGCTGTGTTACGACCGCTTGGAGGTGGGGCTCGAGCCGGCCTGCTCTAAGGCCTGCCCGACCGACTCGATCCAGTTCGGGACGATCACGGAGCTGCGCGCGCGGGCCCACAAGCGCGTGGATCAGCTCCACGCGCAGGGCGTGGACGCGCAGCTGTACGGCGCCGACGCCGACGGGCCGTTGGGCGGGCTTAACTCGTTCTACCTGCTCGTGGACAAGCCCGAGGTCTACGGCCTGCCTGCGCACCCGCAGCTGCCCACGCGGAACCTCGCCCGGAGCGCCACTTTCACCACCGCGAGCGCGGCGGTCCTCGGCCTCCTGGCGCTCGTCGGGTTGCGCAAGCGGCGCATGGACGAAGTCGCCGCGAGCTCGAGCGGAGCACCGCCCACCCATGTCTGACACGTTCGTCAGCGGCGCGCCGCACTGGACCTGGTTCATCATCCCGTACTTCTTCGTCGGCGGGCTCTCGGGCGGCGCCTGCTTCCTGGCGGTGGTCCTGGACTGGTTCGGCCCGCCGGAGGACCGGCCGGTCGTCCGCACCGGGTACTACATCGCCGCCACGGGCGCGATCATCTCCGGCCTGCTCCTGACCATCGATCTCGGACAGCCGCTGCGCTTCTGGCACATGTTGTTTCAGTCCGCGAACTTCCCAGCCCTCATGTTCAAAGCCTGGTCGCCCATCTCCTTCGGGTCGTGGACGATTCTGCTGTTCGGGCTGTTCTCCGCTCTGGCGGCACTCGGCGCCATGGCAGAGGAGGGTCGGCTCCACGCTCCGGCATTCCGCGCCCTGCAGCGGATCGCGCTTCGCAAGCTGATCGGCGCCATCGCCGGGCTGCTGGGCTTCTTCGTCGCCGGCTACACCGGCGTCCTCCTCTCAGTGACGAACCGCCCCATCTGGGCGGACAGCCCCTGGCTGGGCGCGCTGTTCCTCGCTTCGGGCGCCTCGACCGGAGCGGCCGCGTTGATCCTGTACTCGCCCCGACGCGGGGCCACGGAACGGTCGCTGCAGTGGCTGTCGACGTTCGATAGCAGGGCGCTCATGGTCGAGCTGCTCGTGCTCGTCGCCTTCCTGGTATCGCTGGGCGCGATCAACCGCGTCTGGCTGAGCTTCTGGGGACTGCTGTTGCTGGTGGGCGTCGTCGGCCTGGGAATCCTGTTGCCATTGCGCCTGCACGCGCAACGGCGCCCGATCGCGACCGCGGCGCGGCTTGTGCTCGTCGGCGGGTTCCTGCTGCGCCTCGCCACGATGCTCGCCTCCGAGGGAATCTCCCGCGTCCACGTAGCGGCGGGAGCTGCGCCAGCCCGGAGGCGACGCGCGTGCGGGGCGGCGGACCTGGCGCCGACCTAGGCAACCACAGCAGCGTCACCCAGCTCCACCAGGGCGCGAAGATGTATTACCACACGCCCTGCCGCACCGTAAAGGTGAAATGCTCTGGCCCCATGCCGGTCTTCGGCGCACCCAAAACGTAGAGCTACAGCAGCATCTGGCCGCGGCCCGCCGCGACAGCCCCGAGTCGGAGACGTGGCTCGGGCTGCTAGAAGCCGCCCTGGCTGAGAGCGAGGACGAGCCCGGCTGGGGGGCGTGCGTCCCGACGCCGGCAACCGACCGACCCGCCAAGACGCCATTGCTCGCCCACACTGAGATCGCCCTCGACGAGCGGATCGTCCGGCGCTGGGTGGGTCGGCTGCTCAAGCGCGCCGCCCTGCCAAACGGCCGACGCATCGACGCCGTTGGGCTGGTCGAGGCCGCAGTGTGTCTGGACGATGGGCGCGTCGAGGCGCAAGCCGCCGCGGGGGGCGTGGCCGTCCCGGCGCTCCGGGTCGTCGCACAGATAGCCGCCGTGCCCCTGCTCCAGGCATGCGCCCGCCGCTTGGAGGGCTCGGTACCGGGGACATGGTGGGAAGGGTATTGCCCGCTGTGCGGGGCCTGGCCGGTACTCGCCGAGTACGCCGGCCTGGAGCGCAAGCGCCGGCTGCGCTGCGGGCGTTGCGGCACCGGCTGGGCGCTCCCATGGCTGCGGTGCACGTTCTGCGACGAGGTCCACCACGAGCACCTCGGCTATCTCACACCCGACGACGGCGCCCAACAGATGCGCAAGGTCGAAGTCTGCAAGACGTGCAACGGGTATCTGAAAGGGCTCACTACGGTCCAGACACTCGCGCCGTGGGCGATCCTGCTGGATGACCTGAGCACGGTCCATCTGGACGTCGCGGCACTGGAGCGCGGTTACCGGCGGCCCGAGCGGCCGGGCTACGCGCTGGACGTCCGGATCGCGGCGTGAACGACGGCACACGGTCCCGCCCGAGTGACGTATGCCGTGAGCTGCTCGCCGCTCTCGACGCGTCGGAAGGGAGACGGCGGCGTCGCGCGCGCGACACGACTCCCGACGCCATTGGTCTCGCCATTAAGCGGGACCTGTTGCAGCGGGCGGTCGCCGCCGACCCGCTCCCAGAAAACTTCGAGGCTTGGCTCCTGGAGCAGTGCCGAAGCGCCGGAGCGGGCGAAGGCGGTGTGCGGGCGATGGCGCTGTCCATCTTCGAGGAATGGCGCTTGGCGCACGAAGCGGAATCGTTCGGTGCCTGGCTCGCCCGCGGCGCGCCCTCCGACGACGCCGCGACACCGGACTCGAACCGATAGCTAGGGGGGGGGAAGCATGCGCGACCGGACGCAGGGAAGCTTGGTGGTGATGCTCGCGGGCGCTGTGCTCATGGGGCTCGCCTGCGGCGGCGGCGCCGCCACCCGAGCACAATCGACGCCCGCCGCCGAGCCGTCGCCAGCAGTGGTGCGGCAGCTCCAGGCGCCTGATAGCCCGTATCGCATCATCTACTATCCACCGGTGAGTCTCGCGAAGCAGCCTCCCCCCCCCTCTCACGCCCCCGACCCCGCCGCAGCCCGTCCCGGCAAGCCCCAGCACTAGTGCATAGTCGCCGGGTGACCGCTATCACATGCTCGCCGGTCACCCGACTACCTCCCGGAGGGCCGGAAACACGGCCTTCGTCCTCGGCACATCTGGCGCATTCGGTCGGACCCTTTTAACAATGTATGGCCGGCCCAGTTACCGCCTTTTCACACACGAGGGGGATGTCATGAGCAATCGTATGGCATCGTGGTTAGGGCTCGCAGCGACTGTCGCCGTGCTTGGCGGCGCAGGTCAAGTTGCCGCACAGCAGCAGGTCAAGCTCAGCGAGGGGTCTACCCTCACCATCAGCGGCTTCATAAACGCTTCATTCTACAACAACCGCGGTTTGTTCGACGGCTTCTCGCAGGGGCAGAGCGCCGAGTGGGCGAGCGCGGTCGTGATCCCGCAAGATCAGGGGTCCATGGACGGCGACATCCGGAACACGCGCATCCGCTTCGACTTCGCCGGGCAGCCGGTGATCGGGAAGTGGACGCCCAAGGCCACGCTCGAGGCCGACTTCTTCGGGGCCAATAACGGA
>WNFD01005861.1_pt1 | contig 15197 bp, 12 predicted proteins | sample 5400491 | NCBI WGS metagenome assembly WNFD01 (sample SAMN13153343, study PRJNA577476) | soil metagenome | isolation source: 120 cm saprolite under Douglas fir tree site 2 hole 2 replicate 2 | place: USA:California | collected 2015-04-18
TAGCTGGCGCGCTACGGCCAGGCCCAGGCCGGTGCCGCGGACCGCTAGCGTGGCGCCGTGCTTGCCGCGGTAGAACTTTTCGAAGATCCGCTCGCAGTCCTCGGGCGCGACGCCTGGGCCCTGGTCAGCGACCTGGATCTCGACGCCATCCTCAACCTCGACGCCTGTAATGCGAATGGCGGTGCCAGGTGCCGAGTAGCGCGCCGCGTTCGACAGCAGGTTGTTCATCACCTGGCCCAGCCGGTCGAGATCGGCATTGATGGCGGGCAGCGGCGTCGGCAGGTGCGCCAGGACACGATGTGATGGCGTTGCCTGACCGAAGCCAGTCGCCACCCGTGCCAGCCAACCTCCTAGCTCGACAGAGGTGGGTGTGAGCTGAATTCGGCCGGCATCAAGGCGCGACGTGTCGAGCAAATCATCGACAAGGCGGAGCATGAGGGTGGAGCTGGTGTGGATCTCGTCGGCGCTCTGGCGAATCATGGTGCCCTCGGGCAGCAGGCCATCGACCATCAGCTCGGAATAGCCGTGGATGATGGTCAGCGGCGTGCGCAGCTCGTGGGAAACTTGTCCGAGGAACTCGTCCTTGAGCCGCGCCACTTCGCGCAACGACTCCATTTCGCGGCGCGCTTCGGCCTGGCCCGCCTCGTGGTGCAGGCGGGCGGTCTCCTGGCCAAGTCTGGCAGCTTCCAGCGTGACGGCGGCATAGTCAGCTAGCGTTTTGAGGACGAGCAGCTCCTCGTGATCGAAGAACGCTGGTCGGCCGGTGTGTAGCTCGCGCCAGGCGATCAGCCCGCCGACAGGTCGGCCCGCACCGGTGCCGAAAGGAATGGCGGCGGCGGCGATGCGCAGGGCTCGGATATCGTCGGGCAACCAGTCGGGTGCGGCGCGGCCGGGTCCGCTGCGGAGATCGATCTGGCGCGGCTGCAGCGCCAGCTGTTCGACAAGCGCCGCGCGCAACGCGGGCCGATCGTAATCGCTGGCGACGTGCTCAAGAAACGCGGCGGGCGAATCAATCGGTAGCAGGGCCAGGCCGTCGAGTTTCAAGCCGTCGAGAACGACGCGCTCGGCGATCGCCTGGAACGCTCGCTCAGGATCGAGCGTGCCAACGACGGCACGACCCACCGCGCTGGTGACGGCCAGGTTGCGCGATCGTCGATCGGCGTGGTCCATCGCCAGCTTGGCGAAATACAGCAGGCCCGCGGGAACGAGCAGTGTCGGCGCCCAGTTCGGGGCTGAGCTCAGCATTGCCGCGAGCATCGCGCCGACCAGTCCGAGGCCTACCTCGCCGATCGTTTGCACGCCGAGGCTGCCGCGGGTCACCTCCCAGATGGAGCGCCGCTGGTCGATGACGATCGCCATGGCGACAGTCAGCGCTGAAAACGCGCAGTAGCTCGCGCTGACGAAGACGGCGAGCAGCGGGTCGGTCCAAGCACCGCCGGGCGAGACCCGATCGGGGCCACCGAATTGCTCGGCCAGGTGCGCGGCGGTGCCCACCGCCAGGCTAATGCTCGCGATGTTGAAGGTGGCCTTGGCGAGCGGGAGTGGGTAGCGGTAGGCGCGCACGAGCGCGCCGAGGGCTGCGATCGCCATCGCGAGGCCCGGCGGCAGCAGAAACGCTGCGCTGACGTGGGCCACCGCGCTGGCATTGGTGTACCAGCCGCGGCGTACTTCGAATTGCAAATGGTCGCCGATCGCTGTGAGCAGGATTAGCGCGATCGTGACTCCGAATGACCAGGAATGCTGCCAAAGCGGCAGTACGCTGAGATCGTGGCCAAGCAGCACTACTGCCGCAGTGCCGACGGACGCGATGTACAGTTTGAGCAGAGGTCGCATCGCTGCCCAGGGTCTACGTGTGGGTTACCCCCAGACGAAGCCGCACGACCCCAAAATTGCCTTGATGAGGGTCTCGGCCTGGCCTACAAAACCAAGGCTGAGCAGGGCCATCAACACTGTCGGCGCCACCACACGCCCAGGGAACCGTTCCCACCAACTGGCAAAAAACCGCATGACCCATCCCTCCGCACATCTTCCAGGGTCACGTCGTTACCGAAACGTGACCTGTTGGACTATCGCTGCACGGTGGCCCCTTTGGACTCCCCCAGGTGGGGGATCTTTGATCGCCGCGAGCTTGGCGCGTATCTGCGATGTCAGAATTCGCGTTGATCCATCTGGCGTCGCTCAGCGTAGGAGCAACCAAAGCAGAACCAATATGCTACCTTTGGGTGCCGCACACTCCACCGCGAATGTGAAGAATCGTAACGAGGGGGGTTAGATTTGCCTGCCAAGCAGGAGGGTTCGATTATGGCCGGGACAATTCTTCTGGTCGAAGACGACCCTGATACTGCTCGCTCGCTAACCCGAGCCCTCGAGAGTAGCGGATATCGGGTGACGGCCGTGGACACGGGCAACGAGGCCCGCTCGATCATCGAGCATGTTCGCCCAGATCTGATCTTGCTCGACCTGATGCTCCCAGACACGGATGGCCTGGTGCTGTGCACGGCCCTCAAGCAGCTCACGAGCGCACCGATCATCATCTGCAGCGCCCGCCAGCAGCAGGTGGACCGGGTGCTCGGGCTGAAGCTGGGTGCGGATGACTTCGTGGCCAAGCCCTTCGATCTGGACGAGCTAGAAGCGCGTATCGAAGCCGTCTTGCGGCGCGCGTCGCGCGTGCGCGAGGTTCCCGCGTCATCGCCCGACCAGATTCGGGTCGATGAGCTGCTCATCGCCCAGTCGCGCGGCACGGTCACCCTGGCTGGTCAGATCGTCCATCTCACGCCAACCGAGTATCGCTTGCTCGTGGCGCTGGCGAGCCGGCCCGAAGAGGTGCTGTCGCGCGAAGCGCTCGGGCAGTTGGTCTGGGGCTACCAGGACGTGGGCACGGGCCACCTGATCGACGTCCACATCGGGCGGCTGCGGCTGAAGCTGCGTCGAGCCTCTCGATCGGCGCCGGTGATCGTGACCGTGCGTGGGAAGGGTTACACGATTGGATCGGCGAGCTCTGATTCCGTTGACGGCGCGGAGCAGAACGAGCCCGCGGCGAGCGTTGAGGCGCCCAGCGCGTAGTCGGACCGCACGTTTTCGCTCGGAAGACAGCTGGTGCGCTGCTCTCAACCACATCTCAACCGGACATCCGCCGGGCGCTGTGGGGTCGCTCAACAGTCACGACCTACGATCCGCCTGGAATGCACGGCGGAGGCCCGCGACGTTAAATGACCGAGCTTAGTGGCACCTTGGACGGGGTGGGGCTGCCCGCCATAGTTCGCTTTCTGACGGGACTGAGGAAGACCGGCTGCCTGCGCATCGAACACAACGAGTGGCGCGGCGAGATCTTCTTCGACCAGGGTCAGGTTACCGGAGCAAGCCTGGCGTCACGCCACGGGCTGACCGCGCTGGATGCCCTGGTACAGGCGCTGCCCGGCGGCCATTTCACGTTTGACGGGGCGGTCTCGGGGACGGCGAGTCGCGAGGCGAGCATTTCGCTGAGCTCGGACGCCTTGCAGGGACACCTTGGCGATCTGGCCAGCAGCGCGGCCAATGGAACCGCTCGGCTGCCGTCGTTTGACCGGGTGCCGGCAGTGGATGATTCGAGCTCCCGCTCGACCGAGGAGACAGTGCCGCTCGATCGCGGCACGCTGCAGACGCTGCTGGCGGTTGACGGGCGACGGACGGTCGAAGAGATCGTGAAGCAGCGTGGATCGCTGGACGTGCTGTGGCAGCTGGCGAACCTGGTCGAGGTCGGATTGGTCAGCGTAGGCGCTCGGGAGGCTGTATCTGCCGCGCCTATCGTGGCGGAGCCGGCAGCGGTCGAGCCAATCCCCGACGAGACTGTGCGCATCGCGCGGACTGCGGTCGAGGCTGCGGCGGTCGAACCGATGGCCGCGGAACCCGCGCCAGTTGCGGCTGAAGCCGAGCATGTTGCGGCTGAAGCCGAGCATGTTGAGCCGATTGCGGCTGAGCCCGAGCCTGAGCCGGAGCGGCCGACGCCAATCATCGCGCGGCCCTTCGCCATGGAGCCAATCCCAGTCGGCCCCGCCGAAGTGCGCGACCATTGCCCGAAGCTGGGCTTCGAGGACGATCCAGAGAACGCTTTCGGTCGGCCGACGCGCATGCACCGCTGCTTTGCCGCGGGGACGCCGTTGCCGCTGTCGCTCGACCAGCAACGCGAACTGTGCCTGAGCTCGGAGTACGACACCTGCCCGCGGTTGACGATGAGCGCATCTGCGCCTCAGTCGCGTATGGCCCAGCGGCCTGCGGACATGCCCGGACCCCGTCGACCTGGCCATGGTCTGCGTCGCCCCGAACCCGATGCAGATGATCCACGCATCGTGCGTTTGCCCATTGCGGGACGCGCCAACGCCGCCGAGCGTGGTGCCATAGCCGATCGCCAGGTGGTCGGTGGCCCCGAGCGGAATCGCTTCCGCACCGCAGCCGTGCCCGCGCGCGAGAGTGCTCAGACGACGCCATCCACGCGACCGACACCCTCTACAGCGCCGACGCCGCTGCGCTCCCGCCTCGAGCGAGCCAACGCCCCGAGCACTGAAGGCGCGGTTGCCGAGTCTCCGCCCCTCGCTGCCCAAGATCAGGGCCCGATCAATCCGAGATCTGCGTTCCAGGACGCGGTCACTTCGCCGCTGGAACGACGTTTCCGCGGCATCCCCATCGTGGTCATCGCCGGCGGAGCGGTCGTGCTCGTGGTGCTCGCCCTGGTGGCCTACCTGCTGGTGCCGCGCCTGGGCGACTTGTTCGTCGACGATTCGGTGGACCCGTCGAAGATGCCCAACACGAGTGCGGTGGCCGCGGGCACGCCCATTGCGGCACTGACGGGACCACGCGCCACGGCGATCGCCCGCGCAACGGCGACGGCTTCAGCCCTAGCTGCTGGCGCTGCCGGTGCTCCCGCGCCGGTGACGAGCGACGCGCCCGCCGCGAAGCCCACGATAACTGCAGCTGGTGCGGCGAGCGCGGCCAGTGCCTCAACCGCGGCGCCCGCGCCGACGCTGCCACCCGAACCAGCCCAAACCGCGCCTCAATCTGCGCCGGCGAAGCCAGCCGTTACTGGGTCTGACGCTGCCGCGCCCTCGAGTTCAGGTTCCTCCAGTACGGCTCCCGCTGCTGCTGCGCCAGCTGGCGGCCCTGCTTCAAGCGCCGCGCAACCCGCGGCCGGAACTTTGCTTGACGAACGTTTCGCCAACAACGACCGCAACTGGCCCAGCACGCCACAGGGCACCGCGTATCTGAGCAACGGCAGCTACCGCCTGGCGCCACGCCAGGCTGGGCAGTTCGTCGCGGTCGGCGCGCCGATCGTCGATACCTTGAAAGACGTGATCGTCAACGCGACCTTCCACAAGCTCAGCGGGCCGTTGGGCGGCGGGTACGGCATCATCGTGCGCGATCAGGCGACGGCGCCCCAAAACGGAACAAGCCAGGTTGGCCGCTACTACGTCCTCGAAGCCGGCGACAACGGCGAAGTGGGCATGTGGCGGCGCGATGGTGACCACTGGACTGATCTCTTGCCGTGGCAACCGAACGCCGCGGTGAAGACTGATACCGGCAGCAACGACCTGTCGGTGCGGGCAGTCGGCAACCGCTTGAGCCTGACGGTCAACGGCACGCTCGTGGCGACTAAAACGGACGACACGTTCGCCGCTGGCGGGGTCGGCGTATTTGTCGGCGGGGACGGCAACCAGGTCGCGGTCGATCGGTTCTCGATTCAGACTCCCTGAGCTGAATCCCAGCTCACTGGGGTCTCAACGCGCGCGCCACTCGGCGAAGAGGTCCCACACGCGCGGTTCTTCCAGGCCCAGCCGCCAGGTAGCGACCCCGCCCGTACCGTAACGGTCGGCGATGGCGAGCCGGGCTTCGGCGCTGGCCGCTTCTTCGAGCCACACCTCGTGGGTCTGCACTGTTCCAGGATCAGGGGTTGGCGCTGGCGCCGGGACGGGGGTTGGGGGCGGCTGCAGGTCGCAGGGTGGCGGGTTGCGCGCTGTGATCTGATGAGTCGTTCTGGCTGTCGACTGGTTTCGGGGTCCAGGCTCGCCGGCGATGGCTTCGTAGCTGAAGGTCGCTGACTGCTGGTGCAGGTCGAACATGAGTGGCGCGCCGTAGTGGTTCGACAGTGCCAACGCCTGCGGGTAGCCGAGCGAGCGGGTGCCACCCGAGGTGGTGTTCCAGTCGTAGCCGTAGAACGACAGGCCGAGCAGGACCTTTTCGGGCGCGATCTGGCTGGTGCTGAAGGCGGCGACGCGCGCGACCCAGTCATAGGGTGCGACTGAGCCCGGATCGCTGAATGAGCCGCGGAATTCGTAGGCCATGACGGTCACCAGGTCAGCCGCGGCGCCCAGCGCGCCGTAGTCGTAGGCGGCGGCCCAGCCGGTGGTCACGTCGCGTTCTTTGGCCGGGATCGCCAGGGTGAGCAGTTTGCCGGGGTCGTGCAGGGCTGCTCCGAGCCAGGAGACGAACCGTGTCAGCAGAGGGCGGTCGGCGGCGGCGACGCCTTCGAGGTCCAGGTCGAAGCCGTCGTAGTTTTCGGCCAGGGTGTAGCTGACGATCTGCTCAATCGCGTGCGCAGCAGTGTCGTCGTCGGCGAGGAGCTGGTGGTTGAGCCAGCCCGAGAGCGTCAGCAGCGACGGCAAGACTCTGACGTTGTGCTGCTTAGCCAGGAGCTTCAGCGTCTGGTCATCCTGACTCGCGAGGTTGCCGCAGGCGTCAATGGTCACCCACTGGGCGGCGACCATATCCAGCTGGTCGATGTGCTCGGCGAGCGACTGCCACGAGGTTGGGTCGTAGGGCACGTAGTAGCCGAGCACCACTCGTTGTTGGGACGGCTGTTGGGCGGCGGCTTGGGTTTGGCCGTTCGGTTGCAGGGTCATCAGGAGGAGTAGTGGGAGCGCCAGCAACGCTACGGACCGCAGCGTTTTTCGTCTGTGGCTACACATGGTCGCCCGCAAAGCACGGGTATGCTGGGGGCTGGTTACGCCAGATCGTACGGAGGGATTTAGGGTGGCGACAGTCCAGGTCCGCTACATCGTCAACGATGTAGATGCGGCGATCGCGTTCTACTGCCAGCATCTCGGATTCAAAGAGGAGATGCACCCGTCACCGATGTTTGCCATGCTGTCGCGCGGGGACTTGCGCCTCGTTCTTAGCATGCCCGGCGGCCCAGGGACACCCGGCGGTGGGTCGCAACCAATGCCCGACGGCCGCCGGCCCGAACCCGGCGGCTGGAACCGCTTCGCGATCGAGGTTGCCGACCTCGAGGGGCTCGTTTCGACGCTCCGCACCGCCGGCGCCAAGTTCCGCAACGACATCGTCACCGGCGTCGGCGGCAAACAGATCCTGGTCGACGACCCATCGGGTAACCCCGTCGAGCTGTTCCAACCGATCATTGACGAGGCGCGGCTCAAGACGAGCACCAGCTGACGCATCAACGCCGATGCGGAATGTGTGATCCTGCGGGATTCACATTCTCGGTGCGAACAACGTGGCGATGCGGTCAGGCGTGAGCAAGAAGTCCTGCGCCCAGCGGACACCGTAGAGCTGTCCGTTCCGTGTGGGATCGATCCGTAACCTGGCCATAGTTGGTCCCGGCACAGCTTCAATTGGCACCAGGTACGACATGTTGATTTGCGGACAGTACACCGCGAAGGCTTCGATCTGACCGTGGTATCCGCCATCCCCGAGCGGACGCCGAATGTCTGCGACGCACGTTTTGAAGTCGACGCACCCGCCGCGCAAAATACCCGTTTTGCACTGGATCCGCACGAGTCGCCCGCCTTCGTCGAGTGCCAGGTCGTATCGCTCCTCCCCCCAGGGGATGAGAACTGACCTGCCCGCATCGACCAATTCACTGAGAATCTTCGCCTCGGTCCTTTTGCCCCTTGCCGTCGGGTTGTTTATCATTGCGTGTACTCCCCAAGCGGAAGTGGCGCAGTGGTAGCGCATCACGTTGCCAACGTGAGGGTCGCGAGTTCGAATCTCGTCTTCCGCTCTCTTCTGTTAGGCCTCCATCTTGGAGGCCTTTTCCTATTGCGCCGCGACGAATAACAGTGTAGAACAAGTGTTCGACAGACTGGGACATTATGCTGGCGGGGCATGGTGTCGTGGTGAACTGGCTGCGCTGTGGGCTGGCTTTGATTATCTTGCTTGGTTTGGTGTCGAGTGGGGCGGTCGCGCGGCAGCGGGCGGGGCAGACGCTGGTGGACGAGGGTGCGGGGCGACTGGCGATGGCGGTGGCTACGCAGGGTGCGACGCGGGCGCGGCTCGGGGTGCTTGGCGACGCATTTGATTGTGCGGATGCGCGGTTCGTCTCCTTCAGACGTAGCGACGCGGAGCCGCAGTTTGCCGACCAGTGGTACGTCGCCTCACAGCTGTGGGCCGACGCGGTGCTGCTCCATGTGGCATCGCGACAGACTGGTAACGGCGACCCGCTGACCGCGGGCTGGGATGCGCGGGACACGCAGTGTTACCTCGACAAGGGCTTCGTCTTTCTCGATCGGCTGTGGGACTACACCAGGGCCGGGTATTTCCCGCGCGCGAATCCTGTCGGCGGGGATGTCGACCAGGGGGCGCGATTCACGGACGACAATCTCATCGCCGGGCTGGCGCTGCTCGATGCTGCGCGCGCGTCGGCAGACGACTACGCGGTGCGGCGCTACGTCCACGCGGCTCGCCGCGAAGGTGATTTCCTGCTCCTCGAAAGCACGGGGCTGTGGGACTCGACCTTCGGCGGCGGCTTTTGGTGGAATACAGGCCGCGGCGACAGCCAGGAAGGCAAGCCGGCGCAAACCAATGCCCTGGCGGCGCTCTTCTTCGCGCGGTTGTACGCGGCCACCAACGACGCGACGTATCGCGAGTGGGCGCTGCGTTCGCTGCTCTGGCTCGACACGATCCTGTACGACCCCAGCCGTCATCTGTATCGCTGGAGCGTGAGCTTTGCCGACATACCGCACCGTACCGGCGCAAGCTTGAGCCAGCGCTACTTCAACTACGATCAGGCCATCGCGGTTGAAGCCCAGCTCGCTACACTGCGCCTCGACAACGATCAGAACCGACTGAGCCGTGCCCGGGATATCGCGCGCAGCACGCACGCAGCCTTCTGGTCGGGCGAATTGGGCGGTTACAACCTCGAGGCGAAGGTCGACCAGGTCTTCACCAGTTACGGCGCCTGGACAAGTTTCGGGTTTCTGGCTCTGTTCGACGTCGACCAGGATCCGAACTGGCTCGAGCTAACGCGCTCGAACGTGCAGGCGCTCGAGGCCAGGCTGCGCGAAGCCGACAACGGTTTTGCGTACCGCGCCTATCGCTGCGTCGATCGCGTGGCCAAGGGGTGCGAGTCAGGCCAGGTCCAACAGGTGGTGGACCACACCCGCGACACCGCCGCGCAGGCCTGGGTACAGCATCTGCAGGCGGCGCTCGCCGAACGGCTGCTGCCAGTCGAGGCGCCGGCGGATAACGGCTAGCGATCAGGCCCAGTGCGCGGCGCGGCGGGCGAGGTCGGACTCGATTTCGATTGTTGGGATGCCGGACCAGGCGGCGAGAGCCTGCAGCGCAGGGCGATTGAAGCTTGGCGTAGTGAGTTGCGTGAGCTCGCCTTGGGCCGAGAGGAAGCCGAGCTCGACTACGCGGCGGACTATCTCCTGGCCGCGCCAGTGCGCGGCGAGGACCACGAAAACAAAGGGCGCGTTCAACTCCGCGGGGCGAAGGTTGGATTCGGCGTAGAGCACGGCGGCCGCTTCGGCGGCGGTGCGGGCGTGGAGGGTCCCGAACATGCGCACGCCTTGCTTCAGGAGAGCGAAGGCGCGCTGGACGGCGGGGCCCGACAGATACACGGACATATGGGCGCTGAGCTCATTCACCAGCAGGTACATGGGTGACGAAATGCTTGAAGGTAGCTCGAGGCGATCGCGCGGGCCGGCGGTGACGTAGACCTGAGCGTCTGCGGGCAGGAGCTCCAGCAGGGTGTTGGCCACCGTCGACTTGCCGGCGCCTTGCGGGCCGGCGGCGGCGAACACCGAGGCGCCATGGGCGATCGTCCAGGCCAGGAGCGCGACCAACTCTGGCGTGAGCGTGCCACGCTCGATGAGATCGGCCAGGGTTAGTGGGCGACCGTGCAGGGTGCCCGACCAGGGCCACGGGTCGTTCAGGATTTGCATCTGGGCCTAACCCTTGACGCCGCCGATGCGGATGCCTTCGACGAAGTGGCGCTGGAAGGCGAAGAACACCAGCATCATCGGAATGGCGGCGACAGCGGCGCCGGTCATGAGCATGCCGTAGTCGGTGTTGAACTCGCCCTGTAGCGTCGCCAGGCCGACCTGGATCGGGTATTTGAAGCTGTCGTGCAGGACGACCAGCGGCAGGATGAAGCCGTTCCAGTAACGCTGGAACGTGAAAATCGCCAGCACGGCCATGGCGGGCGTACACAGGGGCAGGATGATGTGCTGGTAGATCTGCCACTCGGACGCGCCGTCCACGCGCCCAGCGCTTTCTAACTCGCTCGGCAATGTCTGGATGTACTGCTTCATCAGGAAAACGCCGAAGACGTCGGCGAAGCCGGGCAGGATGATCCCGGGGTAGGTGTCCAGGAGATTCAGGTTCTTCAGCAGTAAGAAGACGGGGATGAGCGTCACCTGGGCAGGCACGGTCAGCGTGCTCAGGACCAGCCAGAAGAGCACCTTGCGCCCGGGGAACTGGCGCTTGGCGAAGGCGTAGCCAGCCATGCTGTCAAACAGCAGGTGAAAGATGGTGATGGCGCCGGCCATCAGCAGCGTGTTGGCCAGCCAGCGGACCACGGGCGTGGTGCTGAAGAGACGCCCGTAGTTTTGCAGCGTGATCTGCGACGGGAGCAGATCGGGTGGCACTTTGACGATGAATTGCTGCGGGCTCAGGCTCGTGACGAACAGCCAGTACAAGGGGAAGAGGGAGAGGATGCCGGCGGCGGTCAGGATGATGTAGACGACGAGGCGAGCGGGGTCGGCGAGGGCCCAGCGCACGGCGCGCGACCCACGCATAGAGTTGGAACGAACCGCGCTAATACTCGACATCGGTTTGCAGCCAGCGGAACTGGACGACGGCGACGGCTACGGCCATGACGAACAGGACCACGGCCTGGGCGCTCGCCAGACCGTAGCGACCGAACTGGAACGCGGTGCTGTAGATCAACTGGACGATCGTGATCGTGGCGTTGTTCGGGCCGCCGCCGTTGGTCATGATGTACACCCGTTCGAAGACCTGGAAGGCCATGATCGTGTACACGACCACCAGATACAGGGTGGTCGGCCGCAAGAGCGGGATGGTGATGTGGCGCCACTTGGCGTACCAGCCGGCGCCTTCGACGTCGGCGGCTTCGTACAGCTCTTTGGGGATGCCGCCGATGGCGGCTGAGTACAGGACCACCCCGCCGCCGGGGATGATCAGCACCGTGCTCAGGATGACCGCCGCCATCGCTTCGTCGGAGCTGCCGATCCATGGGTGAGGGCTCACGCCGAAGACCGCCAGGACTGCATTGGCCAGGCCGAACGGGTTGGGATTGAAGATCCAGCGCCAGACCATCGCCACCAGGATCGCCGAGTTGACCAGCGGCAGATAGAACAGCGCGCGGTAGAACATCTGGCCGCGCGCTGGTAAGGGCTGGAGGAGGCCGGCTATCACTAGCGCGACGCTGATCTGGGCCGTCACCACGATCACCGTGTACAGAATCGTGTTGGTGACGGCCTTGAGGAAAATCGGGTCGCGGGCGAGGGTCACGAAGTTGTCCAGGCCGACGAACGTGCCGCCGACGATCGTCGCGTTCTGGAGCGACAGCACGAAGGCCTGGACTACTGGGATCAGCGTGAAGAGCGCGAAGAACGCCAGCGTCGGAGTTATGAAGATGTACGACCACGCGTGTTTACGCGCGAACAAGAGCATCAGCAGCTGTGGGCACTGAACAAGTTTTTTGGGCAGTCGTCGCCTGCGGGCGTCTCCCAGCTTGAGGGCATTGCACAAGTTTTTTGGCAGTCGTCGCCTGCGGGCGTCTCCCCAGGGCTACTCGCCCTGGACCTCGGTTGCGCACTTCCTACAGCGCCCTCCGTCCAACCATCTCCGCTGGCGCGGTCCGCTGTGTCGCGCGAAGGCGATGGCGCAAGCGAAGCGGACGATGAGGGTACAGAAGCACTAGGAAGTGCGCAACCGAGGTCCAGGGCGAGTAGCCCTGGGGAGATCGCGTCCTGAAAGCTCACGATGACTAGCCGGTGCAAGTCCGGTCAAAGGAGGAACCAAGTCACCTTTGTAGTAGCCCGCAGTAGCCCGCCGGCGTTTGGGGAAACCTGGGCGTCGAAGCGCGGGGTCGAGCCCTCCATGGGAGGGTGCAAACCAACGGTCCGCAGCATGAAGCGAAGCCTGCCGCGTCGAAAGACTACTCCGCAAGGAGCAACTGGGAGCCGAGTCCAGTCTCCCCGGACGAAGGCCAGGGAAGGGGTGAAGAACTTGGAGCAGCAACCCCGAAGAACCCAGCGGCGTAGAGGGCGTGGAACGTTGGCACAGCCGTCGTGGGAACAGGAGAGACCCGTCTCCGCCCCAGCAGAGAGACCCGTGGGGTGCCAACTCGCGGGAGGACTGGGAGCGGCGAGCCCTATAAGCAGTGACCCTGCGAAGTGGGTGAGAGCGGAGCGGGAGTCGGAGCGGCGCACAGTACTGACGAGGCCGTGGCAGCAGAACCACGGAAGAGGGAAGGCGCCGTACTTGGTCTGCGGGTTGGTGGGAGGTAGGCGCTGGTGAGTGCCCAACGGGCTAGATCCACCCATGACAAAGCGCGACAACTTCAACGAGCCCTGTATCGAGCCGCGAAGGCGAGTCCTGCGCGGCGGTTCCATGCGCTGTACGACAAGGTGTACCGCGCGGACGTCTTGGCGAAAGCGTGGCGAGAGGTCAAGACCAACGCTGGGTCGGCCGGCGTGGATGAGCAGACCATCGAGCAAATTGAGCAGCACGGGGTTGACGGGTTCCTGGCCGAGCTGGGGGCCGAGCTGCGCGAGGGGCGCTACCGACCGCGAGCAGTGCGACGGGTGCTGATCCCGAAAGCAGACGGCAAACAGCGACCACTGGGAATTCCGACGGTCAGAGATCGGGTGGCTCAGGCAGCCATGAAAGTGGTGCTGGAGCCGATCTTCGAGGCCGACTTCCGCGTGAGCTCGTACGGGTTCCGACCGAAACGCAGTGCGCACCAGGCAGGTGAGCAGCTGCGGCAAGGGGTGAACGGTGGTGCGAACTGGATCGTGGAGATCGACATCGAGGCGTTCTATGACCGCATCGATCACGAGTTGCTCATGAAGCTGGTGGAGAAACGCATCTGCGACCGACGGGTGCTGAAGCTGCTGCGGCAGTGGCTGAAAGCGGGCGTGCTGGACGACGGGAAGCTACTTCCCAGCGACCAGGGCGTACCCCAGGGCGGTGTGATCTCGTGCGTGCTGGCGAACGTGGTGCTTCACGAGCTGGATCGGCTTTGGGAGGACCGCTGCAGCCAGCTGGGTCAGTTGATTCGGTATGCCGACGACGCCGTCGTACTGTGCAGGACGGAAGCGGCGGCAGAAGAAGCGCTCAGGCGGATAGGGATCATCCTGAAGCGTCTGAAGCTGACGCTGCATCCCGACAAAACCCAGGTGGTCTGGGTAGGTGATGGGCGGCAGGGCTTCGACTTTCTGGGGTTTCACTGCCGCAAGGTGGAATCCTGGAGATACCGCGGCAAACGCTACCTCCAGCGCTGGCCGAGCCGGCGGGCGATGCAACGGGTGAGGGATCGGGTCAAAGCGATTACTGCGCCACGGCACCGCTTGCCGGAACCGATCGAGTCGATTGTGGCCGAAGTGAATCAGGTCGTGCGCGGCTGGGCGGGCTACTTTCGAGTAGGCAACTCAACGCGCAAGTTCAAAGACGTGGATTACTACGTACACGAGCGGCTGGCGAAGTTCCTGACCAAGAAGGTTGGGTGCGGCGGGCACCAACGAAAGCGCTACACGTGGGCGTTCTTCGACAAGCTGGGGGTATATCGACTGAGTGGAACCGTCAAGTGGTACACGGCAGCGCCGATAGCGACGCGGTGAAAGACCTCGGAAAGCCGTGTGCGGGAGAACCGCATGCACGGATTGATGAGCGGGGACTGGAAACGGGGTTATGGTCTCGGGACCGCAGCGCCTGCAACCTTGTGCGTGGACAGCGCCGGACCTCTCGACTACCGCGCCAGCCCTCGACTCTGCCGCCCGCAGGCGACGACTGCCAAAAAACTTGTTGAGGGCCTTCTACTTGTTGGCCTCGTCGAGTAGCGCCTGGGCTTGGGGCGCGACTTCGTCCAGGGCTTGCTTGGGGGGCTTTTTGCCTTCCAGAACGGCGTCGGTGGCGGGGCGCAGGACCTTCTGATCGATCTCCGACCAGGTGCGCACGTTCGGCAGGACGTAGGTGAAGCTGCCCATCGCGGCGACTCGCGCTTTGGCGGGGTGGTACGCGGCATAGGCACCAGCGGCGGAGGTGCGCGCGGACGGGGCGAGCCAGTACTCGACCTTGGCTTTTAACAGGTCGGGGCCGATGTCGGGACCGGTCAGGTAGCGGGCGAAGAGGTGGGCGGCGGCTTTCTTGTCTTCGTCTTGTTGCTCGCGGACGGCGATGAAACCGAGGCCGCCCCAGCCGGTCTGGTCGCCGTCGCCTTTGGGGAAGTTGGCGATGTCCCAATTCTTCCCGAACTGCCACTCGTCGGGTTTTGAGTTCAGGACGTTGATGAACGCGCTGGGCCGCTGCAGGATGGCGACGTCTTTGCTGACGAAGTGCGCCTCAGCATCGTTCGCTTTCAGCGTCAGGTAGTCGGGCGGGACCAACTTGTTCTGTGGCAGCGCGAGCCACTTGTTAAAGCCGGTTTCGGCCTGGGGAGTGTTGAACGTCCACTTCGTCAGATCCTGGGAGTATGGCCGCGCCCCGTCGATGAGCAAGAAGGCATACTCATCGTTGCCCTGGGCGAAGCCGTAGACCTGCTGGCCGCTCGCACCTTTGCGGGTGAGCTTGGTGGCCGCGTCAGAGAACTGCTGGTATGTCCAGGTGCCGTTGACGGGCGGCTCGACGCCGGCTTCCTTGAACAGGTCGAGGTTGATGTACTCGTACCAGGGCACGATCCACAGCGGATAGGCGACGATGGTGCCTTTGAATGTCGTGGCCTGCACGGCGCTGGGATTGAAGTC
>WNFD01007302.1_pt1 | contig 15195 bp, 13 predicted proteins | sample 5400491 | NCBI WGS metagenome assembly WNFD01 (sample SAMN13153343, study PRJNA577476) | soil metagenome | isolation source: 120 cm saprolite under Douglas fir tree site 2 hole 2 replicate 2 | place: USA:California | collected 2015-04-18
GCTGGTACGCGTGGCTGGCCCGCCGGGGCCATATCGCCGGCAGCCCCGCCGCCGGCATCGCCCGGCCCCGGCCCAGGGCGGGCCCGGACCCCCCGGCCACGCCCTGCCTGACCCCGGACCAGGCCCTGGCGCTCCTGCACGCGGCCGACACGGCGCCAGGCCCGCAGCACGCCCGCACCGCGGCGCTGGTGGCCGTGCTGCTGTTCACCGGCGCCCGGGTCGGCGAGGTCACCGGCGCCGACGTCCAGGACCTCGGCACCGAGGGGGGCCGCCGTGTGCTGCGGGTCACCCGCCACGGCGGCAGGCGCCACAGCCTTGCGCTGCCCGGCCCGGCTGCCTCCCGGATCGACGCCTACCTCGCCGGGCGCGCCGACCTGACCGGCCTTCTGGCGCGGCCCGGCCAGCCCGGCGCCCGGCCCCGCCGGGTGCTGTTCGCCACCGGGACCGGGGGACGGCTGTTCGCCGCCGACGTATGGCGGACCGTGCGCCGCCTCGCCGCCCGGGCCGGCCTGCCAGCCGGCCTGACCGCCCGCCTGGGACCGCACGCGATACGGCACTCATTCGCGGCACTGTACCGCGACGCCGGCGGGTCGCTGCGCGACCTCCAAAGCGTCCTGGGCCACACCGACCCGCGCGCCACCCGGCGCTATGACTGGACCCGGCGCACCCCGGCCACTCACCCGGCTACGTCGTCGCCGCGTACCTCGCAGCCCCGGCCTGCACGGCCGCACAGCCAGGCCACGGGCCCGGCCGGGCCGGGGATTCGCCGGCCGCGAGGGCCACCACCGAACTCCGCCGCCGCACGCAAAGGTGACGGCACCAGCATGACCGCGCCAACGCCTCCGCGTCACCGGCGCGGCCAGCCACACCGACCCCGGCCAGCCACGCCGACCGCGGCCAGCAGCTGGGCGCGGCAGCTTCACCGGACGTCAGGTGCCGTCGGTAGCAGCCGGTCCCGGCCGGCCTGGTTGGCCGTGGGCCGACCTAGCCGGTCCGCTAGGCGGCCCCTCCTGGGCCGTCTAGCCGCGTGGAATCCGAGGAGTAGTCGTCAGCGTTCCCTGCAGGCGAGGCGCTTCACGAGCACCGAGGTCAGACCAGCCCTGGCTCAAGGCAACTTAACGATCAAACAGGGGTGACCTGCTCACGAAAGCCTGAGATCAGGGCCCCTAGCTGTGCGTTCAAGTGAGGCTGCCGTGGACGGTGCGCCATTTGGTGTTACCGAAGACAAGTCGGCCGCTCGCCAGCACGACGACCCACAGGCCGTTGGTCACGGGGAGCTGAGCGTAAATGGCCAGGCCGCCCACCTGGATGGCCAGCCCGGCGGTGGCTGGCAGCACGGGCCCGCGCCGGTCCGCCAGCCGTCCCACGTACGGGCCGGGCCAGCCACCGACCCGGTCACGTAGCCGGGGACAAGCAGCAGAGAGGCGTGGACAGCTGACAGGCCGCGCGGTCCCTGCAGGTACACGATGACGAGGAAGAGCACGGCGGGGCTGGCCCTTGAACAGCGAGGCGAGCAGCGACGCCGTTATGGTCGGCACCCCGTGGCCGGCACGGTGAAATGCCCGCTGGCGCAGGACTAGGCTGGAAGACGGCACTTCCGGGTAAAAGGGGGCTGTCATTTGGCGAGGGATGAGTCCTCGGTCGGCTGCGTCGGCGTCCTCACCGTGGCGACACGGGGCGGCGACGGGCCAGGCGAGGTGCTCATCAAGATCCGCGGCGGCTCCGAGGCCTTCCTCGCCTGGTCCGAGAAGCCGCTGCCCAGGGGGGCGACCGTCCTGGTCATCGAGTCGCGCGGCGAGCGGGCGGTCGACGTCATCGAGTGGGAAGACGCGCTTGGCGACAGTCCGCGCATTCCGGGGGTTACTTCTTCTTAGGAGATGAACGACTATGTTCGGTTACCGTGTTCCGGCGCCCGACGAGGCCATGCTGATTTCGGGCGGGAGGCGCGGGATGAAGGGTGCGCCGTTCCGGGTGGTGATCGGCCACGGCACCTTTGTCACGCCCCTGTTCCGCAAGGTCCGGTACCTGACGCTCTCCATGCAGGAGGCTGAGGTCGCGGAGACCTGCGTGACCCATCAGGGCATCTCGCTGAACGTGCGTTCGGTGATCGCGTTCAAGGTCGGCAACGACGAGGAGTCTATCGTGAACGCCGGGCAGCGTTTCCTGTCCGACCAGGATCAGATGTCGGTGCTGACCGGGCGGATCTTCGCCGGTCACCTGCGCTCGATCATCGGCTCGATGACGGTCGAGGAGATCGTCACCGAGCGGCAGAAGCTGGCCACCGAGGTTCTCGACGGGTCCAAGGGGGAGATGGCCAAGATCGGGCTGATCGTGGACTCGCTGCAGATCCAGTCGATCGACGACATGGGCGCCGGGTACATCGCCGCGATGGCCGCGCCGAACAACGCCGCCATCCAGCGGCAGGCGAAGATCGCGCAGGCGCAGGCGGACCAGGCGGCGGCGGAGGCGCAGCAGGCGTCGGTGCGCGCGCAGGCCGAGTTCGCCAGGGCAACGTCCGTCGTGCAGGCGCAGTACAAGGGCGAGGTGGAAAAGGCGCAGGCGGAGGCGGCCCAGGCGGGCCCGCTGGCGCAAGCGAACGCCCAGCTTGCGGTGATCAACGCCCAGGCCGAGCTGGCTCAGCAGCAGGCCCAGCTCCGGCAGCAGCAGCTGGTCTCCGAGGTGATCAAGCCCGCCGAGGCCGAGGCCGAACGAGTCAGGATCATCGCCAAGGCCGATGCCGAGCGCACCCGCATCCAGGCCGAGGCGGCCGCGTCCAACAACCGCGTCGCGCTCGACCAGCTGCTCATCAACCAGCTGCCGCTGATCGTCAAGGAGGCCGCGGCCGGGCTGGCCGGGGCGAACGTGAGCGTGCTCAACGGCGCCGACGGCCTCAGCGAGATCGCCGCCGGCCTGGTCAGCCAGGGCCTGACGATCCTCGATTCGGTCCGCAAGGGGATGCCCGGGCAATCACAGGCCGGCAGCGACAACGGGCGCGTCGTGAGCGGCCAGGTGGTGCCGGACAGCCCGGCGGGTCCGGCCCGCGGCTAGCCGCGTACGCCGGCGGCCGGGACGGCAAATCTAGTCATTTGGTGACGTCGCGACAAACTCCCGCTCTAGCAGGAACAACCCCGATTAGGCTCGCTGCGTGGCAGCAGCGACCACGGCCGTCCAGACCCCCGATGTCCCGGCGGCAGCCGAGCCCGCGAGACCGCCTGGCGATCGCCGCGCGGTGACGCTGGCCGCCGTCTACTACCTGCTGGCGGCGCTGGCGGTCACGCTCTGGCTATGGCGGGATCCCGCGTCCAGGACGGTGGCGGGCAACCCCAACGATGCCGACCAGTACACCTGGTTCTTCAGATACGACGCCACCGCGATCGCGCACGGGCATCTGCCCGCGCTGGTGACCACGGCGATGAACGCCCCCCAGGGCGTGAACGCCATGTGGAACACGTTCATGCTGCTGCCCGGCGTCCTGCTGGCCCCGGTGACGCTGCTCTTCGGCCCGCAGAGCGCCCTGACGGTGTTCCTGACGGCCGGCTTCGCCGGGTCCGCCACAGCCATGTTCGCAGTCTTGAGGTGCTGGGATGCCAGCGTGCCGGCCGCGGCGCTCGGCGGGGCGGTCTACGCGTTCTCCCCGGCGGTGCTGCACTCGGCCATCGGCCACTACGACCTGCAGTTCGCCGTGTTCCCGCCGCTGATCATCGACGTCGGCCTGCGGCTGGCGACGGGCCGGACCAGCGCCGTGCGCGGCGGCCTGTGGCTGGGCCTGCTGGTCACCGCCCAGCTGTTCATCACCGAGGAGATCCTGTTCTTCACGGCGGCGGCCGGCGTCATTCTTGTCCTCGTGCTCGCCGCCAGCCGTCCCCGGGCGGTGGCGGGCAAGGTCAGGACGGTGGCAGCCGGCCTGGGGGTAGCCGCCTGCGTGACGGCCGTGATCGCCGGATACCCGCTGTGGGTGCAGTTCTTCGGCCCGCTTTACCAGCACGGCAGCCCGTTCACCACCGACTTCTTCAAGAACGACCTGTCCTCGTTCGTGGTGCCCTCGTCGTACCAGCTCTTTCACACCGCCGACAGCGCGGCCGCCGCGCTGCGGTATCAGGGGCACCTGCCCGAATACCTCGGCTACCTGGGCTGGCCGCTGATCATCGTGCTGGTGCTGGCCGCGATCGCCTGCTGGCGGCGGCTGCCGGTCCGGGCGGCCGCGGTCGCCTCCGCGGTGCTCGCGGTGTTCTCGCTCGGCGGCACCCTGCTGTTCGCCGGGCACGCGCACCCCGCGATCAAGCTGCCCTGGTACTGGCTGGAAGGCCTGCCGGTGTTCAGCGCGGCCCTGCCCGACCGGTTCTCCATCGTGGCCGCCGGCGCCGGCGCCGCGGTACTGGCCTTCGCCGCCGACGCGGCCGGGCCGGCCTTCGCCGGCTTCGCCGCCCGGCGGCTGCCGCGGCTCGCCGCCGGCTGGCGGCCGGCCGCGGTGGTGATGTCCTGCGCGGTCCTGGCCGTCTTGCCCATCGTGCCGAAGCCCCTGCCCGCCGCCGACGTGACTCCGCTGCCGCCCGGCTGGTCGGCCGTGTTCGCCTCGCTGCGGCTGCCCGCGTCGGCCAGCGTCCTGGTGGTGCCGATCCCGATGTCCACCTTCACCGAGCCGCTGCGCTGGCAGGCCGACACGGGCGAGCCCGGCTCGCTGGTCGGCGGGTATTTCATGGGCCCGGCCTGGAACGGGCGCGGCTACATCGACGGGAACGGCACGCCTGCCGCGGGCCTGTACCTCAACGCCATGTGGACCCGTTCGCAGGCGGGCCTGCCCAAGGCGCTGGCGGCCGGGGTCCCGGCGAATGCCTACCAGGGGTCCCCGGGCAACGTCCAAGTCAAGGTCGTGACCGACCGGAAGATGCGCGAGCAGATCAGGGCCTGGCGGGTGTCGGCGGTAATCGCGGTGGTCAGGCCGGACTCGCCGCTGGGCCAGTACCTTACCGCCCTGCTCGGCCGGCCGGCGGCCGCGGCCGGCGATGTCCTCGCGTGGCGCACCTAACCCATAGGTTCAGAGGCTATTCATAGGCTTGTCTGAGATTCATAACGACGGCAGAGGTCGTTCGGCACTCACGCATAGGCGCGTCGGGCACGGTGGTCCGTACCAGCCGATAAAGACTGTGAGGAGCTAACGATGACCTGGCTGCTGATGAACATCCCGCTGGCCGTCCTGTTCGTCGCCCTGTGGGTGGGTATTCCGGCGTGGCTCGTGCTGAGGCGCCCGGACACCAAGCCGGAACTGGCCGCGGCACCCGCCGTCAGGACTATGAACCAGCGGCCCGCGGTGCGCCACGAAGACGCCCGCTACCGCCGTGCCGCCTAAGCCACCGGCGGTTGGTCCGGTGATCGCGGGCCGGAAGGTCAGGTTTCACGGGCCTTCCGGCCCGCGGTCTTCTGGTGTGAGAGGCTGCCGGGATGCTGGCGTTGAGCATCGCGTGCACGGTGGCCGCGGTCGTATGGACATACCTGGTCGCCGGGCACGGCGGGTACTGGCGGACCAGCGAGTGGCTGCCGCACGTCACCCGTGAGCCGGACGCGTGGCCGGACGTGGTGGCGGTCGTCCCGGCCAGGAACGAGGCCGAGATGCTGCCGGTCACGCTGCCCGCGCTGCTCGCGCAGGAGTATCCGGGTGCGCTGACCGTCATCGTGGTCGATGACCACAGTTCCGACGGCACCGGCGAGGTCGCCGCGAAGATCGAGAGCGTACGGCCGCTGACAGTGGTCGCCGGGACGCCGGCGCCAGCCGGATGGGCCGGCAAGGTGTGGGCCATGGCCCAGGGACTTGCCGCGGCGGCCTTCTGGCCGGCCGCCCGACCCGGCCTAGAACCGGCAGGCTACGTGCTGTTCACCGACGCCGATATCGCCTGGGAGGCGCAGACGCTGCGCAGGCTGGTGGCCGCGGCGGAGGGGGATGACCGGGACCTGGTCTCGCAGATGGCGCTGCTGCGGACGGCCACCGGGTGGGAGCGCGTGGTGGTCCCCGCTTTCGTGTACTTCTTCGCCCAGCTCTATCCGTTCCGGCGGGTGAACGTGCCTGGCTCGCGCACGGCCGCGGCGGCCGGCGGCTGCATGCTGGTGCGCCGCGGCGCGCTGGAGAAGTCCGGCGGCCTGGCGCCGATCAGCGGCGCCCTCATCGACGACGTGGCCATGGGCCGCATGATCAAGCGCCAGCGGGGCCGATGCTGGCTCGGGCTGTCCCGGCAGGTGGTCAGCGTGCGTCCGTACCCCAGGCTCGCCAGCCTGTGGCAGATGGTGGCCAGGTCCGCCTATACCCAGCTGAATTACTCCCCGGCGCTGCTGGTCGCAACTATCACCGGCCTGCTATTCCTCTACCTCCTGCCGCCCGCCGGGGCGGTCATCGGGCTCGCCGCCCTGCTCGCCCACGCGCCGCTCGCCCACGGTACCGCGCCGGCGGCCCTCGCGGCCGGCGCGGGACTGGCGGGCTGGGCGCTCATGTCGCTGAGCTACCTGCCCATGCTGAGGCTGTACCGGCTGTCGCCGCTGCGCGCGCCCGGCCTGCCGCTGATCGCCCTGCTGTACGCCGCGATGACCGCCGATTCCGTGCGGCGGCACTACACCGGACGCGGCGCGGAATGGCGGGGGCGGACCAGCCGGACGCGGTTATGCCTGGAAACACTACGATCCAGGTAAAACCATGAAGCTGAGAGGTGGACCTGTGACGATCAGCGTTCAGGGCGTGGTGGCCCGCGGTAAGGGCGAGCCAGTCGAGGTGACGACGGTCCTGGTGCCCGAGCCCGGGCCGGGCGAGGCGCTCGTCAGCGTGCAGGCCTGCGGGGTGTGCCACACCGACCTGCACTACAAGCAGGGCGGCATCGGCGAGGACTTCCCCTACCTGCTCGGGCACGAGGCGGCCGGCCTGGTCGACGCGGTCGGGCCCGACGTGACCGACGTGGCGCCCGGCGATTTCGTCATCCTCAACTGGCGCGCGGTGTGCGGGCGGTGCCGTGCCTGCAGCCGCGGCCGGCCGTGGTACTGCTTCAGCACCCACAACGCGAGCCAGCAGATGACGCTGGAGGATGGCACCCCGTTGTCCCCGGCGCTCGGCATCGGCGCGTTCGCGGAAAAGACGCTGGTCGCCTCCGGGCAGTGCACCAAGGTCAACCCGGCGATCAGCCCGGCCACCGCGGGCCTGCTCGGCTGCGGCGTGATGGCGGGCCTGGGCGCTGCACTCAACACGGCCGGCGTCACCAGGGGCGACAGCGTCGCGGTGATCGGCTGCGGCGGCGTGGGCGATGGCGCGGTTCTCGGCGCCCACCTGGCCGGCGCGCGGACGATCATCGCGGTGGACGTGGACGACAGGAAGCTGGAGTGGGCCCGCGGCTTCGGCGCCACCGACGTGATCAACTCGCGGACCGCCGACCCGGTCGCCGGGATCAGGGAACTGACCGGCGGGTTCGGCGCGGACGTGGTGATCGAGGCCATCGGCCGGCCTGAGACCTACGAGCAGGCGTTCTACGCGCGCGACCTGGCCGGCACGGTGGTGCTGGTGGGCGTTCCGACGCCGGAGATGCGGCTGGAATTGCCGCTGCTGGACGTGTTCGGCCGCGGCGGTGCGCTCAAGTCCTCCTGGTACGGGGACTGCCTGCCCAGCCGCGACTTCCCGATGCTCGTCGACCTGCACCTGGCCGGGCGCCTGCCGCTGGACAAGTTCGTGTCGGAGACGATCGCCCTGGGCGACGTGGAAGAGGCATTCGCCCGGATGGGCCGCGGCGAGGTGCTGCGCAGCGTCGTGACCCTGTGACCCACACGGACCCGGATACCGCGGCGGACCCTGCCACCCGCATCGCTATGTGGTCGGGGCCGCGGACCGTATCCACCGCGCTGATGCGGGCCTGGGAGAACCGGCCGGACACGGTGGTCGCGGACGAGCCGCTCTACGCCTTTTACCTGGACCGCAGGGGCATCGATCACCCGGGGCGGGATGAGGTGATCGCGAGCCAGCCCACCGACTGGCGGGTGGTGCTGGACCGGCTGACCCGCGCCCCGCTGCCGGCCGGGGCGATGATCAGTTACGCCAAGCACATGACGCACCACCTGCTGCCCGAGGTGGACCAGGCCGCGTTCGCCCCGTTCAGGCACGCACACCTGATCAGGGACCCGCGCGAGCTGCTCGCCTCCTACGCCAGGGTGCGGACCGAGCCGACGCTGGCCGACCTCGGCCTGGCGCAGCAGGCGGAGATCTTCGAGACGTTCGGCGGCCCGGTTGTCGATTCCCGCGACCTGCTCGCCGATCCCGAGGGCGTGCTGCGCGCGCTCTGCCAGTCTCTCGACGTGCCCTTCGACCGCCGCATGCTGGCCTGGCCCGCCGGGCCGCGCGACAGCGACGGCGTGTGGGCGCCCTACTGGTACGACAGCGTGCGGTCCTCCACCGGCTTCACGGCTTACCGGCCGCCGGCCGAGCCGCTGCCCGCCCGCCTCGAGCCCCTCGCGGACCGCTGCATGCCGTACTTCTCGCGGCTGCATACCTACCGTATTACCAGCCAGGGTGGAGAATATGAGCGAGCCAAAGGGGCGCGGCGCCGCCTGGACTGAGGAGCGAGGGACGAGCGACGAGGGAAGGCGGCGCCTCAAAAGCGCCCCGGAGGCGAGCGGAGAAACAGTGCAGGTCTTCAATGAACGTAACCATGACCTCATCGTCAACGTCGCCGGCAAGCTCACGCACCGCGACCGGGCGGCGGTGAGCCCGTTCGATTCCGTCGTCCAGGGTGGCGACGCGGTCTGGGAGGGGCTCAGGCTCTACGGCGGGAAGATCTTCCGGCTGGACCAGCACCTGGCCCGGCTGCGCGCCTCGGCCCGGGCCCTGGCGTTCGGCCAGGTCCCTTCCGACGAGGAGATCACCGAGCAGATCAGGCGCACGCTGGCCGCGAACGGCATGAGGGACGGCGTGCACATCAGGCTCACGCTCAGCCGCGGGGTCAAGGTCACCTCGGGCATGGATCCCCGGCTGAACCAGGCCGGACCGACGCTGATCGTGCTGGCCGAGTTCAAGGAACCGGTGTACGACCCGGCCGGCATCACGCTGATCACCGCGAGCGTGCGCCGTCCCGCGCCGGACTGCCTCGACCCGAAGATCCACCACAACAACCTGCTGCCGTCGATCCTGGCCAAGATCGAGGCGAACGTGGCCGGCGCCGACGACGCGGTGATGCTCGACCACCGCGGTTTCATCGCGGAGACCAACGCCACGCACATCTTCATGGTGACTAACGGGACGCTGGCCACGCCGACCACGGTGTCCTGCCCGGAGGGCATCACCCGGGCGGCGGTGCTCGAACTGGCGGCCGCGGCCGGGATCGGCTGCGAGACAGGGGATTACACGCTGCCCAAGCTCTACACCGCCGAGGAAGCGTTCGTCACCGGCACCATGGGCGGCCTGGCCCCGGTGGTGTCCGTGGACGGCCGCACCATCGGCGACGGCACCCCCGGGCCCGTCACCAAGCGCCTGACGTCCCTGTTCGCCGACCTCACCGCCAGCACTGGCACCCCGGTCACCTGAGGCCGTCATCGTGGGCCGTTGCTGCCCCCAGAAGGGCAGCAATCGCACACGATAACGGGATGGCGGTCCCGGGGCACGCGCTACGGGCCGTTCGGGATAAATTGCCCTTGATTTTGCCGTCCTCGAGTTCCAGGACGGAATCGGCGATGCCGATGAGGTTCGGGTCGTGGGTGGCGACCAGGGCGGTCACGCCCTCGGACTGCACGACCGTGCGGAGCAGGCGCATGATCTGCTTCGCCGTCTCGGAGTCGAGCTGGCCGGTGGGCTCGTCCGCGAGCAGCACCTCCGGGCTCCCGGCCAGCGCCCGGGCGATCGCGACCCGCTGCTGCTGGCCGCCGGACAGCTCGCCGGGCCGCTGCCTGGCGTGCTCGCCGAGGCCGACGATGTCCAGCATGAGCCGGACCCGTTCCTCCCGTGCCTTCGGGGCCACCCCGGCGATGCGCAGCGGCACCCCGACGTTCTCCGCCGCCGACAAGATCGGGATCAGGCCGAACGACTGGAAGATGAACGCCACCGACGTGCGCCGCAGCCGCATCCGCTCATGGGAGGACATGGCCGTCACGTCGCTGTCCGCCACCCGCACGCGGCCGCCGTCTGGCAGGTCGAGGCCGCCGACGATGTTGAGCAGCGTGGTCTTCCCCGACCCGGACCGGCCGCGCAGCGCCACCAGGTGGCCGGCCTGAACGGTAAAGGAGACGCCGCGCAGGGCCTGGGTGGCGGTGCGCCCGGTGCCGAAGGTCCGCGTCACCCCCTCGACGGCCACCATGGGCGCGGCGGTCACTCAGCTTCCCGGCGGTCCGGCCAGACGCCGATGTGGTCGGGTTCGGCTTCCAGCCGCACCAGGTCGCGCAGGCCGAGCGGTTCGGTCATCTCCCGCGGCAGCTGCAGCCGCCCGGCCCGGTCGAGCACCGCGTACTCCACCGCGTGCTGCGCCACCTCGCCGTCATCGCCGGTCGTCGCGTGCCGGTGCGTCTCGGTACTGGTCCGGCCGTCCCTGATGGCCACGACCCGGCGCACCACCGAGGACACCGCCGGGTCGTGCGTGACGATCAGCACGGTCACGCCGAGTTCCGCGTTCGCCTGCTGCAGCGCGCCGAACACCTCGGCCGCGGTGGCCGTGTCAAGCTCGCCGGTGGGCTCGTCGGCGAGCAGCACCTTCGGCTCGTTGACCAGGGCCACCGCGATGGCGGCCCGCTGCTGCTCGCCGCCGGACATCTGGTCGGGCCTGTGGTGTCGGCAAGCGCCGAGGCCGAGCAGTTCGAGCAGCCCGGCCGAGCGGGCCCGGCGGCGCCGCGCGCGGCTGCCCGCCAGCCGCATCGGCAGCTCCACGTTCTGCTGCGCGGTCAGGTAGGGCAGCAGGTTACGCGAGGTCTGCTGCCAGATGAAGCCCACCACCTGCCGCCGGTAGGCGAGCCGCTGCCGCGCGCTCATCGCCGGGCGTGTCCAGCCCGGCCAGGATGTTCATCAGGGTGGACTTGCCGCTGCCCGACGTCCCCACCAGCGCGACGATCTCGCCTTCGGCCACCAGCAGGTCAAGCCCCTGCAGCGCCTGGACCTCGATATCGGCCGCGACGTAGATGCGGACCAGCCGGTCGCAGACGACCAGCGAGCCCGCGCCGAAGTCGCGGTGCTGCCGCGCCGACTCCGCGCCCAGGTCCGCGATACTGGTGGCCATTCCGTCACTCCTTACCTTCTAGTTTGCCCGGAGCATGCCGCTGATATCGCGACGGCGCAGCGCCCTTGTCTGTCCGGCCAGCACGGCCACGGCCAGGACGCCGATGGCGGCGGCCGGCAAGCCCAGCGCGGTAGCGTCGGGCTGGAACTGGACCGGGGCGCTGGTGCCGGTGAACGCCGATAGGTCGATGGACGAGCCGATCGCGCTGGGCAGCGCCGCGGCGCACGCGGCGCCGGCCAGGATCGCGGCGATCACTGCGGGCAGCGCCTCGGTCATGACCAGCCAGGTGGTCCGCTCGTGGCCCATGACGGCCAGCCTGGCCAGGGTCAGCTCGCGCTCCCTGGCGCCAAGGGCCACGCCGAGCATCACGATGAACAGGCCGAACGCCGCGGCGGTGGCGATGGTCAGCGTGATGATAAGCGTGGCGCCGTGCTGCAGCGGCGAGCTGCCCAGCGAGGCGAGCACCGCGGTACGGAAGGTGGTGCTGTTTCCGGGGATGACCCTGTCCGCTACCGCGGAAAGCTGGGCGTGGTCGATCGCGGAGCCGGTGACCAGGACCATGTTGGGCGCGGGCAGCCCGAAGGGGCCCGGCAGCGTCTCCAGCGGCATGACGACGAAAGCCCCGCCTCCCGGCTGGGCCGGGGTGCTGCTCAGCGTGCCCGCGACCCGCACCTTGACCGGTCCGATCGGGGACAGCGAGGTCAGCTGGGTCGCACCCGGCCCGAGGACGGCGGCGGCGGACGGCGATGCCAGCACCGGCACCGTCGCGCCGGAGGAAACGACGCCGCCGGTGCGGGTGCCGATCTTGGCGACGGGAAAGGCCGGGAACGGGGAGCCCGCGACCACGGCGGCGTAGCTGACCGGGTCCACGGCCGACACGGTTATCGGCTGCCCGGACGGCGTGGTCCAGTTCGTGTTCCAGACCGCGGTGGCCCGGTGCACGCCGCGTACCGCGGCGATCGCCTGCACCGAGGCGGAACTGACCGGGCCGGATGACGGGCCGGCGCTGATCACCGCGTCGGCCCCGGTGGCCTGCCAGGAAGCGGTGATCTCGCCCCGGGCGATGCCCTCGCTGACCATCCCGGCGAAGATGGCTAGGCTGAGCGCGAGCACCAGCCCGAACGCCGGCAGCACCCCGGTCAGCGAGGACCGCGCCGCGCGGGACAGCGCGACGAAGCCGGTCGCGCCCGCGCGCCGGGCCGACACTGCGAGCAGGCCGCGGACGGCCAGCGGGTACAGCCGCAGCATGACCAGGACCACCGGGACGGCCACCAGCACCGGCAGCACGGCCAGGTACAGGTTGGTCCCGCCGCCCTCGGAAGCCGACACGCCCTGGCCATGCAAGACGATCAGGCCGCCGACCGAAACGGCGACCGCGATGATTTCGGCCACCGGGCGGCGCCATGCCCTCCGGGGCCTGCCGGTCTCGACGGTGGTGATCCGCGCCGGGTTACTGGCCGGGGCGGGCCTGCGATGGTGCCACGCCGCGATCAGCGGCGGGCCGGCCAGCGCGGCGGCGAGCGCGAGGCCGGCCAGCCACCAGCCAGCCGCCCACGACGCGGTCCCCCGGGCGTCGCGGGGGATCACGGCGATGGCCAGGCCCGCACCGATCAGCGCCGCGGGCCCGGCCGCGACCACCGCGCCTCGCGCCACCACCGTCGCTACCTGCCGCAGCGATCCGCCCCTGGCCCTCAGCATGGTCAGCTCTTCGGCCCGGCGCGCGACGATCATCCTGGCCGCGAGCAAGATCACGGCCGCGCCCACCACGATCAGGCTGACGAACAGCAGCATCAGCACCGTCGTGATGGCCGCCTGGGTGCCGAGGAACGGCGTCAGGTCCAAGATCAGCGGCGAGCTGACCGCCAGCGAGCTCGCGCCGGCTGCCAGCACGCCCGTCAGCGGGAGCGTAGCCGTGGTGGCGTGGTGCAGGGCGCGGTAAAGCCCCTGCGCCTGGTCGGCGTTCACGCCGCCGACGGCGAGCGGGAACTCCCATGACAGCTCCATGCCGGGACCGTTGAACGCGTCTTGCATCGCGGTGAACTGGCCGGGGTCCGCGATGACCCCGCCAAGCCAGTAGGGCCGGGCCGAGTTCTGGCCCTGGAGCGCGGGCTGGGCCGCCGTCGAGTCCTGCGTCCAGAAGGTCGAGCCGACGGCGCGTTCCCGCACGATCGCGGTGACCAGCAGGGTGACCTGGCCGTCAGGCGTCATCACCATCAGGCGGCGGCCCGGGTGCAACCCGAACCGGGCCGCGGTCTGCGTGGTAGCCGCCACCGACACCGTCCCCGGAATCCCGGCCGGACCCGTCCCGCTGGCGTACGATCCGGCCACCAGGCGGGCCTGGCTCGTAAACGGGTCGCGGTAGAGGACCTCCAGCCTGGGCGGCGCGACGGCGTGCGCGCTGGCCGCCGCGCCCGCGGTGACGGCGAACGGGTTCGTGCTGAGGCCCGCCCAGTTACCGCCGGCGAGCGGGACGGGCATCGCCGCCAGGCCGCCGGCGATCTCGCTGGTCGACTGGGGGAACATGCTGTCATCCAGGTCCCGGTCGGGCTGGACTCCCGCATCTTGCAGCGCCTGGAGGAAACCTCCCCAGCTCACGTTCACCTGGACGGCCTTGGTGGTGCTGGGCAGCCTGGCTAGGATCTGCTGTAGCGCCTGGGTCCGCGCGTGCAGGCTGAGCGCGGGGCCGGCTATCGCGGTGAATACGCAGCCGCAGACCAGCAGCGCGAGCGCGAGCGTGCTTCCGGCCGCGGCGCCCACCGTCCGGTTCAGGCTGTGTCTTCCCGCTCGCCTCCGGGGCCCCACCCACCTCCCCATTCCCCCTTCATGGAGCCGCCTTCCCTCGTCGCTCGTTCCTCGCTCCTCAGTCCAGGCGGCACCGCGCCCCTTCGGCTCGCTCATGGCGCCTCCGCGGCGCGCAATTCGGCGGCGGGGTCTGGCCGCTGGGCGATGGTGAGGGCCGCTGCCAGCACCGGCAGCACGGCCACCGCCACGGCCAGGGGCAGGATCTGGGACCAGGCGAACTGGATGAGCACCGGCGGCACGGGCATGGTCGCCGAGGAGCTCAGGGTGATGGCGGGCACGAGGAGTTCGGCGAGCACGACGCCCAGGGCCAGGCCAGCCAGCGCCGACGGCAGGCTCAGCATGAGCTTTTCCAGGCACAGCTGGCGCGCCGCCGCGCGCGGTGCCACGCCCAGGGCGGCCAGCAGCGCGCTTTCCGCCCGACGCTGGCGGATGCCGGCCGCGATGCTGACACAGAAGCCGGCGATGGCCAGCACCGCGGCGGCGATGGCCACCGCCAGCAGCCCCTGCTGCGGCACAGTGGACAGCGGATTGCTCAGCAGCGCAGATGCCACCGCGCCGGTGCTGGTTATGGCGGATCCCGGCGGCAGGACGGCGGCCAGCCCGGGCGGCACCTGGTCCGGAGAACCCGAAGTGGCCAGCCACCACCGCGTTACCTGCGCCGGTTCAACCGAGCCGCCGGTCAGGACGTCCTGTACCGAGCCGAGGTCGACGATGAGCGCGCCGCCGGCCGCGGACACGGTGGGGAACGTCGCCACCGCCCCGACGATCTTCACGCTGATGGCCGCGCCGTTGATGTGGGTCTGCACCGTGGAGCCGACGCTCGCGTTGCTCGCGGCGAGAAAGCGCTGCGTGGCCAGGCCGGGAATGGCCGTGACGCGCGGCGCCGCGGTCAGGGCCAGTTGCGCCTGGATCGGGCTGGGCGGCACGCCGGGAAACCCGCTCGCCAGGCCGTAGCCCGGGCTGAACGTCACCGTCAGCGTGCCGCGGCCCGCGTTCTTGGCCGAGACGGCGGGGGCATCCGACGGACCGCTCGTGCCGCTGGCCTGGAGGACCCCCGCGAGTTCGGAAGATGAGGCGATGGCCTGCCAGCCGACTAGCGTCGGGCCGGCCAGCTGGGCCGTCCCCGGGCCGCCGGACATGCTGTCCACCGTGAAGACGGCAGGCGCCCGGCGCCGGG
>WNFD01003773.1_pt1 | contig 15194 bp, 11 predicted proteins | sample 5400491 | NCBI WGS metagenome assembly WNFD01 (sample SAMN13153343, study PRJNA577476) | soil metagenome | isolation source: 120 cm saprolite under Douglas fir tree site 2 hole 2 replicate 2 | place: USA:California | collected 2015-04-18
GTCAGCACAAAGCGGTCGGGCGCGAACCACGACCCAAATCGTGTGCGCAGCGCGTCCTTGCTGAATTTGCGCACCGTCTCCGGAGTCCCCAGAATCGGCCGCCCCAGCGGATGCCTTGGCCAGAAGCCGCTGGTGAAAATTTCGTGCAGCAAATATTCCGGGTTGTCCAGGTCCATCTTGATCTCTTCCAGGACCACCTGGCGTTCCTTCTTCACGTCTTCGGAATCGAACTTCGGCCGCAACACCAAATCCGCAATCACGTCAAACGCAATCGGCAGATGCTCGTCCAAGACTTTGGCGTTGAAGCAAATCTGCTCCTTGGACGTGAACGCGTCCAGCATCCCGCCAACGGAATCCATCTCCCGCGCAATCGCTTCCGCCGAGCGCCGCTCCGTGCCCTTGAAAACCATGTGCTCCATGAAGTGCGCCAGCCCGTTCTCCTCCGGCACTTCCCGGCGCGAGCCGTTGCGCACCCACACGCCCACCGAAACCGAGCGCACATGCGTCATCGTCTCCGTAATGACCACCAGGCCATTGGGCAGCACCTGCTTGCGGATGTCGCGCGCTTCCGTGCTCACACAGGAATTGTGACACATGCGGGAGGAAAGAAGAAATAAAGCGAACGCAGGACGACAACTCGCCTGTTTACTTACAGTTGCGGTGAAAAGGAAAGGCTAATTTCCTAGGCCACCAGTCGGAAATGGAAAAACTGACACAGTGGAGGGGCTCCCAAAGCTCTTTCGGACAGGAACTTGTTGTTTACCGCCCCAGTTATATCTAAAACTTACAGCAGCTTCTCCGCCGGGTTGAGTTTCCCGTATTCGCTGGTGTAATGCAGCGGCACATCCGCGTACGTGCCCTTCTCCCGCTGGTATATCTCGCAGGTGTCAAACGGCTTCGAGTACACGTGGATGCTCACCGCCCGCTGATTGAACTCCGCCAAATTCAGCACCTGGTGCACCGGCTCCAGCGGATTCACATACGTCGGGTGCCCCGCGTCCATGTCGTACGTGTCCGTAGGAATGATGTGGCACGTGCCACACGTTGCATCGCGCTCATCCACTCGAAAATTCTGTACGCGCAGCCGCCCGATCGGCGCGGACATCCAGCAATTCTGGCCGCGATGATTGTGAATCCGGCTGAATTGCCCGACCTCCCAGCAAATGGTCATGCACTCAAACACATCGTTTTTGAAAATAAGATTACGCGTGTAATTCCCCTTCGAGTAGAAAAGATATTTCTCCAGCGTCTCCGGCCGGACCGCGTGCTGCAAAATGTAGTCCTGCACCGCTTCGACCTTGAAGTCCCGCTCGCGCATGGCCGCCAGCCCCTCGACCCATTCGCTAATGGGCAGTTGCTGCGTCGCGATTTTCACTTGTTTGTGCATTGTTGCGCCTCAGGCCTTCCGAAGCTGGGCTGTTGTCGAATTATACCGCGCACACCGGCAAAGAAGTAGAGCATCCAGTCCCCCCGCGCGGTCCACCGCGCGAACATCCTCGCATCGTGGAATAATGGATTGGCCAGGACAGCGATGGAACTTCTCGGCAAATCCAAAAACGAGCTGCGCGACTTCTGCGTCGCGCTCGGCGAGCCCGCCTACCGCGGCGGCCAGCTCTACCACGCGCTGTACGCCGAGCGAAAATTCTCCGTGCGCGAAATCACCAATCTCCCCGCCGCCCTCCGCGAACGCCTCGCCGCCGAAACCACCATCACCTTGCCGACCGTGCGCCAGACCTACGCCTCGCAAGACGGCTCCATCCGTTACTTATTCGGCTTATCGGATTCCGGAGCTGATGCAAAACGAAAGTCAGGCCCAGTCTCCGTCGAGGCGGTCTTCATGCCCAGCACCGGCCGACAAACCATTTGCATCTCCACGCAAGCCGGATGCACCGTCGACTGCCACTTCTGCCTCACCGCGCAACTCGGCCTGATCCGCAATCTCACCCCCGCCGAAATTCTCGCGCAAGTTCTTCTCCCGCTCGAGCAGCACAAATCGCAACTCGCGCCGCAAACCAATCTCGTCCTCATGGGCCAGGGCGAGCCGCTCCTCAATTTCGACGCCGTCATCGCCGCGCTGCGCATCATCCTTGACTCCGAAGCCCTCGCGCTTTCCCCCAAGCACGTCACGCTCTCCACCAGCGGCATCGTCCCTGGCATCGAGCGCCTCGCGCGGGAAAAAATCCGCCCCAAGCTCGCCATCTCCCTCAACGCTTCCCACGACGAGCAGCGCGACGCCGTCATGCCCATCAATCGCAAATATCCGCTTGCCGCTCTCCTCGAAGCCTGTCGCAACTACCCGCTGCGTCCCTGGGAGCACCTGACTTTCGAATACGTGATGCTCGGCGGCGTTAACGATTCCACCGAAGACGCCCGCCGCGTCGTGCGCCTCCTCGCCAATCTAAAATGCGTCAAGGTCAACCTGATCCCGTGGAATCCCGGCGAGCTCCCTTACCGCGAATCCTCCGCCGATAGCATCGAAGCCTTCCGCAAGGTTCTCGTCGACCGCGGCATTCCCACCTTCGTCCGCTATTCCCGCGGCCGCGACGTAATGGCCGCCTGCGGCCAGCTCGCGCTCCTCAATATCACCCTCACAAACGTCAACAGCGCGTCCTTAACGCAGTAACTCCAGGGATTACTGTCTCTTTTTTCTTTCGACTTTCAACTGTCGACTGTTGACCTCTGCCGTTGATTGCTCTGACCACTCGCGACCCGCGAATCCCAATCACCGCCATCATCCGCCCGCTCTCCGCCCCTTCTTTTCGATAGCTGAACAAAAGATCCCGCCGGCATCCGGTGCACAAGTCAGTCGCAAAAATATTTTTCGTCAGCACACCCGCAGCTTCCAACTGCGCCCGGTTCGCCTTCCGCAAATCCAACAGCACTTTCTTCGCCGGCGGCTGATGCCCCGGCGGCATCATGTTCAGCCATTGCAGCGGATTCGGTTCGTCGCCCGTGCGCAACTCATCGAAAAAGTCTGCCGCATTCGCAAATTGCCCGCTGAACGCCGCGGCCACTTCCGTCCCCACTTCATAGCAACATCCGCCAATCGCCGGCCCGATCGCCGCCAGCAAATCCGCCGCCTTCGACCCGAACTCCATCTGCATCCGCCCGATTGTCTTCTCCACAATACGTGCCAGCGTCCCGCGCCATCCCGCATGCACTGCTGCCACCGCGCGATTCTGCGGGTCCACCAATAAAATCGGCACGCAGTCCGCAGTCTGCACCGCCAGCAGCAGTCCCGCGTTCTTCGTAACCGATGCATCCCCCCGCGAAGGCTCCGTGGGCGCCGTTTCGAAATTCAAAATCCCGTCCGAATGGAATTGCAGCAGCGAAACCAGCTTCAAGTCCTGCGCGCCAACCGCTGCCTGCAAGCGCCGCCGGTTTTCCTTCACATTTTCCCGCGTATCCCACTCCGTAAATCCCAAGTTCAAGACGCGCTTGCCGTTCAGCCTGCTCACTCCGCCTACGCGCGTGCTGAACCCATGCACCAGCCACGGCACCTTCGTCAATTCCGGAACCTGCAAGACGCGCACGCCGCGCCGAACACACTGCGTCCATCGCGATGCGCTCGCCCGGAGCGGTTTTCGCCTTTTGCTTATTTTGCGCTTGGCCTTGGATCCCTTGGTCGCCGCCATGAATGTATAAGTATAATCGCAGTTCGCGAGCGCCCGCCGCTCGCGCGCGAGGAAAAGTTCTTGATTATTGGCTTGGGTGTGGATATCGCCGAAGTCCAGCGCATCAAAGCGGCCATCGAGCGCCGCGGCCAGCTTTTCCTCCGCCGCGTCTACACGCCCAACGAAATCGAATATTGCGAGCGCTTCAAGAACAAGTTTGAACGTTACGCCGGCCGCTTCGCCGCCAAGGAAGCGGCCATGAAAGCGCTCGGAACCGGATGGCGCCGAGGCGTCCGCTGGCTCGATTTCGAAGTCGTCCGCGAAGAAAGCGGCCGTCCCACGATCACCCTCGCCGGCGAAGCCGCGAAAATCGCTGCTCAGCTCGGCGTGAAGCGCATCTCCGTCAGCATCACCCACACCGAATCACAAGCCCTGGGTCAAGTTATCTTCGAGGACTAAGAAATCTTAGAACGTGGGTGTCATCCTGAGGTTCGCCGCCTTTTGGCGAACCGAAGGATCTCAACTGTAGCCACTCGGAAGCGTCGACAACGCTGGCTCCCCGATCAATCCACCAGCCTCTACAACCGTCACATCCACCCACTCGTTCGCCGCAAATTTCCCCCGCACTCCAACCCGCAAATAATTGCTCGACAACGCCGGGGTCGTCTCCGCGAATTCCCGGTCGTCCCGTAGCGTCAGCACCCGCAGCTCCCGCCCAACCTGCGACCGCCGAAACTCTCTTGCTTTCACTTCGCCGAGCGCTCGCAATTCCCGCGCGCGATTCTTGACCACCGGCGCCGGCACTTGGTTCCCAAGCTCCGCCGCTTGAGTGCCAGACCGCTGGGAAAAGGAAAAGACATGGAGATAGCTGAAGGGCAGCCGCGCAATAACCGCGACCGTCTCCGCGTGCTCCGCGTCCGTCTCTCCGGGAAAACCCGCAATCACATCCGCGCCAATCGCCGCGTCCGGCATTCGCTCCCGAATCAACTCCACGCGACGCGCATAGTGTTCCGCGCGATACCACCGGTGCATCGCACCAAGTACCCGGTCGCATCCCGATTGCAGCGGCATATGAAAATGCTGCGCCATCCGCTCGCTCGACCCAAAGAGCGCAATCAGCTCCTCGGTTACATCCATCGGCTCAATCGAGCTGATGCGCAACCTCTCGACGCCCGTCTCATCCAAAATCCTTCGCAAGAGCTCGATCAATCCTACCCGCGGCGATAAATCCCGCCCGTACGTCCCCAGATTGATCCCGCTCAAAACAATTTCCCGGTAACCCGCAGCGCTCAGCCGCGCAATCTCTTCAATTACTTGCGCCGGCTCCAGGCTCCGGCTCCTCCCGCGCACAAACGGAATCACGCAGTACGCGCACCGGCTATTGCATCCGTCCTGTATCTTCACCACCGGCCGCGTGTGATTTCCCTCGCCCCCAATCACCGGAGCCCCCAGCAAAGTCCCCTGCTCGAAAATATTCCCTGTCAAAATCTTCGCCGGCCCGTGCAGCAACGACAATTTCTCTTCGCCCAGCGCGCTCGCCGGCACAAAACCGCTCGCCGATCCCCCCGCCGCTTCGCCAGCCATTGCATCCACCAGCCACGGAATCTCCGGCTTGTGTGAATTTCCCACCACCCACGAAACGCCCGGCAGCCCCGCCAATTCCTCCGGCGCCCGCTGCGCGTAGCATCCCGTCGCTATCACCCGTGTCGCTGGGTTCCGCGCGTGTACCTTCCGAATCGCCTCCCGCGCCTGCGCATCTGCCGACGCCGTCACCGTACACGTATTAACAATCACCACGTCCGCCGACGCCGATTCGCTCGCCGCCGCAAATCCCCGGTCGCGCAATTGCCGCTCAATAGCCGCCGCATCCGCCTGCGTAGCCCTGCACCCAAACTGCTCAATGTAAAACGTCGTCATCGCCGTACCATGATAGCTCGAAGCCAACTCGCTTTACTCACCCCGCATCCCGCCGCTACAATCCTGTCTCCGCATGTCCACCCGCCGCAATCCCTCCGGACTCCACGACCCCAAACTCTCCGTGGTCATTCCCGTCTACAACGAAAAGCCCACGATCGACGAAATCCTTCGCCGTGTCATCGAATCCCCCATGCGCAAGGAAATCCTCGTCATCGACGACTGCTCCACCGACGGCACCCGCCAAATCCTCGAAAGCTTAGCCGCTCGCCAATCGCGCGGCGAAAGCTCCGCCCCCGCCAACGACGGCGACGACCCCATCGAACTCGCCAATCTGCGTTTTTTCTTTCAGGCACAAAACCAGGGCAAAGGTGCCGCTCTCCGCCGCGCCTTCGCCGAAGCCACCGGCGAAATCATACTCGTCCAGGATGCCGACCTCGAATACGACCCGCGCGACTATCCCAAGCTGCTGGAACCCATCCTCGATGGCCGCGCTGACGTCGTCTTCGGCTCCCGCTTTCTCGGCGGCCCGCAGCGCGTCCACTATTTCTGGCACTACGTCGCCAATAAATTCCTCACCCTGCTCTCCGACATCTTCACCAATTTGAAACTCACCGACATGGAGACCTGCTACAAAGTTTTTCGCAAGGAAGTCTTGCAAGGCATTCAGATTCGCTCCGACCGTTTCGGCTTCGAACCCGAAATCACCGCAAAAATCGCCAAGCACAGTTGGCGCATCTACGAGGTCCCCATCACCTACGCCGGCCGCACTTACGAAGAAGGAAAAAAAATCACCTGGAAAGACGGCGTGCAAGCTCTCTGGTGCATCATCCGCTTCAAATTTTCCGACTGAATACTAGTGTGCGGGTGTCATTCTGAGGGTATCCGATGAGGATGCCCGAAGAACCTCAACGTTCACATTTCCGACCAAGCGATCTTAGTCACAGCACTACGGCATCGCCATGCGCCGCTGAAACGTAAGCAAAATCAAATCCGCCCGCCGCCGCACGGCAAACTTGCTCAGTAAATTCGACACGTGAAACTTCACCGTGCGTTCCGCGATATTCAGTTTGCTGGCAATTTCTTTGTTCGAAAGATTCTCCAGCAGTGAATCCAGCACTTCCTGCTCGCGCCGGCTCAGGTTCGTCACCGAATCCGTCTTCAGCCGCCGCCCTTGCCCGCTCAAGATCGAATCCACGAAGCCGGACAGCACGGACCGCGGCACCCAGAATCCTCCCGCAGCCACCAGCGGCAGCGCGCGCACCAGTTGGTCGCGGGCCTCCACATACGTCAGCAATCCCTTCACTCCCAGCCGCAACAGCGAAAAACTGTTCGCGTCATTGTGCTGTTCGCCCACCACCATCAGCCGCGATTCCGGAAAGCGCTCCAGCAGGTTCGTCAGCAGCGCCCCCGTTGCCGGCCTTGCCGCATGCGCGTCCACCACGTACACGTTGGCCTTCGGCGGATCCAGCGCCCGCAAGTCCGGCGCCAGCGTCGATTCCAATTGTTTCAAAATCACTTTGAATTGCGATTTGGCCAGTAAGCGTTCGAATTCGCTCAGCACCAGCGGGTGCGGCGAAAGTATGCAAACCGTTAGTTTAGAGTTAGCGCGTTTTGTAGCCACGGTTTTTCCAGCGTAGGGGAAAACTGTACCAACGGGCAAGTCCCACGAAAGCCTATGTTCTCGAATTGTTACTGACGCCTACGCGGCATCACCCGCAGTGGCACAGGCTTTAGCCTGTGTTCCGACCTGATAGCACACCTATCACTAAGTCACAAGGTTCGGACTCGCTAATTGCCATTCAACCCCCAAAAACGCCCGTTCAATGCAACCCCCTTCGTGCCCTGTGGAAAACCCGGTAAAATGAACCTAGTCGCTACAGGCTTTTCGCCGGGAAGACCGCCAGCCGGAAGCGCCCGTCATCCTGAGGGTCGCCGCCTTTTGGCGAGCCGAAGGATCTCAACCGAAGTGTTTGCAACACGTCCTTGCGAGCACCTGTAGCGGCCGCGGACCGTCGCGGGCGCCTTTGACTTTCGCAGCAATCGGCCCTAGCGACGCAGCAATCGGGAAGGAGAAGTAGGCCCTCTCAGCCATGCGTGATCTGAAAGAATCCGCTCGAGCTCTTCGCGACCTCCTGTCGCAACGCATTCTTGTGCTCGACGGTGCCATGGGTACCATGCTGCAGCAGCGCAATCTCACCGCCGAGGACTTCGGCGGCGCCGCCCTCGAAGGCTGCAACGAAAATCTCGTGCGCACCCGGCCGGACGTCGTCCTCGATATTCACCGCAAATATTTCGAGGCCGGCTCCGACATCGTCGAGACCAACAGTTTCGGCGGCGCCCCCATTGTTCTCGCCGAATACGGCCTCGCTGCCGACGCCCACTGGCTCAATCGCCGCTCCGCCGAACTCGCTCGCCAAGCCGCTGACGAATTCTCCACCTCCGCCAGGCCGCGCTTCGTCGCCGGCTCCATGGGCCCCACCACCAAAGCCATCACCGTTACCGGCGGCGTCACCTTCGAGGAGCTTCGCGAAGCCTACTACACCCAGGCCCAAGGCCTGCTCGAAGGCGGCGTCGACCTCCTCCTAGTCGAAACAAGCCAGGACACGCGCAACATCAAAGCTGCTTTGCTGGCCATCCAGAAACTCTCCAGCGAAGTCGGCCAGCAAATTCCTTTCATCATCTCCGTCACCATCGAACCCATGGGCTCCATGCTCGCCGGACAAACTATCGAAGCCATGTGGGCTTCTCTGCGCTTCGCCAAGCCGCTCGCTTTCGGCATGAACTGCGCCACCGGCCCGGAATTCATGACCGATCACATTCGCACGCTGAGTCAGCTCACCGGCGAATTTGTCTCCTGCTATCCCAACGCCGGGCTGCCCGACGAAGAAGGCAAGTACCTCGAGACGCCGACGTCGCTCGCGGCCCAGCTCGAGAAATTTGTCGATCACGGCTGGCTCAATCTCGTCGGCGGCTGCTGCGGCACCACCGAGCAGCACATTCGCGCCCTCGCGCAAATGGCCGAGGGCAAGAAGCCGCGCCAGCGACCAGCCGAGCAGCACCGCGCCATCTATTCCGGCATCGAAACCATCGAAGCCGAAGACACCACGCGCCCCTTGCTCGTCGGCGAGCGCACCAACGTCATCGGCTCGCGCCTCTTTAAAAATCTCGTCGCCGAAGAAAAGTGGGAAGAAGCCAGCGAAATTGCCCGCCGCCAGGTACGTGGTGGCGCGCACATTGTCGACGTCTGCCTGCAAAGCACCGAGCGCGACGAGAAAAAGGACATTCCGCCGTTCTACGAGAAGTTGATCCGCAAAGTAAAAGCGCCGGTGATGATTGACACCACCGATCCCAGCGCGGTCGCGCAGGCCCTCACTTATTGCCAGGGCAAAGCGATCATTAATTCCATCAACCTCGAAGACGGCGAAGAAAAATTCGAGAAAGTTGTCCCTATCGCCCACGATTTCGGTGCCGCCGTCGTGTGCGGCTGCATTGATGAAGACAAACTTCAGGCCCAGGCCTTCACTCGCGAGCGCAAGCTGGCCATCGCCCAACGCAGCTACAAGCTGCTCACCGAAAAATACGGCCTCGCGCCCGAAGACATCATCTTCGATCCGCTCGTCTTTCCCTGCGCCACCGGCGACGAAAACTATATCGGCGGCGCCGTCGAAACCGTGGAAGGCATTCGCCTCATCAAGCGCGCCCTTCCTGACTCGCGCACTATCCTCGGCATTTCCAACGTCTCCTTCGGCTTGCCTCCCGGCGCGCGCGAAGTCGTAAACTCCGTCTTCCTCTATTACTGCACCAAAGCCGGCCTCGATCTCGCCATCGTCAACACCGAAAAACTTGAACGCTTCGCCTCCATTCCCGAACACGAGCGCCGCCTCGCCGAAAATCTTCTCTTCTCTCATCCTCCCGCGGACCTTCCCGCTGGCCATTCGAAAGCCGCGCTCCTCCACAGTGTTCCCGCCGACTGGCGCGAGCAAACGAAAGAGCAGCGCGCTGCCGTAAATCAGTTCCACATCGCGGCCATTACCGAACATTTCCGCACCGCAAAGAAAAAAGACAAAGCCCGCGCAGCCGACCTCCCGCTCGATCAGCGCCTCGCCAGCTACATCATCGAAGGCACTCGCGACGGCCTCATCGCCGACCTCGACCGCAAGCGCGCCGAAGGCGTCCCTCCCCTCGACATCGTCAACGGCCCGCTCATGGCCGGAATGGCGGAAGTCGGCCGCCTCTTCAACGCCAACGAGCTAATCGTCGCGGAAGTCTTGCAATCCGCCGAAGCGATGAAGGCCGCGGTCAGCCATCTCGAACAATTCATGGAAAAAGCGGACACCGCCAAGCGTGGCCGCGTCGTCCTCGCCACCGTTAAGGGCGACGTCCACGACATCGGCAAAAATCTTGTCGAAATTATTTTGAAAAATAATGGCTACGACGTCGTGAATCTCGGCATCAAGGTTCCGCCCGAAGATTTAATCAAGGCCTATCAGCAGCACAAACCCGACGCCATCGGCCTTTCCGGCCTGCTCGTGAAAAGCGCGCAGCAGATGGTCATCACCGCCAACGATTTGCGCGACGCCGGAATCGAAATTCCGCTGCTCGTCGGCGGCGCCGCGCTCTCCGCGAAATTCACGCAGACGAAAATCGCGCCCAGCTACGGCAAGGCCGTCTGCTACGCCAAAGACGCCATGACCGGTCTGCGCCTAATGAACGAGCTCATGGACCCGGCCACGCGCGAAACCGTAGTCCGTGCACACACCGCTTCCGGCAACGGCTTCGGCGTCACCACCACCGTAAAAGTCGCCGAGATTTCCGCAGCTCCCGCGCGCTCACCCAAAGTGCGCGCCGATCTCCCCATTCCGCCCGTGCAGTATCTCGACCGCAAAATCCGCATCGTTCCCGACCTGCGTGAAATCTGGAGCTACATCAATCCCTTCATGCTTTACGGCCGGCATCTCGGCTTCCGCGGCGATTTTGAAAAGCGTTTCGCCGAGCGTGATCCCAAAGCCGTTGAGCTGTTCGAGAGCATGGAAGCAGTAAAAAACGAAGCCGCCGAATTCATGAAGGTGCGCGCCGCCTGGCAATTTTTCGAGGCCGAGTCCGAAGGCAACGCGCTGCATCTTTTCGCGCCCGGCGCAGCCGACCCCCTGCACACTTTTCATTTCAAGCGCCAGCGCGCCGGCGATTTTCTCTGCCTCAGTGACTACATCCTCGCGCCGCAAAAAGGCCAGCGCGATCACCTCGCCCTTTTTGTCGTCACCGCCGGCGAAGGCGTCCGCGAGCGCGGCGAAAAAGCCAAGAACGACGGTTACTATTTCAAATCCCACGGCCTCCAAGCCCTCGCCATCGAATCCGCGGAAGCCTGCGCGGAGTGGCTGCACCGCCGCATCCGTGAAGATTGGGGCTTCCCTGACCCGCCCGACCTGACCATGGCCCAGCGTTTCACTTCGCGCTATCGCGGCAAGCGTTACAGTTTCGGCTATCCCGCCTGCCCCGACCTGGAAGATCAGTCCGGCCTCTGGAAGCTCCTCAAGCCCGACGATATAAACGTGCAGCTAACCGAAGGCATGATGATGGACCCCGAAGCCAGCGTCAGCGCGCTCGTCCTCCACCATCCCGATTGCACCTACTTCAGCGTCGGCGACACTTCCGAAGTTTAACTGTAGCGCGGCGCCCTATCCGACCGTTGCCTGCCGCCGCTCGACGGACATGGGGCCGCGGCACAGATTGCAGTCTGTGCCACTGACCTTCTGTTGTGTAGCTACGGTTTCTTGACCGGCTCTTTGGCGGCGTCCGGTTCCATGGCGGTCCTGGGTTTGGCCGCGGCAACGACCACGGCTTTCGGGCGCCAGAAGTCCATAGCGACCTTGGCGACTTCCTCGGGAGGATTGCTTAGCTCGGGGTTGAAGCGATAGAGAGTGGAGTCAGCGATCTCCACGGCGTCGGCGCTGATCTGTTGGTATTTTTTGAGACCCTCGTCGCCGAGGATTTCACGCAGGGTGGGATTGTGGTCGAAGCCAGCCATGGACGAGCGCGGCGTGGACACGTAGAAAGTGGCGCCCTTGCTGCCTTCCACGACTTGAGAAACAAAAACTGTCTGCGTGTCGGGGTTCTTCTCGGCAGCTTCCTTAACGTCCTTCATAAGGGCCTCGAAATCAAGTACGTGGCCGGGCCGAATGTGCACGGCCGTGGTACGCAAGAGGCGGGATTCGCCAATGAGTTTGGCGTAGGCGTCTGCGTCCTTGGGGGCCTTGCGGCTGAGGTCCCAACGACGGTGGCGGAGTTCGGTGCGCGACCAGACCAGACAGCTATCGAAATCCTGATTCATTTTCTGGGCGGCTTCCTTGCCGAAGGCTTTGTTGGCGGCGAGCATGAAGGCTTCAGTGGCCTTGTCGGTATCGGCGTAGTCCTTGCGGGTGCTGGTGAACTGGTAGACACCGCCTTCACCATATTGGGCTTGCGAAGCGAGCCAACGGTCGCCATTAAAGCGGCGGTTGGCATCGGCGTATTTTCTGGCCAGGGCCAGGAAATCGGCGGTTTTCTCCGGTTTCACTTTGACGATGAAAACATCGAGATAATCTCCCTGCGCGTGGACAGCGACGGGCGCCGCCAAGCACACGGCTACTGCTAAGGCCCAAAGGGCTCTGCGGAACGACATAAACTCCCTCCTTGTATCGGGGTATCGGGCTGGGAAGGAACCTGTCCGCGCACTCTACACCCGGAAGCGGGAGGGGTCAAGCGGCAGCGATCGCGCGACGAGCGGAGATTAGCGCAGGCCGTGGCCGGCCCCGCCCAGGAATTCGGGCAGCCCACTCGCCTGTGAATTACAAGCTATCTGCGAAAGTGTTTCTAAGTGAACAGACAGGTGTCCTCCAGTCTTCTACCATGCTCGCTATGCCCTGTTCTCCCGCGCAGAGGAAGGAAGCAGGGCGGCGCTTTCGCGGCCCTGCCGTGCGGTGGAATCGCCCTGGCAGCGGTTACGCAGATGCTATTCCCCATAAGTAGTCCCTGTTTTTGGCGGGTCGTTCCCCAGCGATGCCTGCTGTAAACAAAAGGAAAAGGAGAGAAGCGATGATCAGGAATCGATGTCTTTTTTTGAGTGCGGTTTTGCTCGGTATTTGTCTATTCACGCCACAGAAATCCCTGGCCCAGTCCACGATTGCCTGCAACTCGGACGACATGAGAAGGCACTCCTGCCCCGTGGATACGCGCGGCGGAGTGCGCCTGCTAACGCAGCACAGCGAGGCGCCCTGCACCGAAGGCCGCAGTTGGGGCTCTGACAACGAAGGTATCTGGGTAGACGCCGGATGCCGCGCTGATTTCGCCGTCGGCGAGCGCAGGGATTACCTGGACCCGAACCGCAACGAGCGCAATCAGCAATACGGTGGAACCGGGCAAGCACAAGCGTTTGCCTGCAACTCGGACGACATGAGAAGGCACTCCTGCCCCGTGGATACGCGCGGCGGAGTGCGCCTGCTAACGCAGCACAGCGAGGCGCCCTGCACCGAAGGCCGCAGTTGGGGCACTGACAACGACGGTATCTGGGTAAATCGCGGATGCCGCGCGGATTTCAGCGTCGGCGGCAACCGCGATTTCCGCGATGAGCGGCGCAATGACAACCGCAATGACCAATACAGCGCAAACCCGAATTACCAGGATGAGAACCGCACTCGATCAATACGGCGGAAACCGCCAACAGCAAAGGTTTGCCTGCAACTCCGACGACATGAGAAGGCACTCCTGCTACGTCGACACGCGCGGCGGCGAAGTGCGCCTCGTCCGGCAGCTCAGCGACTCACCTTGCACCAAAGGCTATAGCTGGGGCACAAACCGCCGTGGCATTTGGGTGGACCACGGATGCCGCGCCAATTTTGCCGTCATCACCAGATACCGCGAAAATTCCTGGCGCTAACCGTCAGCCTGCACCGTTTCCTTGCAAAGCGAGGGGGCGAACTTTGCCCCCTCTCGTAGAGTCAGTGTAGAGGCCGGGCTTCAGCCCGGCTAGCGAGCAAAGCGAGCGCTCCTACGGTTTTGAAGACGGGCCGCCCTAAAGGACGGCCTCTACAAAAAAGCCACGCCGTGCTAGCTTCTGCCCGTGCCCGTCTACAAAAAGCAATTACGCCTTCCCGCCGCCGACTACATCGGCCGCCGCACGTACTTCGTCACCGTATGCACAGAAAATCGCGCTACGTTTTTCTCTGACCCAGCAACTGGGCGCTGGCTGCTTGAAAAACTTCTGGCCGCCACCGCACAGTTCGATTTTTCCCTCCATGCCTATTGCGTCATGCCAGACCATCTCCATTTCGTATCGGAAGCCCTAGCCGACGCTTGCAACTTGATCAAGTTCGTCGAAGGATTCAAGCAGCGAAGCGCGTACGAATTCAGCAAGACGCAGCAGGACCGCCTCTGGCAAAGGCGCTATTACGACCATATCTTGAGGCCCTGCGACGCCATCGAAGACGTCGCCTGCTACATCTGGTGGAATCCCGTCCGCAAAGGCTTATGCGCCGATCCTCACCAGTATCCGCCGTCCGGCTCCCAAACCCTCGACTGGATGAAGCACAGTTCGCTCGCCCCGCAATGGCAACCGCCATGGAAACCGTAGGGGCTGGGCTTCAGCCCAGCTAGCGAAGCGATAGCGAGCGCTCTTGTGGGTTTGGGGTTCGGTCTCCCCGCATTTCTTTCCCCTCCTTGACTTGCTTTACCCCTTGATCAACGATCCCCACTTGATCAACGATCTGGCGACGCGGTGAAGCGTCGTCATCCCGAGTGCAGCGAGGGACCTGCTTTTTCGCTCTTAATCTATGCCCAACTCACTCCCCACTCCCGCCTTCGACGACCCCAGACACCACCTCCGCCTCTACCAAGGCGACTGCCTCGACATCCTCGCCGCTATCCCCCCATCCTCCGTCGACCTCGTCTTCGCCGACCCGCCCTACTTCCTCTCCAACGGCGGCATCACTTGCCACGCCGGCAAAATGGTTTCCGTCCACAAAGGCGATTGGGACAAATCCCGCGGCCCCGAATCCAATCACGAATTCAACCGCGCCTGGCTCGCTGCCTGCCAGCGGATATTAAAGCCCAACGGCTCCATCTGGGTCTCCGGCACCGCTCACGTCATCCATTCCGTCGGCTTCGCCATGCAGCAGCTCGGCTTCAAGCTCCTCAACGACATTTCCTGGGTTAAGCCCAACCCTCCTCCCAATCTCTCTTGCCGCTATTTCACCCACGCCACCGAAACCATCATCTGGGCCGCCAAGGACAAAAAGTCCCGCCACACCTTCAACTACAAGCTCATGAAGGAAACCAATCGCGGCAAACAAATGAAGTCCGTCTGGGAAATCCGTCCCCCCGAGCCCTGGGAAAAGCGCTTCGGCAAGCACCCCACGCAAAAACCCGTCGCCCTCCTCGAGCGCATCCTCCTCGCCTCCACAAACGAAGGCGACCTAGTCCTCGATCCCTTCGCCGGCAGCGGCACGACGCTCCTCACCGCATTTCGCCTCAGCCGTCATGCATTAGGCTGCGAACTCTCCGCCGATTTCCTAAGGCAAATCCATCTTTATCACTTGGAGGCTGTACGGCTCTTTGCCCGCCTCCGTGCTCAAGAGAATTCGCACAGCCACGAATGACCGTTCCACAAACCCCGCAGAGGCCGATTCAGAA
>WNFD01004098.1_pt1 | contig 15194 bp, 2 predicted proteins | sample 5400491 | NCBI WGS metagenome assembly WNFD01 (sample SAMN13153343, study PRJNA577476) | soil metagenome | isolation source: 120 cm saprolite under Douglas fir tree site 2 hole 2 replicate 2 | place: USA:California | collected 2015-04-18
CGGCCCCGTACAGCAACTCAATCTTCAAGCAGGAGAACTCGTCGAGGTTCGCTCCCAGGACGAAATCCTTGCGACGCTCGATGAAAACGGCAGGCTCAATGCCATGCCGTTCATGCCGGAGATGCTCCAATACTGCGGCGGGCAGTTTCGCGTCTACAAAGTGGCGCACAAGACCTGCGACAACATCCGGCCCTGGAACATGCGGACGGTAAAAAACGCGGTGCATCTGACGGGTGTCCGGTGTGACGGCCAGGCTCACGGTGGATGCGATGCCGGCTGTCTGATCTTCTGGAATGAAGCCTGGCTAAAGAGAGTTGAAGCTGCATTTGTAAATGACTCGCAAATCGGTGCGTGCGGCTCGGCCACGCCGATCATTCCTCTCGGAACGGCAAGCGGGATCGCCATCCCAATTCCAGAGGTCTTGCAGCGAGCCAGTGTAAAAGGAAGGGACCCGGCTGCCGGGGAAGAGATCTACTCCTGCCAGGCCACCGATTTACGGGAATTTACCTCGCACCTTCCGTCCTGGAATCTCTGGCAATACGTCCGGGACATTCGCTCCGGAAATTTGAACCGCGGCCTCGGCGATTCGAAAGGCGAGAAACTTCTGGAGGTTGTCCTGGGCATCGTCGATGTGTTTCGAGTTCTTCTCATCGAGGCGTTCAACAAATTTCAATCCGTTCGCAAGGGTGTGCAGTATCCCCACGTCCAGGCTTTGCCCGCCGCAACTCCTTCCGGTGAGCTAAACCTGCAGCCCGGCGAGTTCGTCCAGGTCAAGTCCAGGCAGGCTGCGAAGGGACCTACCGGGTGCTCAAGCGGGTCAACCAAATCGTGGACGAAAAGAACGGCAAAATGCTGAGAATGAAGTCCTCCTGCATCATTCTGGACGGCTCTGCGTGTGCCGCGGATTACCACAAGCTCTGCCCGAGGGCCATCTACCACTATTGGCGAGAGGGCTGGCTTCGTCGGGTAGGGTGAGCCCGGTAATGTTTCTGCATCCGCCTGGATTTCGTCACCACGATTGGGACGGCCAAGTTCAGCGATCTGAACTTGGGAAAAGAACCATCGGAAAAGGAGTGCAGCAATTTACCACTCCGTTTCACACCTTTTCCATTCTCCGCTAGTTAACGTATGGTTAAGCACTGTAGTTTCATATAGTTGCAGTATGAGCGGGTTTGGCCGACCGTTTGCACCTACACAAGCGTGCATATGATTCTAACGTCTCTCTCGAACCTTCCCGAGACCATCGGGCTCTTCCTCATGGGGCTTGTCCTAATTCTTTCGGGTATTGTGCTCCGCCGCGTTTTCCTGACCTTGGAGGGCGCTGTACCTGGTCCGGGCCAAAATGTAGAGTCGAAAGAGCATCCACTGAAGTAGGGGTGGGCGTTAGCGATTTCTTTCGCGTTTTGTCTCCTGCCATTCCGGTGAACCCTCGTCCGAACTCTGTCCGCCTTTGATTGCAAACCTTGGAAACCGAGGGACTTGCCCTCAGGTGTCTGCGCGCGTTTCTCCTTTGATAGTCGGGCGAAAGCCGCTGCCTGCCTGGCCATCGGTTGGGACCTGTGGAAGCGGTCTGCACAATGATGTCCTTGTGCTTCTCCTTGTTCTTGCCGAGGCGACCTCGAATTCGAGCTAAACCTTGGCAAATCAACGGATTGCCTTGGGCGAATTTGGCAGGCAGAGTGCTTCATCATTCTCCAATGTCCAGCCGTAGAGGTCTGTCGTAACGGATTGATGCCGGCGTGGAGGTCGTCACTGGAGGGTGGGGTCGCGGTTTCTTGGCTGAAGACGGGGGGAAGGGTTCTGCGGTCTTTCAACCTGACAGACAGGAACCTTTCGGGTGCCACGTGACGCTGGATTCCGAAAAGCGAGGAGACAAAGCTCAGCCTGTCACATTCTCTTCGCTCAGTGCGCAAATTCTGTGGAATTGCTCGCCGGCAATCACGTTTGCCGAACAAATTTATAAATAGATTGATACTCCTGCGGAGGAAGCTTCATGTTGATTTGCTCGCGTCGTCATAAGGGATCGACGCTCCAGGTTCGGCTTGCCCTGTCGCTCGCGTTGCTCGTTCTTCTACTCTCGGCGGCTTCGGGACAGGCGGAGGCGGCCTCCATAGCCTTCGTCCAGAGCAACTCCGCTACGCCGCAGTCGCCGCAGACAACCGTAACGGTGACGTACAACGCCGCCCAGACGCTAGGCAACTTGAACGTCGTTGTGGTCGGCTGGAATGACTCGACGGCAACCGTCAGTTCGGTCACCGATTCCCGTGGCAATGCTTACGCCTTGGCAGCCGCTCCGGTCGTGCAGAGTGCAACTGCCTCGCAGGCGATCTACTACGCAAAGAACATCTCCGCGGCCGCGGCGGGCGCGAACACTATCACCGTGACCTTCAGCGTGGCGGCCGCCTTTCCGGACATCCGCATCGCCGAATACACCGGCCTCGATACCGTGAGTCCTCTGGATGTTTCCGTCGGCGCGCAGGGCACTACGACATCGACGAGCAATAGCGGATTGGTGACGACGACCAGCGCCAATGATCTCTTGCTGGGCGCGAACCTAGTGCAATCGACCACAATGGGAGCTGGAACTGGCTATACCAGCCGGGTCATCACGGGCGACGGTGACATTCTGGAAGATCGCATCGTGACCGTGACCGGCAGCTACAACGCGACTGCGGCCCTAGATAAAGTCCAGCCGTGGATCATGCAGATGGTAGCCTTCCGATCGGCTGGAAGCGGCACTCCGCCGCCCTCCATCACCAGCCTCAATCCAATTTCTGGTCCGGTGGGCACCTCCGTCACAATTGCGGGCGCAAATTTCGGCGCTTCTCCGGGAACCAGCACGGTCACATTTAACGTCACAGCGGCGACGCCGACAGCATGGAGCGCCACGAGCATCACGGCTCCGGTTCCCACGGGCGCTACGACAGGCAACGTTGTGATCACGGTCAGCGCCCAACCAAGCAACGGCGTGACTTTCACGGTTGGAAGCGTCTCCCCCATCGTTTTCGTGCAAACCAACTCCTCCAGCCCCCAGGCAACACAAACGCCGGTGGCGGTCACTTATACCGGCGCCCAGACAGCGGGAAATCTGAACGTCGTGATCGTCAGTTGGAATGACTCGACGGCGACCATCAGTTCCGTCACGGACTCCATTGGCAATACGTATGCTGTGGCGGCGGCTCCCGTAGTGCAAACGGGCACGGCTTCACAGGCCATCTACTATGCGAAGAATATCGCAGCGGCTGCGGCCGGGGCGAACACTGTCACGGTGAACTTCAACGTCGCCGCGCGCCATCCTGACATTCGAATTGCCGAATATAGCGGCGTCGACCCGCTGAATCCGCTGGATGCTTCGGTGGGCGCGCAGGGAAACACGGCGACGAGCGACAGCGGCCCGGTCGCAACGACAAACGCAAACGACCTTCTGATCGGCGCGAACGTCGTGCAATCGACCTCAACAGGTCCGGGAACCGGCTACACCAGCCGCGGAATTACTGTTGACGGCGACATTCTCGAAGACCAGGTTGTCTCCGCCACCGGCAGCTACAGCGCCACCGCTACCTTGGACAAAGTGCAGCTGTGGATCATGCAAATGGCTGCCTTCCGCGCCGCCGTCAGCGGAGGCACTCCGGTGCCGAACATCGCCAGCTTGAGTCCAACGACGGGACCGGCAGGCACGTCAGTCACAATTACGGGTTCCAATTTTGGCGCGTCGCAAGGGACGAGCACAGTGAAGTTCAACGGGACGACCGCAACTCCCACGAGTTGGACCGCTACCAGCATTGTGGTTCCGGTCCCCGCAGGGGCGACATCCGGCAGTGTTGTCGTGACCGTCGGAGGCGTGGCCAGCAATGCTGTGACTTTCGCCGTCATTCCCACACCTGGTATTTCAAGTCTTAACCCGCCCTCGGGTCCGGTGGGCGTGTCTGTCACAATCAGCGGCACAAACTTCGGCGCCAGCCAGGGAGCGAGCACCATTGCCTTTAACGGGACATCGGCGACTCCCACCAGTTGGACGTCGACCACCATCGTTGTTCCCGTACCGACGGGCGCAACGACCGGCAATGTGGTCGTCACCGTCAACGGAGTCTCCAGCAATGGGATCAATTTCACCGTTCTCCCGACTCCGAACATCACCAGCCTGAATCCGACCTCTGGTCCAATTGCGACTTCCGTAGTCATCGCGGGCACGAATTTCGGCGCCTCTCAGGGCACTAGCACGATTACGTTCAACGGCATCGCTGCAGCACCCACGAGTTGGAGCGCGACGAGCATCAGCGCGCCCGTGCCGAACGGAGCCACCACCGGCAATGCCGTCGTCACCGTCAACGGCGTGGCCAGTAACGGCGTGGCCTTCACGGTAACGTCGACGACTCCGAGCATCACCAGCCTGAACCCCGTTTCCGGTCCGGTCGGAACACCAGTCACGATCACAGGCGTGAACTTCGGCGTGAGTCAGGGCACCAGCACCCTCACGTTTAATGGAACTGCTGCGACACCAACGAACTGGAGCGCAACGAGTATCAGCGTGCCCGTGCCGACAGGAGCGACAACCGGCAATGTGATCGTCACCGTTAATACTCAGGCCAGCAACGGCATCAGCTTCACGGTAACTCCACCTCCTCCCAGCATTACCAGCCTCAATCCCGCGTCCGGAGTTGTAGGCACTTCGGTGATCATCGCAGGCGCGAACTTCGGCGCCAGCCAAGGCACCAGCACGGTCACATTTAACGGAACGGCGGGAACACCCACGGCGTGGAGCGCCACCAGTATCGCTGTCCCTGTGCCCACCGGCGCCACTACCGGCAATGTTCTCGTCACCGTTGGCGGTCAAGCCAGCAACGGCATCAGCTTCACCGTTACTCTTCCTCCATCAAGCATCACAAGCATTACTCCCACATCGGGTGCGGTCGGCACTTCCGTCACGGTTGCCGGCATAAACTTCGGCACGACGCAGGGAACCAGCACTGTCACATTTAATGGAACGGCGGGAACTCCGACAGCGTGGAGCGGCACTAGCATCGCCGTTCCAGTGCCAGCGGGCGCCACCACAGGAAACGTCGTCGTTACTGTTGGTGGTGTTGCGAGCAACGGCTCAAGCTTTACGGTTATAGTTCCGCCGAGCATTACCAGTCTGAATCCCACATCAGGAGCCGTCGGTTCCTCGGTGACCATCACCGGCGCAAATTTCGGCGCCACGCAGGGAACGAGTACGGTCACGTTCAACGGCACGGCTGCCACTCCCACAGGCTGGAATGCAACAACCATCGTGGCGCCCGTTCCTGCGGGTGCGACCACGGGCAATGTGGTTGTGACGGTTGCAGGTCAGGCAGGTAATGGTTCGAATTTCACCGTGACCACCTCGACAGCAGGTATCGCGCTTGTCCAGCACCGAAGCAAGGATGCCGGCATCACCGCTTCCTCGACCTTGGCGTTTAATTCGAACAATACCGCCGGAAACTGGATCGCTGTCGTCATTCGCGCGGGCAAGGCGGGGCAAGTCTTGACGGTCTCGGACACGCGTGGAAATGCCTACCGCACCGCGATCCAATATAACGTCACCACGGACACTCCCAATGGCGACACGCTCGGCGTCTTCTACGCCGAAAATATTGCCGGTGGCGCAAATACGGTAACGGTAGCGGAGAGCATCAATGGCAATACCCTACGGTTCGCCATCCTGGAGTACTCGGGTGTCGCGCTCGCCAATTCGCTCGATGTGGTTTCCACCGCACAGGGAACCAGCGCAACAGCAAATAGCAGCAACGCGCTCACGACTGCCAATGGCGACCTGCTACTCGGCGCGATTCTGACGGGCAATCCCGCGACCTTCACCGCGGCAGCCGGCTATACGATCGAAGAGGGAGTTCCCGCATCTCCGAACACCAAGCTGGCCGCAGAAGACCAGATTCAGGCGGCTGCCGGATCCGTTTCTGCGGGCGTCACGTTTGGCTCATCGGACAGCTGGGGCGTCGGCTTGGCGGCGTTCAAGGCCGCCAGCGGAGGCGGAACGACTGCGCCAACGATTTCAAGCTTGAATCCAACTTCTGGTGCCGTCGGTGCGTCCGTGACCATCGCGGGCACAAACTTTGGTGCCAGCCAAGGCACCAGCACCGTCACGTTTAACGGGACTCCGGCAACGCCCACAAGCTGGAGCGCGACAAGCATCGCGGTTCCAGTGCCATCCGGCGCGACAACCGGCAACGTCGTTGTCACCGTCGGCGGCACGGCGAGCAATGGAGTTACGTTCACCGTCACTGTGCCTCCGCCAAACATCACGAGTCTCAATCCCACGTCAGGACTAGTGGGTGCCTCCGTCACGATCAGCGGCACAAACTTTGGTGCTTCTCCAGGCGCCAGCACGGTGAAGTTCAATGGGACTACGGCTTCACCCACCAGTTGGAGCGCAACGAGCATCGCTGTGCCCGTTCCGACAGGCGCAACGACCGGCAATGTGGTAGTGACCGTGGGCGGGGCGTCGAGCAACGGAGTGAGTTTTGCGGTCCTCGTTCCACCGAGCGTCACCAGTTTGACCCCAAATTCGGGAACGGTCGGGACATCGGTGACGATCGCGGGGGCGAACTTCGGAACGTCGCAGGGAACCAGCACAGTTGCATTCAATGGGACTGCCGCAACACCGACGAGTTGGACCGCGACGAGCATCGCGGTGCCCGTGCCTGCGGGAGCGACGACCGGCAATGTTGTCGTCACTGTCGGCGGTCTGGCGAGCAATGCCGTGAACTTCACGGTCGTTGTTCCGCCAAGCATCACCACCTTGACTCCTAATTCCGGAACGGTCGGGACGTCTGTGACAATCGCCGGGGCAAACTTCGGCGCAACTCAAGGCACCAGCACGGTCACTTTCAACGGCATCGCCACAACTCCCACAAGCTGGAGCGCCACAAGCATCGCCGCGCCCGTTCCGAATGGCGCGGCCACTGGCAACGTCATCGTGACCGTCAACGGCGTGGCCAGTAACGGCGTGGCGTTTACGGTCACTACGCCGGGTCCGAGCCTCACCTCGCTCGGCTTGACTCAGGGTCCAGTGGGCGCGACCGTGACGATCACCGGTACGAACTTCGGTGCGTCTCAGGGCTCCAGCACCGTCACATTTAACGGCACTACAGGAACGCCTTCCAACTGGACCGCCACGAGCATCGACGTGCCTGTTCCTATTGGCGCAACAACCGGAAATGTTGTCGTTACCGTTGGCGGCGTGGCCAGCAACGGCCTGCCTTTCACGGTCACCCCGCCCCCGAGCATCTCGAGCATTAGTCCGGTATCAGGGCCAATCGGGGCTGTCGTCACCATCAACGGCACGAACTTTGGACCCACGGTTGGTACCAGAGTGAGCGGCGTCACGTTCAACGGCGTAGCCGCAAGAACGAACAGCTGGAGTGACACGCAGATCCTCGTTCCCGTACCCGCAGGCGCAACAACCGGTAACGTCCTCGTATCCGTGGGCGGAGTCGTTAGCAATGCCGTTCTCTTCACGGTCACGCCCGCCCCAGCGATCACCAGTGTGAACCCGACAGGTGGGCCCGTCGGTACATCGGTCACCATCACCGGTACAAGCTTCGGCCCGAGTCAGGGCACGAGCACCGTCACGTTCAACGGGACAGCGGCGACTCCCACGAGCTGGAGCGCGACAAGCATCGTGGCGCCGGTTCCAACGGGCGCAACAACCGGCAACGTCGTCGTTTCCGTCGGCGGCATAGCCAGCAACGGCGTGGCCTTCACCGTCACCGCCGGATCGGGCAGCATCAAGCTGGTTCAGCACGCCAGCAAGGACGCTGGCGTCAGCAATTCCTCTACTCTGGCATTTGCTTCGAATAATACGGCGGGGAACTTTATTGCCGTGCTCATCCGCGCGGGCAAATCAGGCCAGGTGCTCAACGTTTCGGATTCTCATGCGAATACATACAAGCAGGCGGTCCTTCTCAATATGACCCTGGACGGTGAAACGGACGCCATCTACTACGCCGAGAACATCGCCGGGGGTGCGAATACTGTCACCGTTTCCGATAACATCTCGGCCGGAACGCTGCGCTTCTCCGTCATGGAGTACTCCGGCGTGGCACTGACCAGCTCTCTCGACAACGCCGCCGCGGCGGAGGGTACAGGCACAGCGCCGAGTACTGCAAATGCTCCCACATCGTGGGGTGGCGATTTGCTGCTTGGCGCAATCACCACCGCAAACGCAGCCACCTACACAGCGGGAACCGGTTACAAGATCGAAGACTTCGTTCCCGCGGAACCGAGCACCAAGCTGATCGGCGAAGATCAGATACAGGCCGTTGCCGGAAACGCTTCAGCTAGCGCGACGATCGGCGCCTCCGACAGTTGGGGTGCGGCTTTCGCTGCGTTCAAGTCTGCCGGCGGCATTCCGCCTCAGCCCATTAGCGTGGTCATTTCGCCTTCCAGCGCGAGCGTCCCTGCGATCTTTGGAACGCAGGGCTTCACTGCGCAGTTGACCAACGATGTTCAAAACAAGGGCGTGACCTGGTCGCTGTCCGGCGCAGGTTGCAGCGGCAGCACGTGCGGCACGCTCACAAACGTAATGTCGACCTCGGTGACCTACAACGGGCCGTCGGCCATCCCGTCTTCTGCCATCGTTACGCTTACGGCTAATTCTGTTACGGACAACACCAAATTCAGCACCGCGACAATCACCGTTATTCAGGGCCCGCTCGCCGTTTTCGTCAACCCCAAGCGCGGCTCAATCACCACTTCTCAGACGCAGCAATTCACGCCTACCGTCTACAACGATCCGAACAACGCAGGTGTGACCTGGCAAGTGGATGGCAGCACGGGCGGCAACAGCACAACCGGCACCATCAGCACCACCGGACTTTTCATGCCGGGAACACAGCCAGGAGTGCATACCATCACGGCGGTGAGCGTCACGAACGCTTCGGTGACTGCTTCCGTGAACTTTGCCGTCAGCGACATTGCGGGTGTTTTCATGCACCACAACGACTCTGCTCGCACCGGTCAAAACCTGAAGGAGTACGCGTTGACGACCGCCAGCGTCAATTCGTCGACCTTCACGCAGCTCTTCTCTTGCCCGGTGGACGGTCAGCTCTATGCCCAACCGCTTTACATGGCCAATCTGCTGATTGGCTCCACCCTGCACAACGTAGTCTTCCTTGCCACGGAGCATGACAGCGTTTATGCCTTCGACGCCGATTCTCCGTCCTGCGTGCAGCTCTGGAAGACCAGCTTTCTCGGTACCGGCGTCACGACGATGCCTTGGACCGACACTGCCAATCCGAATTTCGTGGGAGCCCTGGCGACCAACGACGTCTTCCCGGAGATCGGCATTACCGGCACGCCGGTGATCGATCCGGCGACGAGCACGCTCTACGTCGAAGCCAAGACCAAGGAAACCGTGGGCTCGGGCTGCTCCTCGACTTCTCCGTGCTACGTCCATCGCTTGCACGCGCTGAATGTCAGCACTGGCGCGGAGAAACTCGGCGGGCCAGTGGTGATCTCGGCGGCAAACTTCGACCCGCAACGCCACTTCAATCGTCCCGCGCTTTTGCTGGCCAACAGCACGGTCTACGTGTCGTTCGGATCGCACGGCGATATTCAGAACTGGCAGGGCTGGGTGTTTGGCTATGACGCGGCTACGCTGGCGCAGAAGTTTGTGTTCTCAACTTCGGATCCCAGGAGTGGGAGCAACGGCGCCTCCGTTTGGGATGCCGGCGCAGGTCCCGCGGCCGATGCCAGCGGCAATATCTATGTAACCACAGGCAATGGTGCTTATGACGGGACGAAGAATTTCTCCGAGTCCGTCTTGAAGCTCAGCCCCACGGGAACGTTGCTCGATTGGTTCGTTCCGTTCAATCGCAGCGTCTTCGATGCCAATGACATTGACATGGGCTCCGCCGGCATGATGGTTCTGCCCGATGCCGTCGGTTCCACAGCGCATCAGCATCTGGTCCTCGCGACGGGCAAAGTCGCAATCCTTTACCTCCTGGATCAGACCAACTTGGGCAAGTTCAATTCCGTGAGCAACCAGGACGTGCAGGAAGTGATTCCTGTTCCGCCGCCCAATACCACGCAACTGGACGGCGGCATCTACGGCTTGCCGGCCTATTGGAACGGAAACATCTATGTCACGGGACAGAACTTCCCATTGAGCCAGTTCGGAATTGCGAATGGTGCCATGGCGACACCGCAATCTGCCGTCTCGACCAACAGATTCCCGCCTCGCGGCGCGACACCCGCAGTCTCCGCCAGTGGGACTACGAATGGCATCGTTTGGATCCTGGATCTGAACGCCTGGCCGTCGAACGGCCCAGCAATTCTGGACGCTTACGATGCAACCAACGTCGCTAACTTGCTCTTCAGCAGTCCGGCAGGCGGGACTGGCGCGGCCGGAGCTGCCGTCAAATTCACCGTACCGACGGTCGCGAACGGAAAAGTCTACGTCGGTGGACAGGCCTCCTTCAGCGTATATGGTCTGCTGCCGAACTAGGAGTGGATAGGAAGCGCAATCTTTCACGTTTGCGCTTCCTAAACAGAGCGGAAGTAGGGGCTGCGGATGTGATTCGACCGGCCTCTGTTGTTACTGTCCCGCGATGAGTGTCCGAAGAGTTTTCTATCGAACTGCAAGAACATAGCTGGCCGAAAGGATTGTCAATGACCTCTGCGAGCAGACGTTTCTCCATGACCGTTGCCCTTTTTCTATGCTCGCTATCCTCGATTCTATCGGCCCCTCCGGCCGCGGGGCAGGCAAACCTCCAGGGTCAATGGCAGACCCTGGTAACTCTCGCGCCGATCAATCCAGTGCACCTGGCGCTGATGCACAACGGCAAAATCCTCTTCGCTACAGGGTCTGGAAACGACAAGACGGTGACCTTTTTCCAAGGCGGTGTGTGGGATCCTGCGACGGATACCATGACCACCCAGCCCTTGACTTGGGACATGTTCTGCAACGGCATGGTGGTCTTGTCTGACGGTCGCCCGTTCGTCATGGGCGGCACGATCAATTACCAGCCGTTCCAGGGCTCGAACCGAACGTCTGCCTTTGATCCTGCCACGGGCAATTTTGTCGACCTTCAGTCTATGGCGCACGGCCGGTGGTATCCCACAAGCACCGTCCTTGGGGATGGCCGGGTCATGGTCTTCTCTGGACTGACAGAAACCGGCGGCACCAATACTGCTGTCGAGATCTACAAAGTTGGCTCAGGATGGAGCTCTCAATTTCTCGCGCCGTTCACACCTGCTCTTTATCCCCGGATGCACTTGCTCCCGAATGGCAAAGTGTTTATGTCCGGCCCGACCGCTCAGGCGTGGACTTTTGATCCCTCCAATCAAAGTTGGACTGCGGGCCCCACCACGAACTACGGCAACACCCGAACCTACGGATCTTCCGTTCTTCTTCCATTGACGCCCGCGAACGGGTACACCCCCAAAATCCTGATCTTGGGAGGGGCAAGCCCTTCCACCGCAACAACCGAGCTGATCGATTTATCCGCCGCCAGCCCAAAGTGGGTGAACGGCCCCAGCATGGTCCAACCTCGCATCGAGATGAACGCCACGATCTTGCCGAATGGCAAGATTCTGACCTCGGGTGGATCGCAGATTGATGAGGATGGCACGACGGCCAGTCTCAAGGCCGAATTGTACGACCCAACTGTCGGCACCACCGGTGCTTTCACTTCGGCCGGCTCAAACACCTACCCGCGCCTCTATCATTCCAACACCATCTTGTTGCCCGATGCGACCGTCTTCATGGCCGGCAGCAATCCACATCAGGGAACCTACGATCCGCACATGGAAATTTACTCGCCTCCTTATCTGTTCAATTCCAACGGAACTCTGGCGACGCGGCCGACAATTACGAGCGTGACTCCAGGCGTGATCGGCTACAACAGTGCCTTCCAAGTGCAAACTCCGGATGCTGCAAGTATCACGTCAGCCGTATTGATCCGCGCCGGAGCCGTTACTCATTCCTTCGATATGGATCAACGGCTCGTCGGGTTGGTATTCACGGCGGGAAGTGGCGTGCTCAATCTCACATCGCCTCCGAATTCCAATATTGCTCCGCCAGGTTATTACCTGCTCTTTATTTTGAACTCTTCGGGTGTACCTTCCGTCGCTCAGTTTGTTCAACTGTCCTCAACTCCCACAGATTTGCCGCCAACGGGTACGATTACCAGCCCAACTGGCAACGTGGCTGTTGGTCCGGGACAATCGGTCTCGTTCGCTGGGTCAGGAAGCGATCCAGACGGCACAGTTGCCTCGTATAACTGGGTGTTCCCAGGCGGTAATCCAAGCTCCAAATCTGGCGCTGCTCCTGGCTCTGTCACATACTCCACGCCGGGCACCTACACCGCTTCACTCACGGTGACGGACAACCTCGGGCTCACGGACCCAAGCCCCGCTACGCGCATTGTTACCGTCACGTCCGATTTTTCTTTGACTTTGTCGCCGTCTACCCAAAGTGTGGTTGCCGGGAACAGCACGACCTACACCATTACCGTCGTTCCGGCGCCGGGATTTACGGGCTCTGTTGGTTTCTCCGCGACAGGTTTGCCCTCCGGTGCAAGCGCTTCCTTCAGCCCCGCAACGGTCACTACCTCGGGCTCCACAACGATGACCGTAACCACATCCGCTGGTACGCCAATAGGCAACTCTAGTTTGACGGTTACGGGATCCAGCGGTGCGTTGAGTCACTCGGTAACGCCTGTGCTTTCCGTCATCGTTTCGGCGGACACGACTCCGCCATCGGCGCCCACCAATTTGACTGCGACTGCCACTTCGAGTTCGCAAATCAATCTCTCCTGGACGGCGGCCACTGATAACGTCGGCGTAACCGGATATAAGGTGGAACGCTGCCAAGGTTCGGGCTGTTCCACTTTTGCACAGATTACGACCCTGAATGCTGTGACCGCTTACAGTGACACCGGTTTGCTTGCTTCGACGCCCTACAGCTACAGGATTCTTGCAACGGACGCCGCTGGCAATCCTAGTCTCTACTCCAATGTGGCGAGCGCTACGACCCTTGCCCCGCCTCCTCCGCCAGTACAGCTCGTCCAGCAGGTTGCCATGAGCGCAGGCACTGGAGTGAATACAGCTTCTCAATCGTTTGTTGGTCCAAGTTTGGCCGGAGACCTCATCGTCGTCTGCCTTAAGTGGGGCGATCAAACCATCTCCGTTGCTTCCGTCACTGACAATCGCGGCAATACCTATACCAGTGCCGTTGGACCCACGAATTGGAGCGGAACCGCCAAGCGGGCTCAGATTTTCTACGCCAGGAACATCATTGGAACCGGCGCGCCGATTATCATCACTGCAACATTGACCGGCATTGCTACCAGCTCCTTCTATATCTACCAGCTCGAGTATTCCAACGCGGACATCAACGCTCCTTTGGACGCGACCGCTGCCGCCATCGGTACGGCCACGACGGTCAGTAGCAGCGCCGCCACGACGCATTCCCCGAACGAGTTGCTATTGGGCTTTTCCATTGCGGACTCCGTCGGAATCAATCCCGGTACGGGCTTCACTGCCGAGTCCACTTTCCGTGGCAACCTCGTTGAAGATATGGCTGTCAATGTCGCAGGATCGTATGCGGCCACCGGCACGGCCACGGGCGTCTCCAATTGGTTCATGCAGATGGCCACTTTCAAAACTGCGAGCGCCGATACGACTCCCCCCACGGCGCCGTCGAGCTTGACGGCCTTGGCCACAGGACCGACCCAGGTCAATCTGTCTTGGACGGGATCAACGGACAATATTGGTGTCACCGGATACTCTGTCCAGCGCTGCGCAGGATCCGGTTGCGCGAATTTTGCGACCGTCACCAGTGTAGGGGGCGGTACGACGGCGTACAACGACACAAGCGTGTCACCGTCCACCACGTACACTTATCAGATCGTGGCTTCAGACGCGGCCGGTAATCCCAGTTCGCCTTCCAATCCTGCGAGCGCCACAACTCCGGCTGATACACAAGCGCCAACCGCGCCCGCGAATCTTGCCGCTGCAGTCGTCGGCAATACGCAAATTAATTTGTCTTGGACCGCCTCGATGGACAATGTCGGCGTCACGAACTACTTGATTCAGCGCTGCGCAGGCCCGGCTTGCTCAAGCTTCGCTCAGGTCGGTAGCACGGGAAGCGTGGCAACTACCTACAACGACACGACTGTTTCGGCTTCCACTAGCTACACCTATCAGGTAATCGCCACGGATGCCGCCAACAACCCCAGCTTGCCCTCGAACACCGCCACCGCCATCACCACAGGTCCGCCGGCCGCTCCCTCCGGCCTGCTCGCCACGGCTGCCGGCGCTACGCAGATCAATCTTTCGTGGACCAACAACGCCATCAATCAGACAGGCTTCAAGGTGGAACGTTCGCCGGACAACGTCACGTTTACGCAGATCGGCACATCTGGCGCGAGCGCCACAACATACTCGGATCCAAATCTGGTGCCGAAGACCCTCTACTACTACCGCGTCCGCGCCACCAACGCCTCCGGAGACTCCGGCTACACCAATGTTTCCAGCGCAACCACTGCGGCGGACACAACTGCGCCCACGGCCCCGTCCAATCTGACGGCGACTGCCGCGAGCAGCACGCAGATTAATCTTTCCTGGAACGCCTCAACGGACAATGTCGGAGTGACTGGCTATCAAATCCTGCGCTGCCAGGGCGTAAGCTGCACGAACTTTGCGCAAATCGCGGCGCCCGCGGGAACCGGCACGACTTATATCGACACGGGCCTCTCGCCTTCGACCAGCTACAGCTACGAAATCATCGCCACTGACGCCGCCGGGAATCCTAGCTCTCCATCCAATATCGGCAGCACCGCTACTCTCTCTGGTCCGCCGGCCGCGCCTTCCGGTTTGCTTGCTTCGGCCGCCAGCGCCACGCAGATTAATCTGTCCTGGACCAACAATGCTACCAACCAAACCGGCTTCAAAGTCGAACGCTCGCCCGATGGCGTTACTTTTACGCAGATCGGGACGACCGGCGCCACGATAACAACCTATTCCGACAGTCCTCTCGCTCTCGTAACCCTTTACTATTATCGTGTGCGGGCTACGAACGGCGCAGGCGACTCCGCCTATTCGAATATCGCTAGCACGACCACGCTCGCGGATACAACACCGCCGACGGCTCCAACCAACTTGACGGCAACTGCCACGAGCAGCACGCAGATCAATCTTTCCTGGACCGCCTC
>WNFD01022286.1_pt1 | contig 15194 bp, 15 predicted proteins | sample 5400491 | NCBI WGS metagenome assembly WNFD01 (sample SAMN13153343, study PRJNA577476) | soil metagenome | isolation source: 120 cm saprolite under Douglas fir tree site 2 hole 2 replicate 2 | place: USA:California | collected 2015-04-18
TCGGCTGCGCCGCCACCATTTTTTGCGAAGGGGTGGTCAGGTCCGACATCGGAACCGTCGGTCGGCAGGGCGACAAGGAGAGCGAATGCCGCAGCAGCTGTCAGGAGCATGCGGGTGATGGTCATCGGCGAGCCTCTTGGGATGGGTTCCGATTCGCGAAGGCGCCAATAAGATCTTGCGCCGTTTGATCTAACCCCATTTGGAACCGCAACCTCTACGATAACGAATCTGGCCGAAGAATTGTTTCAGGATCGCCCATGATCGTTAGGTAGCCGTCCTGCACCCGAAGGACTGGGCATCCTGGATCGATCTGACGGTGTTTTGCGCGCTAGCGCAATCGGGTTGTCCGGGAGCCGGTAAATCTCCGCTCGACGAGCCGGATGGGCTACCGCGTTTGACCAGTGGCGCAAACATGCCCGGCTGAACGTAATTGTCATGCACAGCGCGATAATCACGCGGTCCCCTCGCGCTTTGCTCTACTCAGCCCCGCCCTGACCGGCGGGGCTTTTTTCCGTCCCAGGGCTGAACACCCCTGGACTCTCGCGGCGCCAGCAAATAGCGCGCTCGCATCTTTTCATTCGCCCATCAGTCGAATCACAATCGCCCGCTCGTTTTTATCCACTGGTTTCTTGCACCGATCAACATTTTGGGCTTGTCAACGAACGAGCCGCTAAACCTTGTGTAGAGGCGGCTCGCCTTGCTGTGCGGTGTTCGCGGCCGACGGCGAGCCGGCTGGTGGGTATTCCACCTCGGCCGCGGGACACGACCAGAGGGAGAAATCAATGATTTCCGCTGGACTCGCTACCAAGCAACAGCACGAACGCGCTGGCGAGTTGCGGGCTCGAGCCGCGAAGCTCAGAAGGTGGGCAGCCCGACTGCGCGAGCAAGCCCTGGGGACGGCAACGCCGGAAGGGCGCTCAGCTCTACACTCGGTCGCTCAACAGTACGATGAGATGGCGGCGCAATATGATGACATGGCAAACACCCCGGGAATTGCGGGGGGAATTGCGGGGACATAATGCTGGCGATCGGTCCGATGCGCTTCTGCTCATAAGCCACAATCTGACCTTGTTCCTGAAATGTTCTCGTCATAGAATTGCCTTTCAATCGGCGCATCGTCAAGACGGAGCATCGTCAAGACGGAGCATCGTCAAGACGGGGCATCGTCAAGACGGGGCATTCGAGAGGAGGTGCGGCATGATGATCGTCCATCCCGGCGATTTGCGGGTCTTTCGCTTCGGCAATCGGGCGGAGGTTTTCGTGCCGGCGAGCGACGCGCAGATCGCCCGCTTCTATCGGGTGCGCGATCGCGATCTGCCGCGACGCTTCGTGCCGATGATCGAGGTGCTGGACGAAGCGTTCCCGCGCATTGCCGCTTCCTATCGGCGGAGCGGGATCGGCGAGCCGGACGCGCACATCGGCGCCGATCTCGACGAATACGAGAACGAGCCCGACGCCGTCGTGCGACAGATCTGCAAGCTGACCGGCGTATACGATCTTCTTCTGACCTTCCGCGGGCAGGCCGAGCTGGAATGCTTCCTGCAAGCCTACGAGGCGCTGGCGCCGGCTCCCGAGCACGCATAGCGACGGAATTGCGCGGACATTAGCGTGATCGTTTGGAGTCGAATCTTCGTTTCGTCGTTCCCGCGAAAGCGGGAACCCAGTGGCAAGCGACGTGCGGTAGCCCCTGGGCCCCCGCTTTCGCGGGGGCGACGAGATAGAGAGTTCAATCTGAAACAATCACGCTCTAGGACTCAATCGGTGAGATGCGTTGAACGACGAGCGGGCAGGCGATTCGTCGCCGCCGCGTCCCCTCAGAGTCCGAGCTTCTTGCGGATCGCAGCGGTGATCGACTGCCGGGTCGAGAGGAAGTCCCTCCACGGATCGGCGCGCTGACCGGTCAGGTGCTTGGTGAGGTTGCGGATGGTGAAGGCGTCGGAGCGCGTGCCGCTCTCGAGCTCCGACCACGCGATCGGCGCCGAGACGGTGGCGCCGGCGCGCGCCCGCGTCGAATAGGCGCCGACGGCGGTCGCGCCGCGGCCGTTGCGCAGATAATCGATGAAGATCTTGCCGGAACGGGCGCGCTTGGCGAGGGTGGCGGTGTAAAGCGCGGGCGCCATTGCCACGAGACGCTCCGTCACTGTTTTGGTGAATTGCTTCGCCTCGTCCCATGGCAGATTCGGCGTCACCGGCACGACGACGTGCATGCCCTTGCCGCCGGTCGTCTTGAGAAAGCTGCGCAGGCCGAGCTCGTCGAGCAGCTTCTTCACCGCGAGCGCGCCGTCGACGACCTGCCGCCAGGGCAAGCCGATATCGGGGTCGAGATCGAAGGTCAGCCGGTCCGGCTCTTCGACGCGCGCGACGGTCGAGCCCCAGGGATGGATCTCGAGCACGCCGATCTGCACGAGACCGATGAGGCCGGCGAGGTCCTTGATGTAGAGGGCCGTCGTGGTGCCGGTCTTTTCGGCGATCTCGATGCGGTGGATCGATGGCGGCATGCCGACGCTCTCGTGCTTCTGGAAGAAGCACTCGCCGGTATGGCCTTCCGGACAGCGCAGCAGGCTGAGCGGCCGGTTGGCGAGATGGGGCAGGGCGCGATCGGCGACGCTTTCGTAATAGCGCGCGAGATCGAGCTTGGTGATGCCGGATTCCGGATAGAGCACTTTGTCCGCCTTGCTTAAGGTGATGCCGGCAATCGTCGCCGAGCCGTTGCCGGCGGCGCCGCTCCCGGTGCGATTCTGGGCGCGATTCTGGACGCGATGCGATGCGCTCGGCGTTGCCGCCGCCCTGTCGGCGATCCGGGGACCGGGGCTCGGGGGGCCGGCGATCGGGGGGCGGGCGTTCGGGGGGCTTTGCGGCGTCTCGCGCACGACCTCGCGCGCCGCCTTGTCGGCCCTGAGCCCGATGAAGGTCGGGTGGCGCAGGACCCCGTCATCGGTCCATTCCGTGAAGCCGATCTCGGCGACCAGCTTCGGCTCGACCCAGTGGACGTCGCGCACGTCGGCCCCTTTCGGCAGGGCTAGGACCGGCTTCGTCTTGCGCGCCAGCCTGTCGAGCGTCTGGCGCAGCTCGCCGAGCAGCGCATGATCGAAGCCGGTGCCGACCCGGCCGGCATAGCGCAATTTGCCGCCATCGTCGTAATAGCCGAGGAGCAGCGCGCCGAAGCCCTTGCGCGTGCCGCCGGGATCGCTGAAGCCGATGATGACGAACTCCTCGCGATTGCCGCATTTGACCTTGAGCCAGCTCCGGCTGCGGCCCGGCACATAGGGCGCGTCGCGCTGCTTGGAGACGATGCCTTCGAGGGAGTGGGCGCAGGCGTGCTGGAAGAATTCCGGACCGCGCGAATCCTGGTGATCGCTATAGCGCAGGATGCCGCCCGGGATGTTGCCCGGCTGGCCGGCGATGAGGCGCTGCAGCGCCGTCTTGCGGTCGACGAGCCGCACCCGGAAGAGGTCGCGGTCGCCGAGATAGAGGAGGTCGAAGCCGTAATAGACGAGCGCGCCGGTCGCGCCGTCCGACAGCGCCTGCTGCAGGGCGGCAAAGCTCGACTGGCCGTTGGCGGCGAGCGCGACGACCTCGCCGTCGAGCACCGCGTTGTCGACCGGCAGCGCGACCACGGCGGCGGCGATCGCGGGGAATTTTCCCGTCCAGTCGAGACCGTTGCGGGTGAGCAAGGTCACCTTGCCGCGCGCCAGCCGCGCCAGGATGCGATAGCCGTCGAACTTGATCTCGTGCAGCCAGTCGTCGCCGCGCGGCGCGCTATCGACCAGCGTCGCCAGCTGCGGCTTGGGCGCGCGCGGCAGCGGCGCCTTGCGCGCCCCCGCTAGCCCTTCCAGCAGCGCTGCCAAGTCGGGCGCGCCCTCCGGCTTGGTTGCGGGCCGCTCGCCGCTGCGCGAATCCCATACCCGGTCGGCATGCGCCGCGATCGTCGCCATGTCGCGGCCGCTGGCGACGCTGAGCGGATTCTCGTCGACCACCGCGGTGCCGCTGCCGGGCTGGGCGAACTCATCCTTCTCCTTGATCAGCAGCCAGTTCTCGCGCTTCTCGCGTGCCGCCCGACCCCCCATGCGGACGAGCGCCCATTTGCCGTGCAGCTTCTCGCCGTTGAGGGTGAATTTGAGCGAGCCCTGGCGATAGGCGGCTTCGGGGTCCTCGTCGTCCGGCTGCCAGGTGCCGTGATCCCAGAGCAGCACCGTGCCGCCGCCATATTGACCCTTGGGGATGACGCCCTCGAAATCGCCATAGTCGAGCGGATGGTCCTCGACATGGACGGCAAGGCGCTTCTCGCTGGGATCGAGGCTCGGGCCCTTGGGAATTGCCCAGCTCTTGAGGACGCCGTCGAGTTCGAGGCGGAAATCGTAATGCAGCCGCGTCGCCGCATGCTTCTGGATGACGAAGCGCAGCCCGGCGCGCGCGGCCGGCTGCTTCGCCGGCGTTCCCGCCGGCTCCGGCGTCCGACTGAAATCGCGCTTGCGGCGGTATTCCGTCAGCTTGCGGCCGGCTTGGCGGAGGGGCGCCGTCTTGCGTTGCTTGCCCCGCGCCGTCCTGCGTGCTGCCATGTTGCCTCACCATGGGGAGTCGCCGCTGGGGGGGAGCCGTCGCTGGCGGCGTCTCGAACGGCGACTATGCCCGTTTTCGCGCCTTGCCCGTGCTCTTGCGGCCTGCCGGGCGAGCAGGCTCCTTGCTGCCGCTGACGGGGAGCAGGAGATGGCGTTGCCGCGGATCGGCGGCCTTGCTCTTCTTCGCTGCCTTCGCCGCTTTCGGCGCCGCTATCGCCTTGGGCGATTCGGCGAGGCTGCGCTTCAGCGCGTCCATCAGGTCGACGATCTTGGCCGGCGCCTCGGGGGCCGGCAATGAGAGCTTCTGGCCCTTCGCCTTCGCCTCGACGAGGGTGCGCAAGGCGTCCTGGTAACGGTCGTGGAAGGAGGCGGCGCGCAGCGTCGTCAGCAGCAGCCCGCCGCCATGCGGCTCGACGGCGACCGGATGCTCGCGGGTCGAGAGGACGACGCGGCCAAGCCCGATCTTGCCCTTGTCGCGCATGGCGCGGGCGATGACGCGATAGGTCTCGGCCGCGACCTCGCCGTCGGGAGCGACGTAATAGGGCTTGTCGAAATAGAGGCAGTCGATCGCGTCGGCATCGACGAAGGTCTCGAGATCGATCGTCTTCGACGATTCGATCTGGATGGCGTCGAGATCCTCGTCGTCGAGCAGGACATACTTGCCCTTGTCGACCTGGTAGCCCTTGACGATATCGGCGCGGTCGACCTCCTCGCCGGTCTCCTCGTCGACCATCCTCACCCGCAAGCGGTTATGCGTCGCCTTGTTGAGCTGATTGAGCCGGATGCGGCTCGATTCCGACGTCGCCGGAGCAAGCGTCACCGGGCAGGAGACCAGGGAGAGGCGCAGGTACCCGCGCCAGAGCGTAGCCATGTCGAGAGATCCTCAGTCGGTGGCTGATTCGGCAACGTTACCGCATCCGATTTATTCCGTGCGAAAAAAGACCCCGCCGACGAGGGCGGGGCCTAGTTGCAGCACTGGCCATCAGGGAGGGAATGCCAGAGCTGGGAACCGCTGCCGGATCCGCGCCGACGGGACACTGCGCTGTCGCCGTCGCTGCCGATCCGTGGGTGGACGAACGAATTCGCCTTCAACACCGGCTTTCGCCCTCCTGTTCCCGGTCGGACGGAAAGGAGCGGGCAGCTGTTGCAAAGTTGCCGCGGCTTTCGGGTACCAGTGCGACGTGACGCGGTGCGTTGACAGGGTTCCGCTAGCTCTTCATACTCCCGCGCTTTCCGCGTCGCGGCTTTCGCCTCTGGCGATTGCGCGGCGAGCGATGGAGCTAGGATATGGTGCGCGGTGCAGGCCAGCACGGCCGCATGACGAAGGGGTGGCGGGCGCTCTCGCCGGCGCGACGACGACGGTAGAGGCCGTTTCGTCCGCTTTTTCACACCCCTTTTCGCGCAAGCCCCTGATGGGGCAGGAGAATTCTCGTGATCCCTGCTGTATTGCCGACTTATGCTCGGTACGACCTCACCTTTGAACGGGGCGAGGGCGCCTATCTCTTCGCCAGCAACGGGCGGAAATATCTCGATTTCGCCTCCGGCATCGCCGTCACCGTGCTCGGCCATTCCCACCCGCATCTCGTCGCCGCGCTGAGCGAGCAGGTCAAGACGCTCTGGCACACCTCGAACCTCTTCCACATCGCCGGCCAGGAGCGCCTCGCCGACCGCTTGGTCGCCAACACCTTCGCCGACACAGTGTTCTTCGGCAATTCCGGCGCCGAGGCGCTCGAATGCGCCATCAAGATGGTGCGCAAATATCACGACGAGACCGGCAGCCCCGAGAAATACCGCGTCATCGCCTGCAACGGCTCGTTCCACGGCCGCACCCTGGCGACGCTCGCCGCCGCCGGCAACGAGAAATACCTCAAGGGCTACGGGCCCGATGTCGACGGCTTCGACCATGTCGCCTTCGGCAATCTCAACGAGCTGCGCAACGCCATCGGCAAGGAGACCGCCGCCATCCTGGTCGAGCCGGTGCAGGGCGAGGGCGGCATCAAGCCCGCCTCGCTCGACTATCTGCGCGGCCTGCGCGCCGTCGCCGACGAGTACGGGCTGCTCCTGGTGTTCGACGAGGTGCAATGCGGCATGGGCCGCACCGGCAGGCTCTTCGCGCATGAATGGGCGGGAATCAGCCCGGACATCATGGGGGTCGCCAAGGGGCTCGGCGGCGGCTTCCCGGTCGGCGCGTGCCTCGCCACCGAGCGCGCCGCCGCGGCGATGACGGCCGGCTCGCACGGCTCGACCTTCGGCGGCAACCCGCTGGCGATGGCGGCCGGCAACGCCGTGCTCGACGTGCTGCTCGCCGACGGCTTCCTGCCCAAGGTCGACGGCGTCGCCCGCCGCCTGTGGCAGCGCCTCGTCGCCCTCGTCGAGACATATCCCAGCGTCTTCGCGGAGGTGCGCGGCGCCGGCATGATCCTCGGCCTGCGCTGCGTCGTGCCGAACAACGACGTCATCGCCCGGCTGCAGGAGCAGGGGCTGCTGACGGTGGGCGCCGGCGAGAACGTCATCCGCCTGCTGCCGCCGCTGATCATCGACGAGAGCCATATCGACGAGGCGGTCGCCATCATCGATCGGGTGGCGCGGAGCTTCGCGACATGAGCCGGCCCGTCAGTCGCCCGGCGAGCCAGGCGCTGCGGCCAGTCCCGACTGCCGGATCGGCAGTCTCGACGGCCGGCGCGGCGCCGCCGCCGCGCCATTTCCTCGATCTCGACCGGCTCGACGCGCCGGAGCTCAGGCGCATCCTCGACATGGGCGTCGCCTTCAAGAAGAGCGGCCGCGGCGGCGCCAGGCCGCTCGCCGGCAAGACGCTGGCGATGATCTTCGAGAAGCCGTCGACGCGCACCCGCGTCTCCTTCGAGGTGGCGATGCGCCAGCTCGGCGGCGAGGTCGTCCTGCTCGACGCCGGGTCGAGCCAGATCAGCCGCGGCGAGACCGTCGCCGATACGGCGCGCGTGCTGTCGCGCTATGTCGACGCCATCATGATGCGCACGACCCAGGTCGCGAAGCTCGAGGAGATGGCGCATTACGCCAGCGTGCCGGTCATCAACGGCCTGACCGACAGCTCGCATCCCTGCCAGCTGATGGCCGACGTCATGACGCTCGAGGAGCATCGCGGCCCGGCGCAGGGCAAGATCGTCGCCTGGAGCGGCGACGGCAACAACGTCGCGGCGAGCTGGGTGCATGCCGCCGTGCGTTTCGATTTCGACCTCCGCATCGCCTGTCCCGACGAGCTGCGCCCGCCGGCGCGGCTGCTCGAATGGGCGCAGGCGGCGGGCGGCCGCGTCAGCGTCACGATCGACCCGCAACAGGCGGCGCGCGACGCCGATTGCCTGGTCACCGATACCTGGGTGTCGATGGGGGTTGAAGCCAGCGTCAACCGCCACAACATGCTGGCGCCCTATCGCGTCGACGAGCGGCTGATGGCGTGCGCCAAGCCCTCCGCCATCTTCATGCATTGCCTGCCGGTCAAGCGCGGCGAGGAAGTCAGCGCCGCGGTCGTCGACGGGCCGCAATCGGTGGTCTGGGACGAGGCGGAAAACCGCCTGCACGCCCAGAAGGGCATCCTCGCCTGGTGCCTCGGCTGATCGCCGTCTCGCCGCGCGGCGCCGTGGCGGCGTGAAACCGATGAGCGTTGCCCCCATGAGCGTTGCCCGATGAGTATTGCCCGATGAGCATGGCGGCGAAGATGGCCGACGATCTCGTGCAGCCGTTCCAGATCGAGGCGACGTCGCTGCGCGGCCGCCTCGTCCGCCTCGGCTCGGTGGTCGATACCATCGTCACCCGCCATGCCTATCCCGACCCGGTGGCGGCGCTGCTCGGCGAGGCGATCACCGTCGCGGTCATCCTCGCCGGCGCGCTCAAATACGAGGGCGTCTTCACGCTGCAGACCAAAGGCGACGGGCCGGTGCGGCTGATGGTCGCCGACGTCACCAGCGCCGGCGCCGTGCGCGGCTATGCGCAATACGACGCGGCGCTGCTCGCCAAGGTGACCAGCCCGTCGGTGCCGCGCCTGCTCGGCGCCGGCCATATCGCCTTCACCGTCGACCAGGGCGAGCATACCGATCGCTATCAGGGCATCGTCGAGCTGCAGGGCGCCACCCTCGCCGAATGCGCCCATCATTATTTCCGCCAGTCGGAGCAGCTCCAGGCCGGCATCAAGACGGCGATCGGCCGCGATCCCGCGAGCGGCGCGTGGCGTGCCGGCGGCATCATGCTGCAGCGCCTGCCGGCGCACGGGCTCGACGCCTTCGCCCGCGAGGCGCAGGAGGATGGCTGGCGCCGCGCCATGGTGCTGATGAGCTCGAGCACCGCCGCCGAGCTGCTGGCGCCGGCGCTGCCGGCCCGCGATCTCCTCTTCCGCCTGTTCCACGAGGACGGCGTGCGGGTGTTCGACGCGCATGGGCTCGCGGCGCGCTGCCGCTGCTCGCGCGAGCGCATCGAGCGCATCCTGCGCCAGCTGCCGCCGGCGGATAATGCCGAGATCGTCCAGGACGCCGAGATCAGCGTCACCTGCGAGTTCTGCAACACGCGCTATTCCTTCGCCCGCGACGAGATCGCCGCCGCCGCGGCGGGGTGAGGCGCTTGACGTCACCTCGGAGGACGCACGAGGGCAAGCGCATATGTCTTTACCCCTCCCCCCTCGAGGGGCAGGGCAATCGCATTTGACGGCGCCGTTCCTTCTCCTCTCCCCCTCGGGGAGAGGAGGGGACCCATCGCACTAGCGATGGGAAGGTGAGGGGGCGCATCCGCAGGCTCCTTGCATCAGGAAATCAGCGAGGAAGCGGCGAGTCCCCCTCACCCTCCCGCGCCCGCGGCGCGGGTCCCTCCCTCTCCCCGTTGGGGCGAGGGGATAGCGAGGCCCCGTCAAATGCAATACGGCAATTACGCCGCGCAAATGGACGGCGAGATGCGCGGCCCCTCAGGAGAACGTTGTGTCATCTTCAACTGGGATCGTCCTCTCACGAAAGACCTTGCCATGCGTCTACGGTCCGCATCGTGCGAATCCAAGGAGCGCCCTGGCTGGATGGTCGCCACGGAAATCTCCCGCACGGTCATACCGAGGTCGGAGAGCAACCTGAAGGACGAGCAAGATGAAGCCCGCCAATAGCAAGCCTGTCCGGGGCTGACGCCACCTCATCCACGTCAAGGTGATCCTCAAGGCGGGAGGGGGGCGATCTGAGCTGACAATGCTTTAGGCGCTTGAAAGCCGGGCTGAGCGCTTGAAGCGCGGCTAGGCTTGAAGCACTGGGCGGCGCATGCCAGTGTGCCGGCAAGATCAAGATAATCCCAGCGATCGAGGCCCGCATGAAATCTTCCCTGGCGCACGCCGTCCTTCTCGGCCTCCTTCTCCTCGCCGGCTGCGAGAGTTCGGCGACGAAGCCGAGCTTTCCCGATATCCGCTTCACCCAGGAGCCGCGGCTGCGCGTCGACGTCGCGGCGATCGATCTGCAGGACGAGTTCCACGCCAATTTTCGCGCCCCCAATGTCGAGCATCTCTTCCCGATCTCGCCCGAGCATGCGATGGAGAGCTGGGTGCATGACCGGCTCGAGGCGAGCGGCACGACGCGGCGCCTGCGCGTGCGCATCATCGACGCCAGCGTCGTCGAGACCGAGCTGCCGCGGACGAAAGGGCTGACCGGCGCCTTCACCACCGATCAGGCGCAGCGCTACGAGGCCAAGGCGACGATGGCCATCGACCTCCTCAACGATCGCGGCTTTTCCGAGCGCAGCGTCGAGGCCAGCGTCACGCGCACGCAATCCGTCGCCGACGGGATCACGCCCAATCAGCGCGACGAGGCGTGGTACGCGATGACCAAAGATCTCATGGCCGAGCTCGACCGCAAGCTCGAGCAGGAGCTGCGCGACAAATTCGCCTTCTACATCCAATAGCGGGGGGAGCGCGAGAGGTAGCCGCCATGATGCCGCGCCCGACAAAACCGGCATTCACCACGCTCGCATTCCGGCTCGTGCTGATGCCGGGGCTCCTGCTGATGCCGGTGCTGAGCGGTTGCAACGGCGCGCGCGACGGCGGCGATATCGGGCAGCGGCCCTTCACGGCGGCCGCCCGCTTCCTGCCCGGCGGCGAGGTGACGGTGATCGAGGTCACGGTGAACGACCGCCTGCCGCTGCGTCAAGCCGAGCTCGCCGGACCCGACGGCGCGGTGATCGCCGCCGATAGCGTCGATGTCGCGCAAGCCAGCGCCTATCGGCAGCCCTTCTCGGAACAGTCGTTCGCCGGCGGGCCGGGCAGCAATCCCGCCGCCGTCGCGCTGCCGCTCGGCGGTCTGGGCGCTATCGCCCCGCCCGGCTCGCAGATCGTGACTGTCGACCAGTTCCGCTCGACGGCGCTGATCCGCCTCGACGATCCCGGCAGCTATGCACGGGATTGGCGGTCGTGGCAGGTCCGGCTGCGCCTCGGCGATCCGCCGCATGTCACCACGCTGACCCTCGCCGCGCCGCAGCCGCCGCCCTCGCTGTAGCCGCCTGCGCTATAGAAGCCCGCGGGCGGCTATAGCGCAGGCGGCTGGGCCAAGCAGGACATAAAAATATCCATAATGATATTTTTTCCTTGACAGACCGGATAGAGAAGCATATAAGATCCCGCATGTTCGGGATTTGCGTCCGCGCCCTTCCGAACCTCCCCTGACCAGCCTGTCCTTCCTATGCGCGCTCCACCGCCTCTCTGCTTATCGTCGGCGTCGCCGGGCGGCCGCGATCGCCGCAGCGACGACGGCGAGCGGGAGCACCAGCTTGAGCGGATCGTCCAGCAACATGAGCGCACCGAATCGCTCATACCATTTTGCTGCCGACGCGTCCTTCGCATCGATGGCGAGGGCGACGCCGCCGACTTCCGCCGCGACGCTTAGGGCTCGCTCGCCGGCCGCCAGCAGCAGATCGCCGCCAAGCCCCTTTCCCTGCACGGAACGGTCGATCGCCAGACGCCCGAGCCGAAACACCGGCACGTCATAGCGGCCGAGTTTCCTGGTCAATCGCGCCGGCACGCGGGCGAACTCGATGGCGCCGGGGCTGATCGAGTAGAAGCCGAGAACGCGCGCCGGCTCCGCGGGAGGCACCGCAACGAAGGTCTTGGCGCCACCGGATTCGTGGTTCTGTCGGGCGTAGCGATCGAGATAGTCGTTGAGCTCGGCCGAGCCGCAATCGAAAATCTTGCGGTTATGATGCCGCGCGATCGGCTCCTCGCGCCATTCCACCGGCGCGACTATTTTCGCGCGGTGCGACGCCGCGCGGCGGCCAAGAGGGCAGGGGTCGGCTTGGGCGGATTCTCGAGAAGCTCCAGCACGCGCGCGGTATCGCGCTCGGTCAGAACGATGCGTTCGGCGCGATCCACCACGGCGCGCGCCTCAGGCAGTACGTTCCGCATGATGAAGCTGGTCACGTCCAGCCGCTCATGGGCGGCGGCGGTCGCCAGAAGCCGCTTTTCCTCCTTGGTTGCCCGCAACTCGATCCTGTCCTCTCGAGCGGTGCTGGCCGACGACATGGCAGCTTCCTTACTGATTTCACCGTAATGTACGGACTATATCCGTACGTAGAACGCGCGTCAATGTCGGGGGCGTCCTAATGGCCGCCTCCTTCCCCGAAGCACTGTCGCTGCGCTCGCAATGACGGCGACAATTTGCTGAGGCTTCCCGTCTAGCCGCCGCCATCGGCCGCCCGCGCGCGGCATTTCCCTCTACCCGACTCTCGCCAATCCGCGCTCGCCGGAGCAATCGCCATGGGCTTGTTCGACCTTCTGCGTGGCTTGGTGCCGGGCGCAGCGCAGCAACTCGCGCGCAACTCCTGGATGGCAGTCGCGAACCAGCCGCCGTCCTGGCTCGTCGATCCCTCAGCATATGATTGGTCCGACGTATTGGCTCCGTCGCCGTTACCCGATCGCGTCGGCGCGCCAAACCTGCCCGGGCCGGTGCCGTTACCCGACGGGCCGCATCCGTCCTTCGACGACATCCACGCGCAGCTCCTGGCGGGAGCCGCTTCGCAGATTCGCCCCGGTGATTTCGCGATTAACCCCGACAATTGGCCGCCGCTGCTCTCCGACTTGAGGGCACCACGACCGGTCTTGGCGAGAAGCTTCGTTTCATCTGGATCGGATTCTGAGCTTGGGTTGCGGGGGACACCGCAATCAATACCTTCGGTCGTCTTCCCGCTGCCTGCAACCGATCTCGACCGCTCGATCGACGACAGTCAGCCAAATTCAAATATTCAACTTGCCTCTGCTGATGGCGACAAGAAGGAAGAAGATGATCCCGTCTACAAATTTAAAAGAGAATTCCAGCAAGAGACGCCGGCGCAGGATTTCGAGCACGGGCGTGGTCCGCAGATTTTGGGGCCACTCCCGCTGCCAGGCCCCCAGCTTCGCGCTCTCCCTGCGCCAAAATTGGCGGATCACCACCTTTTCCCACGGCAGTTCGCACCTTTCTTCGAATCGCGAGGGATAAGCATCGATGATCATACCATCACCGTGGGACAGACGACGCACCAGAAGGGCGTTCATGGGAAAGGGCTGGGGGAGATGCCCGGTGGTTGGAATCAGCGATGGAGTGAATTCATTGCAGATAATCCCAATGCGACGGCGGCTGACATTTTTCAGCAAGCCGGTAAGATGATGGATGAGTACGGGCTGAATGATTTGCCGGTTCATCCGTATGGAGACCCATCCCCATGAAAGCGATCCCGCCCTTCAGGTTGGTTCCTCAGCCCTTGAACGAGGAAGCCAGCAATCTTCCGAAATTCAAATGGGCGCCGAAGGAAATCGGGCATCGGCATAAGCTCGGCGGGCATCCCGATTTCCTGCAGGGCGAGAACTGGCCGGATTGTCCCGATTGCGCCGAGAGGATGACGTTCTATGCGCAGCTCGATTCGATAAATGATGAGTTCTGCATCGCGGATTGCGGCATGATCTACGTCTTCATTTGCTTTGGTTGCTACGAAACGAAGTCGATCGTTCAATCCTACTAGAGAGACTGCCGGCCCTCGCCTGGTCGGATGATCGGCTACTGCATTCGAGGGACAGCAACGACCAGCTCCCCGGGACGACTTCGCTGCCTGCTCAAGCGCCATTGCTAGCGTAGCGAATCGATCCAAAGCGGCGCGCGTGAAGGTGGATTGCTTCGCCGTCGGCTCGCAATGACGACGACACGTCGAGGCCTCGCATCTAACCGCCTCCGCCGGCCGTTGTCGAACAGTGAGCCGAAAAACCACATCGAATTGCGGGGACATAATGCTCAATTGGCGAAATGAGTTGAATGACGTTGGACCCGCAACGAGATAGGTATTGTGTCCCCGTAATAATCCCATACCGTTGACGGAAAACGAGACGGCGATTAGCGTCCGCCGCCCCAGGGGCAAAACGATTATAGGCGATGGAGGTTGTCATGCACACCGTTCCGATGTCCAAGCGCCGCTACGGCTTTTAACAGCGAAACCCACGTCAAACGCGGCGACCGCATCGTCCACGGCGATAAAGAACTCGTCGAGAAGCTCGGGCGCAACGATCCCTGCCCCTGCGGATCAGGGCATCGGTTTCAAGCGCTGTTGTCTAAAAAAGCGTAGCTTTTAGCGACCAATCCTACAGACGGTGAGAGCGCGCCGGATCGAGTCCGGCGCGTTCTCTGGCGCCTGTGAAGAAGGAGGACAGACGCTGCTGCCACGTTTCGAAACCTCGCGATTGCTGCTTCGTCCGCGCACCATGGCCGATTTCGCGGCGTGCCTGGCGATGGATCGCGAGCCCGACGTGACGAAGTACATTCAGGGACCCTGGAACGATCCCGCCGAGCATGAGCGGTTTCTCATCGATCGCATCAAACGCGACTGGGGGCCGGGGCTTGGCTATTGGTCGATATTCGACAAGGAAAGCCCGGACCAGCTCATGGGTTGGATCCTGCTCATCCCCTATGATTCGGTCGGTCCTGATATCGACATCGGCTGGCGGTTGAGACGCGCCGCCTGGGGGAGGCGCTATGCCGCCGAGGCCGCGCGACCGGTCGTCGAGCATGCTTTCGAGACAGTTGGCCTGCCGCGCATCGTCGCCGACATCGATCCCCGCAACGTCGCCTCGATCCGGGTAGCGGAACAGATCGGAATGCGGTTTGCCGGCGACGGCACCTACGCCAACGGCGAGTCTTGCAAGGCGTATCGGATGACGCGCGACGATTTCGCAGCCGCATATCGGCGAACCCCGTAACGCTCGCTAGATGAGTTGAACGGCACTGGACGCGCACGAGATAGGTATTATGTCCCCGAATCTCTCCGTTGTTCCGGCCCCGGTCATTCCAGCGCCGGGCCCTGGCGTCCAAGCGGCGCGCTGAGACGCGGGAATTCGTGCCGGCGACCGCCTAGCCGTGACCGGGCCGCCAGGCGCCGCGGAATTGATTGTGCTCGCAGCCCGAGCCTTGGCTGTCATAGGGGTTGAGATGGCAGGAATGATCGACCGGGCCGATCTCGCCGGCGCAGCCCGCCAGCGCGGCCGCGACCGCCAGGCAGGTCGCTAGCCGGCGCAGCCGCGCCGCCATGGCGCCGCCTATTCCATGCATGTCGGTCATGTCGCGTTGAACGTCGCGCCGCGCCCGCCCATTCCCGCCCGAGTAGTCCCGTCGGGGTTTCGGCGATCAGGCC
>WNFD01007216.1_pt1 | contig 15193 bp, 16 predicted proteins | sample 5400491 | NCBI WGS metagenome assembly WNFD01 (sample SAMN13153343, study PRJNA577476) | soil metagenome | isolation source: 120 cm saprolite under Douglas fir tree site 2 hole 2 replicate 2 | place: USA:California | collected 2015-04-18
CCAGGGTCACCGGGACCAGCTCCGCCTTGAAGTGGCACGCCTGTTGGGCGGCCACCGCCCGCCGGTGGCTTTCCAGCGCGAACCGGTCCTGCGCCTCACGGGTGACGCCGAACTGCCGGGCCACGACCTCGGCCGTCTGGCCGAGGCCGATCGTCCACCGGTCAGGGTGGCGGGGATTGACCATGCGCCAGCCCAACGCGCTGTCGTACACGGTCTGCGGCCCGCGGGCGAACGGTTGCGTCATCTTGGGCAGCACGTAGGGGGCTCGGGTCATGCTTTCCACCCCGCCGGCAAGGAAGACGTCGCCGTTGCCGGTCTCAATCTCGCGGGCGGCTGACACGATCGCCTGGAGACCCGAGCCGCACAACCGATTGACCGTGGCCCCCGGCACCTCGACCGGCAGGCCGGCCAGCAGGACCGCCATCCGCGCCACATTCCGGTTGTCCTCGCCCGCCTGATTGGCGGCTCCGAAATAGACGTCCTCGATGCTGGTGGGATCGAGGTTGATGCGCCGGACGGCTTCGGCCAGTACGAGCGCAGCCAGGTCGTCCGGCCGCACATCCTTGAGTGCGCTGGCGTAGCGACCGATCGGTGTGCGGAGCGCGTCGACGATGACTGCCTGGTCCATTGTTCAAAGAGTGTATCGCGCAAACTGAGGCGAGAATCCGACCACCCGGAGTGAGGCTCTGCACGGGGCGAACCGGAGGTTCGCGTCCCTTGGTGCGGTCCGCGAAACTCGACGCCGCGCCCGGCCGACGTGGGACACGCGCGCCTAGGCTGTCGAGCTCGCAAGGGAGTCGGGCGCGTACCGCGAGCACCTGGTCGGTCGCGGCCGGGCTTGGAGCCATCGCCTTGACTGGCGATGGCTACAATCAGCGCGATGGCCGACCTGGCGCGCGGTTACGATGCGGTCAACCTGGTCGCCGACCCGCTGCATGGATACATCAAGATCACCAAGCGCAGCGCGTCCGGCGACATCGCGGCGGAGCAGGATCTCCTCGATGACCCCTGGCTCCAGCGGCTGCGGCGGATCCACCAGCTGCAGTCGGCGTGGTGGGTGTTTCCCAGCGCCGAGCACTCGCGTTTCCAGCATGCGCTGGGGGCCATGCACCTCGCCGGCGAGTGGGCCCGGCACGTCTACCCGAACCTGCGTCTGGTCGCCCCGGGCGCGCCGTCGGCCGCCTGCGTGGAGGAAACGCTGCGGGTGGCTGGTCTCCTGCACGATGTCGGTCACGGGCCGTTCGGGCATTTCTTCGACCAGAACTATCTGGACCGGTTCGCCAGTGACCACGAGGTCATCGGCCGGCAGCTCATCCTGGGGCCGCTGGCCGGGGTGATCCGAGCCCTGCAAAGCAGCCCAGCCGGTCCCTTCGAGCCTGGTGAGCGGATCGATCCGCGGTGGGTGGCCGAGCTCATCGCGGAGGATCCACTGGTGGGGCCGTCGCCGCCGCGCTGGGTCCGCCTGTTGAAGCCCATCCTGTGCGGCACCTACACGGTGGACAACCTGGACTATGTGCCCCGGGACGCCTACATGTGCGGCGTCGCCATCGGCCCGGTGGACGTTGCCCGCCTGCTGCACTACACGTTCCTGGGGGAAGAGGGGATGCTCCTGCACCAGCACGGCACGCAGGCGCTGCTGATGTTCCTGAACGCTCGCCTGTACCTGTACAACAACCTCTATTTCCATCGCACGGTGCGTCGCATCGACCTGCACATGCGAGAGATCTTCCGGGAGACGATCGACCAGCTCCTGCCTGGCGATCCGCTGGCCCATCTCGATGCCTATCAGGCCCTCACTGATTGGTCGCTTATCGAATCGGTGACGAGGTGGCGCCAGGGGGCCGGGCGGCTGCGCGAGCTTGGCCTGGAATGGGAACGGATCGTCCGCCGAGAGCTCAAGTGGCGGATGATCTTCGAGGACTACTCCGAGATCTCGGAGATGCCGGCCGGCTTCCCCCCGCAGCCGGCTCGGGTGGAGGCCATCCTGCGGGAGCAGCTCCCGGCCGACCTGCGTGACGCGTCGCTGGTGGTGGACGTCGCCTCCGTCGATCCACGGCCCCAGAACCCGCTCCAGGACCGCGGGGCGGTTCGGATCTACAACCCGATGAGCCGCGCCGTCGAATCGAGTGAGGTGGCCGAGCTCTTCCGGCGGCTTCCCATCCGGACAACGCTGCTGCGGGTCTTCACCGCCGACTCCGCCAGAGCTGAGGTGTTACGCCACGCGGTGGAAGGAGTCCTGTATCGCCGGGACGTCCTGGTCGGGCAGGCCGGCTGATGGCCGTCCAGCCCCAGGAGGCCATTCGTCCGCTGAGCGTCCTCGAGCTGAACACCCGCATCCACGAGCTGCTGGCCATGCGGTACCAGAGTGTGGTGGTCAAGGGTGAGGTCAATGGCGTCAGCCTGAGCGGCGGCCACGTCTGGTTTGTGCTCAAGGATCCGGGCGCCCGCCTGGATGCGGTGATTTTCAGCTCCACCGCCCGGCGATTGCCCTTCCTGCCCCAGGACGGCCAGGAGCTGGTCGTCACCGGCCAGGTCGACTACCACGCCCAGAGCGGGCGGATGAAACTGGTGGTCAGCCGGCTCGACTACGACGGCGCCGGCAAGATGCGCGAGGCGACCGAACGGCTCAAGCGCCAGCTGGAGGCCGAGGGCGCCTTCGACCCCGGTCGTAAGCGCCCCCTTCCCTTCCTGCCGCGATCGGTGGCCCTGATCACATCGCCCAGCGGGGCGGTGATTCATGACTTGCAGCAGACGGTCTGGGAGCGCTTCCCCAACATGTCGCTCTACGTCTATGCCGCGCAGGTGCAGGGCACCGCGTCGCAGCGGAGCCTGGTGGCGGCGCTCCGCCAGTGCGACCGGGACCGTGCCGCCGACGTCTGCATCGTGGCGCGCGGGGGAGGCAGCCCGGAAGAATTGATGGCCTTCAACCAGGAACCGGTGGTGCGGGCCGTCCAGGCGATGCGCATCCCGGTGGTCACCGCGCTGGGCCATACCTCGGACCGGACGCTGGCGGACCTGGTGGCGGATCGCGAGGCGCGCACCCCGACGGCCGCCGCCGAGCTGGTGGTTCCGCGCAAACGCGACCTCCTGCGTCAGCTCGAGGAGGGCGCACATCGTTTGCGCCGGGCCGCCGGCATGGCGTTGCTGGGCCGGGAGCAGGCGCTGACCCAGCGCCTGGCGACCGCCCCCATCCTCCAGGACCCGATGCAGCAGGACGCGGTCACCCGTCGCTGGGAGCGGCTGGAGGAGGTGATCCGCCGGCTCGCCCACCTCAACCCCATCGAGGTGCTGCGCCAGCGCCAGCGTGGCCTCGACGAGCGGCGCCTGCGGTGGATCCGGAGTCTAGACCTGGTGACGAGTTTCGGACGGCGCGAACAGGAACGCGTGCCCACCCTGCAGGCGCGGCTGCGAACCGCGCTGGAGCGGACGCTCCGAGAGCTGGACGCGGCGCTGGTCTCGAGGGGACACCGCCTGCGCAGCCTCGGCACCCAGGAGACCCTGGACCGGGGGTTCGCTATCGTTCGGGATGCGAGCGGGCGGGTGCTGCGCGACGGCGCCCAGGTGGGCCCCGGCCATCCGGTCGGCATCACCCTGGCGCGCGGGTCGCTGGACTGTACGGTCGAGCGAGTCGAACCATGACCGAGTCCGCGACGCCGAGCTACGAACAGGCCCTGGCCCGCCTGGATGAGGTGCTGCGCTCCCTGGAAGAGGGCGGGCTGACGTTGGAAGAGACGATTGCGGCCGTGGCCCGCGGTCGTGAGTACCTGCAGCTGTGCCAGGACAAGCTGGAGGAGGCGCGCCGCAAGATCGAGAGTCTGCCCGTCACCCAGGAACCCCTGCCGGAACAAGACGCGCCCCATCCGGCATCGGTCGCCGAGCTGCGAGAGCAGGCGGGCGGGGCGAACCGTCCGCCCCAGGGTGAGATTCCGTTTTAGCCTGAGCCCGACTTCGGTGGATTCGGGCTTAGCTAGTCGGCTTCCTCTGGCGGGTGCGGATGAGGGGGGCTCGCGCGCCGCAGGATGCCCCACTCCTGAAGAGACCGCCGGAGCATCTCCGGTGTGGTTCGGTAAGCCTGCGCCAGTTGCTCCAGGTCATCGGCTCGGAAGGTGACCACGGCGGTGTCGAAGTCTCGCCGCTGCTGTTGCAACGTGGCGATGTGGCGCGACAGCTGCGCGCTCTGTCGTTCCGGAAGCCCCGACAGCTTATCCAGGTCGATGGCCATCTTGCTGGGCGCGTCGGGCTCGGCACCGGTGTCGGGCTCCTCCGGAAGCAACTGGGTGACGGCCACGGCGTACAGCATTGCGATCTGGTGCAACCGGCTGACAGAGATGTTTCGATCGCCGCGCTCATAGGCAGCCAGTAGCGACCCCTTGAGGCGCTTGCTCGAGAGGACCTCCACCTGCTGCAGGGTGAGCCCGCGCTGCTTCCGCAGGCTCCGGAGCCTGGCTCCTACTTTCTGCGAATATCCACTCATGGCCTCCCCTGTGGCCAGCGTTTCGCTCAGTCTAGCGCACGATCATCGTCACGTCGAAGGATTTCGTGGCGAATAGGCATCCAGCCGATATAATCGAGCGTCGGCCGCGCTGTCCCCGTAGCTCAGCCCGGATAGAGCACCGGCCTCCGGAGCCGGGTGCACAGGTTCAAATCCTGTCGGGGACACCACTCAAACCTCAGGGTTTCATGGGCATTCGGTATGCGGGGCACTCCAGACCGTGATGGTCGGGACACATTCCTCTGCACGCACGGCCACCCTGTCCCGACTCCACCGGGACATTCTCGCCTGCACCCGATGCGTGGACGCGGGGTACCTGCCCAGGGCGGCGCCCGTCCTCAGCGGCTTCGCCGACAACCGCATCATGCTGATCGGCCAGGCTCCGGGTATCGTCGAGGAGACACGCCGGCTGCCGTTTCAGGGCCGCTCCGGCAAGACCCTGATGCGATGGCTGGTGCGTGCCGGGTTCAGCTCTGAGGCCGACGTCCGGCGTCGCGTCTACATGACCTCGGTGACCAAGTGTTTTCCGGGCAAGGGCACGGGCGGGGGTGACCGCCGCCCCAGCCGGCGGGAGGTGGACCTCTGCCGGCCGCACCTGGACCGGCAGCTGGTACTGATCCGCCCCCACGTCATCCTGCTGGTGGGCGGGCTGGCCCACGAGCGGTTTCTGCCGGGGCGTCCGCTAGACCAGCTGGTCGGGCGCATTTTCGACGCGAAGGGTCACCCGTTGCTGGGCACTCCGACGACTCGACCGCTCCTGGTTCCGCTGCCGCATCCTTCCGGCGCCAGCCGCTGGCTCAATGATTCCGCCAACGTCAGGCTGCTGGACCGAGCGCTGCGGCGGCTGCGCTCGGTACTGGCCGTCATTGACGCTCCCATGGCCGTCACCTAAACTTCCGACCAATGCTGGGAGGGGAATCTCGCGAGACGGTCGAGCCCAAGCCGAAGGTCGAGACGCCTCCAGCGACCAAGAGCGCCGACGACATCCTGGCCTCTATCTTCGCCTCGGTCACGCCCGAGGCGACCCCACTGGAGCAGCTCGAACAGGCCCTCCGCCACCCCAAGAAGCTGATCTACACGGCCATGTCCAACCGCAACTTCTTCTGGCGGATGCATATCTCGAAGTTCGTCCTGGATGAGGGACACGTGCCCATCAACCCCTTCATGCTGTTCGACTACTACTTGCTCCACACGGTCGAGAAACAGATCGTCCGCGAGGCCTTCAACAATCTGCTGGCGCGCTGCGACGAGGTGTGGGTCTTCGGCCAGATGAGCCTGGGGGTGAAGGTCCAGGTCGGGATCGCCAAGCGGATGCGGAAGCCGCTGCGTTTCTACGACATCGCGGACCTCCCCGAGCGGGTGGTGCGGATCTCGGAGCAGCTCGCCCAGGAAGAATCCAGGGGCTAGTGTTCGAGTCGCAGCCCTCGGTTCATCGCGTGCGGGTCACACCCGCGTAATCAGGTCTCTCTCCAGGCTGGCGCGCGATTTCCGCACCAGGTCGCGGAAGGCGGGCCGGTCCAGGACTGCCCATTCGATCTGGCGCAGCGCGCTGTAGAGCCCTTTCAGGGCCTTGATGGCGTCGCCCAGGTCGACGCCGGGTGGTGGGTCCAGCTCGGTGAGCGGGACGCCGGACGCCCACTGGTAGGTGAACTCCACATAGTCGGTCGACAGCGGCCGGAGCGTGTCCTCGCCCCGGTCCTTCTCCCGGCCCGAGAACCGGAAAAAGATGACGCGCAGCCGCCTGTGGGCCAGCGCCACCTGCGAGTTCGGGAAGCGCGGGCGGGCGCGCACCCGGTCCCGGCCCCGGTCCTCGGCCGTCACCATGACCAGGGTGGCGGCCAGCTCCGCCGGCGCCAGCTCCAGGAGCCAGCCGTCCTCGATGGCCTGGGTGATGATGAGGCTGTTCTCGCCGTAGATCCGGGATGCCAGCAGCCCCTTCGGGGTCGGTGTCGAATCCTGGAGAAACCCCAGGTCGGTGAGGATGCCGCGGATGGCCGCCATGCGCCGGCGGTATTCTCCGGCGCTCAGTTCCGCCTCCTGCTCTGCGCTCTTGACCTGGACCTGCAGCCGGCGAACCTCCTTGTGGTGCGCGGTGTGCTCGACGAGATGGGGGCACGTCCCGCAGGGCAGCTGGTCGCGCCGGGCCACCCAGCTGCGTAATTCCTCGCGCCGCTCGGCCGCCGACACTGTGCCGGCCTCGCCGCGGCCGCCGCCCCGCCGGCCGCGAGCGCCGCGCCCCTTCCCGCGCCGGTCTCGACGCAGGCGGCCGCGCAGGCTGTCGACTGCTTCCTTACTATGCAGATACGAGGCGATCGTTCGCTCGCTGCAGCACGGCGACGGCTCGGCTTCCAGGTCCTGCAGGCGGCGGCGCAGGATTCCCACCCGGTCGTCCAGCTGGGTGAGCGCGTTGCGCCGCTGGTACTGGCCGAAGGAGCGGTCCATCAACTGGTCCACCTCGGCCGGCGGGTAGAAGCGCAGCAGGTTGAGGGCCATGTTGTAGGTGGGCGCGAACTTGCTGACCACGGTCATCTCTTCGCCCACCGCCGCTTCGTAGATGGTCCCGATCTCGACGTCGGGCTCCTTCAGGATCACCCCGTGGCCGACCGGATCGATCCCCCGCCGGCCGGCTCGCCCCATCAGCTGGGTCAGCTCGCCCGAGGTGAGGCTGGCGAAATTCACGCCATCGAATTTGGTGAACGACGAGATGACCACCGCCCGGGCCGGCATATGGATGCCAAGGGAAAGCGTCTCGGTCGCGAACACCACCTTGATGAGCCCCTGCTGAAAGAGTTCTTCGATCAGCTCCTTCAGGTAGGGCAGCATGCCGGCGTGGTGCATGGCCAGGCCCCGCTTCAGCGCATCGGTCCGCAGCACTTCCCGATAGAGCGCCGCCTCGTCGTCGTCTGGGATTTTCCCAAGTCGCTCCTCGACAAACGCCTCGATGCGGGCCTTCTCCTCCGGACTGGTCAGGTCCAGCCCGTGCTCGCCACATCGGACCAGGGCCTCCCGGCATCCGCGACGGGAGAAGATGAAGTAGATGGCGGGCACGAAATCGCGGCCGCGAAGCCGCTCGACCACCGCCAGGAGATCGTTTTCCGGCGTCCCGCGCAACCGGGCCAGGCGATATTCGGCCACCGTGTCCGCCTGCGCCCGGGCCCAGGTGTCCCGCACCGGGCGGCCCTCCGGGTCCAGCAGTGGCAAGAACTGGTTGCGCAGCGCCAACCACAGCTTCAGCTCCACCGGCCGCTGGTGGACAACCACGGTGGCCACATCGCCCCGTTGCTCGGTCATCCAGCCGGCAACTTCCTCGAAGTTGCTGATCGTGGCCGACAGCCCGATCAGCTTGATGTGCGGGGGCGCCTGGACGATGATCTCCTCCCACACCGCGCCTCTCGGGAAGTCGTCGATGTAATGGATCTCATCGAGGATCACATACCGGACCCGGTCCAGTCGCTGCGGATCCTCATAAATAAGGTTGCGCAGCACCTCGGTGGTCATGACCACGATCGGTGCCGCCGGGTTGATCGTGTTCTCGCCGGTCACCAGGCCGACCCAACCCTCCCCGAACCGGCGCTTGTAGTCGCGGAACTTCTGGTTGGAGAGCGCCTTCAACGGTGTCGTGTAGATCGCCCGGGCATTGGTCTCCATCGCTCGGAAGATGGCGTAGTCGGCAATCACGGTCTTCCCCGCGCTGGTGGGGGCGGCCACCAGCACGCCTTGATGGGCTTCCAGCTTCTCGATCGCCTCTACCTGGAACGGATCGAGCGGCCAGGGGAGGGTTGCCTGGAAGGCCGCCACCAGGGCGGGCGCCGATGCCGGCGGCGGTTCAGGCTGGGCCACTAAAGACTATCGCCTACGGGCGGGACCCACCAGCAGGGCGGTGGGAGCGCGGTTGGGGTCCTTTGCCCAGCTCCGAAGCGCCTCGGCCACCTCCTCCGAGTATCGCTGGCGGCAGCGCCGAACCGCTTTGGCGACGCCCATCCGGACCAGCGGCTCCGGCCCCCGGGCCAGCCGCTCCAGGGTGGCTCTGGCTGCCGGCCAGTGGAAGGACCCAATCGCGCTGGAGAAGGCCATGGCCACGTTCCAGCGCACCATGGGATCCCGGTCGCGGCTCCAGGCGCGCAATTGGGACAGGGTCGTGCGGGGGTCGATGCGGAGCAGGCCGTCGCCCAGGGTGAAGGGACCAAGGTTTCGGCGGACGTAGGCGCTCTCGTCGCGCAGCAGGGGAGCCAGCAGATCGAGGAGCGCCCGCGTTCGCTCCGGATGCCCGCGGCGGGCGGCGTACTTGACCGCCAGGACGACGGCCCGGCGCAGGTTCTCCGACCGCGAGCTGCGCAGCGTCGCCAGCCAGCTGCGGATCGGGGCGAAATCCTGATCGAGGAGCGTTCCCATCAAGCCCGCCGCCGCTTCCCGGACCTCCCAGTGGGCATCGTCGGCAAGCGCCTCCGCGGTGCGCAGGACGCCGGTGCGAACTCGCGGATAGCGGTTGGCCAGCAAGAGGCAGGCTACCTGCCGGGCGGACGGTGACGGCGACATGGCCAGCACCTCGATCCAGCGGCCCTCCCGGGCGGGGTCGACCGCCAGCCCGCCCGCCAGTCGCTCCCCCACCTGCTGGCGCAGCGCCGAATGGCTTCCGGGCCGGCGTTGGTGGAACTGGCCGTCCAGGGCTCCCATCACGGCGGTTGGATCGTCCCGGGCAAGTGCGGTTTCCAGGGCGGCCATCGGGCCGTCCGCTGACACGCTGGCGCTCGAGGGCTGGGTTTCCTGGCTGGACATGACATTCATGAGCGGAGGATCTCGATCCGGCTGTGCTGGACCACCGCGCTGCTGTTCTGGCCATCCACGAAATCGAGCACTTTGCTCAGGATCTCGTTAGCGTGGCGCGGGTCGTCGGTGACGCAGGTGATCCCCAGGCTGAGCGTTTGCCAGCGGTCCTGGTCGGCCACCTCGGACACGGCGACGTTGAACCGATTCCGAATTCGCTGCACCAGGGAGCGGCTCACCTGCCGCTTGCCTTTGAGGCTGCGGTTGTCGGGCAACTGCAGCGTAATCTCACACGCCCCCACGACCACCCCTTAAGCATTACAGGAAGTCCGTGCCTTCTGGGAACTGGCGCCGCTATATATTGGCGCCATGGGCTCGCTGGCGCAGGAGGTCCGCGACACCCCGGTTGGCCAGACAATCCCCGCCCAGTTCCAGCGGATGGTCCAGCAGCGAGGGGACGCGCCGGCTCTCCACTTCAAGGTTGGCGACCGCTGGGCGCCTATCTCGTGGACGCAATACGGCCAGGCGGTGGCCCGCTGCGCCAACATGCTGCTGGGCGAAGGCCTGGAGCCGGGCGACCGGGTGGCCATCTGGGCGGCCAACCGTCCCGAGTGGCAAATCGCCGACCTGGGCGCTATTCATGCCGGCGGGGTGACGGTGGCGATCTACCAGACGCTGGCCCCGCCGCAGGTGCAGTACCTGCTCCAGCACTCGGAGTCCCGGATTCTGATCCTCGAGAACCGAGCGCTCCTGGAGCAGATTCTCCCGATGCGGGACGAGCTGCCCGCGCTGCGGCGCGTGATCATGCTCGACGGCGAGGCCCCCGACCGGGAAGGGTGGGTGATCTCCTGGAAGGCCGGGCTGGAGCGGGGTGACGGCTTCGGTCGGACCCGGCCCGGCCTAATGGCCAGCCGGTGGCAAGCCGTCGCGCCCCCAGACTTGGCCAGCCTGATCTACACCTCGGGTACGACTGGGACCCAGAAGGGCGTGATGCTGACCCATCGGAACCTGACCTGGACAGCCCAGGCGACCCTGGAGTGCCTGCCGGGTTCTACCGACGACCGGGTGCTGTCCTACCTGCCGCTCAGCCATGTCCTGGAGCGGGTGGTCAGCCACCTGCGCCAGGTGGCGACCGGCTGCCAGATCTACTTCTGCTCCAGCATCGACCAGGTGATGCCCATGACCCGCGAGGTCCACCCCACCTATTTCACTTCCGTTCCGCGGCTGTGGGAAAAAATCTATGCCACCATCCGGGCCCGCATGGACCACGCCACCGGTCTGCGCCGGATCATCCGTGACTGGGCGCTGGTGGTCGCCGCCGGCAAGACGGCGGCCTACGAGCGCCGGGTGCAGCCCACGATCTGGGTCGGCTGGCAGTGGGCTCTTGCCGATCGGCTGGTTTATCGCAAGATCCGGGAGGCCCTCGGCTTCGACCAGATCCGGATCTGCGTCAGCGGATCGGCGCCGGTGTCGCCGGACATCCTGCGCTTCTTCTACGGCCTGGGCGTCGAGATCCTGGAAGGGTATGGCCTGACCGAGACCACGGCGCCGGTCACCGTGAACCGGCCGGGCCAGGCGCGCTTTGGAACGGTGGGGACCGCCCTTCCCGGGGAAGAGGTGCGGATCGCGACCGACGGCGAGATCCTGGTTCGCGGTCCCAACGTGTTCCAGGGGTATTTCCGAGACCCGGTGGCCACCGCCGAAGCCCTGCACGACGGCTGGCTGCTCACGGGCGACGTGGGCGAGCTCGATGCCGACGGATACCTCAAGATCACCGATCGCAAGAAGGACCTGTTCAAGACCTCGGGTGGCAAGTATGTCGCGCCGGGGGCGATCGAGAACGTGCTGAGCGGGCGCGGCGGGATCGCCCAGGCCGTCGTGATCGGCGATGCCCGTCCGTTTGTGACGGCGCTGATCACGCTGGACCAGGAGGACGCCAGGCGAGGCCCGAATGATCCGCAGGTGAAGCAACGAGTTGATCAGGCCATCGCCGAGGTCAACCGGACGCTCTCGCACCCGGAACAGATCAAGAAGTGGAAGATCCTGGACGGCGAGTTCGTGGTCGGCGACGAGCTGACGCCCAAGATGTCGGTCCGGCGCAAGCGGATCTACGAGAAATACCGGGCCCAGATCGAAGACCTGTACAGCGCCAGCGCTGGCTAGGATCGTAGGCCTTGGCTGCGTCGATCACCGCCAACCGCGAGGATAAGGGGGCGCGATGGCCGTCAAGCGTTCGCTTCCGTGGCCCGCGGCTCGAGCCTCTCGAAATACCCCCACCCTACCCTCCCCGCAAGGGGGAGGGAGAGGGCTCTGCTACCTGAGCCGAAGGAACGGGTTTTGGATCCGTTCCGTCCCAATCGTCGTGTTCGGACCGTGGCCAGGGTAGACGACGGTGTTGTCCGGCAACGTCATGAGGCCCGCATGAAGGCTCATGGCCAGCTGCTGGGGGCTGGACCCGGGCAGGTCGACCCGCCCGATCCGGCCCGCCATCAGCGTGTCGCCGGTGAACAGGTGATTGCCGACTTTGAAGCTGAGGCCACCCGGCGAGTGGCCGGGCGTGGCCAGCACCTCGAGCGTAAAGGTGCCGAAGGGGAGGCTGTCCCCGGTGACCAGGTACCGGTCGGCCGACTTCAGGTTGGCGGTCGCATCGGCCAGGTGCATCGCGGTCGGGGCCCCGGTGGCCGCTTTCAGCGCATCCTTGGCGCCCACGTGGCCGGGATGGGCGTGGGTGAAGACGATCCAGCGGACGGTGAGCGTGCCCATCTGCTGCTGGATCTTGGCGGGGTCGTCGCCGGGATCGATGACCACGGTCTCCCGGGTCTCGGTGCACGTAACCAGGTAGCAGTTGGTGTCCTTGGCCCCCACGTGGACCTTCTGGATACCGAGCCGGGCCATGGTCAGAGGTTAGCCCGAAGGCGTGCGGGGTCGCCCGGTTGCTAGGCTGATAGGGCCCATGGCCGACGACCGCCAGCTCGTCACCTACACCTTCTTAAAGGTTGCTGGACCAGCCTTCGCCTGGCCGCCGGCCGAGCGGCGCGCCGCCACGGAGGAGTTGGCCGCCGTGCTGGACGAGCAGGCGGCGGCTGGGACGCTGCTGACCTACAGCACCGTCGGCCTACGCGGCGACTGCGACCTTATGGTGTGGCAGGCTGGCGACAGCCCGGAAGCCTTCCAGGCCAGACAGTCCGCCTGGCGGGCGACGGCCCTGTGGCCGCAGCTCGGGATCGCCCACAGCTTCCTGGCCATGATGCGGCCCTCGCCCTACCTGCGGGGCCACCGCCATCCGGAGCAGGAAGGCCGGCGGCGCCAGCTCAAGCCATCCGGGAGCAAGTACCTGTTCGTGTATCCGATGGTGAAGAAGCGGGTCTGGTACCAGCTGCCCTTCGAGCGCCGCAAGGCCATGATGGTCGAGCACTTCGCCATCGGCCACCGGTATCCCCAGGTCAAGATCAACACCGCCTACTCCTTCGGGCTCGACGACCAGGAGTTCGTGGTCGCCTTCGAGTCCGACGAGCCGGCCGCCTTCCTGGACCTGGTCACCGAGCTGCGCGAGTCGCAGGCGAGCCGTTATACCGAGCGTGAGACGCCCATCTTCAGCTGTGTCCGGATGGCGCCGGCCCAGGCGCTCGAACTGGCGCTCGGCCTGCAGCGGCCAGCCGATGCGGCCATCCCTGAACTCGCGGAGCTGAGCCTGGCCGCGCCAGGATGAAAGTCCTCGACTCCAGCCGCCCGGCCGGCCGCGACGGCGCGGTCGAGAAGCCCCTGCCGTCCGTGGTGCGAGCCGCGCACCGCGAGCCGCTGGCGGCGACCCCGGTCTGGTTCATGCGGCAGGCGGGCCGCTCGCTGCCCGAGTACCGGGCGGTTCGCGAACGGTACGACATCCTGGCCATCTGCCAGTCGCCCGAGCTCTGCCTGGAGGTCACCCTGCAACCCATCCGGCGGCTGGGCGTGGACGCCGCCGTCCTGTTCGCCGACATCATGCTGCCGGTCATGTTTGGCCTGGGCGTCCCGGTGCGGCTGGTGGAGAACGTTGGTCCGGTGGTGGACGTGCCCATCCGCGAGGCGGCCGACCTCCGCCGCCTTCGCGCCCTGCCCGCCGAGGAGGCCGTCCCCTTCGTTCTGGAGACCATCCGGCTGCTCCGGCGAGCGCTCGAACCGGAGCGCGCCGTCATAGGTTTCGCCGGCGCCCCCTTCACCCTGGCCGGGTATCTGATCGAGGGCCGGCCGTCGCGCGACTTCCTGATCACCAAGGGCCTGATGCGGGGCTCACCCGACCTCTGGCACGGGCTGATGGAACGGCTGACGGCGATGGTCATCGACTACCTGCGCGCCCAGGCGCGGGCCGGAGCCGACATCCTCCAAGTGTTTGACAGCTGGGTGGGCTGCCTCTCGCCCCACGACTACCGCACCGGTGTCTACCCCTACGTGGAGCGCATCTTCGACGCGCTGCGAGCGGACGGAATCCCGGCGATTCATTTCGGCACTGGCACGGCGGGCATTCTGCCGGCGATGGTGGCGGCGGGCGGGGATCTGATCGGGCTTGATTGGCGGGTGGACCTGGTGCAGACCTGGGAACAGGTGATCGGCCCCATGCGGGGCGTTCAAGGGAACCTTGACCCGTCGGTGCTGGTCAGCCCCTGGCCGGTGGTGGAGCAAGAGGCCCGGCGGATTCTCGATGGCGTCAACCACCGCCCGGGGCACATCTTCAACCTCGGCCACGGCGTGCTGCCCGAAACCCCAGTCGAACACCTCCAGCGACTCGTGGAGCTGGTCCACGGCACATGACCGGCCGTACCGCCGTTCTGGTGATGGCCTACGGCAGCCCCGATCGGCTGGAGGACGTGGAAGCCTACTTCACGGATATTCGGGGCGGGCGGCGACCATCACCCGAGGCCGTGGCCGAGCTCACCGAGCGCTACCGGCAGGTGGGCCGCCACCGCCGTGCAGCGGATCGTGGATGACGGCACCGACCGGCTGATCGGCATCGTGCTGGCGCCCCATTACTCGCGGATAAGCACCGGCGGCTACCGGGCCCAGGTCGATCGAGCCTTAGCCACGGCTAGTGCCCACATCCCGATTGATTTCGTGGACAGCTGGTTTGATTTGGAGGGGTATCTCCAGACCGTAGCCGAGAACGTCCACGAGCAAGCCGTGAAATTCGCCAGGCCCGACGACGTCGTCGGCATCTTCACCGCCCACAGCCTGCCGGCGCGGATCCTGGAGGAGGGCGACCCGTACCGTGACCAGCTCCTCTTCAGCGCCGGCGAGATTGCCCGGCGGGCCGGGATCCGGCGGTGGGAGTTCGCCTTCACCAGCATGAGCGACACGGGGGAGCCCTGGCTCGGACCGGACCTGCTGGATGTCCTCGAGCGGCGCGCCGGCGAAGGCGACCGGCAGTTCGTGGTGGCCTCGGTCGGCTTCACCGCCGACCACCTGGAAATCCTTTACGACGTGGACATCGAAGCCCAGGCGAAGGCCCGCCAGCTCGGCATCGAGGTTCGCCGACCGCAGATGCTCAACGCGGATCCCCGCTTCGTGGGGGCGCTCGCCGAACTGGTCCGCCAGCGAGAGCGCTTACTTCAGACCGTCTAGGAGAACCTGGCGCAGCGCTTCCAAGCGCTCGAACTCCTCCATGCTCAGCTTGGTGGCGGTCTTCAGCGTGTGCGGGTACTTCAGCTTCTGCACCGCGTCGACCAGCGCCTGCACCTGGCCCTCGGTCAGGGCGTACTGATAGTAGACCGTGCCATCGGTTGAGAGGGGGAGTGGGTGGATGGGGGCCGGCATGGTCTCGGGCTCGGGCAGGAGATCGACCGGGCCGGTCGTCTCCTTGAAGAGTTCGGCCGAGCCGGCCAGTGAGACTCGCTTAAACACTGGTGGCCACCGGCTGCGGGACCGGCGTTTCGGCGGCCGGTTCGCGCTCGACCACGGCCTTGGCCA
>WNFD01010643.1_pt1 | contig 15193 bp, 13 predicted proteins | sample 5400491 | NCBI WGS metagenome assembly WNFD01 (sample SAMN13153343, study PRJNA577476) | soil metagenome | isolation source: 120 cm saprolite under Douglas fir tree site 2 hole 2 replicate 2 | place: USA:California | collected 2015-04-18
TACAAGGAACACGGTCTCAAGGCCCTGACGGATAGCGCGGCGGACCCGCCGATAATCAGCATTATCAGCCTATGCCCCGTTATGCCCTTCGAATGACCGACGACCCGGATCGCTTCGGGCGCAACGCCGATCTCGTTAGCGATCAGCGGCGCCAATGTCGTCTACAGCCCCTGACCATGCGGCTCGCTGTCGATCCGGACTTCGAGAAAACTTGACGGCGCCCGATTTCGAGCGCGTCGAGACCGAGCCGGGGCGGCCGCGGGTCGGCGGTCAGCGAAGTGCGCTCGCTCCGTTTGGCCAGTCTGCGGGTGAATGCCATCAGCGACGAACTTCTGGCCTTGCGCCAAGACCTCAACCTTCACCATCCTGCCATCAAGCAGATAGAGTTCACGCGTCTGAATTTTGCTGAACGGGTGGTCGACCTTGTAACAAGAAGTATTTTAGGCCTTTGCCGACGCGCACCAACGAGGTGAGGCCGCAGCGCTTTTCGAACAGGTCGACGATGCAATCGGCGAGTTCCTGTGTTGTGGAACATCGATGTCAGGCGCGACTACCACGCCACAGAGCACGCCAGTGTTGAGCGCGTAGGCAACAAAACAGGGCCTAAACGGGCAGGCTGAATTCGAGCTCGCGTTCAGACTCTTCCGCGAGTGAAGACAAGGAGACGCCCAGAAGCCGAACGCCTCTCGCGACAGGAAAGAGAGGTTCGAGCAGTGCGTTGCTGAGCTGTTCGAGTTCGCTTCGCGTCCCGATCTGCATCTGACCGGTGCGGCTTCGCGTGATCTGCTGGAAGTTACCGAATTTGACCTTGAGTGTGACGGTGCGGGCGCGAATACCCGAGCCCTCGCAATACCTCCAAACTTTGTCGACGATTTCTTGAAGCGCATCACGCGCGGCTTCGTAGGTGAAGAGATCGGCGGCAAACGTATTCTCGGCGCCGACGGATTTGCGTATCCGATCGGCGCGGACAGGCCGCTCATCGATGCCGCGCGCAGCCCAGTAGTAGTAGGAGCCGGCTTTCCCGAAATGTTGCTGCAGGAAGGCCTGGGTTTGCGCCCTCAGGTCGAGCCCGGTTTCGATGCCTAGCCGCGCCATCTTCTTGGCTGTCGCAGGCCCGACGCCATGAAACTTCCTCACCGGCAGGGTCTCGACGAATACTGGCCCCATCTTGGGCGTGATGACGAAGAGCCCGTCGGGCTTGCGGTGATCGGAGGCGAGTTTGGCGAGAAATTTGTTGTAGGAGACGCCGGCCGAAGCCGTGAGTTCGGTCTCGGCGCGAATCCTTGCCCGGATATCTTCCGCGATCTGTGTCGCCGAGATGATGACCTTGAGGTTTTCGGTGACATCGAGATACGCCTCGTCGAGCGACAGCGGCTCGATGATCGGCGTGTATTCGGCAAAGATGTCCCGGATCTGAAGAGAGATGGCCTTGTAGGCGTCGAACCTCGGCTTAACGAATACCAGATCGGGGCATTTTCGCTTGGCCGTGATCGACGGCATCGCGGAATGCACGCCGAACTTGCGCGCTTCGTAGCTCGCGGCCGCGACGACGCCGCGTTCGCGCGAACCGCCGACCGCGACCGGCTTCCCGCGCAGCTCCGGATTGTCACGCTGTTCGACAGATGCGTAGAACGCATCCATGTCGATATGGATGATTTTGCGCGACCCGCCCGCCTCGGCCGAGGATGCTCCCGCGCGCTCTTCCGTCCGCATGTGGGCCCTCTCCCGATCGTTGGCCAGGCGAGGATGTGGTTCGCGTCAACCGCGTGTCGTCGGATAGGTAATCGATAGCGTCAGCCGACGCCAATAGGTAACCTCACCCGCCAGACCAGGCGATAGCAAGGAGAGCGGCATGCATTTCGGCGGCGCAATGTTTTCACGGATTATTCGATGTCGGCGCCAGATCTCGCCCGCGCTCGAGGAGCGCGGTTTCCCGGGAGGAGGCGATCTGCCCAAACAGTATTACGATGCAATGGACCCGTTCGTGGTGCTGGCGGCGGCCAGCCAGGTCACCAAGACCATCAAGCTCGGCACCGGCGTGCTGCTCGTGCGGCAGCGCGACGCTATCCAAACCGCCAAGCTGGTTGCCTCGATCGACCAGGGTAATCTGTGACATCGAACGCTTCGTTCGGTCAAATCTTCTCGGGCGTCTCCGGGTCAGTTGAAGAACCGCGCAGGCCGGAAATGGGCGAGTTCAGCCCTCTGCCGTCCACGTACGATCTCGTCAGCCACCACCGCACCGAGGAACGGCGACATCGTCACACCGCTATGGGTGATAGCGATGTAGTAGCCGGACGTCCGCGGCATCGGTCCGATAGCGGACAGATGGTCGCCGGGGATCGGCCGGATGGCGATGCGCACCGCCTCCGGTTCGACCTCGCCGATCGAGGGAAGCAGCTGTCGGGCACGCCGCACCAGATCGCGCGCTTCCGGCATCGACGGGTTGAGCTTCGTGTCGAAGCTCAATGTCGCGTCGGTCGGGTTCCAATGCAGCATCATGCGCCCTGCGCCATCAGGGCGTGCGTCAATTACGGTGGTGCGGACCACACGGCTCAAGCTCGCGGCGACGGGGGGCGTGAACACCAGGAACCCCACCGTCGGTGCGAGCGGTAAGTGTAGACCTGCATCCCGGGTTGCCTCATTGGTCCAGCGACCGGCACAGTTCACCACGGTGTCGGCCTCGTATTGCGTGCCGTCGGCGACGCGGACACCGGTCACACGATCGCCGGCCATGATCAGGTCTACGACCCGCGCCCCACAGATGACTTTCGTGCCATGGCGAAGCCGGGCGGCGGACAGCATGGCATGCGCGTAGACCACCGGATCGAGCCAACCCTCTTCCGGGAAAAACGCCACGGGCGCATCGCCGATCACCGCCGGATCGATGTCGGGCTCCAATTCCTGCACTTGGCGCAGCGTGAGCCACTCAGCGGCATAGCCCCAGGACCGCAGCTGCTCGATGTTTTCGCGCTGCGCTGCGCGATCGGGTTCGGCCTCCCATTCCAGACTGCCGCCGCTATGCCACCACGGCGTGGCGCCGAACTCGTCCGCCAGCGCGGCATGCGCCTTCATGCCGGCGACATTCAGATCGTGATAGGGTTTCGGCGGCTTTTTGTGCGCGTTGGTCCAGGCAAAGCTGATGCCCGAGGTGCCGCCGCCGATGCGCGTTGCTTCCAGCACCGTAACCGCCGCGCCAGCCTGAGCCAGCCGATACGACACCGAGGCGCCCATTACGCCGGCACCGATCACTATCGTCTTAATCATCTGCGTCTCCCGTGGTTCAAGCAGGTGAATTCGATCCTTTTCCGACTTTCCCGCTTAGTCGGGTACAATTCTTTGAGCCTAAGAGGACACCACCCAATGCTGATCATCGACGGACAGATCCATCTCTGGGCAAAAGGCCCGCCTTCCGGCGGTGCCGGCTTGTCCGCAATTCCCGCCGACATCGACAACGGTTCGGAGTGGTCGTCATCGGGACAGGAAGCGTATTTCTCCATTGAGAATACCGGACCAATGACGTCATCCTCGGCATCGAGCGATGAAGAGGGATCGAGCAGATGGCTTCGATGGACGAGATTGGACAGGAGAAGCAGCGGATTTCCGAACGGCTTGCGCGGCTCGATGCCGAACGGATTAAGCTCGGGGATCAGTTCAATGAGCTGGAAATCGCCGAGCGCGTGCTGATACGATTCGGCGGAAAAGCCGACACCACCGTGGGGCGGAGGAGAGGACGCCCGGCGCGAACTGCGCCGGCGGCCGGTGGAGAGCGCAGAGCCCGAGCCGCCCAGAAAGCGCCCAGCTTGACGATCCGCGATGCCTGTTTGAAGGCTGTGCAGGCGCATGGCGAGGGCGCCACTGCCAACGAAATCCTGAACTATCTCTCATCGGAGTTCGGGATGACAGTCAGGCCGAACCACCTCGGTGCCGCGCTGCAACGCCACCGCCGTGCCGGCCAGCTCGAAAACCGCGATCAGCGCTGGTACCTGCCGTCCTAAATCACCGTCCATCACATGGGGGGACCGAGGGTTCGAATCCCGCTTCCTCCGGAGAGTCCGGTGCGAACCTGATTTTCGGGGGCGAATCCCATCGATGACCGTCGGGGATTTCGCCAACGCCAACCCAGCGCCGCTTTAGCGCGAGTCCGTTCTGAACAATAGCGCGACCGCGGTGGAAGAGGAGGTTCGCTCGGCGCCGCCGCCATCCGCATCCGCCCACTCCAGGGCGAGCTGCTGGGCGATGGCAGCCTGTACGGAGACGAGAGCGCAAGATGCAGCGTTTCAAGTCGGCTCGATCCGCCCAGCGCTTCCTCAGCATGCATGTATCCCGCGGGCAGACCTATTCGGCAATCCGGCCAGGGCTTACGCCCAGACCAGCCCCGATGATGTCGCTGATCACTGCGAGCTTGATGTTGGCCTCTTCCAGCGTCTTCTGGAGGCGCTGGACATGGCTCGTCTGCTCGCGAACCAGCTGCTTGCGGGCCCGCAGCAGGGCGCGCAGTTCCTGCAGGTCTTCCGGCGGCACAAAGCTGGCCTTGATCAGACCGCACGCCAACAGATCGGCGATCCACATGGCATCGTTCAGATCCGTCTTGCGGCCGGGCACGTTCTTGATATGCGCCGCATTGGCCACCATCAGCGCGAAGCCGTTTAGCGGGCGTGGTGATAGGCTAATCTTGCGACCGAACCCGGCCGCCTCGCCGCGGCGCAGATCTGCACTGAAGGGCACCATCGGATTCCCCTTCGGCCCGTAGAAGGAATCAGCGCGGTTGCGGGGGCTCTGGTGGCTCCCGCGAGGCAGCACGCGCGGCGAGCCACTCGTCGATTTCCGCCTCAATCCAGGCGATGCGGCGATCACTAAGCGCGACTGGCTTTGGAAACTCGCCAGCTCGAATCTTTCTCCTCAGGTGATCACGACAATACCGAATGCCTTTTTGTGGCTCGAGCTGGTCGAAGGAGATGACTTTCAACGCGATTCCTCAGGACAAGGTACGGCCTGAGGCAACATAGGACGACCGACCCCGCCTGAAAACTCGTCACCAGTTCATGGTGACTGGTGCCCTTTGGTAGGGGACTAGTATGAGATCGGGGCCCTATATCGCTTTACAACATCGATCAAAGCTGAGGGCAAGGTCCATTGGGGGAAGCTGAAGTCGGGCAGATCGAGCGCATTGGGCACCATCCAAAGCTCGTCCCGTGTCAGGAGCGGCTGTTTTTTGCCGTGAAACGGCATCGAATTCAAAAGGAAATTCTGGTAATCTCGAGCAATGGTCAACCAAAAGTAAGTGTAATCTTCATCGTCTTCATATATTTCTTCTCTTCTCAGAATAAGACGTGCAGCTATCAGGTGACTCGACTTTTTATATAATTTCCATGATTTGAATATTTCTTTACGATTGTTGTAAATTATCTTTGGTTTTGTAAAATTATCATAATTTGACAAGAGAAAAACAGTCTTTAAAAGACTTGCGCCGCCTGGCAGCGATCGAGACTGAAGACCAAGTGCACGCATAAGCATAACGAGAAGGCCTACCGTTGTCATCCGCTTGCATTTCACTTTATCTGAGAGCGGTTCCGGATATGCTTCCTTAGCGTACGTCTCATCAAGAAGAGCAGTCCGGCCCGCCCGCGAAAGAGCACTGATTAGCGACTCCCGGAATTCCGCGCCGCACTCGTCGAGCAGTTCGGCTCTTTCTGGGTTATTTGCCACGACTTCGGGCCAGATAGCGAGATGCAAAGCAAGATTCCTGGCCACATAAAATTCTCTTGCCTTTTCACTTTCGGGCCACATCATATATGCTTCTGCCCGAAGCCGAGTATCGACGTCATCGACTTGGCTTAGTTCCATTTCCGGCACTGAAAAAGCACTCCAGCAGTTACGTACCCCTTGCATCGCTGGCGCGGCTGCCCAGGCACGCTCCGGGCTTTCAGGAGCTACCCTAACGGCGCCGGTCGAGATTATACCTCGACGCGGCGCCGTTCTCGCGCCTGGCTGAAGTCGGTAACGTCACCGGGTCGGGGCTCGATAATCGAGATTATCGGCCCGCCTCTAAACGACCGATCAACAATCGTCTGGCATACCGTGCAGCATGCCGGATGGAAGCCTACCAACACCCCGCGTAACGCCAGAAGCCTCGATCCCTACGCGAAGGCAAAGGACAAGTGGGAATGGAAGGCTTGCGCTTACCCTGTTGCCCCGATTGTTGCCCCAACCCGATTAGGGGCGATTGGAGGTTTTTCTTTGATCCACTAAGTCTTTGATAAATATGGTGCCCCGGGTCGGATTTGAACCAACGGCCTACCGCTTACGAAGCGGTTGCTCTACCGCTGAGCTACCGGGGCGACGCGACCGGATGGGTTTTAGTCTGTTCGTGCGCGGGCGCCAAGCCGTTTGGTGTGGCGAGCGGAGCGCGACACCAGGCCCGGACGGGGCCGGCAGCGTGGCGCCCGAAACCGCCCAGGCGGGTGTGCCCCAGGAAAGCGCATCGAAGGCACCGCAACGGGGGCACAACGAGCGCCATTCGAGGCTCTCTCCGCCGCAGCTAGCGCAGACGCAACGCGGATCGGACGTGGCGCCGACCGCGCGGTCGAGCCACGAGCGCATGGCACCGATATCGCCGTGCTCGGCCTCTTCGAGCCGAGCCGCCAGCAGACACAAGCGTGGGGTCGGCTCCGCCGCGATCGCTGCTGCCTCGAGATGGCGGCGCGCCTCGCCCCAGAGCTGTGCCTCGAGCGCCGCTTCGGCCAGCGCCACGTGGCTCTCTCGCGCCGCCGGGTTTTGCGCGGCGAGCCGCTCGAACGACTTGACGCGTGCCAGCGGCGGTTCGCCCTCGTAGATCGCAGTGTAGACCTGCGCGAGTTCGGGATGGGCCGCGGTGCGCCAAGCGCGCTCGACCGCCTTCGCTGCACGGCCGCCCTTCCGCTCCCTAAGCAACAATCGCGCATGATGGGCGGCCGGGCCCGCGAGGTCCTTGGTCATCCCCTGTGCCTCGCCTGCCAAGGCCAGCGCCCGCCGCCGGTCTCCGGCTGCAACGGCGGTGCGGCTGAGCTCGTACAGAATCACGCCGCGGTAATGGCGCGCCCGCTCGCGTGAGATGAGACGGCGCTTGGTCAATTGCACGAGAGTCTGCCGGGCCGCTTCCCACTGCCCTTCGCGTGCCTCGAGATCGAAGCGGCTGAGCGCGACCCACTGCGTCCTCGGGCGCAGAGCCATGGCGCGCTCGGCGTACTGCAGTGCGGCACGGCGGTCGCCTACGCTCAGCGCTTGGTTCAGCAGCCCGCGCAGGCCGAGAAACTCGGTCTCGCGCCGCTCGAGCATTGCGGTGAAGAACCTTTTCGCCGCCCCCTCGTCGCCGTCGAGCTGTGCCGCCTGGGCGGACAAAAGCAGGGTCAAAGTCGGGTCGGCGAGCAGCAGATCGGCCCTCTTGGCGCAACGCTGTCCCTCTTGCGCATCACCGGCTGCCACCGCAACCATGCCTTGCGTCAACGCCCGGTAACCGGCCCGGCGGCGCCGGACGCGCCGACCGCGGAGGACCCTGCGCGGGCCGGTGATGATCAGCGAGAGGATCGAGAACAGCAACCACACCAGCAGCGCAGCAAGGACTGCGGCGGCGATCAAGACGCCGACCGACGTCTCCAGCTGCCAGCCCTGCCAGACGACATCAACCCGGCCGGGACGATCGGCAAGGAACACCGCAGCGGCGATCAGCACCCCGACCATCAAAAGGCCGGCGATGCCGCGCGTCACGGCTGCTTCTCCGGTTTCGCTGACGCCTCGGCCGGAGAGCGTCCCGGCGCGTCGGGAAGATGGCCGAGGCCAACCACCAAGAGCTCCTGCAGATGAGCCAGCGACCCTTCGACCGCCAGCCGCTGTCGCGCCATCCTCAGCCACGGTCCGGCCGCCTCGGCGCTCGCGCCGGTAAGCCGATCGAGTTGTGCCACGGCTTCGCCGAGATCGCCGCGCCCGAGCGCGACCTCGGCGGCGCTTGCCGCCGCTTCCGGCCCGCTTTGTGCCGCGCCGTCGATCCGGCGGATCGTCACCAGTGCACGCAACCGGGCCAGCACCTGCGCCTCCCAATCGGCCTCCGGAGGAATCGCCGTCGCACTGGCGATACGGCCGGCAACCTCGGCCAGATGCTTGGCGAGGCCAAGGCGCCCCACCACCCCGCCGTGGGCGACCTCGGCGAGCGGTCCGACCGCCGCGACGAGGTCGGGACGGTCATGGGCGAGCGCCGTGAAGGCGCCTAGTTCCGCCGCGAAGGGACGTCCCTGGTCGACCGCCTCGCGGATCTGCAACAGGGCGACCAGCAATATCGCATCGATCTGCTGAGTTCCGCTTTGCGCCCGCAACTGCTGCTCGAGCGCCGCGAGCCGGCTGGCGAGATCGCCGGCGACGGTGCCGAGCCGCGTCAGCTCGTGATGGACCTTTTCGATTTCGGCAGCTTCGCCGGCCACTTGCGAAGCCGATCTCGCTTCGATCGCGCCAAGTTGCTGTTCGACCTGCTGCAGCCTGGCCTTAATCGAGGGGACGGCGGCTTCGCCTTGGCGATCCGCATTGCGCGCGGCTTCCAGCTGATCGACCCGGCGCCCCAATGCGCTCAGCGTTGATCTAGTCGCCTCGACATCGATGGTCGGCGGGGCAGGCCGCCGCTCGATCGCCTCCAGCCGCGCGGCGACCGCAGCATAGTCCGGGATCGACGCCGGCGGCCTCTCGCCCCAGGGCAGAAGCGGCGCAATTTCGGGCGCCCAGAATGGCGAGACGACGATCCCGGCAATGACCAGCCCCAGGGCGGCAACCAGCCATACTTCCGGTCGCTGAAGTGCGGTGGGCCGCGGTACCGCGGCTTGGCTCCCGCCGGCCGGCGCTTGCCCGGACTCGGGAGCGACTGCATCCTCCTCCGCGTGTCCCTGGCTGTGCCCTTCCGCCATGTCAGACCTGCTGCCGCTCGCCGAGAACACGATCGAGCCGATCGAGCAACGCCGGCTGGCTCGGCTTCTCGGCAACCTGCCGGTCGCGCCAAGACAGTGCGGAGAGGACGTCGTCGATGGCCGCGCTGATCGACAAGGCGGTGATCGTTCGGCAGCTTCCGGCGACACCGGCAGAGTCAGCGAGCCTGAGAAATATCGCCGCGGTGCGCGGGGAGAAGAACAGGGCAAAGTCGATCATGCCGGAGCGCAAAGCGTGGACCGCCGACGGGCTAAGCGCTGCAGCCGGCCGGGTGTGGTAAAGGACGCTGCGCTCGATCGTGAAACCCCGTGCCCGCAATGCGCCGGCGAGGTCGCCGGCGACGATTTCGCCGGCGATGTGCAGTAGCCGCCCGTCTTGCGGGCGAAGCCGCATCACCGCCAGGCGGACGAGATCGGCAATGCTGCCGCCGGCGCTCGCCACGTCGGTGAAGCCCTCGGCGCGGGCGCGCGCCGCGGTGGCGTCACCGACCGCAAAAAGCGGCAGATCCCTCTCCCCGATGATTCGCGCCAGTGCCCGGGCGCCATTGGCGCTGGTGCACAGGAGTGCCTGCACTCCGGCGAGGTCGGGCGCTGGGTTAGCGCGATAGTGGACCTCCATCATCGGCTCGAGGACGGCAACGACGCCGCGCGCCGCCAGCGCAGCCGCCAGACTCTCGGCTTCCTCGCGCGGCCGTGTGACCAACGCACACGTTGTTCCGCGCCGCGAGAGCTCCGTCGGGCCACCCATCTCGCCATGCTCCACGTCAATCACCGGCCCGCTTCCGTCCACGCCAGAAAGGCGCGGCGCGGCTCAGTCGGCGCAGCTGCTTGCGAAATTTCCGCGCGCCCTTTGCAAGCTGCTTCTCGTGCCATTCGAGCACGCGAACACCAGCGCGCCAAGACACTGCCTCTTTCGCCAGCTCGGGCAAAAGATCACGCGCGACGCGAACGTCGTTGGCATATCCGAGGTCGTCCTGCAGGCGCTTCAGCCGCCTGACAAAGCGCTTCACATCATCGGGATCGAACAGGCCTTCGAGAAGCTCGATCGTATATCGGAGCTTTTTGGCCGCGATGCGCAGCTTGTGCCGCTGGCGCGTCGTCTGACGACCGAACCGCTTGCTGCGTTTGCGCACCTCGCGCCAGCGACGATCGAGCAGGCGGGGGGCCAATTCGCCGATCGGCGAGGCCAGCTTGGGGGACGGTTCGCCCTGCGCGTCGCGCCAAGCACGCGCTTCGAACCAGTGCGACAGGCGAAGCATCCCGGCGGCATGCCGCTCCGAAAGGATCGCATGCTCGACCCGGGCGTACGCCTCCCGGCGCGCTCGCTCAAGCGCGGCGGTGAGATCGGCGAGACCGGCTTCGTGCGCCAAGTCCGCTCGGGCGCGCTGCAGCAGCTCGGTGGCAAAGACATCGAGGTTGCGTGCCGATCCGAGGATATCGAGAAGGGACGTCAGTTCATCGGATACCCAGCGGCATTCCGCGGCCGGAAGCAGCTTCTTGAAGGCGGCGATGGCGGAGCGGATGCGACGCTCGGCGACCCGCATCTGATGAACACCTTCCGGTTGCATCGCGAGCGCGGCGGCTTCATTGCGCAACAGGTGGGCGAGACACGCCCGGCCGATTTCTTGCAGAGCCGCCTCGACGGCCATTGCCGGATCGAGAACAACGGGCTCGGCGTGAACATCCGGCGGGGCCACCGCGGCGCCCTCGCCGAGCCGGTAGCCCCGCTCGGACTTGCTGCGCGGCTCGATACGGATCGGTGCCACCTCTAGGAGGCGCATGGCGACGTCATAGAGAGTGGCGGCGTCGCCGCACCTCAGTTCGAGCTCGATCTCGCTGATCGGTTCGGTCCCGTCGCCTCGGGCGGCGCGGATCACGCCCTCGTCGGTCGCGGCCTCTATCCGCGTTGCCGGGACAGGCTGGATCGCAACCGTTGTGCGGGTGACATCGGTCGCGAAGAGCGGCTGCAGGTTCCCGGCAACCCCATCCGGCAGATGGCCGCCGCTTTGCGATGCGTGAGGGTCGGGACGGTTCTCGGCGAGTTCGTCCTCCCACTCGCCCCGCCTCAGCAAATCGGCGCCCAGGGTGAGGTCTCCGGTCTTGACGGTCTGTATGAACCGGCCTCCCTGCTCGCGAACGCGCAATGTCAGTCCTCGGCGCTTCAGCGCCAGGTCGGGGGTGTCATAATAGGTGCTGATTAGCCGGCGGCGTGAGCTGGCGGCTTCAGGCGCCATTTCCGCCAGCCTGCGCTGCAGCTCGGGCAGGTAGGCTGCCGGCGCTGCAAGCTTGAGTTCAACTTCCGTCGAAATGCAGTGCCTCCCTCGCTTCGAGCGCGCGGTTGCTGCGGTAAACGCGGCGCACCGCCCGCCGATCCGCTCCCTGCTCGTATCGGCCTGCCGAGGGCCGATCTTGCCGCAAAATCTCCAGCGCCGCGATGCTTCAATTTCGCACAGCCGCAGTGGGCCATTGGGCGGTCGGCGATGGCTCGGCGGACTTGCGCATGGCAGGGTTGCGGTCGAGGTCTCGGCTCGGGCCGGCGGTCGCCGGGTAGTTTGTGCTGTGCCGAAGAAAGAAGCATCGGAGGGGACGAATGAAAGAGGCGTGGCACCGTCCTCCCGGGGGATCGGCAGGAAATCCGCCGTGTCGGTGACCGCCTCCTTGGCTGAGCCGCGAAGATGGTTGGTCGGCGAACCCGATTTCCGTCGGCTTTGGCTGGTCGGGCTGGTGGTTTTCTCGGTGCGTTGGCTCGAAATGTTGGCGGTGGCGGTATTCGCCTATCAGCACACCGGGTCGCCCTTGATCGTCGCGTTGTTGACCATGCTGCGCATGCTGCCGATGGCTCTGTTCGGAGCACTAATCGGCGCCGCGGCGGAGCGCGTGGAACGGCGCACGGCACTCGTCCTTGTCGTCCTCACGATGCTGCTGAGCTCGGTCGTCCTGGCATTGCTCGCCTGGTCCGGCGCGCTAGAAGTCTGGCATCTGGCACTCGCCAGCTTTATCAGCGGCATCACCTGGACGACTGACAACCCGGTGCGCCGCACGATGATCGGGGAGGTCGTCGGCCACGAGCGAATGGGCGCCGCGATGTCGCTCGATGTCGGGGCCAACAATGCGAGCCGTATGCTCGGTCCGATCGTCGGCGGCATCCTGCTCGCGACCCTCGGCATCGGCGGCGCGTTTGCGGTCAGTGTTGCGGGCTATCTGGCGGCGGTCGTGGTCGCGCTCCGGATCCAGCATCGCAACACTGCCGCCCCGTCGATCGGCGCGGGGGTGATCGAGCGCATGATCGAGGGACTGATGCTCGTGCGCCGCGACCCCTCGATTGAGCGGAACCATGGTCGTCACCGTGATCTACAATACTTTCGGATGGCCGTTCACCAGCATGATCCCGGTGATCGGCCAGGACAACCTGGGTCTTGGCGCCGCGGGGATCGGCGTGCTCGCCAGCATGGACGGGGTCGGCGCCTTTTGCGGCGCCATCGTGATCGCCCTTTTCGCCAGGCCGCGGCACTTTGCACGGCTCTATATCGGCGGGGTCGCGATCTATTTGGTGATGGGGCCGGTCTTCGCGCTGGCGTCCTATCCGGCGCTCGCCGGCTTCGTGCTGCTGCTGACGGGTTTGGCCAATGCCGGGTTCAGCATCATGCAGGCAACATTGGTCTACCTGGCGGCACCGCCCGAGATGCGCAGCCGGGTCTATGGCGTGCTCTCCGTCTGCATCGGGGTCGGGATGATCGGCTTTCTCCATCTCGGCTGGCTCGCCGGGTTGATCGGCGCCGCCGGGGCGATCGTAACCATCGGTGTCGAGGGTCTGGCGGCGTTGCTGCTGACCCGGCGCTGGTGGCGCGCGGTCGGGACGTGATCGCGGAAATCGTCGCCGCAAACCCGGCGTTCGATGTATCTTGCCCCAAAATAGGCCGGATATGCCCTCCATCGGAGAACATGATGCCAACAACCTCGCTCGATCTGCGCCGCGCCGATGCGCCCATCGACTACCTGGAAAGGGCGCGCGAGATCGCACCGATGCTGGCGGCCGCCTCCGACGAGATCGAGGAAAGCCGCCAGCTCCCGCAGAGGGTGGTCGAGGCGCTGATCGAGCGCGGCTTTTTCCGCATGCTATTGCCGCGTTCATTGGGCGGCGCCGAGCTCGACCCCTTGACCTACGTTCAGGTGCTCGAGGAGATCGCCAAGGCCGACCCCAGCACCGCCTGGTCGCTCGGGCAGAATTCGGGCTGCTCGATGACCGCCCCCTATCTCGACCCGGCGGTGGCGCGCGAGATCTTCGGGCCGCCGCGCGGCATCCTTGCCTGGGGGCCGGAATTGCCGGGTGCGGGGCGCGGTGTGGCCGTCGAGGGCGGCATCCGCGTCACCGGGCGCTGGGGCTTTGCGACCGGCAGCCGGCACGCCACCTGGCTCGGCGCCCATGTCCCGATCTTCGAGCCCGACGGCACTCCGCGCCTCAACCCGAACGGCCGCCCCTTCGTCCGCACCGTCCTCTTCCCCAAGTCGAGCGCCGAGATCATCGACAATTGGCAGGTCATCGGGCTGCGTGGCACCGGCAGCGACAGCTATCGGCTCGACGACCTTTTCGTCGCGCAGAGATACACCGCCTCGCGCGACAACGAAGCCGAGCGGCGCGAGCCCGGCCTGCTCTACCGCTTTACCAGCGGCATGATCTACGCCGCGAGCTTCTCCAACGTCTCGCTCGGCATCGCCCGCGGCGCGCTCGACGCCTTCATCGTGCTGGCCCGCGACAAGATCCCCCGCGGCGCCCGCGGCACCCTGCGCGAGAACAACGTGATCCAGTCGCAGGTCGCACAATGCGAGGCGCGGCTGCGCTCCTCCCGCGCCTTGATCCACGAGACCCTCGCCGAGATGTGGGCCGAGGCCGAGCGCACCGGCGAGTTTCTTTACGACCAGCACGTCCGGCTGCGGCTGTCGACGACCTGGGCGATCCATCAGGCGCGCGACATCGTCGCCACGGTCTATGGTGCCGCCGGCTCGAATGCGGTCTTCAACGAGAACCCGTTCGAGCGCCGGCTGCGCGACATCCACGCCGGGACCCAACAAGGCCAAGGCCGGCCGATCCATTTCGAGACCGTCGGCCAGGTCCTCATGGGCCTGCCGCCGCAAGGGCGGATGTTCCGGTAGCGGACCGCCCGGCCTGAATGCGCTCCGGTGCGGTCCGCGGGTCGCTGCGAACCACAATCACAAATTGCCCCAGCGAAACCCCGCTTCGCCATCTGGAGCGAATCCGCAGCAAATTCTCGCCCTGGGGTTGAATCCCCCTCGCCACCTCGTTGATCAAACCGACGGGTCCAGCACCCGCCATATTTCGGAATTATGCAACGCGAAAGCGATAATTTTATGATCGTCGTCAACGGGTCGGAGGCTGCGTGAAAGCTCGAGCGCCGGTCCAGATGACGAAATGTCAGGATAAGGATGGGTCTTACACAGCCCCGGTCAACAGCTGACTAACGCACGGGCACCGTGTTCTGGAAGGTGCTCGCCCGCAGGCGGCAAGGATGAGGGTTGAGACGGCCCATCGGTGGAGACTTTCACCCGTTCGGGTGCGCTGAGCATCTCGACGGTGCCCCCCGCGGCGGCTGCGCTCGTTGTAGCCTTTACTCCGCGCGGGCCTAGGCGGGCATAAATCGACTACATCCGCCTCAACCCTGAGCCTTGCGGGCGCTATCCTCGGGCAGGTCTTAACTCTGCTTCCGCCGCCGACGCACGCTCATGGGCCGATTCCAATCGCCCGGAATGCTTCAGTGGAATGCCGTTGACGCACATGGTCATGCTCCATTTCATAATCGGTTCTGCAATGTCGAGCGGTCCCTACCGATCGCACTGCCTCTCGACGGCGAACATCGGGCCTCCACTAGCGTTAACGCTATGTCGCCGATCGAAATTTTTTCATGTGGCCGATCCAAATCTTTCCCAAATTGATGGCAATTCGGACCGTTCTTAGTACGGGTTCTAGGTCTGCGTGGGCGTGTTCCTGACGCTATTGCCGATACGAATGGAAAATAGATGCGAGGGCACGGCCGGACCGGACGGGAAGTAGGCGCGTGGACGAGCTTAGTTCAGCCGAAGACCTTTTGTTCGAGAGGTTCCGCTTGGACCGCCGGGGCGGCGTTTTGTACCGGTTGGGTCAGGGGGACGTGAGCGCTCCGGTCGTGCTCGGCTCGCGGGCGATTGGTTTGCTCGGCCTGTTGGCCGCGCGGCACGGTGAGGTGGTCTCGAAAGAC
>WNFD01003774.1_pt1 | contig 15192 bp, 12 predicted proteins | sample 5400491 | NCBI WGS metagenome assembly WNFD01 (sample SAMN13153343, study PRJNA577476) | soil metagenome | isolation source: 120 cm saprolite under Douglas fir tree site 2 hole 2 replicate 2 | place: USA:California | collected 2015-04-18
ATCCGCTGACCAGTCATCGCGCCCTCCTCAGGCCGGCCCGACTCCTCTTGCCGGGACGCCTCTGATGATCACGCGGTTTCTGCCCATAGAGGGACCAAACCCGCGTGATCATCCGCGGGCGACGCCGTGCAGGCGCCGCCGACCCGGATGCCGCGGCCTACTCGCCGCGCCAGACGGGCGGCCGTTTCTCGGCGAAGGCCGCCGCGCCTTCCATGGCGTCCTTCGACCCGAAGATCGGGCCGATGACCCCGGCCTGCCTCGCGAACGCCTCGTTAGCGGCCCAGTCGGCTGACTCGACGATCACCCGCTTGGACGCGGCGAGGGCCAGCGGAGCCCCGAGCGCGACCCGCCCGGCAAGTTCCATCGCGGCAGGCAGTGCCTGTCCTGCCGGGACAAGCTTATTCACCAGTCCGACCTCTGCCAGCCTGGCAGCGGGGAAGTGCTCCCCGGTCAGCGCGATCTCCATCGCCACGTGGTACGGGATCCGGCGCGGCAGCCTGAGCAGGCCGCCCGCTCCCGCCACCAAGCCGCGCCTGACCTCGGGCAGTCCGAACTTGGCCTCTTCGCTCGCGACGACCAGGTCGCACGCGAGGACTAGCTCGAAACCACCGGCCAGCGCGTAACCCTCAACCGCGGCGATCACCGGCTTGACCGGCGGCCGCTCGGCGATCCCGCCGAAGCCCCGCCCAGGCGAGACCGGGGCGTCACCGGCCAGGAAACCCTTCAGGTCCATGCCGGCACTGAACGTTCCCGCGGCTCCTGTGAGCACCAGCACGCTGATGTCCTTGCGACCGTCGAACTCCTCGACGGCCGCGGCGATGCCGCGGGCAACCTCGCCGTTGACTGCGTTCCGCGCCTCCGGACGGTTGATCGTGATGACCGCGACGCCGTCGGTTACCGCGGTGCGGATCGCGTCTGACATGCCGGCGCCTCCAGATCAGGGTCGGTTACTTGGGCTGGGAAGTCCAAGCATCTTACAGAGCGGGCTGCCGATGCTGGGAGCACATGCCGCAGGCAAGCGGCCCGTCATCATCGCGTGCTGATCGCTCGCTCGCACCGATACCGTCACCCAGCACCAGCAGCCTGAACGCGGCTAATGTCTGCGCCAGCGCCGATGGCCGATTACGTTGGACCCGGTCGACCGGGCCGCTGGCTTAGCCATCCGCCGAACCCATATAGGGCCGGACGGCCGCCGCGAAGGCTCGCACCGAGGCCGGGTCGAGCAGTCGCCAGTCGATCCGCCTGGTCAGCAGATTCAGGTAGAGCACGCCGAGCATGCCAGGTTTGTCGTACACGGCGCGGTACAGGTCGGCGATCTGGGCGGGCCTGCGGGACCCGGCGACCACCCCGGCCTCCGAGATCAGGATCGGGTCACCGGTGATGCGCCTGACATCGGCAATCGTCGGACCGTAGACACTACTGTAACGGTCGCTGGGGAGTCGGTTGTGGCCGTCGATCCCAACCCAATTGACGTAGGCCCGGCCGGGCCACCAGGGCCCCGGGTTGGTGGCCGGCGGTGTCGCCCGGTCGACGGTCCACATCCAAATCACGTTGCGGGCGTTACTCCTGGCAAAGATCTGGTGGATTCGGCGCCACATCCGGATGAAGGTGCCGACGGGGGTGTTGTGCCAGCCCCAGGAATACCAGTTGCCGTTCATCTCGTGGCCAACGCTCAGTACGATCGGCGAGCCTAGGCGCTTGATCTGGCCGGCGAGGCGGGCGACGTAGCCGTCGGTGCGGCCGCTGGCGATCTCGGCTGCCGAGACGTGCCGCAGGTTGAGCTGGATGAGCGGCATGGCGCCGTGGTGTATCGCCAAGCAGGCCAGGCGCGAGTTCCAGGGCTCGCCGAAGCTGAAGAAGAAGTCGTCGAGCGTCGGCCGTACGCCGGCCCGGCTGATGAACTGGTTGTACTGCGGGCTTCCCGGGTAGTTGGTGATGACGCCGAAGTACCGGCGTGGAATCGGCTCGGTGCCGCATGGACCGCTGGTCTGGCTGATCGTGGTGCCCGGAATAACGCGGGCGTGCCGCTGCGGATGGTGACGCGCTGGGCTAGCGCTGGCCTGGCGGGAAGCGCTGCTGTGGCCGCCCGCACAACCTGCCATGGTTGCCGCGATGCCTAGCATGGCCAGCGTCCCGATGGCACGGCTAGCCCTAGCTTGACGTGCTCGGGTGACTTCCTTCACCGGGGTGCCTGCCCTTCGCTGGGATGGCGCTGGCCTCGTAGGGCTTCACGGCGCTGCGGAACGCCTCGATCGAGGCCGCATCGGTTAGCTGCCAGTCGAACCTCGCCGTCATGTCGAAGTAGATGACGCCAAGCAGGCCGGGCGTGCGGAAGACGGTGTCGTAGAGATTCGATATCTGGGCCGGGCGCTCGGGCCCCGGTTTGACGGCGCTCTCGGCGATCAGGATCGGATCGTGGGTGACCGTGCGGATGTCGGCGACCGTCGGGCCGAAGACATTGCTGAACCGGTCAGTGGGAAGGGTGTCGTGCCCGTCAATGCCGACCCAGTCGACGTACTGCTTGCCCGGCCACCAAGGGATAGGCGTGGTGGCCGGCTTGACCGCCCGGTTCACCGTCCACAGCCAGATCACGTTGTAAACCTTCTGCTGCGCGAAGAGTTGGTGGACCTTGTGCCAGAACGCCACGAAGACCGCCGGGGCCACTCCGGCGCCCTTGTGGTAAGTGTTGTCATGCCTCCAACCCCACGGGTACCAGTTGCCGTTCATCTCGTGCCCGAGGCTCAGCACGACCGGGAGACCGAAGTTCTTGATCTGGTCGGCGAAGCGCACGATGTAGTTGTTCGCGCCGCCCTTGGCGATGCTGGCGAGGTTCTGGCGGTACAGGTTGACCTGCAGCAAGGGCAGCGCGCCCTGCGACGCCGCTTAGCAGGCGGGCACCGGGTTCCACGGCGCGCCGAAGCTGACGAAGTAGTCCACGATCGACGGAGTGACCTTTGCCTCTTTGACGAACTTGATGTACTTCTTGGTGCCGGGCGTCCGGTCGGCGATGATCCCGAAGTAGTGGATGTGGGTGAGCCTCGTGTTCGGCTCGATGCCGCATTGGGACGTGTACTGTCGCACATTTGCACTAATCGCCGCCCTAGGGTCGGGACCAATTCGGCCGATCACGATGGCGGTACTGGCGGCCGCTACGGACAGCGTGATGAAAAAGACCACCATGGCCCTCGCCACGCGGATCACGGCCGACCCACCGCTTCGCGGTATGCCCGCCGCGTAGGCGTGGTGGTGATCTCGACCCGTCGACGGGTGATCCAGCCCTGCCGCAGGCAGGTCAGGATGCCGTATACCCGCAGCGGGCGGAGGATCAACGTCACCCATACGGCAGTGGCCGGGGCGATCAGGACATTGATCAGCCGGTCGAGCCAGTTCTGGTCGCTTCGCCGTACCGCGGTGGTGCGCATCGCCATCAGGATCGCCCAGCCGATGGTGGCGAGCGTGGCCGAGGCCAGGTAAGGCTCGGAGCGCGGCCACTGCAGGCTCATAGCGATGGTCGCGCCGATGCTCACCACGAAGGTCCAGGTGTTGATCATCGTGAACCAGAAGCTCCAGGACGACGGCGGCAAATAGCGCAGCCGCCAAACAGTCCGGATAGTCGACCCGCGCATCCAGCGGATCCATTGCCTGAAGTGGTGCCTGAGATTCTCCGGGTACATGGCCAGGCACGCTGCGGTCGGCTGCTGGACCGCCCGGCCGCGACATTGGGCGAACAATGTGAGAGCGGCGTCGTCGCCAAGCTTGACAGGGCGGCCAAGGAAGGTCTCATTAACGTAGGCGGGCAACACGTCGCGGATCATGTCGGCCCGGTAGAGGGCGTAGGTCCCGCGATTGACGGTGATGTCGCCGCCAGCCACGTGCTGGGCCGCGCAGGACAGCAACTGCCAGGACAGCGTGCGGGAACTGGTCAGCAGAGTCAGCCAGTTCTTCGCGTGGTTGTAGGCCAGTTCGAGCCCGGCCACCGAGTACACGTCGTCGCGCAGGAACGGCTTCAGGCCTTCCTCGATCGCGTCGTGTGCGAGCACCACGTCGCTATCCACGGTGACGAAGATGTCCGCGTCCGGGTGTCTGGTGAAGCATGCGGCTTGCGCGTGCTTCTTGCCGCCGTTGCGTTGCCGGGTCCAGATCAGCCGGGGTCCGAGCACCGCATCGGACTGCCAGTGATCGCGGACCTTCTCGTAGTCCACCTTGGAGCCGTCGTCCACCACGTGGATAACGTCGGGCAGCCTGGTCTGGTCGGCAAGCGCGAACAGCACTAGGTCCAGCGTGGCCGGATCCTCGTTGTAGACCGGCATGCTGACGACGACCTTGAGCCGGTCAAGCCTGCTGGACCAGCCGGCGTACGGCCGTTCGAAGATGGCCAGCGTCCATTGCGCGAGCGCCATCGCGAAGACCAGCGTCCAGGCCGCCATCAGCGGCAGGTAATTCCGGTACATGCCAATGAACTGAGCGTGCCGGGCGGCGCCGAGACCGGCGACCGCTCCGATCATGATGAAGTACGGCAGCCTGCGCGGCCGCAGCACCCGCACCCGCGGGATCGAGTAGTCGTTGCTCAGGGCTCCTCGACGTGCTTGCCGCGGCGCCAGATGTACCTGGTGATGATCGACAACAGGATGAGCGACATGCCGGACCAGATCATGATCCCGGTCAGGTCCGCGAGCAGCGGTCTCATGTCCGGCCTCCTCGATAGTCGGCACGCCTTCAGTGGTGCGAGACATCCTGGACCAGTCCCCGGAGAGCGGAGCGAGAGCGCGCAAGAGTTTTGTTGCGGTCATAACCGCTTTTGTAACCCAAGTCGCCCAAGTCCTCGCGCACAGCAGCGGTGAGATTCATTCGATCACCACACACAAAAGACGCTTATGCTATCGCTTCGGATGTCACGCTGATCGGGCTGTTTTCCTGCAGACGATCGTCCGCTTGCAGTAAATGGACTAACTTGCAGTAAAAGGACTAAGAAGTGAGACCAGACCGTCCGCCTGACGGGCTGGAGACGATGACCGGTCAGAGGCAGATCCTGGGATCTGGGGCATGTCACCGGGGCCGGGCCGACTTCACGGTCCAGGGGGCCGAATCAAGCGGCGACGCCCAGGTTCGCCTGCTCCCGGCAAGCCGCTGGGATGCCCGTGCCTCACCGAAAAGAGCGGAGGCGAGCTGGCAGTGATGAAGCACCGCCGAACCGACCTGCTCTGGCTACTGGGTGTATCCGCCGCATTCACGTCGAGCGTGATCGCGTTCACTCCGCTGCACCAGGGGTTTAGCTGGGACGAAGTCGTCTACGTCAGTCAAATCAGCCAGCACACGCCAAGCATGCCGTGGGCCGCTGAGCGGGCTCGCGGGATGCCATTGCTTGTCGCGCCTGTGACCTTGCTGACCGCCTCACCCACCGCGCTTCGCCTGTACCTGGCGTCGCTGGCTGGGCTGGGGCTCTTTCTCGGCTTGCTGGCATGGCGCGGGCTCCGGCCCGCATGGGTGCTCGCGCTGGCAGGTGTGGTCTTCGGGGGTTTGTGGGTGGCGCAAGCAGAAGCGCCGTTGGTCTTCCCCAACTTCTGGGCCGCGATCGGCGGGGTATCAGGTGTGGGGCTTTTCCTCCAGGGCGTGAAGAGAGTGGCATCGCGGCGTTACGTCTTTATCCTGCTGACGGCCGCGACCGCCTTCACCGCCCTGATGCGCCCAGCCGATGCAGTGTTCCTTTTCGCCCCGCTCATCATTGCGGCCGTGGCGGTGAAAGAATGGCGCTCACCGGCGCTCTTGTTGGCAATGATATCAGGTCTCCTGCTGGGACTCGGCGAGTGGCTCGTTGAGGCATACGTTTACTTTGGTGGTCTGTTTGCGAGGCTCCGGGGCGCCAGAGAAGCAAGCGGCGGGACCGGACTCCATCTTCTTAATGGCTTCAGGGTATTGAATGGGAGAGCTAGCTGGAGCTATCCGGGCATCGTGGCGTGGTGCGTGGTTTTTCTCCTGCTTTCTGCGGTTGGGGTTTGGGCGGTCACCCGGAGCGAGGGATGGCCTTTCGCGCTAGTTCCAGTGGTCTGTGCCCTGAGCGTATACGTCCTGTATTCTTTCCCAAATCTTGTCAGCGCCAGGTACTTGCTGCCTGCGTGGATACTGCTGGCGATCCCCGTGGCTGATGGGATCGCCCGGATATCTGTCCACGCGTACGAGCGTCTGCGTCTGGCAGGAGTCGCAGCGGCAATAATTTTCGTTCTCACAGCGCTGGTAAGCCAGCACATTGTGCTGGTCAGAGAAATGGAAAGTAGGCAAGCTGCGATCGGCGCTAATGGCAAGGTCACAAGTGAGTTGTACCAACTGAGGGTCCGTCCTCCGTGTGTCGTCACATCTGACTCCACGCAGCCCTTTACGCCCGTTGCTATGCCTGCCGCTTACCATCTCGACTGCTCATATGCCTGGGACATGAGCAGAATCTCCTTGCCCAGTCACAGTCGGATCGTGATGATCGAAGGCAGAACTGGGCACCCGTTTAGCTATGCGCTTGGCTGGCCCGATCGCAGGCTCCGCACCAGTGATGGAACCGTACAAATCTGGCTCGAGCCTCGCAGGCTGTACCACGGGGAAAGCACGTCTCCAAGGCGCACCACGAGGGGGTCGCTTTATTTCCTGTCATTTGGGCTGGAACCTGATGCCGCCGTCGAACCTGATGACCTCGGCATTCATGTAATCGTTCTCGATCAGCGCCCGGACGAGCTGGGCGAACTCGGCGGCGGTGCCCATCCGCTTGGGGAACACTACGGGGGCGATCAGCCTGGCCTTGAACTCGTCGCTGCCCGGGCCTGAACCATAGATCGGGGTGTCGATGATGCCGGGGCAGATCGTGTTGACCCGCACCCCGATAGCGGCGAGATCGCGGGCGGCCGGAACGGTCATCCCGATGATCCCGCCTTTGGACGCCGAGTAAGCTACCTGGCCGGTCTGGCCCTCGATGCCCGCGATCGATGCCGTGTTGATGACCACGCCGCGCTGGCCGTCGGCATCAGCAGGCTCAGTCTTGGCGATCGCGGCCGCGCCGATGCGCATCAGGTTAAAGGTGCCGATGAGATTGACGTCGATGACCTTGCGGTAGGAGGCGAGGTCATGCGGAGTACCATCGCGGCCGACGGTGCGGGACGCCCAGCCGATGCCAGCGCAGCTGACGACGACCCGGAGCGGAGCGCCGAGGCTCTCCGCCGCCGCGACCGCCTCGGCCACCGACTGCTCGTCTGCCACATCGGTCCTGGCGAATTCACCGCCGAGTTCCTTGGCTAGCTCAGTGCCGCGGGTCTCGTTGAGGTCGGCCACGAGGACCCTGCAGCCCGCCGCCGCCAGGTCACGAGCCGTCGCCTCACCAAGGCCGCTGGCTCCGCCAGAGACAATTGCTGCCGCTGCGTTCAAGTTCATGGCCGGAGCATACTGTGCCACCAGCCAGCGGTCAGAACAGGGCTTCGGGGAGGCATAACCGGACGCGAAAATGACATGCCGGCCCGCTGGCGGGTGTCCGTCCGCGCTCGTCGCAACCCATTGGCCAGCCGCGTTGTCGGTGGGTGCGCCTACCATCAGAGTTGGCGCCCGAAGCTGGGCTGCTGGCTCGGCAGCGCAAAACCGGTGCAGCGCACTGTGAGGGAATAGCACTGTGCAGGGAATAGCTGCGGTTCTCGTTATCGCTGCAGCGATTGGGTGCCTGACTGTTCGCCCCCCGAGTGGATGGCGGAGTGCGGACTGCGGGAGTTGTGTGGCGGCAACGTTGTGTGGCGGCAACGCCGTGTGGCGGCAATGCCGTGTGGCGGCAAGCACGGAGAGGTCGGTCATCGTGAGCAAGTACCGCGGCAGCCCGTGGATCGTGCTGATCGTCATGTCGCTCGGATTCTTCATGACGCTGCTCGATCTGACGATCGTGAACATCGCGATCCCCGACATGATCACGAGACTGCATGCGACCCTGGACGGCGTCCTGTGGGTGATCAATGCCTACGCCCTGGTGCTCGCGGTCTTGCTGATCACGGCCGGCCGGCTCGGTGACCTCTTCGGACAGCGCAGGATGTTCATCGTGGGCGTGATCCTGTTCACGCTCGCGTCGGCGGCCTGCGGGTTCTCGCCCAGCGTGGGCTGGCTGGTGGCGTTCCGCGCCATCCAAGGGGTCGGAGCCGCGTTGCTGCTGCCGCAGACGCTGGCCATCTTGACGACGGTATTCCCGCCTGAGCGCCGCGGCGCGGCGTTCGGCATCTGGGGAGGCGTCGCCGGGGTTGCCACGATCGCCGGCCCGACCCTGGGCGGGCTGCTGGTCAGCGCGTTCGACTGGCGGTACATCTTCTTCATCAATGTCCCGATCGGCGCCCTGGTGATCGTGATGAGCTTCTTCCTGATCCCCGACGTGCGGGTCGGTGCCAGGCACCGGCTCGATATACCTGGCGTGCTGCTGGCCACGGTCGCGCTACTGGCCATCTGCTACGGGCTGGTCGAAGGCCAGAAATACAACTGGGGGCACATCACATCGTTCATCTCGATCCCGCTCGTCATCGCGGCCGGCGTTGTCCTGCTCGGAGCCTTCCTTTTGGTGCAGGCGCGCTCGCAGGACCGCGAGCCGCTGGTGCCGTTCGCCCTGTTCCGCGACCGCAACTTCAGCCTGATGAACTGGGTCTCTGGCGTCCTGTCGGTTGGCATGATGGGCATCTTCCTGCCCTTCACGATCTACCTGCAGTCGGCGCTCGGCTTCTCCGCGCTCAAGGCCGGCCTTACCTTGGCGCCGGCATCGGTTGTCTCCATGTTCGTGGCACCGGTCGCCGGCCGCCTGACCGACCGGATCGGCGGCAAGTACATCCTGTTCTCCGGCCTGATGCTGTTCGCGATCGGCTTCGGCCTGACCGCCGTCATCGCGACGACCCAATCGACCTGGCAGGACTTCATCGCGACCCTGGCTATTGCCGGGGTGGGAATGGGCTGTACGTTCGCGCCGATGACTACGATCGCGATGCGGAACATCGAGCCGAGGGTGGCCGGCGCCGCATCGGGCATGATCAACACAGTCCGGCAGGTCGGAGCGGTGATCGGCACGGCGGCCGTCGGCGCCCTGCTGCAGAACCGCCTCGCGGTCTCACTGCCGGCCGCCGCGGCGGAACGAGCAGGATCGCTGCCGCCGCAGGCGAGGGGCCACTTCATCGCCGGGTTCGCGAAGTCCGCCCAGCACGGCGCTGCCGCAAATCCAAGCCAGGGAAACGTCAAGCTGCCGAATGGAACGCCCGCCTCGCTGGCCGGCGAGATCCACAAGCTAGCCGGTGAAGTCTTCTCTGCTGGGTACGTGACCGCGATGCACGCGACCATGATTGCCCCGATCGCCCTGCTCGTTATCGCCTCGCTCAGTTGCCTGGGTATCAAGCGGCGCGCTAGGCCGGCGCAGCCAGCGGCGGACGCCGCAGCGGGCTCTGCCGGGCTGCCGGAGGCTTCTCAGGCTCCGGCGTGACCGATAGCGGTGCCAGTGAATCGTCCCGCCCGTCCCCGCTGGACGGTGCAGCCGAGCCCGGCGCCGCGTCCGACAGCTACCGGCCGACCAGGGCGGATTCCTCCCAGCCTGTTATAGCGGTCGATGCGATGGGCGGCGACAACGCGCCAGCGGCCATCGTCGCGGGAGCGGTCAGCGCGTACCGCCGGTGGGGTATCGGCGTGGTCCTAGTGGGGCGGCCTGGGAAGGTCCGCCCGCTGCTGGCCCAGCACGGTGCGATTGGCAAGATCCGGCTAGTGGCGGCCGAGGATTCGGTGGCCATGGCCGAAGGAGCGCTGGCTAGCTGGCGGCGAGCGCGGTCGAGCATCGCGGTCGCGTGCCAGCTTGTATCCCTCGGCCAGGCGACCGCGGTAGTCTCGGCGGGATCGACGGCTGCGGTGGTGTCGATCGCCAGGCTCCGGTTCCGCAACCTGGCCGGGGTCCTGCGTCCTGCGATCGCCGTAGCGCTGCCGACACAGCCCACACCGACCGTTCTCCTCGACGCCGGCGCGATCGCGGACCCGAAGCCCGAGATGATGGCGCAGTTCGCACAGCTAGGCTCCGTCTACGCGGAGGTGGCGTTCGGAATCGCGAGGCCCAGGGTCGGCCTGCTGTCGATCGGCGCGGAGCCTGGGAAGGGCAACAAGCTGGTCAAGCGGACTTATGAGCTGCTGAGCGCCGAGCCGCCGCACGGGACCGCTCCGATTAATTTCGCCGGGAACGTGGAAGGCAGCGACCTGCTGGCCGGCATGGTCGACGTGATCGTAACGGAAGGCTTCGCCGGAAACGTCGCGCTCAAGACCCTAGAGGGAACCGCTGCCTTCACCGCCGCACAGTTCCGGTCCGCGCTCGGGGCGTCGCGAATGACGAGGCTCGGCGCGCTGCTGCAGCGCAGGGAACTGCGTGGGCTGCAGGAACGGCTTGACGCGGAAACCTACGGCGGCGCCGCGCTGCTCGGGCTGGAGGGCACGGTCGTGATCGCTCATGGCGGATCGACCGAGCGCGGCGTAGCGGCCGCGTGCCGGCTCGCCGCCGACCTGAGTCGCGGACGCACGACCGAGCGGATCAAGGAGCGGCTGGGGCCGCAAAGGCAAGGTCGTATCCTCCGCCGGACATGATGCGCTGATGTCGCGGGAAACGCCTTGCTCGCGCTCGATAGGCTGAAGCATGGCCGATCTGCAGGCCGCCCTGGCGGCGAACGTGGGCGCTGCGCTCACGGCTGAGTTCGGAGCCGACTATGCCGACACCGACCCGCTGATCCGGCCTTCGGCCTTCGCTGACTTCCAGTCCAACGTCGCGCTCGCCCTGGCCAAGAGGCTCGGCAGGCAGCCGCGCGAGATCGCCGGCCTGATCGCAGGGCGCCTCGGCGGATCGCCGATGCTCGAGCGGGCCGAGATCAGCGGCGCGGGCTTCATCAACATCACGGTGCGGGACGCGTGGCTGGGCGAGGCCGCGACCGCCCAGCTCAGGGATCCGAGGCTGGGCGTCGAGACGACCGCGCAGCCGCAACACGTGGTCGTTGACTACTCGGCGCCCAATGTCGCCAAGGAAATGCACGTCGGCCATCTGCGGACCACCATCGTCGGCGACGCGTTCGTCCGCGTGCTCGAGCGGCTCGGCCATGACGTGATCCGCGCGAATCACGTCGGCGACTGGGGCACCAATTTCGGGATGCTGGTCGAGCACCTCGTCGACATCGGCGAGGAGGCCGCCTACGCGCAGCTCGCCGGGGGCGAGATCAACGCGTTCTATCAGTCGGCCAAGGTGAAGTTCGACGCCGATCCGGCGTTCGCCGACCGGTCGCGCCGGCGGGTGGTGGCGCTCCAGGCCGGCGACGCTGAGACGCTTCGGCTGTGGCGGATGCTGGTTGACGACAGCAAGCACTACTACAACGCGATCTACCGGCGGCTCGGCGTCACGCTCACCGACGCCGATCTCGCGCCAGAGAGCTTTTACAACCCGATGCTCGACGATGTCTGCCGCGACCTGCAGCAGGCTGGCGTCGCCACGATCAGCGACGGTGCGCTCTGCGCCTTCCCGCCAGGCTTCACTGGCAGGGACGGGAACCCGCTCCCGCTGATCCTGCGCAAGAGCGACGGCGGCTACGGCTACGGCACGACGGACATGGCCGCGATCAGGTACCGGGTCAATGAGCTGCACGCCGACCGGATCACCTACGTCGTCGGCTCCGAGCAGTCGCAGCATCTGGCGATGGTCTTCGCGGTTGCACGCCAGGCAGGCTGGCTGCCTGACTCTGTCCGCGCCGAGCACGCGCCGATCGGCATGGTAACCGGCGCGGACAGGAAGCGCTTCAGGTCGCGGAGCGGCGAGTCGGTCAAGCTGATCGACCTGATCAACGAGGCCGTCGCGAGGGCCGACAAAGTGATCGAGGACAGGTACGACGATCCGCAGCTCCGCGCTCAGATCGCCGAGGCCGTGGGCGTCGGCGCGCTCAAATACGCCGACCTGTCCGTCGCGCGGGATTCGAGCTACGTTCTGGATTTCGACCGGATGCTGGCCCTGACCGGTAACACGGGCCCTTACCTGCAGTACGCGACGGCGAGGATCCGCTCCATCTTCCACCGGGCGGGCCTGCGGCCCGAAGAGGCCACCGGGCCGATCATCCTCGGCGAGCCGGCCGAGCGGGCCCTGGTGCTGCGGCTGCTCGGCTTCGGCGCAGCGGTCGCCGAGACGGCCGAGACCGCCGAGCCGCACGTGCTCGCGGCGTTCGTGTTCGACACCGCGAGCGACTTCACGACCTTCTATGAGCAGTGCCCCGTGCTGCGGGCCGACAGCTCCGAGGTCAGGAACTCGCGGCTGGCCCTCGCCGCTCTCACGCTGAAGGTGCTGGTGAGCGGGCTCGACCTGCTCGGCATCCCGGTACCTGAGCGGATGTAGCCGACCGTCCGTTAGGCTGCTTCTCAGCGAAATCCCAGCATCTACCTGTTCAGGTCCCAGACCTCTCTGGCAGGTTCGCCGCCATGGACGACATGAACGTTCCGCAAACTGGGCCTGCGCCCGGCCAGCCGATGTTGCCAGCCGATCGCCCGGTCGGTCGCCGTCGCTTTGCAGCGGGCGCCCGCTGGCTGGCAGGCCTCGCGGTCGCCGTGGTGCTAGCCGGCGGCTCCGTTCTCGGGATGAGCATGAGCGGCAGCGGAAGCCCGGAGGCAGCTCGCGCGGTGCTCACTGGCAGCGCATCGGGGACTACCGGAGGCGGGACGGCGAGCGGCGGAACCGGCCGCCCCACGATGGCACCCGCCGGGTCGGTCGGCCATGGAATCACAGCCGCCGCAGGGTTTGGTGCCCGACCTGGCCGGGTTGCGCACCGGGTCAGAGCCACGCTGCGGGCGTGCGTCGCCTCGGCCAGGCGCCTGCGCGCGGGTGGTCATCGTGCCGCGGCCCGGGCCAGGCTACTCTCGTGCGTCCGGCGCTACCTTCGCCTGCGCGCCGGGCTCGTGCGCCTCCGGCTGCTGGCCAGGAGGGCGCTGCACGGTCAGATCACCATTGCTGCCAAGGCGGGGCCGAGAACCATAGCGTTCGAGCGCGGATCGGTCCAGTCGCTCTCCGCCAGATCGGTCGTCGTCAAGGCTGCTGACGGCACCGTCTGGACCTGGCAGATCGGTAGGCTCACGCTGATCCTCAAAGCGGGGCAGCGTGTCGGACCGAGCGCACTGGCGGCAGGACAGCGGGTCTTCGTCATCGGCCAGGTAACGGGCGGCGCCGACCATGCCCGCCGGGTCGTGATCCGCGCCTAGGCGGCAAGTTGGCCGGCCGTTCTATCACTCTCAGTGCGCCGGACAGCTCGGCGGCATTCGCGAATTGGCGTTCCGAGCACGCTATGACTCTCATCCCGTACTCTCCTGCTGAGGGCAATACCGCCCCTGTCGACGAAGCGAACTGTGAGCCAGCATCAGTCATGGCCGAGGCGGAACGGATACCCCGCGTGCTCGTCGTCGACGACGAGCCGAACATTCGCGAGCTGGTCCAGGTCGCGCTGAAGTTCCACGGCTGCACGGTCAGCACGGCGGCGAACGGCTCAGAGGCCATCCGCCAGGCCGAGACGACAACGCCGGACCTTATTGTCCTGGACGTCGTGCTGCCCGACATCGACGGCTTCGAAGTCTGCCGACGGCTCAGGGCAGCCGGGAACGAGGTGCCTGTCATCTTCCTGACAGCGCGGGATACGTCGTCCGACACGGTGACGGGCCTGGCGATCGGTGGCGACGACTACGTCACCAAGCCGTTCTCGGTCGAGGCGCTGGTGGCCAGGGTGCGGGCCGTGCTCCGGCGGGCGTCGCGTTCGGCGCCGCCGGGCAGGTACGCCGACCAGGACGACATCCTCAGAGCCGGTGACCTGGAGCTCGATGAGTCCCGGTGGACCGTGCACCGGGCCGGAACGCCGGTCGAGCTCTCGAAGACCGAATTCCAGCTGCTCGCCTACCTGATGCGACACCAGGGCCGGGTTCTCACCCGGGCACAGCTGCTCGAGAACGTGTGGGGCTGGGATTACGCGGGCGAGTCACAGATCGTCGAGACCTACGTCAGCTATCTGCGGCGCAAGCTCGACCCCCTCGGCGCGCCGCTCATCCACACCCAGCGCGGCGTCGGCTACAGCCTGAGGCTCCCTGAACATGCTGCCGCACACCGTGCCCATCAGGCCAGGCAGACCTGGCGGCCCGAGCCAGGCGCGAGCGGGCCGGATGAACCGGGCGGCACATGAGCGGGGCCCAGTTCACCGGGCGCACCACCGGGCGCACCGCCGGCACAATCGCAGGCCATGTGCGGACCCAGCGCGCGGTTGCCGGGTCACTGCTGCGGGCATCCAGGCGCAAGGCGGCCGGCTCGAACGGGCTGTCGCTGCGCACGAGGCTGCTTCTGCTGCAGATTGCTGTCACGGCCGTGTTCCTGCTCATCATGGGCATCGTCAGCACGGCACTGTTCGCACAGCACCTAAGGAGCCAGTTTCACGCGACGATCCTGGCGGAAAGCACTCGCAGCCCGGCCGACATCAATCAGCGGCCAGCCCCCGGAGTCGCTGCCGTGGAGGTTACGTTCGGCCCGTTCGCCGTTCAGCCGCTGAGCTCGCGTACCTCGGCCACGTCCTTGGTCACCGATGCCCTCGCCAGGGCGATCCGGCGAATGGGCCCGATCGAGGTAGCAAGGCTCGGCAGGACCGAGCGCTGGTTCCCTGTTGGCCCAGCTGGGCCGCTCGACCTTCAGGCGGCGGCCCGGCTGATCCCGACCGAGAACCTGGCTCGCCGCCCGAGCGTCCTCATCGTGGCGGAGCAGGCAACGACGCTCACCGAGCAGCTGCGCGGCCTGATCTTGAAGGAGATGATCACGGGCGGGGGGCTGATCGCACTGCTGGCCATCGGCGGGCAGTGGCTCATCGGCCGGGGCCTCGGGCCGCTTGACCGGATGGCCACCACCGCCAATGACATCTCCGCGAGGGGCGACTTGACCGCGCGGATGGCCGAAGCCGACGACCAGACCGAGGTCGGGAGGCTAGGCGCTGCGATTAACACGATGCTCGACCGGATTCAGCATGCGTTCGGAGCCCGGCTGAACTCCGAGCGGAAGGTCAGGGAGTTCGCAGCCGACGCATCGCACGAACTTCGCACCCCCCTGACCACAATCCGCGGGTACGCCGAGCTGTACCGCCAGGGCGCACTCGGACCAGAGCAGCTGCCAGGGGCGATGCGGCGGATCGA
>WNFD01003777.1_pt1 | contig 15190 bp, 15 predicted proteins | sample 5400491 | NCBI WGS metagenome assembly WNFD01 (sample SAMN13153343, study PRJNA577476) | soil metagenome | isolation source: 120 cm saprolite under Douglas fir tree site 2 hole 2 replicate 2 | place: USA:California | collected 2015-04-18
CATTGTCAACCGGACCCGTCCTCTCGGCGCTCTCCTAGGCTCCCCATCGCGCCTCACGCCAGATAGGAGCCTCCGTTTACATGCAGGGTCTGGCCGGTGACAAACCCTGCATTCTCGGATGCCAGAAACACCGCCGCTTGTGCGATCTCGTCCGGTTGTGCCATCCGGCCGAGCGGGATAGAGCGCGCCATCTCGACGATTTCCACCTCTCTGCTGCCATAGCGCGGCTGGGCTGTATCGGTGAGCCCGGGTACGATCGCGTTGACCCTGATGCGGTAGGGGGCGAGCTCCAGCGCCATCGCCCGGGTCAGCGACAGGACGCCGCCCTTGCTCGCCGCGTAATGCACGCCCCGAGGCGAACCGCGCAGCGCTGCACCCGAGGCAATGTTGATGATCGACCCCTGCCGCCCGGCCGTGACCATCGTCTTCGCGACGGACTGTGCGCAGAAGCACGCTCCGTTCAGGTTGACGTCCAGCACATGGTCCCAGTCGCGCTCCGTCATCTCGAGGAATGGGATGCGTGGGAACACCCCGGCGTTGTTGATCAGGACGTCGATCGGGCCGAGCCCTTCCTGGGCAGCTGACACCATCGCCTGCACTTGCTCAATCTGGGCGACGTCTGCCTTGACCAAAAGCGCCCGCCGACCGCAGGCGTTTGCCTCATCGGCAACGCTTTGCGCGGCAGCGTTGTCGTCGAGCCAGTTGATCGCCACGTCGCCGCCGGCGGCAGCAAATTCCAACGCCATCGCGCGGCCGATCCCCTGCTGCGCCCCCGTGACCAGAACCACCTTGCCAGCAAACTGCATGTTCAGATTCCTTGATCCGGGTTCAGATCGAGACTTCCCGTCCGATTTCGACGACGGCGTCGATGGGGAGCCTGAAATACTCGGTCAAATGCGCAGAATTGCGCTGCATGAAGGCGAACAGTGCCTCCACCACTCGCGGTAAGGCTCTGTCGTCATCACCGGGCACGACGGTCTCGTGGCCGACATAATAGGTGACGTCAGAGAGATCTATGGCGCATCCACGCTCGTGCGCTTGCTGGAGCAGCGCCGGAATGTCTGGCCGCTCCATGAAACCGTAGCGGGCGGCTGCACGCCAGAAGCGGGGAGCGATCTCTTCGACGGTGAGCCGCTCGGAGTCCTTGACCCAAGGCACCGACTGCGTGGTGACGGTGAGGACGAACACTCTTTCGTGCAGCGCGCGGTTGTGCTTGACGTGCCACACCATGACCGGCGGCACGTCCCGCCGGGTTCGCGTCAGGAAGACCGCAGTGCCAGGCACTCGCGGGATAGACCCCTCCGCGATCCTCGCCATGAAGGCTCCGACAGGCATAACCGCGTCCTGGAGACGGGCGGAGACCGCGGTGGCTCCGAGGTGCCAGATCAGCATGACGCCGTAAACGAGCGCAGCCAGGATGAGCGGCACGTATCCACCCTGCGCCACCTTCGCAAAGTTCGCTGCGAAGAACCCCGCGTCGACAAGCATGAAGACGCCGGCGACCGCGCCTGCCGTAACGAGGCTCCACCCCCAGATCTCGCGCATGGCGATGAACAGGAGTACCGAGGTCATCAGCATCGTCGCCGAGACGGCGATACCGTAGGCAGATGCGAGATTGTCGGACTTGCCGAAACCGACTGTAAGCCCGAGCGTGACGAGCATCAGTAACCAGTTGACCGCGCCCACATAGATCTGACCGTAGCCTTCGGCTGAAGTTTGGGTAATGTGCAGCCGTGGCAGCCAGCCGAGCTGTATCGCCTGGCGTGTCATCGAGAAGGCGCCGGTAATGATCGACTGGCTGGCTATGATCGTCGCGATCGTCGCAAGCACGACCAGCGGCAGGAGCAGGAAGGAAGGGCACAACCGGTAGAAGATGTTGTCCGCGGATGGCGCTCCTTTGATGACCAAGGCCGCCTGGCCCGCATAATTCAGGACCAGGCTCGGAAAAACGAGCGCTGACCAGACAAGTCGGATCGGCCCGGCGCCGAAATGGCCCATGTCCGCGTAAAGCGCCTCGGCACCGGTGACGCACAGAAAAACCCCGCCGAGGACGAGAAACCCGGTACCTCCGCTGGAGAGGAGATAGCTGACCCCATGCCGCGGATCGATCGCGACAAGGACCGAAGGGTACCGGGAGATACCCCAGATCCCGAGGAGCGCGATCGTCACGAACCAGAACGCCATGATCGGGCCGAACGCCCGGCCGATCCGGGCGGTGCCCTGGGGCTGGATGGCGAAGAGCGCGACGAGGATCAGCACGGAAACGGGAACCACATAGGGTGCGAACGCAGGAGTAACGATTTCCAGCCCCTCCAGCGCCGAGAGCACGGAGATCGCCGGTGTGATCGCCCCATCGCCGTAGATCAGCGCGGCGCCGAAAAGTCCGAACGCGATAATGACGGGGCGATGCTGGCGCTTTACCCCGAGCAATGACATCAGCGCCAGAATGCCGCCCTCCCCGTCATTGTCGACGCTCATCGCGACAGACACGTATTTGATCGTTGTCACCACGATCAGGGTCCAGATCACGAGCGAGAGCACGCCGAGCGTTGCCGATGGGTCGGGAGTGCCGCCGCTAAGACTCAGAACCGTCTTGAGCGTGTAGAGAGGGCTCGTCCCGATATCGCCGAAGACGACCCCCAAGGCAGAGAGGCCGAGCGTAGATAGGCTGGCGACCTTGGCTGGGCGCGCTATGGCGTCATCAGCGGTATCGGGCACGGGGTCAATTCCGGCAATCGCCGCCGCACTTTCTCGCGGGCTCCGCAAGAGAAGCGTCAGGAAGGTTCGAGGCCATCTCGCCGAGGATTTCCCTGGGCGTCATCAAGGTAATTTCCGTCGGCAGGATCAACGGCTCTCTGTCCCGCCGGGGAATGGGCGGTGCCTGATCCGCATCCTATCCAAACTGCTCCTTGTGGCTGTCCTAGTTGATATCGGCAGGGTGCGCCTACGTGGCCTGCTCGCTCGGGGAAGGCGCACGCGCCCCCCGGATGAGAAAATCCCCCCATCTTAACCGTTTATGGGTGAGCCCAGTCTAGTCTTCGCGGTGATACCGGAGATCGAGGCCAGGGCCAAACTTGAGCGGTGATTGACATAGTGATACTCTGCTCTCCAAAAAATGGCACTACGCAACTTGGGCGAGCGGGGCGTCGAGGGCGGTATCCACTCCTGGGCAAGGCGGCAAGAAGGTTGCCGCGGAAGCGCGCGACACATCGCCATCCGGAAAGCCTTGGCTGTCACGCAAAGACTGGGCGTCGGGTATCATCACAACGGCGGGCTGCATCTCGAAGTCTACGTTGTCGGGGTTCTCGGGATGGTCTTGCTTGCCCTTTCCTTCCTCTTCCTCCGCGAGCTTCCGCTGTTCGAACCGGGAGGTGGATATGGCCCGTTCATTCCCCTGCTGATCTGGGGCCTGCTCGGCGCGGGCCTGACCCTCAGGGCCATCCATCTCCTCTCGCGGTGGCTCAAATATGGCGGCTCGCAGCTCCGGCTCCAGACGGTGCCGGTTCCGCTTGGGGGCGCTATGCGCGCCGAACTCATCATGTCGAAGCGAATTCGAGCTGGGCGACCGGTGCGCGTCAGACTGCAATGCATGAGTGCAGTCGTGAAGCAGAGTTTGCCGCTGACCCGCACTGTTTCCAGAGTTGAGGATCGGTTTACGGACTACAGCGTCGTTTGGGAAGATGAGGACAGGCTCCAGGCCGACGGCAGCGGCAGATTGCAGATCGCCTTTGCACTGCCCCCCAGACCCACCCAGCACGACCCTACCGAATGGCCGCGACTGGCGCTTCTGGCGCCTCGTGGCAGAGGAGGCTAGCGGGCGGGCCAAGGGCTATCATGCCGAATTCGAGCTTCCCGTGTTCCGCACGCCTGAACGTCGATCCAGACCGGCACACCTGCAGTGGCCAGAGGCTCGATGCCGCTTGCATGCGGGCACGGCGTGGTCTTATCGGCGATCAGTCGGACATCAACCCCGCGTTTCTCGGCACAAACCAGCGCCTCGAGGATCCCGGAACCGGTCGTCAGGCCGTAGGCACTGACCAGGATCTCGCTCGGCGTTATCTATCGCGCGGACTGCGAAGGCGGCGCAGTCTTCCTCGGGGGTGAAGCAAACAGCGATTGCTGCGGCCGATATGATTGAAGCGGCCGGCGCAGCCGGGGAGAGCGCGGCGAGAGCGAGCGGTAGAGCGGCAGAGAACACGCAAAAGTTATGACGTATAAGCCTTAACTCTCTCTTTCCGTCCCAGGCGCTCATCAAATCGTCGCATGCGCAATTGTCAACATCTCGGGATCGATTGTGCCATCGACGCCCGTGAACCGCGGCGTGCGATTCTGTATAGGTAGCAACGTTCCTCGCGCGGCTGTGATGGCGAAATCGATGACTGATAGGTCGCGCGGCGATCGGACCGGTTTTCCAAGGTGGGTCAAGCCGCGGCTCTGCAAGCTGGTCGATACGCCTCCCCAGGGCTCGGAATGGTTCCACGAGATCAAGTTCGATGGATATCGCATGCACGCCCGCCTGGACCGCGGCAGAGCGCAGCTGTTGACGCGCACGGGCCTCGACTGGACGCAGAAATATCCTCCCATAGCCGCGGCCCTGACGGCTCTGCCAGGAAAGCAAGCGTATCTGGATGGCGAGCTTTGCGGCATTACCCGAGATGGGAAGACGTCGTTCAGCTTGATCCAGACGGCTTCGGATTCGGGCAATGCCGATGCCCTCGTCTTCTTCCTTTCCGACCTCCTCTACCTCGATGGCGAGGTGATCAGCGTGGCGCCCCTGCGCGAGAGAAAGGAGCGCCTTCGAGATTTGCTGTCGAATGCTGGCGCGCCGTTGCAATACAGCGATCACCAGATCGGACGAGGCCCGGAGTTCTATGCGAGGGCCTGTGAGTTGTCGCTGGAGGTATCATCTGCAAGCGCGCGGATGCGCCCTATTTGCCTGGCGATCGTGGGTTGTGGCTGAAGGTCAAGTGCCAGAACCGCGAGGAGTTCGTGGTGGTCGGCCGGACCGATCCCGAAGATGCGCGTCCGTGGCTCGGTGCGCTGCTCTTGGCATATTACGATCTGGACGGGCGGCTTGTTTATGCTGGCCGGGTCGGGACCGGAATTGGCCAGGCCGAACTCGGCCGGCTATGGCGTGATCGTGTCCCAGGCTGTGGTGTAAGAGCGGCGTCGACGTGGTGCACTCCGGCGGGTTTGGCCGGTTTTCTCAGGCTGCCACAGCGGGCAGCGTGAGGATTGGATCCTCGCTCAATGGAGCGATGGTTTCCAGGGTCATGTAGCGGGCGCGCTGCACCGCCCATTCATCGTTCTGCTCGAGCAGGATGGCACCGACCAGGCGGGTGATGGCGTCCTCATTGGGGGAGATGCCAACGACGTCGGTACGGCGCTTGAGCTCGCCATTAAGGCGTTCCAAGGGATTAGTGCTGTGGATCTTGGGTCTGTGATCCTTGGGGAAGCTCATAAAGGCGAGCACATCGGCTTCGGCATCGTACATCAGTGCCGCCAGCTTTGCGACCTTGGGCCTGAGCTGATCGGCGACCTGGCGCCACTGCAGGCGGGCCATTTCGGCGTGCTCCTGGGCAAAGGCGGTGGCAATGAAGGCGGCGACGACGCGGCGGCCTTGCTTGCCGGCATGAGACAGGACATTGCGCATAAAGTGCACCCGGCAGCGCTGCCAGGAAGCGTGCAGCACCCTGGCGACCGCGGCCTTCAACCCTTCATGCGCGTCCGAGATCACCAGCTTGACCCCGCGCAAGCCGCGCCGAGCGAGCGAGCGCAGAAAGTCCGTCCAGAACGTCTCGGCCTCCGAGGCACCGATCGCCATGCCCAGCACCTCGCGCCGACCGTCACTGTTGACGGCGACCGCGACGATCACTGCCACCGAGACGATGCGACCATTGGCGCGGACCTTGACGTAGGTCGCATCGAGCCAGAGATACGGCCAGTCCTTCAAGCGGTCGGTTGAGAAAAGCGTCGATCTTGTCGTCGATCTCGGCACACAAGCGGCTCACCTGGCTCTTTGAGATGCCGGTCATGCCCATCGCCTTGACCAGCTCGTCGACCGCGCGGGTCGAGACGCCCTGGACGTAGGCTTCCTGGATGACCGCAGCCAGCGCCTTCTCGGCCACGCGCCGCGGTTCCAGAAAGGCCGGAAAATAACTGCTCTTGCGCAGCTTCGGGATGCGCAGCTCAACCGCGCCGGCGCGGGTCTCCCCGATCCGATCTCGGTACCCATTGCGGTGATTGACCCTGTCGGGGCTGCGCTCGCCATGCGCCGCGCCGGTCCGGCTCTCGACTTCCAACTCCATCAGGCGCTGCGCGGCAAAACCCACCATCTCGCGTAGCAGGTCGGCATCCGAGCTCTTCTCCAGCAGCGTGCGAAGGCTCATCATCTCGTCGGTCATCGTTGGTCCTCGGTTCGCGTGAAGGTTTGGCAACCAAACCCTACCGAAGATCCGCGATGACCACCGCCGTGGGTAAGTAGCCCGCCGCCGCCAGACTCTTGGCAGTCGCTGCAGCGGGCTACTTACCCGCAGCTCCTACACCACCCCAAGGGACACGACCCCGACGTCTCTGATTTGGGCGACTTTGCATCAGACGCCGAGGGAGAGGAAGGCAGCGTCGCCTCTGTTTGCGCTTGCTGTTCCTCGTCGACCGCCATGGTCGGCGATATTGAGCGCGCCGGTCGTAGAAAGGTGGCAGCTCTTCGAACTAGTTTTCGAGCTCCGCGATCGGCCGTTGGAAATCCAGGAAGTGGCGCCTCAGCGCGCGCGCAGGCTCATCCGATCGGGCGATTCGGCGCTAGTTGCACCGCGGTTTTCGGTTTGCGGATTTTGAAGATCAGTACTTCCGCCTGGCAGGTCGTCGACAGGAGTTCGAGCCCGGCGTGGTGGCAGTAATAGGGAAAGTCGATCCTCGCCACCGGATCCGTCGCCAGCACCGTCAGCGTCCCACCAGGCTCGACGCCGCGCATTGCTCTTGCCGTTCGCAACACCGGCTGCGGACAAACGAGCCCGCGTGCATCGAGAACGGTGGCTGATCCTAACCGTGCCACGTCCGTTTCTCTAAGTGAGCCGCTGCCGTCGCGATCGCCGGTGCGTAGGCGCAAAAGACGGGCGCGTGGTGGGGTTCGGCATCGAGACAGCGGGCGAAATTCCCGACAAGACGGGTCTTGACCCTTCTTCGGGGCGGAGGGTTGCCCAGTTCCTCACAAAATGTCGTCAAGCGCCGATCGAGCAGGCGGCGCAGTCTGGTGCGGAACGCGACCGACGGAGCCTTGAGACAGCAGACCATCCGAGCGCTATCAAAGTTGAAGAGGAATGTGCCGCCGACCACTACAGCGTCGCCGATCTCGGCTCCGGCGGCGCCCGCGATCTTGCGGCCTCCGACGAGAACGTCGCTCGGATCGCGCAACCTGGCGGCGAGGCCAAAATCGCGAACCGTCTCGATCATCGCGGTGACGAGCCGCGGCATTATCCGAGCTGTCGGCCGCGGCGCGAGCGATACCGGCACGATGACATGAAAGATCAGCTGGTCGCGATCGATGTAAATGGCACGCCCGCCGATCCTGCGCCGCAGGACAGGGATGCCCTCGGCCCGGCAGAACGAAAGATCGATCCTCTGTTCGATGTCCTCGTTGGCGCCGGCACAGAGAAACGGCTCGATCGGGTCGGCAAGAACCAGAACGGGATCGCCATCGGGGCCCAGCCGTGAAGCGATGCCATAGGCGACCGCCAGCGTATCGACTGCCGATGCCGATCCGACGTCGATCACTTGCAGCCACGTCTTGTCACCGGTGGGAGAACGGCTCATGATTGCGGCCATGCCCCGGAACCTGCTGATAGTGCTTTCAAATACCGACCCGCGCAACCACGCCGAGCTGGGTTCCCCGTTTTTTCAGGCGGCTGTCGCAGCTGCGATGGATTTCGCGGTCGAGGTTGTTTGCGCCGGTGCGGCGGGGTGCCTTATGAAGCGGGGCGTGGCCGAGGCTCTGACCGTCAAGCCGGGCGCCGACAAATCGGTGTACGACTTTATCAAGGACGCGCACGGGCTCGGTGCCAAGTTTTATGCATGCGCCGGCAATCTCGAGTTGTTCGACATGGATCAGACTGACCTGATCCCGGAATGCGCCGGCATCGTCGGCACTGCATATCTGATCGATCGGGTGATGAGCGACGAGTATCGCGTCTTGAGCTACTGAGAGCGAGTCCCGATGCCGGTGGTTAACGGGTGTGCGCTACCTGACGAGCTGTTCTACGACGTCGAACGGCAAGTGTGGTATCGGGAAGTTGCCGACGGGCTGGTCGAGGTCGGCGTGACTTCCGTTGCCGTGGCTATGGCGGGCACCGTCGTCGCGGTGACACCGAAGCGCGCGGGCCGCCGGCTCGCCGCCGGGAACGCGTGCGCCGTGTTCGAATCCGGAAAGTTCGTCGGGCCGGCAAAAGTCGCCTTCCCGGCCGAAATCGTCCGCAGCAACGATGCCATCATGGAACAGCCCGGGCTGGCGCATACCGATCCCTACGGGGCTGCTTGGCTCGTCGTCTTGCGGCCGGACGACTGGCATGCCGCCAAAGCGCTGTTGACTCCGGGTCACAAAGTCGGCGAGCCCTACCTCAAATTGATGCGGCTGGCAAACTTCACGGGTTGCGGCGCCGGCTGCTGACGTCCTGGGCCGACCAACTTCCGGGCGGCCGCGCGCCGGCCATCCCATTCAGAAATCCACGAGCGGCTGGAAGACGTTCATCTCGCGCGGGTGCAGCACCGGGAATTCCGTGCCGAAGCGCTCGCGATACCAGTTCTCGAACGCCGCCAGCGCCGCCACCACCATCGACGATACGTCGGGCTCGCCGTGCAGATCGGCGTGCACAAGCGCCGCCACACGGCCGAGCTGCTCGCTCACCTCGTCATAGCCGCCGTCGCTCTCCGACCAACCAGCTTGGGCGAGAACGCAACCGATCTGGGCCGCGATACATTCAGTCAGTGCCGCCACCGGCAACGCACTCTCGATCATATCGCCGACCATCTGACAGCGCCGATAAGCGCGGACGCGCTCGGCGCTCATCGTTTCGAGCCGACACTCTGCATATCGCCGGAACTCTGCCTCCGCGTGCTCGGAAGCCTGCGCGACGGCGCGCAGCTGATCGAGATAAGGACGTGTCATGGCATACTCCGATCACTTCCCCGGCTCGCCGAAAATCGTCAGCCGGTCGTTCCTGATCCGCCTCAAATCTCCCTCGCGCACGGTGATGCCGGTCCGGTCGAAGAACTCGAGGATCTGGATCGCAAGTTTACGTCCCGTACCGATGCGATCGCGGAACGCCGCCGCGGTGATATCGCCGTCCGAGGTTCCGTTGGCGAGCCATCGCGCGGATGCGGCCAGTTCCGCCACGGTTGCCCGCGGATAGAAGTGGTCGTGGGCAACCTCGACGAGCTTCCCCATGCGGGCGAGGCGACGGAGGAGCTGCCGCACCTCATCCTCACCCGCACCAAGCTCTCGGGAGAAGTCCCGCACCCGCGGCGGCTGAAAGCGGCTGCGTTCCATCACAGGGCGGATGCACGCCCACAGCCGCTCATCCGCCGGTGTCAGTCGTACGGAGTGGGAGGCGAGCTTGAGCCATGGCCCATCACGCTGCAGAGTGCCGTCGCGGACCATCTCGGCAATTGCAGCAGCGAAAACATCGGATGGCAGCCGGATGTCGACTGCGAGGCGGAGGCGGTGCGTCTCAAGGCCTGGGCTGTCGCCGGCGTTCTCATGGTGGCCAGCCAACGCTGCGACGGTCGCCTGCGCCAGAAGCTGCCAATGCTTGCGGCCGAAACCGAACGCGGCCCCGCCTGATTCGACACACACGATGTCCGTGACGCGCCAGAGCTCCACAGCCTGCTCCGCGGTCAGATTGCGCGCGCGGGCGAAGCGTCCGAGATTGACCCAGCCCGGATCAGCGGAAGCGAGACGCGAGAGGGCTTGGCCCGGATCCAGTTCGCCCATCGCGGCCAGTGTCGCCAGGCGCTGCGGCCGCCGTCGTCCGCGCTCGGGCGGCCACGGGTCGAGGACCGTGCCGCCGCCCATGGTTCGTCGCGCCGCATGATCGCGGAACACGATCCGGTCACCGTGGAGCGCAGCGACAGGACGATCGAGCACGATCTGGGCGAGGGCCTCTTCGCCCGGCGGCAGGCTGCCGCGATCGAGGACGAGAATCCGCGCCGGAACGCGGGCGGCGCCGATGTGGAGGTGGACTGGGCACCCCTGCCGCAGCGGTCGCTCCTCGTTTGGCAATAGGCGGATTCGCGCGTCGATGCGGTCCGACGGCAGATGAAGCACCTCGTCGAGCACCCAATCGCCGCGGTGGATCCTGTCCTTGTCGATGTCTGCACCGACGAGATTGAGCGCGCAGCGTTGGCCCGCAACCCCTTGCGCCGCAGCCGCGTTCTGGGCGTGCAGGCCGCGCACACGCGCTGCGAGACCTGACGGCGAGAGGAGAACCTTGTCTCCGGCCCGGACCGCGCCCGCGAACACCGTGCCGGTGACGACCGTGCCGATGCCGGGCAGCGAGAAGCAGCGGTCGACCCCAAGGCGAAAGCGGCCACCTGGGCGCCCCAACGGCATGGCTCGCGCGGCGTTCAGAAGACTCGCTGCGAGCGCGGCAACCCCTTCACCGGTGACAATCGAGACCGGTACGATCTCGGCCGTGGCCAGGCTCGTCCGGCCGAGCAACTGGCGAACCTCGGCGGCGACCGTGGCGGTCCGTTCAGTGGTAACGAGGTCGCTTTTACTCAACACGACGACGCCGCGCTCGATACCGAGCAGATCGATGATCTGCAGGTGCTCGCGGGTCTGCGGCATCGGTCCGTCATCAGCGGCGACGACCAGCAGCACAAAGTCGATCCCGATCGCGCCTGCCAGCATGTTGTGGATAAAGTTCTCATGACCTGGGACATCGACGAAGCCCAAGGTTTCAGCCCCTGGCACCGGGCGATAGGCGAAGCCGAGATCGATCGTGATGCCGCGAGCCTTCTCCGCGGGCAGCCGGTCGGTATCTACGCCAGTCAGCGCGCGAACCAATGCCGTCTTGCCGTGATCGATGTGGCCGGCGGTGCCGATAATCATGTGAGAAGCCGGCTGTTAGCCGCCGCCGGGAAGAAGAAAGGGGTTGGGGTTAGCTCGGTTCCAGCCGGCTTCGTCGACCAGCACGTCGAGCCCTAAACTCGCCAGATCGTCGGCAAAGGGCTCGGCCCTGGGATCTTTTTCCGTGTAGACGATTTTCGTATAGCTCCGGCACTGCTCGCAGGTCTCCGCCTTGACCAGTCCGCCGGCGCCCTCGATCTCGAGATAGGCGATGCCCCCGGTCGAGGCGCAGGTAGCACATTTGATGCGCACCAAGTGCCATTCTGCCGCACAAAGCGAACAGACGAGGAAGCGAACGCCCGCCAGCGATCCGGCCGAGTGCACGACGCTGGCGACCGGCGGCGAGCCGCATACGGGGCAGGCGACGCCCCCCTCCGGGAGGTTGACATCCTCGGGAGCAAGCAGGCTCGCCATGCGTGTCCAACAGACCTGCAGCGCGGCGAAGGCGAGGCAGGCCTGGGCCGGCTCCGCCTCGCCGCTTTCGAAGCGCACGGCCTTCTCGGCAAGCATATCGAGGGCATCGGCGTCTTGCCCAACAAGGCATTCGAGCGCGGCGCGCGTCTCCTCGCTGAGCGCCGTTGCGCGGAGCCGGTCGAGAAGTACCCCAAGGGCGTGCTGCCAAGAGCGGTCCGGCCGCCATTTCGCACGATCGAGGGGTGCCGTGCCCTGACTCGGAAAAGCCTGCGATAGGGTGTTGGCCGTCAGCGTTTTGAGCGCAGCCGCCTGGGCGCCGACGATCGCCGCCATGAAGGAGAGAAAATCGGCCATCGCGCTGCCGGCGGCGAGGCGGGCGAAACGGTCGCCACGGCGGGCAAACACCACTTTCGGATCAGGCAGGAGGATCAGCGGCGGCTTTGGGACCTTGCCGATGTCGATCGGATCGGAGATCGTTCTCGGCGGGGTCATCTCGGTTCTTTGGCGACCTCTTCGCGAAGCCATTTGCGGTGGTGTTTCCAAGCCCATCCGCCGGTGACCGAGCCCTGTGTCATCGCGCGAACCGTGCCTTTGATCCAGATCGCCGCATAGACATGGACGATCCACAGCCCGATTGTGAGAACCGCCGCCGCGGCGTGAGCGACGGCCGCGACGCGTTTCTGCTCGATTGTGAAATAGTGGCCGAACCGCGCATCCCACATGACGATGCCGCTCGCGGCGAGGATCAGGATTAGGACCGTCATGCCCCAGAACAGGATCTTCTGGCCGGCGTTGTAACGGCCGACCTCAGGAATGTTCTCGTCGTCCTTGGCGACCACGTCGCCGATGTGCTGCATCCACAGGCTGTCGTCGCGCACCCACAGATTGTACCGCCAGAAACGGAAGAACAGACCGGAGAAGGTCAACACCAGGGCGATCCCCATCCACGGATGAAGGATGCGAGTCCAGGTCCCGCCGCCGAACAAATCGGTCAGGAAAAACAGCGCCGGATGGAACAGCGACATCCCGCTCAACGCGAGGAGAACGAGGATAATCGCATTCAGCCAATGATTGGCACGAGCGGCCGGTGTGTAACGGCCCACGGTGCCGTGCTTACGCTCGATCATCGGCCGTCTCGCCGATCGCCTCGCTCGTCGATCGTCTTCTTCGCCTGCTCCTCGTCCGTCTCGTCGACCTCGTTCGGGCCGGCGGTGACATAGTGCAAAAAGCCAAACAAGGCGGTGAGTCCCAGTCCGACCAAGGCAAGCGGCTTGGCGGCTCCCTTCCAAGCCTCGACCAGCGGGCTGATTTTCGGATCCTTGGGGAGGTCCGCGTAAAGCTCCGGCCGGTCGGCATGCTGAAGGACATACATGACGTGGGTGCCGCCGACTCCGGGCGGATCATAGAGTCCGGCCTTGTCGTAGCCACGCTCGTTGAGGTCGACGATGCGAGATTGGGCGAACTCGATCATGTCGTTCTTGGTGCCGAACGAGATCGCCTGGGTCGGGCAGGCTTTGGCGCAGGCCGGTTCGAGGCCGACCGAGACGCGGTCGGAACACAAGGTGCACTTGTAGGCCTTCTGGTCCTTCTTGGAGATGCGCGGGATATTGAACGGGCAACCCTTGACGCAATAACCGCAGCCGATGCAGTTCTCGGAGATAAAGTCGACGATGCCGTTCGAATATTGGACGATCGCACCCGGCGCCGGGCAGGCCTTCAGACAGCCGGGATCGGCGCAATGCATGCAGCCGTCCTTGCGGATCAGCCATTCGAGGTTGCCGTCCTCTTCGACCTCGGTGAAGCGCATCAAGGTCCAGCTGTTATCGGTCAGGTCGGGCGGATTATCGTAGACCCCGACATTGACCCCGATCTCGTCGCGCAAATCGTTCCACTCGTAGCAAGCCGCCTGACAAGCCTTGCAGCCGATGCATTTCGAGATGTCGATCAGCTTGGCGACCTCTTCGGTCTCGCGCACGCTCGGCGATGGGCTCGTAGTGGCCGAGCGGCGAGTGATGTCGAGGGACTGCAAGGTTGACATCGTTATGTCTCCCTAGACCGAGGGCGCCGCTTTTTCGACGTCGACCAGAAACGCCTTGTATTCGGGCGTCTCAATGTTCGCATCGCCGACATAGGGCGTCAGCATGTTGGCGGCGTAACCCTTCTTCGTCTGGCCCGTGAAACCCCAATGGATCGGGATGCCGACCGTGTGGATCGTCTTGCCGTCGACTTTGAGCGGGCGGATGCGCTTGGTCACCACCGCCACCGCGACGATCTGGCCGCGGTTGCTGCGGACTTTTATCTGGTCCCCGTTATTGATGCCCTTCTCCTTGGCGAGCGCCTCGCCAATCTCGACGAACTGCTGCGGCTGCAAGGTCGCATTGATATGGCAGTGTTTGGACCAGTAATGGAAATGCTCGGTCAGACGGTAGGTCGTCGCGACATAGGGATAGTCGTCCGCCGTGCCAAAGACCTCGAGATCGCCCTTGAACACGCGGGCGACCGGGTTGGCATTGACTTTCGGGTGCAGCGCATTGGCGACCGGCGCTTCGAAGGGCTCGTAATGCTCGGGGAACGGGCCGTCTCGCATCATGCCGAGGGTGAACAAGCGCGCGACACCCTCCGGATTCATGATGAACGGGTTCATCCCCGCTTCGGGCTTCGTCGCCGGCGGGTAATCCGGGACGTCGGCGCCGGCCCATGCCTTGCCGTTCCACTCGATGACTTTGTGCCGCGGGTTCCACGGCCTTCCGTCGGCATCGCAAGAGGCGCGGTTGTAGAGGATCCGGCGATTGACCGGCCACGCCCAGGCCCAGCCCGGCGCGAGGCCCGAATCGTACGGGTCCGAATTGTCGCGCCGTGCCATCTGATTTCCCTTCTCAGTGAAAGAACCGGAGTAGATCCAGCAGCCGCACGCCGTCTTGCCGTCGTCGCGCAGCTGCGCGAAACCGTCGAGCTGCTGCCCCGCCCGCAACTGTACGACCGAAGCGTCCTTCGGATCGGTTATGTCTTCAACGACGTAGCCGTTGACCTCGCGCGCGATTTCTTCCGGGCTCGGCGTGTCGACGAGCTTGTAGGGCCAGTGCAAGCCGAGGACCGGCTCGGGGAAGGCGCCGCCCTCCTTGCGGTACATGTCGCGCAAGCGCAGGAACAGGTCGGTCATGATGACGATGTCGCTGCGGCTTTCCCCAGGGCCGTCGGCGCCTTTCCAATGCCACTGCAGCCAGCGGCCGGAATTGGTCAGCGAGCCGTCCTCCTCGGCAAAGCAGGTCGTCGGCAGCCGGAACACCTCGGTCTGGATCTTCGACGGATCGACGTCGTTGTACTGCCCGTGGTTCTCCCAGAAGCTGGCCGTCTCGGTGGCCAGCGGGTCCATCACCACGAGGAACTTGAGCTGGCTCAGGGCGTTGATCAGCTTCTTCTTGTTGGGGAACGCCATCAGCGGGTTGAACCCTTGGCAGAAATAGCCGTTGATCTTCCCCTGGTGCATCAGCTCGAAGACCCGCAATACGTCGTATGAGACATCGAGCTTTGGCAGCCAGTCGTAGCGGAAATCGTTGTCCGCGGTCGCTTCCTTGCCGTACATGGACTTCTGGAAGCTGACAAAGAATTTGGGGTAGTTCTGCCAGTAGCTGAGCTGTCCCGGCCGCAGCGGCT
>WNFD01006362.1_pt1 | contig 15187 bp, 18 predicted proteins | sample 5400491 | NCBI WGS metagenome assembly WNFD01 (sample SAMN13153343, study PRJNA577476) | soil metagenome | isolation source: 120 cm saprolite under Douglas fir tree site 2 hole 2 replicate 2 | place: USA:California | collected 2015-04-18
AATAAAAAAGCAAGAGACGGAGGGACGGTGGACCTGACGTCCCAAACGCAACAAGAACGGAGATCAAACAATGGAGGGCCGCCACGTCGGCCTTGACTTTTATGACCTTCTCATAGAAGCAATCGGAGCGGCGGTGGAGGCAACAAAGCCGTCGGAGCCTCCGGTGTAGAGGGTCACTTTTGGTGACTTGGCGAGCATGTAGGCCGTAACGTGAGTGAACGCGGAGCAGACCCCGAAACGGGTGATGCAGGAGCCGACCCGCCGACGATCGAGGGAAGGCCGAAGTTGATGGGACAGTACGAGCGAACAAGTTCCACCAGACCTGCCGGGGTATTAGCGACGGCATGCAGGCAACAGGGACCAGAGGCAACACGGGAAGCCCCAGCGGTGGTTGCAGACGCGATCAACTGGCAACTCGCGAGAGTCAGGCCGGGCCGTGTGGGGTGGCGGAGAGGTCCGTACGACCGATGATGCCGGGTAATGCCGGTGGAGGGAAGGGGCCTCAGTTGAAAGGAAACGCAAGAAGCGACGAAGACAGAGGGATTGACGATGAGTCTAACAACCCCAGCAAGTGTGCAGAAGTTGCAGACGGCGTTGCACGACAAAGCGAAGGAATCGCCCGACTTTCGGTTCTACGCACTGTACGACAAGGTGTACCGGAAGGATGTCTTGGCATTCGCCTATGAACGCTGCAAAGCCAACGGCGGAGCAGCAGGAGTCGACGGCCAAGCGTTCGAGGACATCGAGGCCTACGGAGTGCAGCGATGGCTGGACGAACTGGCGCAAGAGCTGAAAAGTCGAATCTATCAACCATTGCCCGTGCGGCGGGTCTACATACCCAAACCGGACGGGAAACGGCGGCCGTTAGGGGTACCGACGGTGGCTTCATAATGCACCTGCTCCAATCCCATTCCGGATACCGAGGAAATCCTGCTTGAGTTGTGCACCCAATCGCGCAACTTTTGTTCATCTGCGGCGTTGAGTGTGATCCAATACGGCAATCCCTCGTTGAGTCGACGGGCTCTGAGTACCCCGTGTTCGATCCAGTAGTAGACCACGCCGTCACTTACTCCAAACTGTCGGGCTACTTGTTGGACGGTCAACTCCTCGGGCTTCTTCAGTTTTGCCGGCGGGATCTGATAGCGCCATCGGATCCACTGGACAATCTTCGTGGTATAGGGCTTACCTTTGGCGCTGCTGTGACCTTCTCGATTGAGCTGATCAGCGATCTGCACATCGAGCAAGGCCTGGGCCAGTTGGCGGACTCGCTCCACCACGATGGCAGGGTAGCGCAGCCGGTCGGCGATGTTGGGTGGAAGCTGTACGGAGCGATCGGTCGAAGCTCCGCCCTGCCAGCGGATGTGAACCAAGAGCTGCTTCGGCTCGGCTACAAGCTTCTCCACCGTGATGTCTTTGATCAGCAGCCGCAACATTCGCTTTCGATCCTTCGCCTGGGTGGTGGGAGCATGCCATAGACGCGGCAAGTCTCGGGCCAGAGCCAGCACTTTCTGCTTCTGCTCGGGCGTGGCTACGCGAGCTTCTTGCAGCTGAAACTCCCCGGCTTGCTTCTTGAGGTCTTGCAACTGAACCAGGGCATCGTTCCAGCGACGCTCCAAGGTGCTGGCCACGAGGCGATTCGAAGGATCTACTTCCTGATACCTCCGCTCGGCGAGTGCGGTTTCGTACTCAGCACGTTCTAGTCGCATCTGCCACTGGCGCATGATCGCCTGATCGCGTGTTTCTAGCTGTTGCAAAGCTGCCAGGGCGAGCTCCAGTTCCGCGGGCTGCAAGGCGTTTAATACTTCCTCGGCAATGACAGAATCCAGCACATCACAACGGAAGCTCATGCAGTTTTTGGTAGCCAGTGCTTCGCGATGTAACCAGTTGCACAGATAAGCGGGATAAATGCCACCGTGGCCCGTGTAACGAACAGTCAGAGCCCGGCCGCAGTGACCGCAGAGCAACAGCCCTTGCAGTAAAGCCAAGCCTTCGCGCGCCGGGCCGCTCAACACCGTCTCCTCGCCATTGGTGCGGTTCTTCTGCAAGTGTTCTAGATTTTGCCAGAACTCTTCCGCCCGAATATAACCTTCGTGGTGCTCCGGCAAACGGACCCGCCAGTCGGGCATCGCCACCGCTTGCATCCGTTTCCGAACTTCGCCCTGGGCGCTAATCTGCACCCGATACTGGTAACGACCGAAAACATACATCCCCGCATAGGATGGGTTCTTGAGGATCCCCAGCACACGGCCGTGGGTAAGCCGACCCCATATCAACTGCCCGGCCCAGGCTCCACCATAGGCCCGCTTCGGGAAGCGTAATCCGCGTTCGGCGAAGCGTTGCACTACCGCAAAGGCACTACCGGTTTCGCGAAACAGACGAAACACGAATGCCACCGCACCCCGCACTTCTTCATCGGGATCCAGGATGATGCGGCTTTGCTCGTCGTAGCGAAACCCCACCGGCAGAGGGAAGCGCAACTCTCCCTTCTTGGCTTTGTTGAGCTTACCGCCCTGGAGGCGCGTGCGCAAAAAATGCAGCTCGGCCTGAGCCATGGTCCCCTTCAACCCCAACAAAAGTCCGTCGTTGAAATCGGCCGGATCGTAGCAGCCATCCTCGTCGATCACCAGCGTTTGGGTCAGGGCACACAACTCCAGCAGTCGATGCCAGTCCAAGTCCGAGCGCGAAAGTCGGGAGGCTTCCAAGGCAAACACGGCGCCCACTTGTCCCATCGAGACATCGGCCACCAACGTCTTGAAGTCCTCCCGTCCCGCCGTCTGCGTTCCGGACTTGCCGAGGTCCCCATCGAGGGTGCGGATCGAAGCTTCGTTCCAGCCCAGTTCCTGCGCCTTCTCGCGCAACGCGTACTGGCGTTCCGTGCTCTCCTGATGATGCAGCACTTGGCCGGGCGTCGATTGGCGCAGGTAAACATAGGCGGATCGGCTGCGGTGATGGTCGGCGATCTTTGGGTTCATGGACAGCCTCCGCGGTGGCTTCTCCACTGGGTTCGCCGTCGAGCCAGGCGGAGAGCATATTGGCCAGGAGCAGGCCGCCTTGTTTGTGATCGAAGGGAGCGGAGGGCGAGGCAGAAGCATGGCTCATGGGGATCGCTCAGAGTGCCTCGCGTCGGCATAGCAGTTCGTGATTGATGGCGCAGATCTCGTCCAAGATCTGGCGGAGACGATGGTAGTTGGCGAGACACTCGCTGGCCTGGTTTTGATAGTCCTGGGGGATGTAATCCATTTGCGGTTGCCGGCCATAGTGACTGACCGAGAGGTAGTACTTGGGGCCATGACCGGGGCCGCGGGCGCACTTGCATCCCGGCTTGCCGCATGGCTTGTAGCGCTCGATGAGGGAGCCCCGCAAAAGACGATCGAGGGGTGGCAGGTGGCGCAATAGCTGTCGGCGTCGCCGACGCAACGCGACAGAAGTACGTTTGCGCGGTTGGGAGCGCATGAATGTCAGGCCACGTATATAACTGGTCTGCTTCTAATGCAAATCGATTCACTTGTCAATCTCCCTTGGGTAACTCGTTTTTGCGGCCCAATCACCGCAGCAAAGACGGCAAGGGCCACACCTACTGGTCGCTGGTAGAGACGATTCGCACGGCCGATGGGCCGCGCCAGAAGACGCTCTGTTATCTAGGCGAGCTGAACAGTTCGGCGCAGACATGGGACTACAACTATGGAAGCGCCTGGAACTAGATCGTTTCTTGGAGCAGGTGGTGGATGAGGAACCCGCCGATGTGCCGTGGTCGCGGGTAGCCGCCTTGCTGACGATCAACCGGCTGTGCGCGCCAGGCAGCGAACTGGCCATCGAACAGCGTTGGTATCCGTCGACCGCGCTGGATGATCTGCTGGCCATCGAAGCCGGCAAGATCAACGACACGCGCCTGTACCGCTGTCTGGACCGCATTCTGCCGCACAAGACGAAGCTGGAGCAGCATCTGAAACAACGTTACGGGGAGTTGTTCGGCTCCGAATTTGACGTGTTGCTTTATGACCTGACGAGCACGTATGTAGAAGGCGTGGCCGAGAAGAATCCGATGATGCGCCGGGGCTACTCGCGCGATCACCGCCCCGACTGCGAGCAAATGGTGATCGCGCTGATCGTCAACAGCGAAGGTTTCCCCTTCAGCTATGAAACGTTTGACGGCAACCGCGCCGACGTCTCGACCATGGAGACGATCCTGCGCATGGTAGAGCGCAAGTACGGCAAAGCGCGCCGGATCTGGGTGTTAGATCGCGGTATCGTCAGCGAGGAGAATCTGGAGGCGATCCGTAGACGGGGCGGTCAGTATCTAGTGGGGACGCCGCGCAGCCAGCTGAAGCGGTTTGAAACGGAACTGCTGAAGGAGGACTGGACACGAGTGCGGCCGGAAGTGGAAGTGAAACAGGTGGCCATCCCGCAGGGCGAGGAAACTTACATCCTGTGCCGCACCGCGGGTCGCAAGGAAAAGGAGAAGGCGATCCGGAGTCGCTTTTCCACCAGCATGGAAGATGCCTTGAAGCGTCTGGAGAAGAGCATCGCCACAGGACGGCTGAAAGACCGCAACAAGATGGAGCGGCGGCTGGGAAAGATTCAGGCCCGGCATCCGTCGGTGAACGATCTCTACCAGGTCTCGGTGCGGGACACGGCCGAGGGCGTCCGTTTATTCTGGCAGATGAAAGAAGACCGCAAGACCTGGCGCGAGTCGCGCGAAGGTGCCTATCTGCTGCGCACCAATCTCCGGGCAGAGACGGCGGAAGAGTTGTGGTCGAAGTACATGCAGTTGACCGAGGCCGAGACCTCGTTCCGAGCCCTGAAGAGCGAGTTATCGATTCGGCCCTTGTTCCATCAACTGGAGCCACGCGTCAAGGCCCATGTGATGGTGGCGTTCCTGGGCTATGCTCTCTGGGTCACGCTCAAACATTTGCTGCAGCGCCGGCCTGAAATGGTCCCCGCCCCTTCTGCCAGCGGCGTCACCAATGCTCACCCACTTTCGCCCATGAGGGCACTGACTTTGCTTTCCACTTTGCACAGTGCCGATATCGTCCTTCCCACCACCGACGGCTGTGAGATTCGTCTCCGCCGCATCACCGAGCCCACCTCAGAGCAGAAACTCCTCCTTCATCAGCTCAACATCAGCCTGCCCGATCGTTTCGCATTCAATCGCAAATGTAGTGTAGACTCGGCCATCGCCTGAACTGATTCTGAACCACTTAGATCAGTTTCCGCCTGTGCCGTGACGAACTTCGGTTAAGTTTCAGCTCACGCGAAAGAGCCAGGGCCCAGGCGGCTTCACACTCTTCCTGACTCAGACACAGACTACGGACAGCCGACGCTTTTAGAGTGATGGCTCGCGCACGTCAGCTGGTTTTTTACGGCGGGGTCGAGACCATCGCGCGAGACGTATCTCACTCTTCGTTCGCTGTCGTGCACCGGGCTGATCTATCCTCAATCCGCGGGCTCAATGCGGCAGTGGGAAGGTGAAGCGTTGATTGATGTTGTCGCGGTCTACTGTGGGCCGCTGTAACCCCCCGGTCATGAGTGCCACCTTGAGGGAAACAAAAGCCTCGAGCTCATCAATGGAAACCTTCCCATCCCGGTTAGTGTCGGCCTCGCTTGAACCGAGCCCTTCGAGTATCTCGTGCGTAAGAAACCATTCTGAATCTTCGGCGACTCGAAGGACATTTCGCCTGCGTGCGACGCTGAAAAGATGATCGAACCGGTGCGCCTTGCAAGGTCGTTGTAGATGTAACGATCCCGCTCATAGAGAAACACCCTTTTAGGTTCACCGGAGTGCGCCTGCTGGAAAACCGGACTGGTGCGAGCGGCCAATCCTGCATCCCGGATTTTTGCCGTCAATTCGGCTCGCGTAGTCTCGTCCATTTCACCTGATTCGCAAGTGTCCAACAGCAATAATTTGCGACGGGGTGCAATATCGCCTAACAGCGATTCGATCTCGTCGAAACTCACGGCCGTTGCGGCAAGATTCTTGATGTCGATGGTTGTAGTTCCATAGTAGTAAGTCGCGTCCTTGGAGAGATCGGGGCGGCGCAGGGGGTTGGTCGCCGTGTGGCCCAGACTCTAGCAGGGCGTGGCTACGATCTGGCGCTGAATGATATGCGTTCGCCCTCCGAAACGCTCGCGATGGTCCAGCACTCGGGAGCCGCGGCTATCGAGCTCGTCGGCGATATTTCGGATGAAAACTGTGTCACTGCTTTTGCTGAGCTGGTCCAGGCAAAATGGTCGCGGGTTGATTTGCTTGTGAACAATGCCGGCATCAGTTGTATCGTGCCCGCAGAACAGACTTCAGGGAGCCAGTTCCGCCGCGTGCTCGAAGTGAACCTACTCGGCTCTTTTCTTCTGACAAAAGCCTTCGGGACAATCATGCTTGCCCAGCGCTCAGGCAGTATCGTGAATATCGCTTCGATTGCCGGAATCGTGGGCATTGCTGACCGGGTTGCCTACAATGCTTCGAAACATGGCGTGATCGGCATGACGCGAACACTGGCTGCGGAGTGGAGTGGGCGCGGTGTTCGTTGCAATGCCATATGTCCTGGCTGGGTCAAGACCGAGATGGACGCTGCAGACCAAGCAGGCGGCAGCTATACCGACGAAGACATCACGGACCGCGTCCCTAATGGGACGATTCGCAGCACCCGAGGACATAGCGAACGCCGTGGCGTTTCTTGCCGACCCAGAACAGAGCGCTTTCATTAACGGCCAGGCTATCGCCGTGGACGGCGGTTGGACGGCAGACGGCACATGGCAGAGTTCACGGCTGTGTCATCGTTAATGAGTGCAGCTACGTCGATGATGCCTTTCGCGCGAAAATGTAGGCCCTCCGGCTCTGGTATTCCACATCCGGGTAAGGCTCGCGCTCGATGATGTCTTCAATTGCAAATCCTGCTAGCTCAAGGTCACGCTGGACTTCCGCTGGTCGAAAAAAGAAAAACTCCATTGAGATCGGGTGACCCCACAATTCGTTTTCTCCGGTCACTCCATCGCCCATGTGGAATGCGAGGAACAACTGTCCGTCCGGCTGCAAGACTCTCGCCATTTCTCGAAACGCCAAGGGCAGGGATTCTTTGGGAATATTCACAATGGAGTAAAAAGCAGCGATCCCCGCAAGGGTCGCGTCTTCCAGATCAAGATCCATGATATTGCCTACACGGAAGGTCAGATCAGGATTCAATTTTCGAGCGTTCTCTATCATGCGAGGCGAGAGGTCAAGGCCGAAAACTCGTGTGCCCGCCGCATGCAGATAGCGGGCCACATGGCCGGGACCACAGCCCATGTCACATACCTCCCCTCGATCTCCGACTTGCGCCGCGAACCGGTTGAGTAGTTCCCGATCGAAGGGCTTGTGCTCAAGCTCGCCGAAGATTCGGCGCATGTATTCATCCGCTATGCGGTCATAGCTCTCCCGAACCGACTTTGTGCTCTCATCCTTCAAAATGGCCTTTTCGGATTGCATGACAACATCTTATTGCGCCAGGGCGTCTCCAAGTATTTGGCCTCTGCTGCGAATCACTGAACGGCATTCTTTTTCGATGAGAGCCAAGAGTTGATCCATATGCTCGATGCGTGTGCGAAAGTTCACGGGATTGATGCGGAACCAGGTCTTTCCTTTCAGTTCCGTAGTTGAGAGCCAAAATTTCCCACTCTGCTCAATTCGTCGCGCCACCTCGGCGTGCAATTCCTTCGATTGTGTTTGGTCCAAATCGGCGCCGCGATAGCGAATGCAGATCGCCGACATCGGCGGCTCGCTAGCCGCCTCAAACTCCGTATGTTTTGCCACCAACGAGAAAAGATGTCGCGCATGGCGCACGTTGCCGTCAACCCACTCCCCGATCTGGCGCGTTCCATAACGCTTGAAGCTCATCCAGACTTTCAGGCCACGAAAGCGCCGCGATTGTTCGAATCCGTGAAGGTAGTATTGATATCGTTCATTCTCGCGATCCAGTTCGTCCGTTAGGTATGAAGGCTTGATTCCAAACGAAGCAGTCAAGCGCAGCTCGTCTTTCACCAGCAGGGCCCCGGCGTCGAGCGGCGCGTAGAACCACTTGTGTGGATCAATAGTGATTGAGTCTGCTTGTCCCAGTCCGTGATCCGGCACAGGAAATGCCCGCGAGAGCAGCATCCCGCCGCCATACGCCGCGTCAATGTGAAGCCACATGCCCTCCCGATCTGCAATTCTCCGTAACTCGCGCACTGGATCGATCGCGCCCGTGTTCGTAGTCCCAAAGATACCTACTACGCACATCGGCCGGACGCCACGTTTGCGATCCTCGGCAATTGCGGTTTCGAGTGCATCCAGGCGCACGCGGAACTGAGCATCTGTGGGTAGCGCACGCAATGCCGTCCGCCCGAGACCCACGGCATCGACCGCCTTATCGACTGAAACGTGCCGTTCTTCCGAGGCGTACACGGCCCAGTGCCCTTGAACTCCCTCGTGCTGTATTCGGTCGCCCGAAACGAAATCCCGCGCCAGCTTTAGTCCGATAAAGTTCGCCATCATGCCGCCGCTGGTGAGGTTGCCCCCTGCTTTCTCTCCGTAGCCGACCAACTCGGTCAGCCAGCGGACTGTGCGCCGCTCCATGGCCACTCCGGATGGGCCAATCGTATAGGCTCCGATGTTTTGATTGAGCGCCGAGCAGATGAAATCTGCGATGACGCCAATGGGATTGGGCGACGGAGTGATCAGCCCCATGTAGCCCGGATGCCCGACATGGGTGCAATAGGGAAGAAGCTTCTCTTCAAGTTCTGCCAAGACTTCCTCGGCGGGGCTGGGATCTTCTGGCAGAGACTCTGCAAAAAGTTTGGTTAATGTGCCTGGATCGACGTTTGGGAAAACGGGCCTTTCCTCGATGTGCTCCAAGTATTCAGCCAGGAGATCCACGACTCGGTGTCCAACTTCGCGAAATTCTTTTGGGTTCATCAGTTTGCCTAGTTGCGAATATGAGCTGCATTTGCTTCGTAGCAAACTAGAAATACCAGCAACGCATGAACGGCGCAATCGAATACAATTCGAAGTTACAATGAACTTTCGCACCCTAGACCGAACAGACTTCGAAATTCTCCACCTTCTCCAGAAGAACGCTCGGCTATCTAACAAGCAAATTGCGTCAGAGGTGCAGCTGGCACCGTCAACGTGTCACGAACGGATCAAGATTCTCCAATCTTCGGGAATCCTCCGCGGGGCCCATGCCGACGTTGATTTGCGAGCGGTGGGCCTAACTTTGGAGGCACTTTTCTTTATTGAGCTTGCGAAGCATGAAAGGGCGGTGGTGGACCGGTTCCTGAACGAGACGGAATCCATCCCAGAGGTTCGCCGGGCGTTCCTGGTGAGCGGACGTTACGACCTGATAGTCCATGTTGCGGTGAAAGACATCGAACACCTTCGCAACTTGGCATTCGATCGGTTTACAAGCCAACCGGTGGTGGTGGGGATCGAGACTTCGATTGTGTTCGACAGCCGAGTCAGGAATGAATTGCCCTTCGATGTTCTTGAGATGAGCGAAGGTTCCTCTCTCCGCAAAAGAAGAGTATCAGTCTGAATCGGCTAAGTCTGCGTCCTTGAAGGTGTCGACAGACATGTTGGAAAGGAAGGTCCGACCACCATTTCTCATCCCAAAAGCGTTAAAACACCTATACCGCCAATGGAGGGGGAGCGAAAGTTGCGGACGGAGAACGGGTGCACGACATAGAAGTGAGGATGAGTAAAAATAGAGTTGTAGAGCAGTGTTCTTACGGCCAGTATAGCCGTAAGGAGAGACTATGCCCGATGCTCACGAAGTCCCGGCTCGCATTCGCGATCTTGCCGCGCAGCTGGTTCAACCCAAGGCCATGCGCCGAGGTTCTTTCTCTCAACGCTACGTCAAGTGCAGTAAACCCGGCTGTCCCTGCGCCAGCGACCCGAAGGCACGCCACGGCCCCTACTTTAGTCTCACACGAGGGGTGCGCGGCCGCACCCACTCCCGTCTTATCCCGGCGGCGCAGGCGGAACTGGTACGCCGTCAGGTCGAGGCCGGCCAACATTTCCGGCGCCAGGTGGAGGCCTTCTGGGAGGCCTGCGAGCAATGGGCCAATGCCCAACTGGAAGCACCGGCGGCGGCTTCCGAGGCCGCCAAAAAAAAGGGCTCCAAACCGCCCTCGAAGCCGAAGTGGTCCAAGAGGTTGAAGCCCTCTTAGGTCGCCAGGCGGTGGCGGAGTTGGATTTCGAGGCTCTGGAGGTGGCTCTTCGCCAGCGAACCCTGGGGCTGGCGGCGCGAGCCATTGAGCAGGGTCTCAATGCCGATCTTTCCGATGAGGCGGTTTCGCCGGTGGATTGCAGTTGCGGGAAGCCAGCGCGCATGCTCGGGTGAGATGACTGGGCCCCGAACGATCCAACGTAACGGTCAGGGTGCGCCTTCGGTGCGTAGAGGTGATCTCGCACGAGCTGTTCGTCAAGCTCAATGCGCCGGGAGAGTCGTCAGCGCCTGGAGTTGCTTGGACTCGACCTATGGAGTGATTTTGGCGGGATGACCGAACACTACGCCGACCCCACTCACATGGGGGGCTTGGGCGATGCATTCGCAGGCCAGCCCCAGGCAAGTGTTTGGGAGCAGCCGAACGGTCATTGGTCGGAGTGGTAAGCGGCACTAACAAATTCTAAACTCATCGTGGACGTGCGACCGCTGATCCGGAAATGGAGTCACTGTTCGGGGACCCAGTTTTCCGCCGCAAATCACTTAAAATCACTGGGCTGGTTTTCCATAGACTTACATGCGCTTAGAATGCTATCCGTGAAGCATTAGGTCCTTTGTTTGACACTTGCAATCGGCTTCGAATCCCACTCTCTCCGCCAGTACTTTTGGATTGAAGGGTTTAGACCCCATCAGTTCCATGGTCAGTTCCATCGGAGCGCTTGAGGACGTCGGAGCTGCCGTATTCCACCCGTCTTGTTGCCTGAGGAGATGGTCACCCATCTCAATTTCACTCAGGAGACGGCATGGAAGCGAAAATAGCCTCTTGTAACTTCACCAAATACATCAAACGTGGACCGAACCGTTGGCAGCATTGTCCCGTGGTCCGCGGCAAGACCGGCCGGGTCAAACAAGACCTGGTGCTGGTCGACGGCCGCATCGAACATCACCCCGAAGGGTACTACTCGCTCGACTGGCGCGAAGACGGCAGGCGCCATCGGCGGGCCTTGGGCAAGGATGCGTCCGCCGCGCAACTGGCGCTGGAGCGGCATGTCGCCACCCAGCGAGCCCGCGCGATCGGCATAGCCGTTTCCGAAGACGGGTGTGCAGTAAGTCCCGGCGTGGAGGATGCCTGCGCAGAGTTTCTGGATGAGACGCGATTGCAGCGGTCACCCAAAACCTTCAAGCAATACCGAACGGCGCTCGCCTACTTCCAAGAGAGTTGTGGCAGGCGCCGCCTCGCCGAAGTCGATCGTCGAACCTTACTAGATTTCCGCCAGTTTCTGGCGGCGGAGAAAAAATTATCTCCACGCACGATCTGGACCAAAATGATGGTTGTGGAGCAGATGCTCAAAACCCATGGCCGCAACAAGCTCTTGCGACGCGGGGACTGGCCGCGCTACGTGGAACGCATTCCCCAGGCCTACAGCCCCGAACAGCTGAAGCGGTTTTTCGCAGCCTGCCGGCCGCATGATTTTCTGCTGTTCCAGTTTTTCCTGGGATCCGGTTTTCGCGAGAAAGAAGTGCAGTTCCTCACCTGGCGGGACATAAGCCTCGAAGAGCAGTTGGCGCGGGTGACCGCCAAGTCTGAATGCGGATTCTTTCCAAAAACCTGGGAAGAGCGGGAAGCACTCCTGCCTACCCATCTCATTGATAGTCTCCGCGTCTTAAGAGCCTCAGCTGATCTCGACTGCCCTTGGGTATTCCCAAGCCAAACCGGTTGTGTCAGTTACCACTTTCTTGAACGCTTGAAGCGCATTGCGTGGCTTGAGGGGCTTAATTGCCGGACATGTCGCGGCAAAAAGAACAGTGACTGCCGCATCGGTCCTCACTGTAAGGGCTGGTTTCTGCATAAATTTCGGGCAACGTACGCGACGAATCAGCTGCGGGCGGGGACCGACATTCGGACACTGCAGGTTTGGATGGGACACAAGGATCTGGCCTCAACGATGCGGTACCTCAAGGCAGGGCATGGGAAGGATCTGCTGGAACGCGTTAATGCGGCTTTTGACGTGATCGCGGGAATGGACACGCTCGGAGAAAAATCGCACAAGGTGGTGGTTACCTGAAGGGCATCTTCGAATGTCAAAGCGCGCCGTCCCGGTACCGTTCAGACTGGACTCAGCAGGCACATTTGTCTCTTGAGCCAGGCGATGACAGCCTTCGGATCAAAACGGAGGGAGCTTCCCACCTTGAATGAAGGAAGGCTCCCCTCTTTCGCGGCACGGTAGATCGTCATGGGACTTACTTGGAAGAGGTCTGCCACTTCCGACACTTTGAGCGCCCGCTGTCGCTTCTCCAGATTTTCAACCAAGACGGATACGGTTTCTTTTTGCATTCTCGGTTCACCTCACTTGATTCGCACTGAAAAATTCATCAGCACCGGAACGGTCGCCTGTCCCACGAGCCTCAGCTCTTCAGAGAATTACAACGAGACAGACATGGACGGTCCGACTAGGGATTTTCAGGCATAAACACGACAATAATCATGTCGTCAGATGGGAGGGATGGCGAAGTTCCAGCTCAGTCGAAATTGCCACTGAGTCTATAGGATCGGCCTTGAACGCTATGGACGATGCGAGACCACTCGGGTAGAGCGAGCATCCGGTGCTCTCCTCTCGTATGACGCATCGAACCGCGCGCAAAAACCTGGCCTTTTTTCGGTCCGTACTTGTAGATCACGGAATGCTTCAGTCGATGGTGTCCGTCACGGCCTAGCACGTGGTCTTGCCCATGCACGGCAACGCCACGACGCACATCGCGCATCAACTGCCGGGTCCTGGTACGTACCGGTACAGCAAACCACTCGCCCTGCCGCCTCACCTCGAGCCCTTCCTTTTCCGCGTTCCGCACAAAAGGTGGTTTCAGCATATCAAGCGCCTCTTGCAAGGATGAGGGAGTCTTCCGGCGAGGCAGTTGGGTGAAGAAATAGATGCCACGGCCCACACCGGTTTCGTCGACTGCTGAGACGAAATCGTGATCGCGGACGCGAATCACGCTGTCGCCCAGCGTATGAACCGACCGATGCGCTACCGTGCCATCGGGCTCTGTGTACTCAACTGTCCGCCACCTCTCTCCGCTTGACGGAACCGTGATGCTAACCGCCCCTTTCAGTTCCGACAGAAAGGAAACTGGGACTCTGTGATCCAGAGCTGCCATCGCCCTCTCGATCGTATTGAACGGCACCACCGCGAAGCGTTGTCGAGACTCTGCGAGCGCACGCAACGCCAGATTCTGGTGCCGAGCGGTACTGACGGAAGATCGGCTGCCATTTACTAAAAAGCCGCCCGGTAATTGAACAACGAGCGGGAAATGTCGGCCATAGGAAAAAAGTGTACCTTCGCTTTTGTCCCCAAACAAACTGGACCCGCGACGATACTGTCCGCGAATGAACGCGCGGACAACTTCAAGGTGTGACATAGGAAAGCGACGCGCTGTCCTTGCCATTCCTCCCACTTCACGACATGCGTAGAGTTGTTGCTCATTTGCGCATACCGAACCTCCCTCCCCCGGTTATATGCCACTCCATTTCATCGAGCATGCAGATATAGCTTCGGGCCGCTTCCAGTCCGAGAGAATAAGGGTAAGGCACTCCCAACATCATCCAATTGTCGGGATTTTTCGGGCAGATCGACTTGTGCGGCGGCGACCAGTCCGTATATACCCAGAAGTCGTAGTGGCCGCAGTGGCCATTTCTGCCTTCGATGCGATACAGGCGTCCCGTCCGGGGACCTGTCATAAACGTGTAGAACTCCATCTCGCTTGCGTAGTATTGCAGGTGAATGCCTCGCTCAGACATAGGTAGCTCCTATCGGAAAAACATAGATCCCCGTCTTGAAGTTCTCGGCCAATGCTCTTTTTCGACTATGTACCCGGAAGGATTCCCGGACAAACCCATACGCTTTATTCATAGAAGGAGCTGATGCCATCCCTGCCGTCTGCCTGTGGAATAGGACGAGGAGAACCGAAAGATTCCGACAACATGGAGAGGTTGATAAAAAGTTTTCCAGGGCCCCGAATTTCCGCAGTGCGGACAATCTAGGTTCCCTTCGCACAGATTCTTTCAATAATCTCTTCCAAGATTTCTTTCGCCGGACGCGGGTCTTCAAGGTATTGACTGAGTAATTCGACGACAGCCAATCTTTCATCCAAACGTCCGAACATGTACGCTTCTACCTCGTCTCGCGCAAGCATCTCATCCTTCGTGTGTCTAGGATCAGCCGGGCATTCATCGTTCGGCTAGCGTGGCCGGAATTGAAGCAACTGAACGTACTAACCCTCACCACCAGATGTTTCTCTCGCCCATCTTGCAGATCGCCCGTTTTTCCTCATTGGTCAACCATTCCGGCATCATGGGTTCATTCCGGTCATGTTTGCCGCACTGGCGAAGAATGCCCCGGTAGACATACACGGGCAGATATATCCACCACTTAATTCGTAGGTATCTCATTTTCCCTCCGCAGAAATCTCTGGTCCTTTTCGCATTTGCTCATCATTTAGAAGCACATTGTTTCCAGGATCGAACTGCGACAAGTCAGAATTCTCATCGTCACCAAGGTTCTCCTGAAGAAGCTCTTCCAGGCAGCTGTGGTCGCAAACCGCACAGCCCTTTTTCACCTCAGCCACGGTGAGCGCCAGCGGCTGGAACGGGCAGTCGGGATCGGAGATATTCATGAGCCACACGTTACCGGAGTATTTGAGCGTATCTCGCAGTCCCACCAGGCCCAGGATGACCTGAAATTGCAGACCCGCGACCATAAGGATGTTGGCCCAGAGCCCTGCCTGGCCGGGGATCCGGGTCTCGTCGTAATTAGGGTCGGTGTAGCGCCGGGTATCGTGCGGGATCTCTACGTTTCGGCGGAATCCCCCATAGCACTCGTAGCACGGAGTCTTGCCTGGAATGACGTAGACGATTTCCGCAACCGAGGCTTCACCCCACACCCCGCCGAAGACCGCTGGAATCTTTTCGTGTAAGGCATACGCGTTCACCAAAGAAGCGGCCTGAAAACTGTCGGCTG
>WNFD01003995.1_pt1 | contig 15186 bp, 11 predicted proteins | sample 5400491 | NCBI WGS metagenome assembly WNFD01 (sample SAMN13153343, study PRJNA577476) | soil metagenome | isolation source: 120 cm saprolite under Douglas fir tree site 2 hole 2 replicate 2 | place: USA:California | collected 2015-04-18
CCAGCCGTGGGCTGGTTAGAAGGCAGTGGCCTGACTCTCCAGAATGGGATTCTCTGTGATGCGTTCTGTGAAGCCGCACCGGACATCTACGCAGCGGGAGATGTGGCTAATTGGTACCATCCGCAGTTGGAACGCCATCTGCGCCTGGAACATCGCATGAATGCCACCGAGCAGGGACAGGCGGTGGCCAGAAACATCCTCAACGAAAGGATGCCTTTTGCGCCCGTGCCCTTCTTCTGGAGCGACCAGTTTGACGTGAAGATCCAGATGTACGGCGTGGCTCCACGTGGGGCAGAACTGCGGATCGTCGAAGGGGATATCCGCCAGGATCGCTTTATTGCTACATACCATGCAGGAGAACAGCTTGTGGCCGTCTTGGGATGGAATAGTCCGGGAAAACTGTTGCCGTACCGCAACCAGTTGCTGGCGGAAATGGCTGGAACCAGGCTCTAGAAGCACACAGGAGATGCCACGTATCGACGATGGCGTGGCTCTGTTTTTCGCGACATGATGGAAGAGTCCTCTCTGTTGCAGACCAACAGAGAGCAAACGATTGGAGCTAGAGATGAGTAAGAAGGAGCATGCATGAACAATGTACCGTATTACGATCCCGAGTTGATGGTGGCCATCCAGCCTTTTCTCAACCAACCACTGACTGATTGGAACGACTTGCCAGCGACTTGTGCGCGGATAAAAAAGATGCTGGTCAACATGCCAGTCTTCTCTGCGGCGGTAGTGCAAGAAGACCGAACGATTCCCGGACCCATAGGCGCACTGGCAGTGGCGATGCGCATCTATCGGCCTGTCAAGAGCGCTGGTGTCTTACCCGGCCTCGTGTGGATGCATGGCGGAGGGATGGTTGTTGGCACGCTCTTGCAGGACGATCTCATGGCGCAGCATCTGGTCGAGGAAGTCGGTTGCGTGATCGTGTCAGTGGAGTACCGACTGGCACCAGAGCACCCCTACCCGGCTCCCCTGGATGATTGCTACGCCGCGCTTACCTGGATGGCTGCGCATGCCACTGAACTGGGAGTTGATCCCGCGCGGATCGCGGTCGGTGGCATGAGCGCTGGCGGGGGTCTCGCCGCTGGCCTGACCCTGCTGGCTCGCGATCGTGGCGAGGTGCCAGTCGCGTTCCAATTGCTCATTTACCCGATGATCGACGATCGGGATGCGACCACATCCAGCCAGGTGTTTGCCAATCCACCGATGTGGAGTCGGGAAGACAATCGAAAGGGCTGGCGAGCCTACCTGGGCGAGGCCGTAGGTGGTCCCGATGTTGCGCCCTACGCAGCGGCAGCGCGAGCGACCAATGTGACCAACCTGCCTCCCACGTACATCGCGGTGAGTGCTGGCGAAGTGTTTCTGGACGAGGATGTCGAGTATGGGCTGAGGCTGACCCATGCGGGAGTTCCCGTTGAGGTCCATGTGTACCCACGTGCTTTCCACGGGTTTGATGCGATCGCACCCACGGCAGCCATCTCGCAGCGGTTTGCCAGGGACCGAGATCAGGCGCTCAGGAGAGCGCTCCATCCTGAGTCCTCGACCTTGCCTGCGTCATGAAATGCCGGAAGGTTTGTTCTGATCTGGCTCGTATTGAAAGCGATGGTCTGTCATTGCTCAGTTCCTGTTCACAGGAACTGAGCCTACTCAACCCCACTTCGCGTGAAGTGAGTGGACAAAGGAGTTCCCTCTGCGCTTTGAAAATCAGGCTGCGCTCGTCACTGGTGCCGCTTCCGGTATCGGTCTGGCTGGTTTGCTGCATAGCTGCTCATCTTTGACAAGGGATAAGGCCTTTGCTGGATGAAGAAGAGAAGTACTATTTGATGAGATATGCGGTGGTATATTCACGAATTCGAGAAAAGGGGAAATAGATGAATCAACAAGAAACATCGGTTTTTGTGATCACTGGAGGTGCTGGTGGAATGGGCCTTACCTGCGCACGCCGCCTGGGGAAACGTGGCAAGCTTCTGCTGGCTGACATCGCGGCTGATCCGTTGGAACGGGCTGCACAACAACTTCGAGCGGAAGGACTACGCGTCGAGACCCAACTCTGCGATGTCTCGCGGGAAGAGTCGGTCCAGGCGCTGGCCGAAAAAGCGCATGCATCAGGTCATCTCGCTGGAATTGCCCATACCGCAGGACTATCCCCAACCATGGCCAACTGGCAGCCGATCATCGAGGTGGACCTGGTGGGGACAGCACGTCTGCTCAACGCATTCTTCCCGTTTGCGGAGCAAGACACCGCTGTGGTCTGCATTGCCTCAATGGGCGGGCACATGTCTGCTTCTAGACAGGCTGCGGTTGACGCCATACTGGATGAGCCACTGCATCCTGATCTGCTGGCCAGGTTAGAACCAATCATTACAACTGCTCCTTCAGCAAAAGAACAATCCGGCATGGCATATGCGTTGGCCAAGTATGGAGTTATTCGCCTCTGTCAGCGCAAAGCGTTCGCTTGGGGGGAGCACGGAGCGCGCCTCGTTTCCCTGTCTCCTGGCATTATCCAGACCTCAATGGGGAAACAGGAACTCGAACAACAGCCGATGATGCAGGTCCTCATCGCGCACACACCGCTGAGACGACTGGGGAAACCTGAAGAGATTGCTTCTGCTGTGGATTTCCTGCTTAGCGCCGATGCCTCCTATATCACAGGGTGTGATCTGCTCGTTGATGGAGGAGTCACTGGTGCCATGAGTTCCATTCCTCTCCCAGGAACACCATAAAGAGAAAGAAGCTACCCGGAATCTCCACGTGCACCATGACAGAAGCGGTTCTGTCGTTCAAGACGTTTTTCTGGCAAGAAAGAGGGATGTATTCATGTCCATGCAGTATGGTATTTCCCTGCCGCAAGGCTGGATGATGGATTTGGTAGGCATCAAGGACCCCGTTGAAGCCTCTGAAACCATGACCCGTGTGGCTCAAACGGCTGATGAGGTTGGCTCTGATGCGGTCTGGCTGGTTGACCACTTTCAGACGGTCCCGCGACCCTCGCAAAGTCCGTGACGTAAGAAAGTGATAGGTTTCTCGGTATTGAAAACATTCTCCCCATGAGCGCGCGAAAAGCCGGTTGAGGAGTCTGCTCACCGAGGAGGAACTGTATGAGCAATTGGACGATGAACGATATTCCTGATTTGCAGGGACGAGTGGCGCTGGTCACAGGAGCGAACAGTGGTCTTGGCCTGGAAACCACGCGAGCGCTGGCAGCTCATGGAGCGCATGTGATCATGGCCTGTCGTAACTCCGAGAAAGCGCGTGAGGCAACGACGAACATCAAGCAGGCGGTGCCAGGAGCTTCGCTTGAAGTGACCACGTTGGATCTCGCCTCGCTTTCTTCCGTGCATCATTGCGTAGCCAGCATTCAGCAGACGCACGAGCGCCTTGATCTGCTCTTCAACAATGCTGGGGTGATGGCGGTGCCACGGAGTGAGACGAAAGACGGGTTTGAATTACAATTTGCAACCAACTATCTGAGTCATTTTGTGTTGACTGGCCTGTTATTACCCCGGTTGCTCAACACGCCGCACAGCCGCGTCGTGACCTTGACAAGCATGGCTCGATCCTCTGCACATGGTCGCATCAACTTTGACGATCTCAACGGAAAACGCTCCTATGGTCGTTGGACAGCCTATGGTCAAAGCAAGCTGGCAAACTTGCTGTTTGCCGAGGAATTGCAACGGCGCCTCTCGCGCGCAGGATCGACCACCATCAGTGTCGCGGCACACCCAGGATTTGCGCGCACGGAGCTTCAGACATCCCGCGATGCAACTTTTTGGCATTGCTGATTTTGCCGTTGGCAAACGCATACTGACTCACCGCATTCAATGAAGCGCGATACGCGAGTTGTGTGGTGCGCAAGGCTTGAAATTGTTCGGGCGTGGTGTGTAATTTGAGTTTTGCACTGATAACCGTTTTCATACCTGAAAGTATATCAGAGTCTCACGCACGTGTCAAGAAAAAGAAAAGGAGTGAACGAACACCTGTCTGATACCTCCACCCCATCCCCAAACAAGGAGGGCCAGCTTCCTCCCCCGGTTGGAAACGCGGGGGTCTCTGCTGGCCGGTTTGATGAACTGAAGATGAGCACCAGCGCGACAACCCATTGGTAAAAATGCGGTCCTGGCCCAAAAAGGGCGTCTCGACGCGGTTGTGCGCGCGAGCCGTCCTTTCAGCGCAGCGGCCAGGGCCTGGTCAGCAGAGGGGCAGAGCAGGAGGGGCGAGGGGGTCTCCTGCCAGGGTGGGAAGCCTGCTCTGGCAGGAGGCTTTGGTTCGCAAGCGGGACTCAGCGGGACTGTAGAAGAGTGGTGCGCAGGGTGAGCAGGTCGCTGCTGACCGGGATGCCGAGATCCTGTTGGAGCAGGGAGGCAAATTCGTCCAGGTGACAGAGGGCAGCGGTGGTGTTGCCCTGCTGGAGATAGATGCGCACCATGATGGTGACGGCCTGTTCGTTATAGGGATCGACGGAGAGAGTGTGCAGGGCGCAAGAGAGGGCGTCGGGAAAGGAGTTGATTTGGATGTAGAGGTGCATGAGATGTTCGAGGGTCTGGGTATAGGCCAGGTCATGCTGGCGCCGATAGGGGGAAAAGACGTCTTCGTAGATATCCTCTGGCAGAAAGGTCAGGCGGTAGTAGGAGAGCAGTTGGCAGTAGAGGGCGACGGCTCTGGGAAGTTGGGCCTGCTGTTCGGCTTGCCTGGCGCGGGAGGAAAGGTAGTGGACATCGAAAAGGTCGAGCCACCAGAGGTCGTGGAGATTGAAGCAGTAATAATTATAGCGGTTGCGCTGGACAAAGGTAGAGGGGCGAGTGGAGGCGAGATCTGGTTCCAGGACATGGCGCAAGTAGTGGAGGGTGACGTGCAGATTGCTGGTGGCCACCTTGAGAGGGATGTGGGGCCAGAACAAGGTGCTGAGTTGTTCCACGGAAAAGAGGTCACCTGGATTGAGAAGGAACCATTTGAGCAAGCCCTTGGCCTTATTGCGTCGCCACTTTGGTTCTCCCAGGGGTTGTTGTTCAAGGAAGACGCGAAAGGGGCCAAAGAAGGAGGCTTTGTAGCGAGCGGAGGCCTGGGATGGATGATGATCCTCTGGCTCCAAGAAGGTGTTTGAGAAGGCGGTCATGATTCCTCCAAGGTGGGGTAGCCCGCTGTGCTTCTGACGCAGAGAAGGGCAGGTGTGTGGTGACGAGCTGCTGGGAAAACCTGTGCGCGGGCCGCATGAGAGCGGGAGCGCAGGGAGGTTTTCGCAGCAGCATTTAGAGTTGGTGGTGATCGTGAGCGGCCCGGATGCGTTCGCGCAAGAGATAGAGTTCTTTTTCAGGACGCAGTCCCAGATTTTGTTGAAGGGAGAGCCAAAAAGTCTCGAGGCGACGTTGAGCGAGCAGGACATGGCCTTGTTGGAGATGGATCTCGACAATGGAGCGGATGGCGGACTCATTATAAGGATCATGGACCATGGATTGATAAGCATACTCAAGAACATCTTCCCACTCATGGGAGCGGGTATGGATCTGGATCAAGCGCATCAAGACCTGAGAGTAGAGATGCTTGTAGCGACTGCGATAGGAACGCAGCCAGTCTTCTGGCTCATCTTCTGGAAGGAAACTCTGGTGACAGTAGTTGGCGATCTTGCGATAATAGTAGGCGGCGCGCCGATCATCGGAGCGCAGATCGCAAGCGCGAGCTCTTTCCAGAGAGATTTCCAGGTCACTGGTATCCATCCACCAGCGTTCATCGATCTGAAACCAGTAGAAGTTATTGGGTTTGCGATGGATGAGGCTGGATTCCTGCCTGGGGGTCAAGGAGGGTTCGAGCATGTGGCGCAGGTAATGCATGGTGACATGAAAATTGCCGAGGGCTTTATCGGAGGGGAGTTCTGGCCAGAAGAGGTCAATAAACTCATCGGCGGAACCGAGTTTACCGGGATTAAGCAGGAACCATTTGAGAATCATGCGAGCCTTATTGCGGCGCTGCATCAGTTCTCCAACGGGCTGTTCGCCGTAAAAAAGGCGAAAGGGTCCAAAGAAATAGGCCCGATAGTGTGCCTGATACTCATACTCGCGAGGATGGACAAGAGCGCGGGTAGAGGGTTGCTGCATCGTTTCCATGGGAACCTCCTTGCTGCAAAGAGCGGATGGATGGTGTTGCTTGACTCACCAGAGAGCAAGTTCTCGGTGTTGGACAACGCGCTGGTTGCTTTAGTGGTAAGTGTAGCGAAAGGAGGAAGAGACTACCACCTGATTTTCCCTCTCCTGGTAGGAGGGATTCTCCTCCCTGATATGCGCTCAGATTGCTTGACATTTGTTTTGATATCTTGTAGATTTGTTTGTAGGTAAGGGATAAAAAAACCAGGAAATGCCCTTTATATTCGTAATAGAGATATACTACCTGCTCACCTTGAAGAGGGTGTGTCTGCCTGGATAGCGGTCCATCGACGCTGGTTTGCTCTTTGTGCGCCATTCGCGGGCAACGACCAGGATCGGTCTCCAGGACCTGATGGTGCAAAGCTCAGCTCTTGCAAACAGACGTTTTTCCCAGAGAGAGCGTGTGCAACGAGTAAGTTTCCACGGAGGTTTTCCCATGACAACGTACAAAGAAGTGGGTGCCCAGGCCCAGAAGAACTGGCAATTTGATGCCCCGCACACACTGGTCGAGTTTTCGGCGAAACACTTAATGCTCACGACGGTCAAGGGTCATTTCACCAGGGTCAGCGGGATGCTGGTGTACGATGAGGCAGATCCATCGCGCTCGCGAGTGGAGGCAGAAATTGATGCAGCGAGCCTCTCGACAGGCACGGTACTGCGCGACAACGATCTGAGGTCCGCTCACTTCCTGGAAGTGGAGAAATACCCCAGCATCACCTTCAGAAGTACGCGGGTGGAGTTGTTGAGCCGGGATCATGGACAGGTGATTGGGGATCTGACGATTCACGGAGTCACGCGTGAGGTGGTGCTGGAGACCAGGCTGAGCGGACGGGGAAAGAATCTTGAGGGCCAGGAGGTAGTTTCCTTCGAGGCCAGAACCTCGATCAAGCGCAAAGATTTCGGTTTACACTGGAATGTGGTGTTGGAAACGGGGGGGGTTCTGGTCGGTGACATCATCGGTATCGAGATTGCTGTCGAGTGCGTCTAGAGCGGCGGTCAAGTCAGCGCGCAGAGGGTGGAGAAACGCGTGCTTTCCTCCGCGCGCGAGGGGTGCCGGGAGATGGCCTCAAGGGCATGACTTGACCGGCGCGGAAGTCGGAGCCAGATTTCATGGATAACCTGTTAGCCGCGCGTGCCCAGATGGGGACATCGCTGGCGTTTCATATCATTTTCTCCTTGTTCGGGGTGGGCTTGCCGCTCTTCTTATGCCTTGCGGAAGGATTGGCTCTGAAAACCAGAGATCCGATCTGGCTTTTGCTGGCGCGGCGCTGGTCAAAGGGGGTGGGGGTGCTCTTTGCGATTGGTGCGGTTTCTGGCACGATCATTTCGTTTGAGTTGGGGCTGCTGTGGCCGACCTATACCAAATTTGCCGGACAGGTTGTCGGTCTGCCCTTTCTGCTGGAAGGTTTTGCCTTTTTTGTGGAAGCGATCTTTCTGGGCCTGTACCTGTATGGTTGGAACAGGCTCTCTGCACGTGTCCACTGGCTGTGTTCGTTTCCCATCTGGATCAGTGGCATGCTTTCCGCCTGGTTTATTATCAGTGCCAACTCCTGGATGAATACGCCAGCTGGTTTTGTGATACGCCACGGGCAGATTGTGGATGTGGATCCCTGGCAGGCGATCTTCAATCCCAGCATGCCCTATGAAACCATTCACATGCTTCTGGCGTGCCTTGTCGTCACCTCATTGGTCCTGGCAGGAATCTCGGCGTTTGCGCTGTTGCGCGGCAAACGGGGGGAGTATTACCAGAAAGGTTTGTGGCTGGCCTTGCTCATGGCACTGATCACGACGCCGTTGCAAATCTTCACGGGTGATCTCAATGCGCGCTTTCTGGCCCAGGCCCAGCCCATCAAATTTGCCGCGCTGGAAGGGGATTTTCAGACGGAGAACGGTCCACCGCTGCGTATTGGGGGTCTCGCGGACCCGCAAAGCGGTGAGGTCTACTATGCCCTGGAAATTCCTCATGGTGAGAGTTTGCTGCTGTATCTCAATCTCAACGGTCATGTTCGTGGGCTGGATGCCTTCGCGCAGCAAGACTGGCCCAATGCGATTGCCGCGGTGCATCTCTCGTTTGACACGATGGTGGGTTGTGGTTTCTTTGCGCTGCTGGTGGTCCTGTTATTCTGGTTCTTCTTTTGGCGGCAAAAACAGCGTGTGCTAGAGAAACGCTGGCTGCTGGCAGGAATTATCCTGGCTGGTCCACTGGGAGTGGTGGCGGTCATTTGCGGCTGGATGGTCACGGAGATGGGAAGACAGCCCTGGGTCATCAATGGCTTTCTGCGTACCAGCGAGGCAGTCACCCCGGCACCCTGGGTTTCGGTGAGCTTCCTGATCTTTGTGCTGATCTATCTTTTGCTGGCCTTCGCGCTGATCCGGCTGCTTCTGGGACTGGCGCGCCAGCCGCTGCCTCAGGTTCAGTCATTGAAAGGAACGTACGCGATGGATGTAGAAGAAAGTGCAGGTGTGCGATGAGTAGTGCTTTAATGACGCTGGCCCTGGTCTGGGTAGGCTTGATTGCTTACGTTGCGCTTGGGGGTGCTGATTTTGGAACAGGGGTGTGGGATTTGTTTGTGTCCGGGCCAACCAGCCGGCGCCAGCATGAATTTATCTCACGCGTGCTGGGTCCGGTTTGGGAAGCCAATCATGTCTGGCTCATCTTTCTGCTGGTGGGACTGATGAATGTGTTTCCCGCAGCCTTCGCAACCATCATGAGCACTCTTTTTGTGCCCTTGACCATTGCTCTGCTGGGTATTGTGCTACGTGGTGCTGGCTTCATCTTCCGGACCTACGCCTTGCAGAGCGAAGGCCTCTTCACACGTCTGTGGAGCCGTGTGTTTAGCGTCACGAGTCTGATTACCCCATTCTTTCTGGGCATCTCGGCGGCCGCTGTCGCTGGCGGCAGAATCCGTCTTTCCGGGAGCACAGCCTCAGACATGCTCCTGGGCTGGCTGACTCCTTTTGGGATAGCTGTGGGTGTGATGGCGGTGCTGCAATGCGCGACGCTGGCTGCGGTCTACCTGACAGCTGAGGCGCATCTCCGCGCGGAAAAGCTCTTTGCCGCATCGTATCGACGGAAAGCATTGATCTCGAGTGGGCTGGTGAGTGTGCTCGGGGTGCTCTGCATTGTGCTCTCAGTCACAGAAGCTCCCTGGCTCTGGAACGGTCTGCTGACGCATGCGTGGTTCTTTGCGGCAGGCACGCTTCTCACGGGGAGCCTGGTCCTGGTGATGCTGTTCACGCGACGCTATGTGCTGGCCAGCCTGTGTGTGGTTTTGGAGACAGCCCTGATGCTCATTTCCTGGGGAGTTTCGCAGTATCCCTATATCATTCCTCCGACCCTCACGATTCAACAAGCTGCCAACGTCTCAGCGGTGACGACAACCACCCTGGCTGCGATGATCATGGGCATGCTGGTGGTCCTTCCGGCTCTTTTTTACCTGTTCAAGATTTTCAAATGGACTCCTCTGGCGGTCGGATCACCACCTTCTGTGCCACCGGAGGCATAAGCTGTGAGACTCGCGCTCGGGCGAAAGCCGGGGAAAAAACCTGCCTGACTACGAAGGGAAAGAACGTAGCTTGCGGCAGGTTCAGACGTCAGTGCTCCGGCAGGCTTGTTGGCGCAAGAAATGGGCCTGCCAGGAGCTGCTGATGGCAGTTCTTCATCCGACTCCCAGATCCCCCTTCTCAATCCGTCTGCTGATGATGGAGTTCGTTCAACAAGCATCGGCTGAACTCGGAGAGTGTTTCGGCCTTGATCTTGCTGAGGGCCGCTTTTTCCTCCGAAGTCAACTGAATGCCAAGATTCTGGCTTGCCATCAGCGGATCTTTTTTCAGTTCTTGCCAGAATTGTTGATCTACAGCAGCGAGTCCAAGCATATAGTTAATGGTCTTCCAGGACATACTAGCTCCTTTCTTGTCGCGGAAAAAGTATACGTGGGACGTCTCGACAAGATTTGCGCATTCTTTGCGCATTGTATTTGCACGAGCAGGCCACTCGTTGCGGCTCAGCCGAAAGAGCAGAGGGGAGCCCTCCCATGCTGGCTGTAGCTGGCTGAAAGAACCATCATTGCTCCTGCGAGAGAAGAACTCTCACGCACTTGCGAGACTGGGAATCGATGATCTTCTCACCTGTATGACGTTGCAGAGGCATGCATTTTGCGGCTCTTCCCAGGGTGTGAGAGTGGGAGGGAGCCGCTGACCCTCAGGCTGCCTCAACGCAGGAGACAGCCTGAGGGTTTCGGCGGGGGGAGTGATCGGCAGCACTGGCTGTCCGATTTTTCTGTCAAAACTCTGCCTTCCCAAAGAGGAGTGAGAGCGTGTCACGTGCGCAGATGCAGAGACTTACTCCCAGGCGTAATCGACAGGTAAACCCCGGCCTTCATACTGCCAGGGAGACCATTCTTGTGGAAATGCCAAGGGAAGAGCAGCTGATGGAGTGCAGCCTGTACGGTTAGTGATAGCCGTTGAAATTAAAGAAAAGATGTGGTGGACAGCAGATGTCCCCATGTTTTGGAACTCTCTGAGGAAAGGTGTGATCTTATGTCGACCCATGTTTCTCGCGGCTTTTTTTCCTCTGACGCTCCGACGCAGCGGGTAGAAGAGTTGAAAGTGCTGGCCCGTTATCAGCGTGCCACCAATTATCTGGCAGCCGCACAAATTTATCTGCGGGAGAATTTCCTGCTGAAAGACCCGCTGACACCTGCCCATGTCAAGGATCGTCTGCTTGGTCATTGGGGCACCTGTCCTGGTATCAATATGATCTACGCGCATCTCAACCGGCTGATTGTGCATCACCAGGTGAATATGTTTCTGGTCACGGGTCCTGGTCACGGCGCGCCAGCCAATTTAGCCAATCTTTACCTTGAAGGATCGCTTGAGCATTTCTATCCCAGCCTTTCCAGGAATCAGGCGGGGCTCGCCAATCTGATTCGCCGCTTTTCCTGGCCGGGCGGTTTTCCCAGCCATCTCGCCCCAGCCATACCGGGAACGATCCACGAAGGAGGAGAGCTGGGCTATGCGCTGGCAACCGCCTTTGGGGCAGCCATGGACAATCCTGAGCTGATTGTGGCCTGTATTGTCGGGGATGGTGAAGCGGAAACAGGGCCGACCGCTGCAGCCTGGCACAGTTATAAGTTCCTTGATCCTGCGGAATCAGGAGCGGTCCTGCCCATTCTGCATCTCAACGGGTATAAGATCAGCAATCCCACGATTTATGGGACGATGAGTGATGCGGAACTCACCCTGTTATTCAGCGGCTATGGCTATCATGTCCACATTATTGAGGCGACGCAAGGAGACGCGGTGCTGGCTCAGGAAATGGATGAGGCCTATGCTGAAATTCGGCAGATTCAACAGGCTGCCCGTCAGGGGGTCCCTGTGCTCAAGCCAGCATGGCCGATGCTGATTCTGCGCTCTGCGAAAGGATGGACAGGGATCAAAAGCCATCAGGGAAAAGTCATCGAGGGTTCCTATCGTTCGCACCAGATTCCTGCAGCCGATTTAAAAGACAATGCTGAATCGCTGCATGCGGTTGAAGAGTGGCTGCGTTCTTATCATCCTGAGGAGCTTTTCGACGAAGAGGGGAGACCCTCTGCGGATCTGCTCACGCTGTGTCCCCTGGGTGATCAGCGCATGGGCTGTAACAGCCATACCCTCGGCGGTCATGTGCGTCAGGAATTGCGGCTGCCTGAGCTGGCTCTTTACGCGGTTGCGGCGCGAGAAAAGCTGTATAGCAATATTGCCTCTGTGGCTCGCTACCTCAAAGAGGTGATTAGCTTGAACCCTCAGACGTTTCGCATCTTCTGCCCTGACGAACTCGAATCCAATCTGCTAGGCGAAGTGTTAGAGGTCACGCAGCGCAATTACCAATGGCCGGTCGCCTCGGTTGACTATGCAGGAGGCCCCCAGGGAGGTCGGGTCATAGAGGTGCTCAGTGAGCATATGTGCCAGGCCTGGCTCCAGGGCTATCTGCTCACAGGACGCCACGGGCTTTTCCCTTCGTATGAAGCTTTCCTGCCCATCATTGCCTCGATGATGGATCAATATGCCAAGTTTCTCAAAATGTCTGGGGAGCTCAGCTGGAGGCCCCCGGTGCCTTCGCTCAATTATCTCTTGACTTCCACGTTGTGGAGACAGGAGCATAATGGGTTCTCGCATCAGAATCCAGGGTTTATTAACACCATCGCGAATAAAAAGGGAGAAATCTCGCGCGCCTACTTTCCCCCCGACGCGAATTGTCTGTTGTACACCCTGGATCACTGTCTGCGTGGCCGCGATAGCAGGATCAATCTGATCATTGCTGAAAAGCGACCGTTTCCTCAGTGGCTTGCGCTTCCTGAGGCGATTGCCCATTGCCGCGCGGGTGCCTCGGTCTGGTCCTGGGCCAGTACGGAGAACGGTGTGCGTCCCGATGTGGTCCTGGTCGGGATTGGAGATAATCCCACGATTGAAGTCATGGCCGCCGTTCACATGCTGCGCACAGACCTGCCAGAACTCCGCGTGCGTGTCGTCAATGTCGTGGACCTTTTCGCGCTGAGCCTGGAACAAGATCATACCCATGGACACGATACGGAGCTCTTTGAGAGCCTGCTCACCAGGGAGGCACCAGTGATTATCAACTTCCACGGATATCCCTCGGTGGTGAAGCAGTTGCTTTTCGGACGACCTCATAGAAAGCGCTTCCATATCAATGGATATCGCGAAGAGGGGACAACCACAACGCCGTTCGATATGCAGATTCGCAATGGCACCGATCGCTATCACCTGGCCATCCAGGCTATTCGACTGGCTGCCAGCGAGTCCCACAATGAACAGGTAGCTATTCGTATGAGTGAGCGCATTGGCTACTATGAGGCCCGTCTTGTCGAACATACTCAGTTTATGCAGGAACACGGGAAGGACCCGGACGATCTCATCCAATGGCAGTGGTCATGATCAGAGAGATCAGAAAGCCTGACGTGGACACGCCGAGGGAGCGAGAGATCTGAACAGTTCATGCGGGAGAGCTTTTGCCCGTGAGATCGACTGATCACGGAATCGGTCAAGACTCTTGAGTTGAAAAAGTGCTCTCGTGAGAGGAGACTGGATATGGACAGAATGTCAAGAAGCGTGAAAAAACGGTGAAGAATCACCGACGAATCAATCCATTTTGGAAAGTCCAGAGAAGTGTGGTCATCAGTGGTTTGTTATTCGTGGCCATCGTGAGCCTGCTGATTGGCATTCTTGCCCAGTTGCCTGGTCCAGAGACGCAAGAGGTGCCGGCGGGTGAGCAGGCGATCAACTACAGTGCTTTTCTCACGCAGGTCACTGCCGGGAATGTGCTGGCGGTGAGTATAGAGGGAAATGGGATCAACGCTCTTTTGCAGGAGCCTGCGAGCGCTGGGGTGAATGAGCAGCGACCCGCGTTATCTTCGGCCCAACGGACCGCTCAGATTCGCGCCTGGACGCGCTTTATTGGCTCATTGAACACCGCCGGCCAGAACGCGTCATCAACGGGGATTGATCCCGAGCGCCTGGTCTCGACCGTCTTGCCTGCCAATGGGACGGCCCAGGTCATGCCGCTGCTGCTGAGCCAGCAGGTGATGGTCATCACACAGGCTGAGACCCAGGGGCCTGATTGGCCGGGCCTGATCTGGAAGTTTGCCCCGCTGCTGTTCCTGGTGCTGCTGCTGGCTCTGGTGCTGGCTCCCCGCAAGCCGGGGCGCCTGCCGCAGAACCTCCACGAGCAGATGGCACACTTCACTCAGCGGCGCGTGCGGCGCGTTGATGGCACAGCCAGCAATGGCCAGGAGAAGAAGGGAGCTGGACCAGCGGGTCTGGGGGGAAAGAGCAGCCAGCTCACCCGCTCCGCTGCCAGGCCTGGCGGTCCGGCTGGCGGTCAGGCAGTCAAAGTGAGTCCGCCGCCAACCACCTTTGCCGATGTGGCAGGGATTGACGAAGTGCGCGTGGAGCTTGAGGAGATTGTGCAGTTCTTGCGCACCCCGGAGAAGTTTGAGCGCTTAGGAGCGAGGATTCCGCGTGGTGCCTTGTTGGTAGGTGCCCCAGGCACTGGCAAAACGCTGTTGGCACGCGCGGTGGCGGGAGAGGCGGGCGTGCCTTTCTTTAGCATTAGTGCCTCTGAATTCGTCGAGATGTTTGTGGGTGTAGGTGCCAGCCGGGTGCGCAATGTGTTTACCCAGGCGAGAGCAGCCGCTCCGGCGGTGATCTTTATTGATGAGATCGACGCGGTGGGCCGCAAGCGCTCCATGAAGGCCATGGGTAATGAGGAGCGCGACCAGACCTTGAATCAGCTGCTGGTGGAAATGGATGGCTTTCACACCAGTCATGCGGTGGTCGTGCTGGCGGCGACCAACCGCGTCGATATTCTCGACAAGGCGCTGCTGCGTCCAGGCCGCTTCGACCGCCACATTACTGTATCACTGCCCGATCGCACCGGTCGGCAGGCGATTCTGGGTCTGCATACCGCGCAGACGCCGCTGCATGAAGAGGTTTCGCTGGAGCGCCTGGCACGCTTGACCACAGGCATGAGCGGGGCCGATCTGGCCAACCTGGTCAACGAAGCCGCGCTATGTGCCGCGCGCAAGGATCTGGAGAAGCTCGATCACGCCTGCTTTGAGGATGCCCTGGCACGCGTCCAATTGGGTGCGCTGCGCCCGCTGGTTAGGCGCATCATTGCCTATCATGAAGGTGGGCACGCGCTGGTGGCTTATCATCTGCAAGAAGCGGATATTGTGAACCGTGTCACCATTCTGCCGCGCGGCCAGAGCCTGGGCGTGACGCAATTTATTGCCGAAGAGGATCGCTATAACTATAGCCGCGAGATGCTCATGGCGAAGATTGCCGTTGGGCTTGGCGGGCGCGTTGCAGAGGAATTGACGCTGGGTCGCGAGCGTGTAACCACGGGGGCTGAGAACGATTTCCAGGTCGTGACCAACATGGCGCGCCGCATGGTGACGCACTGGGGTATGAGCGAAGAGGTCGGCGTGGTCTTTGCGGGCTACGACGAAACTGGCGCGGGCCTGAACATGAGCCGGGTTGATCCGGCGTTGTT
>WNFD01007582.1_pt1 | contig 15186 bp, 13 predicted proteins | sample 5400491 | NCBI WGS metagenome assembly WNFD01 (sample SAMN13153343, study PRJNA577476) | soil metagenome | isolation source: 120 cm saprolite under Douglas fir tree site 2 hole 2 replicate 2 | place: USA:California | collected 2015-04-18
GGTCGATCTCGGCGAACGCCTCGGTGCCGCCAAGCTCCTCCCGCAGCACCTGCTCGATCTGCGCCCAAGGCAGCGGGCTGACCCCGTCCTGCAGCCGCCCGAGCTCGGCGGTGAACTCGGGCGGCAGCAGGTCCCTGCGGGTCGACAGCGCCTGGCCGAACTTCACGAACACCACGCCGCTGCGGTCAAGGGCCTCGCTCAGCGAACGTGCGAGCGAGGCGGTCCGGCCCCCCTCGTCTGCGCCGCCGCGCAGCAGCGGCCGGAGCCCGCACCGCGTGAAGATGCGCACGATCTGCCAGTACCGGCGGCTGCGCGCGGCGCGGGAGCGCAGGCTGCGCGGCCAGGACGAGAGCGGCGGCACGGTCCCGGCCGGGACGAACGCCTGCCAGGTGACCAGGATCGCCATCGCGAGCAGCAGCCCGCAGGCCCAGCTGAGCGCCGCGAAGCCGAGCACCACGCCGTAGGGCGGGAGCCGCCTGGGTCCGTGCACCCCGCCGGCCAGGGCGTTGAAGATCGCGTTTGTGAGGGCCTGGCCGGCTAGGCCCGCGACGACCGTGCGGGACAGGGAAAAGCGCCGCTCGGCGAGCAGGCGGCGGGCCCCGTAGGCGAGCAATGTGATATCGAGCGTGGCACCCAGGACGAAGCTGAGAAGAGTCGCGAAGGTCACCGGCTCAGTCAACCAGCCGCCGGGCGAGAGTCAGAAGCGGCCCGCCTGGCTGCTCCGGGTGCCCTCGCCGCCCTGGCCGGGCTCGATGTGCGCGTTCCCCGGCGGCAGCCACCTCCAGCCGTCATGGCCGGCCAGCTCATAGGCCCACGGCGGTTCCGCGCCGCGGCGCGTGCAGGTCACCACCGACGCGTAGATCGCCGCCTGCGTCGCGCTGCGCACGGCCTCGGGCTCGCCGAAATCGGCCTGGCCGAGCCCGTTGCCCATCCACCAGGCGAGGAAGGCGCCGCCGAACGCGTCTCCGGCCCCTACCGTGTCCACGATGTTGGCCGCCGGGACGTCGGCGCGGATCTCATGGCCCGCGGCGAAGGCGCGCACCGTGGCCGCGCCGTCGGTGATCACCACGCAGGAGGGACCCTGGCCGAGCAGTTCGGCGGCGGCATGTTCGGTGGCCTGGCCGGGGAACAGGTAGGCGAGGTCTTCGGTGCTGGTCTTGATCATGTCCACCCGGCGCAGGATGCGGTCGAGCCGGTCCAGGTAAGCCTGCCGGGAGACGATCGCGCCCGGGCGGCAATTCGGGTCGAGCATGACCGTGACGCCGTTCGGGTCAAGCATGACCGTGACGCCGTCGGGCAGCGTGGCCACCAAGTGCTCCATGCTGGTCCCGGCCGGCTCCATGACCAGGCCGAGGCTGCCGATATGCAGGGCCGTGGTGCCCGCGGGCAGTACCGCCTGTTCGGGACCGATCGCCGCCGCCGCCGTGCCGGCCAGGTAGAAGTGGTAGCCGGGCACGCCGGCCGGGTCGACGTCCACCATCGCCAGCGTGGTCGGCGCGTCGGCCGGGGCCTCGATGGCGGCCAGCACCCCGTGGCGGTCGAGGTCGGCCCGCAGCAGCCGCCCGAACCGGTCCCCGGACAGCCGGCCGAGGAAGGCCGCGGGCTGGCCGAGCCGCGCGACGGCGCGGGCGACGTTGAACGGGCCGCCGCCGAACCGGGGATCGACGTGGCCGGCCGGATCCACGATCAGGTCGATCAGGGCCTCGCCCGCGACGGTGATCATTGGCTGCCTCGATTATTTGGCTGCCTCGATTATGGAGCGGTGCCAGTGATATCGGTCCGGTCGCCTCCGTCGCGGGTCGCGGCGCTGTTCTTGTCCCCCGTTGTTTCGTCGAGGGTGGTCGCGCCGGTCATGATCGCCACCGCCTCCTCCATCGTGTGGCTTTGCGGGGTGATGACGCCCGCGCCACGGCCGAGGCGCTGGATGTAGATCCGGTCCGCGACTTCAAATACCTGCGGCATGTTGTGGCTGATCAAGATGACGGGCAGGCCCCGGCTGCGCAGCCGCTTGATCAGCGCTAGCACCTGGCCGGACTCGCGGACGCCCAGCGCGGCGGTCGGCTCGTCCAGGATGACGACCTTCGAGCCGAACGCGGCCGCGCGCGCGACCGCGACGGCCTGGCGCTGGCCGCCGGACAGGGTCTCCACCTTCTGGGTCATGTCCTGGATCGTCCCGATCCCGAGCTCTTGGAGTTGCTCCTTGGCCGATGCCCGCATGCCGCGGGTATCGAGCATGCGGAGGAACTTGCCGAGCGGCCCCTTCTCCCGGACCTCCCGGCCGAGGTAGAGGTTGCTGGCAATATCGAGGGCCGGGGCGACCGCAAGGGTCTGGAACACGGTCTCGATGCCGGCCCGCCGGGCATCGACCGGGGTTTTGAACTCGACCTTGGCCCCATCCATCAAGATCTCGCCCTCGTCCGGGATCAGGGCCCCGGACAGGCACTTGATCAGCGTCGACTTGCCGGCGCCGTTGTCACCGATGATGGCGAGCACCTCGCCGGGATACAGCTGGAGGCTGACCCCGGCCAGTCCGACCACATGGCCGAAGTGCTTCACCAGCCCGCGTGCTTCGAGCGTCGGCGTCCCCGACCGGACGCGCCCGCCGGGCTGGCCGGCGTTGGCACCGCGAGCGTCTAGTTCGGTGGTCATCGGCGTACCTTTCTGATCCACTGGTCGAGGGCGACCGCGACGATGACGAGGACCCCTTCGGCAAGTACCTGGTAAAGGCTCTGTACCCCGGCCAGCGAGATGCCGCTCTGGAAAACCTGCACGATGAGAGCGCCGAACAGCGTGCCGAGGACGGCGCCGCGGCCGCCGAACAGGCTGGTGCCGCCGATCACGACGGCGGTGATGCTGTCGAGGTTCGCGTTGGTCAGGTTGTTCGTGCTGGCCACCCCGACCCGGCCGATGAGGATCCAGGCCGCCAGCCCGAAGATCACTCCGGCGACCACGTAGACGCTCAGTATCACCCGGTTCGTCTTGATGCCCGACAGCCGCGCGGCCTCCGCGTCGTCGCCCGTCGAGTACACATGCCGCCCCCACGCCGTGCGGGTGAGCGCGAAGCTCGCCACCGCGAACAGCACCAGCATCAGGATCACGCCGGTCGTCAGCTGGTACGGGCCGATGTTCACGTAGTTCCCGGTCCAGATCAGGATCTTCGGCATCGCGGTGGCGTAGACCGACGCGCCATTTGAATACCGCAGGCCGATCGAGATGAAGATGCTCAGCGTCCCGAGCGTCACGATGAACGGCGGGAGCTTGATCCTGGTCACGAGGAAACCGTTGATGAAGCCGGTCAGCGCGCCGACGGCGATGCCGAGGAGCAGCGCCAGCGGTCCCGGGACGCCGTTATTGGCCGCGGTCTGGGCCATCACCATCTGGGCCAGGATCGCGGCCGCGCCGACCGACAGGTCGATGCCGCCGGTCAGGATGATCATGGTCTGGCCGATGGCCAGGGTGGCCAGCACGGCGACCTGCTGGACGAGCAGCGACAGGTTCGTCGCGTTCAGGAACCGGTGGTTGATGAGGGAGAAGACGATGATAGACACGACGAGCACGCTCGCCGGGCCGATCGCGGGATGCCGGTGCAGCGTGTGCTGCAGGCGTGCGCCGAGGTCCTCGCTCCCCCGCACCTCACCGGTTGGCTCGATGACTGCTGTCATGGTCCGATCGTCAGTCCTTTCGCGCACTGAATAGCTGGATTCTGTGCCACGTAACCCCATGCTGCATAGCGGCAATGGCCCGGGTGCCGGGCAGTCCGTGATCCGGGCGGGAGGCCGAGGACTCGGCCTCCCGCCCGGAGGTCAGGTGCCTGCCAGGATCAAGCCTTCCAGCAGACGCCGGCTAGTTGGGTCGTGTTGCCGCTGGGCACTCCGGCGATCGGGCTGTCGGTGAACAGCTGGGTGCCGGTGTTGAAGAAACCGAGGCCTGGCGTCGCGGCGGGCTTCTTGCCGGTCTTGGCCAGGGTGTAGATGGCGCTCACGCCATCGGCGGCCATCTTGCCGGGGAACTGGGCCGAGGTGGCCGTCACCTCTCCGCTCGCGAGGTAGGGCATGACAGCGCAGCCGCCATCGATCGCGGCCACGATGACGCCGGTCTTGTGCGCGGCCTTGAGTGCTGCCCCGGCGCCCTCAGCGGCCGGCTCGTTGATCGCGTAGACCACGTTGATGTTCGGGTCCTTGGCCAGGCACTGCTCCATCGAGGTCTGGCCGCCGGGCACCGCGCCCTGGGTGGGCAGCTGGCAGGCGATCTTGTAGCTGCCGCTGCCGCCAAGCTGGCCCTTGTAGGTGCCGGACTTGGGCTCGCCGCCGTTCAGGCCGGCGTTGCCGACCGCGATGCCCATGCCGGTCAGGAAGCCGTGATCCCGGCTGATGTCCACCGACACCACCTGGTTGTTGAATAGGTCAAGCATGGCGATGTCCGCGGGCTTGCCGTTGAGCCGCTTGGCGGTGTACTGGCCGATCAGCTGGCCGGCCTGGAAGTTGTTGGTGGCGTAGGTGAGGTCGGCGGTGCTCGGCGGCGTGGGCACGGTGTCGAGCGCTATCACGAACAGGTGGTGCGACTTCGCCTGGTCTAGCGCGGGATTCACGGCGTTGCCGTTCGGCGTGATGATGATGCCCGCGTCTCCGGCGGCGATCGCATTGTCGATGGCGCTGATCTGCGTGGTCGTGTCGCCGTCAGTAGTGCCCGCCGAGATGGTCAGCTTCACGCCGAGGTTCGCCGCGTCGGCCTTGGCGCTGTTCTCCATCGAGATGAAGTACGGGTTGGTGAAGTTCTTGAGGATCAGCGCCACCTGCACCGGGCCGTTGGCCTTAGCCGTGCTGCTGGCAGTGTTCGAGCCGCTCCCGGTCGCGGCGTTGCCGCCGCCACAGGCCGCCAGGGTGACCGCGGCAGCGGCAGCGATGGCGGCGGCACTAACCCATCGAGGTCCGGCCCCGAGTTTTCTGTGAGTGATGTGATGTCGCATCGATGCTCCCTCCGAAGCTTGGAAGATGGGTGCTCGCGATCGAGACAACGTTATCCGGACTTTATACGTCTATTGCCTGACGATGTCAAGGATGTAAAGCGACGGCAGTGAATTTTGCGGCTAAGAATGCACTGACCAGCCGTTTTTACTCGTTTCAGCGGGTGAGACATCGTTATTCCGCACGGCAGGCCGGATCGGTGGCGCGCGAGCGCCAGGACGGCGTGGCCGGCCCCAACCGGGTGGTGTCGCGGAGCCCAGATGGACGCGATTCAGGGCGTTTCATCAGCAGGAAGCCCAGCAGGTGAGCTGTCGGTCTACGGCAGACGGGGTGGCGGACCGGATGTAGCCGCGTCATGGGATAACGATGACTCATGGTATGGGGCTGCCTGCGCCGTACGGGGTCGGGCTTCCGCCCTGCTAACGGTATTTAATTGTGCTGCGGCCGTTCCGGCTCTTGGCCAAGACCAGTATCACAGTCCGGTCTCAGTCAGATATCGTTGTCTCGCATGGAGCCAGGACCTCGTGATCGCCCGGTGGTAACGCCGTTGGCGCCGTTGCGGGCACCGTCGCCGCTGTCCGCCCGGGCCACGATGCGCGACGTCGCGGCTCTGGCCGGGGTAAGCCTCAAGACGGTGTCCCGCGTCGTCAACGGCGCGCCGACGGTGGACACCGGCCTGGCGGCCCGGGTGCGCCGCGCGGCCGCGCAGCTCAATTACCGGCACAATATGACCGCGAGCAACCTCCGGCGCGGGGACCGCAGGTCCTTCATGATCGGCCTGATGCTCGAGGACGTCAGCAACCCGTATTCGTCGAGCATCTACCGTGCGGTCGAGGATGTGGCGCGGGAGCGCGGAGTGGGCGTGCTGGCCGGCAGCCTGGACGAGGACCCGGTCCGCGAGCGGGAACTCGCCGCCACCCTGGTCGCACGGCGGGTCGACGGCCTGATCGTCATCCCGGCCGGACGCGACCACAGCTATCTCCGCGACGAGCAGGAAATGGGCATGGCCGTCGTCTTCGTGGACCGGCCGCCCGCGCTGCTTCCCGCCGACAGCGTGATGGTCGACAACACGGCAGGCGCGATCGCGGCCGTCAGGCATCTGATCGGCTATGGCCACCGGCGTATCGCCTTTCTCGGCGACCTGACCTCGATCGCGACCGCGCAAGACCGCTACGCGGGATATCGCGACACGCTACGCCAGGCCGGGCTGACCGAAGATCCGTCGCTGGTCCTGCACAATCTGCACACCGCCCAGGCCGCCGAGGCGGCCGTGATCGGCATGCTCAACGATCCCGAGCCCCCGTCGGCGTTGTTCAGCAGCCAGAACCTGATCACCCTGGGGACCGTCCGGGCGCTGCGGGCCTGCGGCGCTCAGAACCGCATCGCCATGGTCGGCTTCGACGACCTGCCGCTAGCCGACATGCTCGATCCGCCCGTCACGGTGGTATCGCAGGACGTCGTGGCCATCGGGACGCTAGCCGCGCAGATCCTGTTCCGCAGGATCGACGGCGACACCTCCGATGTCGAGGCGCACATCGTGCCCACCCGCCTCATCCCGCGAGGTTCGGGCGAGATCCCCGCCTCGTAGATCAGTGCTTTGCCTGGCCGAGTACTTGCGGTCGCGAGAGGGCGGGCTTTTCCAGGGCTCGATTGGCGTGGCGGAACGCCGACGGGACTGGGGGGCGGCAAACCCGCTGCGCTGCCATCTGGAGTCCCGGCGTGCTGGCCTTGCGCCGCACCAGGCCAGCGTGAATAATGTTCGCTGCGCGGCGAAGCCCAGCGGTTAGCCGTTCCAGGTCCAGAGACGCGGCCTACTCACTTTTCGCGCGGACAGATGGTGGTGGTACGTGTCTCGAGAGCGCTGTCCGGTGCTGTGGATCGGCCAGGTAGCCGTGGTTACGCTGCCCCCAGAGATCGACGTAACCAATGCCGACATGGTCCGGGAGGACCTTCTCTCGGTCATGAACCAGGGCGCGGTTTTGCTGATCGCGGACCTGAGCAAGACGACGTTTTGTGATTCCGCCGGAATAAGCGCCATAGTGCGCACATTCAGGCGAGCCGGGGCCAGCGAAAGCGCCCTGCGGCTGGTCGTCAGCACGCCAGCCGTACAGCGAGTGCTCTCGATTACCGGCGTCGACCGCTTGGTCGACATTTTCCCCAGCGTCGCCGCGTCGCTGGCCGGCCCGTACGAGCAGGCGGGTCAGGGGGCCCAGGCCCCGGCGGACAATGCCACCGCGAAAGCCGAGACCGACGCCACCGCGAAGGCAGATACTGACGGCGGCGCCGCCTAGGCCTGTCCTTCCTCGAAGGGCGCCGACCGCGGCGGCTCGCCGGTAATGCTGGTCACGATCGCGCTGGCGATGTGCCGGAGTTTCACATTGCTATTTTGCGAGGCGGACCTCAGGATCGCGAAGGCGCGGACCTGCGTGCAACGCTCGGTGGCCATGATTATCCCAAGCGCCTGATCAATTACCGCCCGCGAAATCAGCGACGAACGCAACTGCTCGATAAGGGCGGTGTGAGAGGCCAGCCTCATGGCGAGCGTCAGCGCGCCCGAGGCATTTTCCGCGAAATTCTCGGCGCGCCGGGCTTCGGCCGTGCCGAACGCCGAGGCCGCGCGCGCATACAGGTTGAGGGCGCCGACCGGCTTGCCGTCCGCGTTCAGCGGCAGCGCCAGGCAGGATCGGATCCCGTGTGAGGCCGCCTGCGCTTCGAAATCGGGCCAGCGCCCCTTGTCGGCGGTGTCCTCGATGCGCACCATGTGGCCGTCGCGCATGGCGTGCAGGCACGGACCGTCGTCGAGTTCGTACTGCGCCTCGTCCACCTGCGCGGCCACTGGGTCACTGCACGCCACGGTGACGGGCCTCCCGTTGGGCTGCATGGTCATCCCGCACGACAGGCCGCCGCCCACCATCCGGGCGGCCAGGACAGCCATCTCATGCAGGAACTGCTCGACGCTTTGCGTGCTGAGCAATGCGTCTTGCAGTTCCTTAAGATCCTCTGCGTCCGTGAATTCCGTCGTGGCATCTGCCCCGAGTTCTCCAGCCATCGGTACACCCATCTTTTGGATACACACCTCGCGCATCCTGGCGTTCGTTCCGTTTTCGATCTCCTACCCTTTTCCAGCAAATCAAACGTCGGCGCCAGCCACTAACCGGAGCTAGCGCAAGGGGCCGATAAAATGTTCGGCCCCGCGGTTGCCGATCACGGGTAAACCCCTTTCTGGGTAAAAGTGTCCTATGTCACACGATTTGCGGCACCGGAAGCGTCAGGACCGACATGACCGGGGATCGCGAGTTGCCGTGGCCCGGGCGGCAGCCGGCTCAGCCCCGGGATTCGACGGCCGCACGGTCGCGCGTCGACGCCGGAGCCGCCAGCTGGTCGTACCCCTAAGATCAATGACACAGAGTTAGTGCCGATGACGGAGTGACACCAGATTCGGACAAATCGTACCGTTTGGCATGTGACGGACGGTGCGGAACATTATGATGTTCCGTGATGCAATTCGAGGGCCGTTGCCGATCGCGGTGCTCACCCAGCCGGTCGCGGGGTCGCCAGCGACGCCGCAAAGTCTGTTGGAGCAAGAATGAAATCCCGCAACGTGCTCATAGCATCGGCAGTCGCGATCATAATGCTGGCCGCAGGATGCTCAGGCGGCTCGGGCGGCGCGCCGAGACTCAAACTCGAGAAGACGAACATCGTCATCGACGCGTTCCCGGCCATCGACTCGGCCGGCCTGTACATCGCCCAGAGAGACGGCCTGTTCGCCGCGCAGGGCCTGCACGTGACGATCGTACCCATCGGGCAGATCCCGCCCTCCACGCAGGACCTGATCAACGGCCAGAACAAGGGCATCTACGACATCACCGCCGGGGATTACGTCACCTACTTCGAAAACGAAGTGGGTGGCCAGGCTCACCTGCGCATCATCGCCGAGTCCTCGTTCTTGCAGCCGAACGTCCTGACCCTGCTCGTTAAGGGAGACTCGTCGATCACCTCGATCGACCAGCTCAAGAACAGGACCATCTCGGTCAACGCGCCGAACGACATCGGCACCCTGCTGGTCGATTCCCTGCTCATCGAGCACGGCATCGCACCGAAGCAGGTGAAGTACAGCAACGTGCCGTTCCCCGGCGTGCAGCAGGCGCTCACGAACAACGCCATCAGCGCGGCGTTCGCCCCCGAACCATTCGTCAGCGCGGACGAGCAGCAGGCCGGCATCGAGGAACTCGCGGATCTCGACCAGGGCTTCACGCAGAACTTCCCGATCCAGGGCTACGCGGTTACCCAGGCGTGGGCGCAGAAGTACCCCAACACCTTGAAGGCGTTCACCACGGCGCTGTCCCAGGGTCAGGAGATCGCCGACACCAACCGCGCCGCCGTCGAAAGCGCCATTGAGCAATACCTGGGTGTCCCGAAGGAGACCGCGGCGTTCATCTCGCTCCCGACCTTCCCGCTGGGGGTCGATGCGGTGCGGCTCCAGCGCGTGGTCAGCGCCATGACCCGATTTGGCCTGCTCCCGGCGGGAACCACGTTCAAGGTCACCAGCATGATCGGCAGCTAACCTGCGCCCGCCTCGCGGGTAGCACGGCCCGCCCGCGCACCTTAGGCGTCAGGCATCGCCATGTCTGGATCGTCGGAGTCCCTGAGAGCTGCTGCGGCCTCCTCAAGGACAGCGTCAAGTGACGCACCCGCGCCGTCGGCGTACAGCTCGGCGAACATGCCCGCGACATCGGCGAGGCCGAGCGCGGCTTGTTCCACCGCAGCCGGGCCGCCCTCTGCCGCCACCTCGGCCAGCCTCTGCGCCACGGCATCCTGACGAAGCTCGTCGCAGGCTCCCTGCCAGGCCGCCATCAGGCTGATGGCGGCCTCCCAGCCCTGGGCCTTTCCGCTGGCCATGTGAGCATTGTGGTGCAAGCTCACTGTGTGTACAAATTGAAATATGCAATGGCATTGTCCTGGGTGATGGATGAATCATGGAGCTCCGGCAACTCGAGCACTTCGTCGCCGTGGCCGAGGAAGGCCACTTCACCCGGGCGGCCAGCCGCTGCCACATCAGCCAGTCGGCGCTGTCCACGTCCATCCGCTCGCTGGAGCGAGAGCTGGGTTCTCCCCTGTTCGTGCGCACGACCCGCACGGTGGCACTGACCGATGCCGGGCGGGTCCTGCTCGACGAGGCCAGGCGAACCCTGGCGGCGGCCGCCTCCGCCCGTGAATCGGTCCAGGCCGTTCAGGGGCTGCTTCGTGGCTCGCTGCAGGTCGGTGGTATCGAGACGCCCGGGATGCTCGATCAGGCGGCCCTGCTGGCCAGCTTCCGTGATCTTCATCCGGCGGTGGACATCCGATATATGCGCGACACCAGCATGGCCCTGGTCCCCGAGGTCGCGGCCTCCCGGCTCGACGTCGCGTTCGTCTCGCTGCCCCGGCAGCTGCCGGAACCGGTGCTGGCCATCCCCCTGATGATCCAGCCGATCCTGTTTGTCTGCCGACCCGACCACCCGCTGGCAGGCCGCAAGCGCGTCACGCTCAGGTCCCTGGCCGAACAGGACTTCGTCGGACCGCTCCCAGGCTGGACCGGGTGTGAGTCCATTGACCGGGTCTTCGCGGGCACCGGGAAGCGGCGGCGAGTCAATTTCGAGGTCAACGATGTCTCGACCATCTTGGACTTCGTTGCCCACGGGCTGGGGGTAACTCTCGCCATAGAGTCTCTGGTAGCCAGCCGGGCAGATCTTCGAGCGATCCCGCTCGTCGGCCCGACCATGACATGGACCCTGGCCGCCATTGCACACCGCCACCACGCCACGCCCGCGGCGCGGGCCTTCATCGCCCTCCTTCCGAAGTTCCGCAGTGCAGGACAAGGCAGGCGAAGGCCCGGTGCCGACCAACGAGCCTGATGGATGAATCATGGAGCTCCGGCAACTCGAGCACTTCGTCGCCGTGGCCGAGGAAGGCCACTTCACGCGGGCGGCCAGCCGCTGTCACATCAGCCAGTCGGCGCTGTCAACCTCGATCCGCTCGCTGGAGCGAGAGCTGGACTCTCGCCTGTTCGTGCGCACGACCCGCAACGTGGAACTGACCGGCGCTGGCCGGGTGCTGCTCAGTGAGGCCAGGCGGACCCTGGCGGCGGCCGCCTCCGCCCGTGAATCGGTCCAGGCTGTGCAGGGTCTGCTGCGGGGCTCGCTGCAGGTCGGTGGCGTTCCGACGCCCGGCTGGATCGATCAGGCGGCGCTGCTGGCCCGCTTCAGTGATCTGCACCCGAGCCTTGCGGTGGATATCCGCTATGTGCGCGATACCAGCATGGCCCTGATCCCCGCCGTCGCGGCCTCCCGGCTCGATGTCGCGATCGTGTCGCTGCCGCGGCAGCTGCCGCATCCGCTGCTGGCCATCCCCTTGGTCACTCAGCCGTTGGTGTTTGTCTGCCGCCCCGACCACCCGCTGGCAGGCCGGAAGCGCGTCACGCTCAGGTCCCTGGCCGATCAGGATTTCGTCGGGGCGCCCCCTGGCTCGACCGGGTATGAGGCCTTGGACCAGGTCTTCGCCGGCACCGGGAAGCGGCGGCGTGTCCCCTTCGAGGTCAATGATCTCTTGACCATCTTGGACTTCGTCGCTCACGGGCAGGGGGTAACTCTCATCCAAGAGTCTCTGGCGGCCAGCCGGCCAGATCTCCGGGCCATCCCGCTCGCCGGCCAGCCCATGATATGGACCCTGGCCGCCATCGTAAGCCGCGACCACGCCACGCCCGCGGCGCGAATGACACCTTTCTCGCCGTCCTTCCGGAGTTCGGCACTACAGGTCAAAGACATGCCCCGGGCCTCGCTGCCGCTGACAGTTAGGCCGCTGAGCTGGGTGGGCGATACTGGGATCGAACCAGTGACCTCCTCGGTGTGAACGAGGCGCTCTCCCGCTGAGCCAATCGCCCGTCGCAGGGCCCGGGCTGCCTGCGGAGGGCCGACGGCCCCCGCGACAGCCTCGTCCCGGCGCTCCACGCCCGCCACGGCGAAGGGGCGCCACCCCCGTACGCCGCGTCGATCACTCTGTGTAATGGTCAAATCCTGCAAACGTGCGCATCGGAACGCTTTTAATTACGCTCAGTATTGTTATTGAAACGGCTTGTAGATAAATGCATGAGATGAGCGTCACAGGCTATGCAATCCACGTGCCGAAACACTAAACTGCATCAACGTCGTTGCCCGGAGCTGAACAGCATTTGTCCAGGTCAAGGCAATGATCAGGGCCCCGTCTTCCGGCTGGGAACGAAAGGCGCAAAGCGGAATGCTTACCACCTGGGAAAACTTCACCCTCCGTGCGCGTCATAGTCGCCAGCCGGTTGCGTCAGATAGGCAGAGCCCGGTTGTCCGGGACCCGGCTAGGTAGGGGTGGGTAGGCGATGAACCGAAGCAGCAGCACCACGATCTCGGCCGAGCTTGGTCTTAGGCTTGTTGTCCCACAGCAAACGATTGTCCCACTTGTGGCCAGTATGTACTACAGCGGCAACGACCCCTACGCGGTGCGCATGGCGTTCCATGTCGGCACTGACGAGCCGGTCGAGTGGATCTTCGCTAGGGACCTGCTGGCCGCGGGGATCGAGTCGCGGCAGGGTGAGGGAGACGTGCAGGTGTGGCCCTCGGCAATGTCCTGCGCAGAAACCGACGACCTGGATGTCATCGGATCGGCGCAGACCCAAGGGCCCCAAGGGACCAAAGGAGGCGGGGGAAAGGTCCTGAATATTGAGCTGTCGTCCCCATTCGGCCAGGCGCACTTTGAAGCGCCGGCGCAGGCGATGTCGGCGTTCCTCCAGCGCACTTATCAAATCGTTCCCGCTGGTAAGGAAAGCGGCTACATCGATATTGAAGCGGAGCTAAACGAACTACTCCGCAACGCGTAACGAAGCCGCTCGGGTCATCGCCCTTCGGGCCGAGACAGCCCCGGTCCACTCCCCCGTGGTGGGCCGGGGTCACTTTTCGTGACGAGGGGCGCTTACCGGAAGGACGGGGAGTTTTCCGCGGCGACCCGGCAGATCTCCGGGAGCAGGTCGTCGACGGCGGCGAGCTGGGCGGCTACCTCGCGGTCGACGTCCATCCGGGGCACCGACGAGCGCACCACGGCGTGCACCGCCCGCAGCGGGACGCTCGGCTCGGCCACCTGGGCGCGCAGGTCGATTCCCTGGGTGGCGCAGCAGATCTCTACCGCCAGGCAGGCGCGGACGTTGCCGACGACCTCGCGCAGCTTGCGGACCGCGGTCCAGCCCATCGACACGTGATCTTCCTGCTTGCCCGAGGTCGGGATCGTGTCCACGCTGGCCGGGTGGGCGAGCACCTTGTTCTCGCTGACCAGCGAGGCCGCGGTGTACTGGGCCAGCATGAAGCCGGAGTTGGTGCCGGCCGCGGGGGCCAGGAACGGCGGCAGGCCGCGGGAGAACGCGGGGTCGAGCATCCGGTCCACCCGCCGCTCGCTGATGGAGGCCAGTTCGGCCACGGCCATGGCGAGCATGTCGGCGGCGAACGCGAGCGGCTCGCCGTGGAAGTTGCCCGTGGTCATGACCTCGCCGTCCGGCACGATGACCGGGTTGTCCACCACCGCGCCCAGCTCGATGGTGAGCACCTGGCGGGCGAAGGTGAGCACGTCGCGCACCGCGCCGTGCACCTGCGGCGCGCAGCGCAGGCAGTACGCGTCCTGCACCGCGTGCCTGCTGTGCCGGTGGCTGGCCAGCAGCGGTGACCCAGCCAGCAGCCCGCGCAGGTTGGCCGCGCTGACCAGTTGCCCCGGATGCGGCCGGATCACCTGGACCCGCTCGTCGTAGGGCCGGTCGGTGCCGAGCAGCGCCTCGACGGACAGCGCGCAGGCCACGTCGGCCGCCTGCACCAGCATCTCGGCGTCGTGCACCGAGAAGGCGAGCAGCGCCTGCATCGGTTCGGTGCCGTTGACCAGCGACAGCCCTTCCTTCGGGGCCAGCGTCAGTGGCTCGAGCCCGTGCTCGCGCAGCACCTCGGCGGCCGGGCGCCCGGCCAGCGGCTGGCCGGCCGACCGCAGCCGGCCCTCGCCGATCAGCGGCTGGGCCAGGTGCGCGAGCTGCGCCAGGTCGCCCGAGGCGCCTACCGAACCCTTGCCCGGGATGACCGGCAGCAGGTCGAGCGAGAGCAGCTCGAGCAGCCGGGCGGGCAGGTCCGCGCGTACCCCGGAGTACCCGGCCGCGAGCGTCCGGGCCCGCAGCAGGAGCACCGCGCGCACGGTCTCGTCGTCCAGCGGCACGCCGGTGCCTGCCGCGTGCGAGCGCACGATCGCACCCTGCAGCGTGGTCAGGTCGGCCTCCCCCACCGGCGTGTCGGCCAGCGCGCCGAACCCGGTGTTCACCCCGTACACGGGCGCGCCGCCGCTGAGCGCCTTGACCACCACCGACCGGCTCACTTCCATCCGCCTGGGCACGTCCGCGCCCAGCGTGGCCCGTGCCTGGCCGTGCGCCACCGCGACGACATCCTCCACGGTCAGCGCGCTTCCGTCCACTACGACTTCTCGCATGGTCGACAGCTTCTCACAAGGTCCAGCCCGAAGGTGAGGGCCAGGCCCTCGGCGCCCGCGGGGGTGATGCGCGGCGCTGGGTGATTGGGTTCCAGTCGATGCAGGTACCGGCGAAGGCACGACGCGAGCGCCGTATTTCACCGATATTCAGGCCGAACGAACCAAACGTCCTCGCTCCGGCCCCGGTTACTTCGAAGCGAGGGGCGGGCGTATCACCGCGGTCCGTTCGGCCCCATGATTTTTCCTGGAGCAGGCATGGCGGGAGGCCTGATCTGAGGTTGAGAGGGGATCTGAGTTTGCGCGAGCGGCAGGATCGGCTACAGTTCTGAACGCACCCAGGTGCGATGCGGACGTGGCTCAGTTGGTAGAGCATCACCTTGCCAAGGTGAGGGTCGCGGGTTCGAATCCCGTCGTCCGCTCTCGAGGGTCCGTATGCCCTTGCGGCGGAGTGGCCGAGTGGCTTAGGCAAGGGCCTGCAAAGCCCTGTACACGGGTTCGATTCCCGTCTCCGCCTCCCTGATCTCCTTGAACGAGAAGCGGCACGGTCACCGATGTGCATGGCGACCGGCCGTGGGCGGGCGGTGTTGACCGTCCAGCCGACGGTGCCCGGGTTGCCGTGGTCGGCGCGCCAGGCCCAGATGTCATCGACCAAGGTGTTGCTGGCGTTCACGATCAGGCTGTTCGTCTTATTTAAGGGCGTAACTTA